>Ga0256404_1000104_pt1 | contig 195221 bp, 284 predicted proteins | sample RumenRJG_01DNA_FD_185990 | JGI IMG/M metagenome (GOLD analysis project Ga0256404, IMG submission 185990) | Bovine rumen microbial communities from Lethbridge, Alberta, Canada - RJG_01 | ecosystem: Host-associated > Mammals > Digestive system > Stomach > Rumen | place: Canada: Alberta...
GTACAGAAACAACTACCGAAGGTACAGAAACTAATCCTGAAGGTACAGAAACAACTACCGAAGGTACAGAAACTAATCCTGAAGGTACAGAAACAACTACCGAAGGTACAGAAACTAATCCTGAAGGAACTGAAGAAGATAATGAAATAACTATGGATGATTTCTTAAACGGCTTTACAGAAGACTTCCCTAAAGGAACTCAAGTTATTTCTGAAGAAGAAGCTAAAGTTCTTGAAAATAAGGCAAAAGCAGCTTCCCCGAAAACGAATAAAACGAAAGCAGGGAGAAGAAAGAAAAATTAATTTTTCATAGATAAATTTCTTTATGGTAGAGCTACCTTTCTGTTACAATCTTTGGTTACAGTCCCACATATAAGCTCTACCTTTTCTTTTATTAAATTTTACAATAGTAATAAATAATTAGGAAGAATAAATAAATGTTATATCTTGAAGAATTATTAGACGCTGTAATTGCTGAAGAAGGGCAGACCTTAATGGGTTTAGAGTTTCTTATAGACACGTTAAACCTACCCATGAAGAAAATAGACCTGTTGTTTAGAAAAGCTCTTTCCGAATATAGTGAAAGAAGACCCATGAAGAAAACTACAGTAATTAATAATTTTGATTATGCAGATCCTGAGGCAGGGTATATAACTATGCCTGAAGGCACAACTTCTTGTCGTGTGGCTCGTTATGGGGTTCTTCCAAACCAAATGCCAAGATTTTATATGCCTAAGTTTGCAGAACAAAATGTAGAATTTGATATAACAACTCTTCAGTGTAGGGTATGGCCTCCTGTGACACCTCTTAGATTAACCTATACACAAAGATTTGTCCCTACAACAAATATTTTAATAGAAAAAACTTTAGAAGTGCCTTATGAAACTGATACATATGAGTTTACTCTTCCTACAGCATATGCAAATAAAACATTAACTATACAAAAGAGCGTAGTTATACAAGACCCTTATACAGGAGAGCTTAAACCTGAAGTACTTTCTATGAAACCTACAGGTTCCATAATGCAGGATGAATGTGGCGAAGACTCTTCAGCTATTTTAAAAGGTACTCTTGGAGAAGGTAAGGTAAATTTAAAAACAAGGGAAGTAACTATGGACCTTGCTAATGACGAAGCAACTCCATTAATAATTACTTATTATCCTAAGTGGTCAGTTGTAAAAGAATTAGATATAGGTAACTATTTATTTACAAGAATTTTTGCGTGTAAGATACTTGAAGCTTTGGCTTCATTAAGAGCACAGGCTACTCAAGAAAACTTACATAATCTTGACCTTACAGCAGATAGACTTCTTGATAGAGTTGCAGAGCTTAAGAAAGAAATTAGAGAGCTTGGTCGAGCAAGTATTAGCTTTCATTCTATGGCTCCAATGTAATTTTTGCTTTTGGAAGAACTTGTGGTATAATATATTTAGGAGAGAGTTACTTGAATATTAAAGAACTTATAGCAAGTACAAATAGAGTTAAGAATAGAGACCAAGCCACAGTTTTTCAGAAAAAGTTTGGTTCAATTTACGCTTTTAATAAAGACATTACTATTTTTAAGGGTGGTAATGCTATTATCATAAATATGATAATCGGAGGGGTAACTGACTATATAAAAATGGGAGGGAAAAGACAACCTGTTCCATTTCATAAGGTTTCTCTTGCTTTGAATGTAGGAAAAGACGGTAAGAAAGATTATTCCCCTTCTGATTTAGTAAAGACTATCAGAGCTATGCACAAGGAATATAGTGACGAGAAGAAATGGCCTAATCCTGACGTGTTAAAAGCAGTATTAGAAAACCCAAGTAAGTTCTTTGAAAATGCCACGGTATTTAAAACAACTAATGGGGAGGGGTACACAGTAGTTACAAATAACATTCCTGAGGATAGTGAGGTTCAGGTATGGTGTAGCTGTTCTGACTACTATTGGACTTTCCAATATTACAACATTTCTACAAGGAATAAAGACGGAAGCTCTTTAAATCTTTATGGAGCTACAGGGTATCCAAGAGTATATAATCATAGGAGTGCCACAGGAAAGAAGTCTAAAAGACCTATGAGAAACCCCGGCCGTAACCCCGGTATGTGCAAACACCTCATGCTACTTGTAGCAATGCTAATGGAGGATGAAATAATAACAGATACTAAAGGCGGGCTAACCAAATACTATAAAGCAAACTATGACGAATTCTTAAAAGGTAATGAAAAGAAAAGAGTTAGCCAAGCTACCTTTGAAAGAAAAATGGAGCAATATGAAAGGGGTCATCGTTTAATGAACGACCAAAGGAACACAGCTCATTATATGTCGGGTAATAAGACTGAGAGAAAGTTCAGGGCGGATAATCAAGACCTTAAAATAATAAATGAGAGTAATGAGAGTAAATTCAACCCTTTAACTCAACAAAGGAGTAGGAAATCTTCAGGTAGCTTTAATAGGAATACAGGAAGATTTAAATGGGAGAAATAAATGGTATTTAATTGTTTTAACTGTGGGGCTCCGCTTCCAATAAATTCTGTGAAGTGCAAGGAGTGCGGTTTTACCCCCGATATAGAATTTATGAGAAAATGTCCTAATTTAAAAGTAGCTACTTGTGTTCTTACGGGAAAGTTTTGTAATAACAAAGGAGCTTATCAAACTTGTCCTATAAAAAATAAAGCTGATTCTGAATGCGGGTATTAAATTCTAAATTTATGAAGACTTTTAAAAATGAATTAAATCCTAAATTATATAATGGCGAAGAATTAAAGCCTGAAGTTTTAAAGAAGCTTAAAGAAATAGCTGAGGCTTTTATAGATTTTCTTGAAATTCCGAAAACCGCCGTAAAAGATATTGTTATAACAGGTTCCTGCGCTTCTTATAATTACACGAAGCATTCAGACATAGATTTACACGTAATTGTGGATCCTAATAAAGTTCATGAAGACTGCCCGATAGTAGGACCTTACCTCCTTTCTAAGAAATCTGAGTTTAATCAGAAGCATGATATTTATATTTATGGGGTTCCTGTAGAAGTTTATACAGAGTTAGAAGGACAGGGAACTATACATAATGGACTATACTCCTTAAACAATGGATGGATAGACTTTCCTAAGAAGATACCTCCTTTAAAAAATAGTGCAGCAGTAAAGGCTAAATACAATGAATATGTGGAAGCTGCCAAAGAAATTAAAGAGGGTGATTTAGCTGAAAAGCTTTTAGATAAAATTAAACGCATGAGAAAAGCAGGATTAGAAGAAGGCGGGGAGTTTTCTGTAGAGAATTTAGTATTCAAGAAATTAAGAGATAACGGTTTTATTGGTAAGCTTATGAAAATTAAAAAAGAAAAAGTGGATAAAGATCTTTCTTTAGAAGAAACTTATGAAGACTTAATAATGTCTATAGAAGAAATGATATGTACTTCTACAGCAGTTATGGCTCCGTACCCTGTGAATGTAATAGGTAAACCTGTTACTTTCACAAAAATTAAAGGGGATAAAAAGGGGCACGGAGAAAAGAGAGCTCCTCATACAGAAACAGTAATTAAAGAAGAGTATGAAAAACAAAGTAAAGGAAACGAAAAATCTGCTATGTATAAATTTAGTTATAAGAAAAATGGAAAACTTCGTAAAGTAATGGAGAATATCGCAGAAGTTTGTGAAGCCATAATTTCTTTTGAAAATAAGATTAAGGCTCCTCAGTCAACTTTAGAAGAAAGTAAAAGTAACGGGATAGCTTACTTCTATAATAAAGTTAATTAATAAAAAACCTCCTATTAGGAGGTTTTTTATTTTAGCGATGAATTGTATAGAAATAATGGTCTTTATTTCCTAATCTTATCATTGTTATTGTTATGAAAGGAAATTCACCCATACTAAAAGCAGTGTCAAAATGTCTTAACCTTTCTTCACTTTCTCTTGTAACGTCTTCAAGTTCACCTACATATTCTGTGCAACAAGTATCACAAGTTCTTTTAATTCCGTCTTTCCTGTACCTGTAATAACCGCTTGTTTTATCAGCAGGTTCTATATATTCAAGACCATATACTTCCATACAAGTTCTTTTAGGACTCCAAGGTCCTTCTGGATAATTGTAGAGAGTTTCTTCAAAAACTATACTTTTTGAGTTGTACTTGATCTTAGAACCAAAGTTGTCTTGAAAGACTTTATAGTTAGCAATAGAACCTTCACGGGTTTGTCCGTCGTTACAGACATGAGTGTCAGCCCAAAAGTTTCTAATGTGCTCGTCACCGCTTGTAAGTGCTATTTTAAGGTCTACAGCAAAGCTTACAAGACATTCATTTTTGATTTCTTCAAAAGATTTTTCGCCAACTTCATGGAAGTTGAACACAACTTGTTCAATTAACATTTTTTACCTTCTTTCTTTTTCCGCCACTAATACTATGTTAGTGGAAATTCTACATTACTATAATATAATGCTTTCTTAATTTTGTCAAACTTTATTAAATTATTAGTATAGCAATGAATAATAAGAAATTTCAAGTCTATTATTAAATTATACATTGTAAATTACATTATAAAGAATAATACACCATAAGCATAAGGAGAAATATATCAATGCACTACACCTTAGACCAAACTAAAGTCATTGACCTTCAGACTACTTTCAGATTTGAAATCGGTATTGAAGCAGACGCGGCTAACCGAGCATTAGGTCTTGCAGAAGACATTACAGGTTACATACAGCAGAGTGATCTTCCGTCAGCTCCAGGTGAACCAATTACATGGCACCTTCCGGGCGGTATGAAAAACTATCAAGCAGGGAAAAGAACAGTTCAACCTATTTCTATGACATTTGTTGTTCCTACAACAGCAGGAAACGGCTCAGTTTATAGATTATTAGAAAAATGGGCTCACGCAACTTACGACTTAGATAAAGGTACTAATATAGGAAAAAGAAATTATTGTACAGATGGTATTTATATTTTCTTGAAGGGCGAAGACAATAATTATAAGTATACCTTCAGATTGAAAAGAGCACAAGTTACTAATTGTAACTATGGTACTGTTGCTTCTGAAGCTAATGACTTAATTAAGGTTCAATGTACATTCATATATGATAACTACGAAGTATATGAAGGATACAAAGGACCTGCTTTAAAAACAATGGGTTAATTATTCAATTATATTTTGTGTGGAATGTTTAGGAGAGTTATTTTTGCTCTCCTTTTTATTATCTATAATTAAATTTTAGAGTATGGCTATATTTCAAAAGAAAAATAAAACGCTACAACCGATAGATTGGCCTCCGATAGCAGACGGGGAAGCAGCAAGTCCCGTGGTGGCTAATGCTGCTAATAATTACACTTTACAAGGTGGAATTACCTATTCTCCTGAAACTACAAAAGTTTTTGAGTTAGGTATTTCGAAGTCTACCCAAGCTGAGTCTCCTCAAATTAATGACGGAATATGGCTTATGGATATCGCGCAGAGCCATCACTATACAGTTCAGATTAGTAATATGGAGGGGATGTCGAGTTTGAAAACTCCAAAAGGGTCTTTCTCAGAGTTCCTTCCTGTTAAAACAATGAATTTAAAATATACAAGTTACGAGAATATGAGTATTCCTGTGGCAATATTTGGAGACTTTCCACTTTTAAATAAAAAGAGAGTTAGTACTATAGACTTATCTTGCTACGACTTTGATAATAATAAATTAGAGTATGAACTTCGTAGATGGGAGGCTCAGTGTTTCCCTAAAGGAAGATATGTAGCTTATATGGACGACATAGCCCGTGAATTTATATATCGTGGGTATAGCGTGGATGGAAGAAAAACTTTAGAATACAGGGTTTTTGTAATTCCTTCGGGAAATGTCACAGTCTCAAGAGATTACAGTGCTAACGAAGCTAAAATGCTAAATTTCAGTTTAGTTGTAGTTGGTGACGGAAGAACCTGTGCTCACGGCGAAGGAAAGACCCCTGGAATTATAGTAGAAGACCACGGTGGAGCGGGCGACGGAAGATATCCTAAGGGTGGCTTTGCTACTTTGTACGTTTCAGGTTATGGAAAGTGGAATCCAAAGACAGAACGTTTCGAAGTTTAAATTTGACAGAATTTTAAAATAAAGGTATAATAAAAGTAAAATAGAAAGAGAGAGAGAGGATTTATGGACGGACAACGTGTAGATTTATTGCAATTACCTTCAAAAGGTTATAGTTATCCAAAAGATATTGAAATATATGTAAGACCATTATCTATTAAAGAACAAATAGATATGGAGAGATACGGTATTTCAGACGCTGAGTACTTCAACATGATTTTGAACGGAATAACAATTCATGGTGATTTTAATAAAAGAAACTTATTGCACTCAGACGTGCAATTTATGGACGTTGTTAGAAGACTATTTTCTTTTGATACAAAAGATACAATAAGGATTGAAGACTGTAAGTGCATTTACCCTGACTGCGGTCATAAATTTAATTATGAATTTACTATGGATCAATTAGAGTTTACAGAATTCCACGAAGATATCTTTGGAAAGCACTTCATATTTGGGGAAGGTACGGATGATGAATTAGAAGTTGTAGTTTCTCCTATTACAGTTTCTGAGTATATTCAAATGAGTAAAGAATTCAGAAATAATGTAGATAAGAAGAGTGTTCTTTCTTCAATGTATACAGATTATATGTGTACTTGTATTAGAGAAGTCGTAGGTAGGACTTTTAAAAATGACAAAGATAGGAATTCTTTCCTTAAAGGTTATATTGAAAATCTTTGCATGGCAAAAGATAAAAAGTTACTCAAACAAATTGTAGATGAGACTATTATTAAAATTGAACCGTTTACTTTGATTTGCGAAGCTTGCGGAAGAGAAACGGAGGTAGTAGTTAGCCCTACGTCCAACTTTCAACAGTAGTGGCAAACCCTATTCCCGTGAAGGATTTTACCCTGTATATCATTTAATTGACTACGGAAAACCTTTTAATAGAAAAGATTTTTTGAAAAATCTTGGATATTATGTTGAAAAAGGTTGGGGTTCTTATAAAGAGCTAATAAGCCTTACTATGAAGGACTTCATTGAAATTGGTATTGGTATAGAATCTAAAATGCAAGAAGAAATGCTCGAAAAAAGTAAAAATAGCGGTGGTCCTATTATAGGGTAGACTAATTAAATTATAAAGTTAGTTATAGTTTAAAGGATAAAATTTTTAGGATGTCAAAAAGTTCTAATGACGATATAAATGTAGCTTACCTTGAGAAACTTGCAGACGCGGTATCAGACGCTGCTATGTCTATGCAAAAAATAAGTGAGAGTTATGGTTCTAATGGTCAGTTAGAGCAGACTTTACGTAGTCTTGCAAAATCTGTAAATGACGGAACCATGACCACAAAGCAACTCCTTAGAGAAGCAGCTAATACTCAAAAGAACATGAGAAGTGTGGAGTACGGCTTAGAGAGCACCACAAAATATAATAAGACTGTAAATATGTTTATTAAGCTTATGGAGGAAAGACTTAAAAATTCTAAGCTTGATGAAGTACTTATTAAAAAGTTAACTACAGCCTTTGAAAATTTAGATGTAACAGCTATCCTTGAATCTGAAAAAATAGGGCAAAGAGGTGGAAAAGGGGCTCCTCTTAAAAATGTCATGGATAATGAAAAATTAGGTAAAGTTAATGAGGATTTAGCTAGAAGGATAGGAGTTCGATACGATAATGCTCAATATAAGTTAATAAACTTCTTTCAAAATGTAGGGCAAAATATCAAAAAAGGAGTAGTAAACTTCGGGAGAGACTTAATTGAAGGTCTCGAGAAGTCTAGATGGGTAGGTGGAGCTCTTAGAGATACTTTCCGTTTAATAGGTTTACTTGGAGCTAATTGGCTTCAACAGTTTGGAAAATTAGGAAAAATCTTAGGGGGAGCTTTCTATGTAGCTATGGAGTTAGCAGGACCTACTTTAGTTAAACTTCTATTACAAGGGATGGGGAAACTCCTCTTAAAGATTCCTTCATTAATAGGTAGATTTGGTTGGGGTAATGCGGCAGGTGTAGCTATTGGAGCTGCCGGAGCTATGTGGGCTTTTGATGAAGCAAAAGATTCTGAAAGAAGAGGACGTAAAGGAAACGCAGCCGCTTTTAGGACAGGCGGAGTTGCAATGGGGGCAGGGGCTGCTGCTTTAGGAGTTACAGGATTAGCTACTTTAGGTGCAAGTGCAGCAGGAGCTATGGGAGCTACAGGACTTGCAGGGGTGCTATCGGGTATTGCTGCTGCTTTAGGACCTATTGGATGGACTTTATTAGCAATAGGTGGAGCTGTTGCGGGTATTGCAGTCTTATGGAAAAACCACAGCGAAACTATTAAAAAGTGGGCAGGTAAATTTATGACTTTTGTAAATAAAGTCATAGACTTTATGGCAATGTTTAACCCTATTTTTAAAGCAATTCAATGGATTAGAGATAATTGGCCTTTTGGAGAAAAAGGAACTGGGGGCTCAATTGGGGGAAATAACCCTAATAAAGGTACGGGTATTGCTGACTCTATTATAGATAACAAAAAAGGAAATTATGTTACCTATGGGAAAATGAAAGTTTCCAAAAGAGACGGTTCTATACTCAATTTAAGTGAGCTCTCTCAAGATGAAGCTTCGGCGGCTTTACAAGCTTATGAAAAAGCGGATCCAACTTCTTTTAACAGAGTTTATGAATGGGTAGCAGGCGACAAAGCTAGCTTACAGTCACACTCTACGGACGCTGTAAAAAAAGTTAATGGTAAAGTAGTTGCAGCACTTAGTAAAAAAGGGACGTCTCAAGAAGTTGAGGATCTACGGAACATGCTTATGAGTATGGGGATGTCTAAACAGAAAGCTTCCGAGTTTGTTCAAACTTCAGGTAAACTCACAGGAAGTAACACTCAACACTCTGTGGGAGGATGGAAGTCACATAATAATCAGTATGGTCTTGGTATAGACTTAGCAGGAGGACAATCGTGGACAGGTCAAGATTATCTTAATAATTACGAAGCGATTAAACAATTCTATCGTGCTAGGGGGTTTGAAGTGGCCTTAGAAAGACCTGGACAAGGTAAAAGTACTGGGTGGCACTATGACATTAAACCTGCTTCAAATTTCAGACCTACAGGAGCTATGGAAAACTTTAGTGAGTATGAGTCTCAACAGAAAGCTGTAGCTGAGCAACGTTCAATAGCACTTAAGAGCGTAGCTGAATTTGCAGACGCAGCCGAAGTAAAACGCATAAAAGAGCAAAGAGCTATGCCTATGACGGAAAGAGGTTATTCTGTTAACCTTGATGAAATGAATTTAACGGACGCAGATTACCGAGCAATCTTGAAGAAACATGGTATTTATGAAGATAAGAGTACAAATACTTGGATGAGAGAAACAGACAAGGGTATAGAATCTTTATGGTATGATAACGCGGGTAATATGCAATGGCGCTTGATTTTAAGTACAATGCAGGGGGCTTCACAAGGGTCTACAGGAAGGTAATATATGGCAAAATTATTCTTAGATGGTATATTTAATTCAGATAGTAATTCTCCAAGTACAATTACTATAAGTGTCCCTGTAGCTACAGGTACTTCTTTTATTACTAAGAGCGGGAGTATTTTAAGAGGGTTAATAATAGGAGACCCAACATGGTCTGCTTCAAATAAATGGGGTCCAATTATTAATGACCTCTCAAATTTACAGGATTGGGCTTCGTTATTAGGAGAGAATAATCAATTTTCTTGGATTAACGCTTCGACTATGTGTTGGAAGGGTACAGCTCCCTTAGCCATTTCAGTAGAATTTTATTTAATAAATTATGCACGTGGTAAGAGTGCTGAACTTAAAAGGAATTTAAGTAATTTTGTTAAATTAGCGGCTGTCGCAAAATCAGAAAATAATTCTAACTTCAGAGTTCAAGTACATGGTGGCTATGCTCCTGACGTATTAAGTGGAAATAAAAAGTTTTTCAGTAGTTTTGGAGACATGAAGTCCTTTTTTAACGATAGTAGTAATAGTAGTCAATTAGATTCAACTATAGCAGATATGTATGAGGGCTCTGTTGCTAAAGGTTCATTAAGTATTCGTTTTGGTCATAAATCAACGATAAGTAACTTATTACTTTCAAAAGTAAATGTTACAGAGAGCACTGTTGAGGTTGCAGGACAAAACGGGGAAAACCCACAACCTTTGTATTATCGTGTTAGTGCCCAATTCACAGGAGTTCAACCTCTCGTAACTACTGAAATTGACGGTATGTTTGGTTTTTCAAGTTCATCTGATAGTAGTACTGCTCAAGTTGTGACAAAAACCACTGACGCTACAATTGTAGGTGAAGGTGGCGGTAGCGGCGGTGGAAGTAGCTGGTAAGGAAAATAAATTATGGCATTTTATATGAGAGATTTTAAAAGTGAAGAAAAATATGATATTTCAAAGTTTTTAAACTTTGAACAGGACGTTTACGACGTTATAAATTCGCCTTTTTTAATTCAGGTTCAGCAACTTCCTACTAAAGAATACTATTATGTAGATAATGGATTCAAAGAAATAGACCTTATATCCACAGAAAAGTATGGAGACCCGTTTTTTTCTTATATAATTCAGTTCTATAACAATGACTTTAGAGAAACTTTCCCTGAAGGAACTATTTTAAAGTTATTTTCAATAGATGACTTAAATGAAATTTATCATAATTTGGCAACTTTAAGTAATACAAATGATTAGAGAGAGAAGTAATGCAGTTAAGTGACAAGGTATTTTTAGAAATAAAAGTAAAAGGTTCGGATAAAGAGGGTATTGTTTCTTATGATATGCTTAAGAAATTTGAGCTAGTAGAAACAGCAGGGACCTCCCTCCCTTATATATGCTTTTCTTTTGCGACTTTTGATAAAGGTTTGGCAGACTTATTTATTGAGAATAATTTGGTTACGGTTTCAATAGGTGAGACCAGAGAGAATTCTCATTCTTTTAATTTACGGGCTATAGTTAATTCTAAAGATACAGACGCTTCTAATAATTCGTGGACTGTTTATTACGGTGGGTTTATAGGTAGTAATGAGTTCATGATGGATAAAGGTATTTGTAAAGACTACCCCGGTAACTCTTTAATGGTAGCAAAGCAGATAATTAAAGAGCGCGCAGGAGGAAATCCTACGGTAGATACAGACATTGAAAAAACTAATGAAAATCAAGTATTGTGGAGACAGCTATATACTACTTCAAATATATTTTTGGTTGATACCTTACTACATATGGATATACAGCCGTCCTTTCCGCTCTTTGCTTTTGACAAATTTGGGACTTTTCACATCAGAGATTTTAATAAATTGAAGGAGAAAGAACCTCAATGGGTGTTCACTCCCGCCCCGGCAAACGCAGGAAATGAAATACAGTATTTAAATAATTTCAATGTACAGAGTTTTAAATCTTCTTATAACTTATATTCAGGATATAATAAATCTACTGAGATTTATGGAGTAGCTTCAGGTATGCCTGATTATATAGTGGACGATAATGTCCCTATTTTAGCTTCTACTAAAGAAACAGAGCATTTTGGTTCAGGAAATCGTATCTCTCTTAACAAAATACAGAGTGATAATGTTCATCATACCTATATGGAAGCTTATGCTCATAATACAAATTGTTTAATGTCAATGTCCTCCATGTTAGGATGTTTGAGGTTGGCCGGATATTACCCAAATTTAAAACCTACAGACTTAGTATTTGTAAAAATGGACGGTAATTCTGCTTCTGACTTATCTATTGAAGGTAAATATATAATTGATACAATAGTTATTTCTCCTGAATTTCAAAATGGAATTGTTAATACCTTTATATATGTCACAAGAGATAACAATAATAATGTAGAAAACTTCATAACTGAGAAAAAAGAAAGAATGAAGATTACTAAAAAGGTTATGAGGGCTTTAGCAAATGCTGCGTCTCAGGCAAGATTGGCCCTTTCTGCGGCAGCTCAGATATTTGACGGAACTTTCACAAGAGCTTGCATGTCCTATGTAACCGCTACCAAAGTAAATTTATTAAGAATGTTTTCAATAAGCGGGACAATGGTAGATTTTACTTCTCAGGCTTATTTTTTACAGAGTTTACTTCTCCAAGGAAATACTCTTATGAATATTCTCATGAATATGATATTCCCAAGGTCTATAGCTTTAATGCTAAGGGATTTCTTATTAGAGAAACCGTCGAAACGAAATTTATTAAGTAAGTATATTGCAGAGAATGTCCCTTTTGAATTACAGGGGTTAGTATCAGATGTGGCAGATTCACTTATGGCTGTCCACAGCTCATTAAATTCTATAGCAGAAGATAATAATATAACAGCAAGGGAGATACCTTCAGTGTTCAAAGAAGACTCAGATTACAATGAAACAGAAAATAGGATCAATTCTATTTTTGAAGAATTTGAAAATAATACTACAGGATTAGATATCCCATTCCCAATCATTGAATTAACTGAAGAGCAAGAACTTCTTCCGTTGGCTGATCTTAGGGATTTAATGGCTGTTGAAACTATAGCTAATTTAACTGAACTTGGGTACATGGACGGAGTAGATACTGACGAATTTAAAAATATCTTAGTTGGTAAAGAGCCAATTAACTTTGACCTTATAAATCAAATAAATGAAAATGCAGGTAATAAATTTAATTATAGGTATTGGGGAACTTACGGACCTGCAAATGAGGCTCTTTATGCTTGGTCTGTAGAAGATAATGTTGTTTATACTAAGAGTGCTGAATTAACTATATATTCAAGACTTTATAATAACGACGCTTCTCCATATGTAGGTGTAAATTTTAAATTACAAGAAGAAAATGAAAAGTATTTTATAACCTACACAGATATTAGCGGAGAAGTAACTGTAGCAGAAAGAAATGAAGAATTAGACGTAAATTCGGATGCACTCGTACAGTTAACTGAATATTATATTACAAAAGGATATAAAGACCGCTACAGAACTCTCCCTTGTACTAAATTAGTAAGTGCTACAAAGAACTCACGCTTATATTTTGCTTGCCCACAAAGTGAAGAAAATTTGAGATTTTATATAAATTCAAAAAGAGTACTTCTTAAGAGCTTCTCTATTGATTTAGGATTTAGAGATTCAATGGGAGCAAAAATTTTGTATAACGTTTACTATACAGAGACAGGCTACAATTCTAATAGTACCATGTTGGAGATAAGGCAGGGTTAACTATGTTAATTAAACCTTTTACACCATTACTAAAAGAACAAACAGACCCGACTACAATGTCATATATAGGGAATGTTGTGGATAACAATGATCCTAAGAAATTAGGAAGAGTTAAAGTTCAAATTTCTCCATATGCAGACTTGAGTGTGGAGGCAATTCCTTGGGCTTCCCCCTTTTTAGCTTCTCATGGAAATAGTCAAGATTATGGAGGTATAAATATCCCTGAAATTGGAAGTCAGGTTCGTGTGACATTTCCAAGTAAGGATTTTACAGCTCCTTATTATAGTGGTGCTGAATTAAATGAAACCACAAGGACTACCTTCTTTGACGACGATTATCCTCATACTTATGGTTACAAAGACTCTGTAGGTAATTTTGTTAAAATAAATAAAGAAAGAGGTACTGCACAAATTCAGCATTCCTCAACTACAAATATGCAAGTTTCCCCTGACGGTTCTATAAAAGTGGGTCTTGCAGGTGGAGCTTACTTTATATTCGATAATGAAAATAATTTTGAGTTAAATATTGGAACTCTTGACATAAGTGGAAGTGCTGACGGTTCTTTAAGTGTAGACGCGAATAACGAAATTAATATTTCTACAGGGCAAGTAAACATTTCAGGTAACGTGGCTATAGACGGAGACCTGAACATAAAGAATGGGGTTAGCGGGAGTTTTATGGCAATGGGAAATCTTGTTATGGTCGAAAACGGGATTATTGTAGCGATATTATAAGGAAGATTAAATGGTAGACGAATTACCTCTAATACAAATTACAAATAGAGAATATGAAAGATCTGTTAAAGCCTCTCAACGAAGAATGAAGCAAAAGGAAAAAGAAAAGGAGAGGAATAAAGCTGCTACTAAAAAGAAATCTTCAAAAGGGGGTAGTGGCCCTCTAGCCTTTTTAAAAACTACAAATGAGTGGCTTGAAGACGTTCCTGTAAGAATAATTGCTGCTTATGATAATTTTGTAGGTAATGGTGAGGACTTAGTTCAAAGCAAAGTTGATACTTTCTGTGTATGGTTGTCATGGAAAGTTAATATTGCTGTAGAAAGGAAAAGGCAGGCTGTTTTAAGAATACTTTATGGTCAGTATCAATCTACTGTTGCTGGAAAAGTAATGAAAATGGCTAATGCTATTAAGAGCTTTTGTTCAGACCCTTTAGGTGCTCTCGGAACTTTTGCAGGGGCAATTTTTGGTCCTGTAGCTTCTGTTTTTAAATGGATTGTGGAATTAGCTGCAGAAATTATTAAGTTAGCTGCAAATTTAGCAAAAATAATGGCAGTCCTTCCGCCAAATCCACCAAGCCCTCATATTAACTATGACAAATTTAAATTAAAAGTAAAATCTATAAGTATGGCTGAAGTTACTTCAGACCCTAATACTCTTCCACCACCTGAGGTCATGTTTCCCGAACCTCCTAAACCTTTTACAAAAGAGACATTTAAGGAAGGATTTGAAAAAGCCACAGCTTCTTTGAAAAGCGGAAGAAAAAAGTATACATTGAGTGAAGAAGATAAAAAATCATTAGCGGGATTTGATGTAAGTTATAATATTTCTGATTATATTAAGGAAGCGTCTACCCCTGAGATTAATATAGACTCTGCTATTTCTTAATTTTGACATAATCTACTTTTTTTGATATAATAGGGGCATGAAGAGACTAATCCTAATTGATTTTTCGTGGCTTTATAACAGATACTACTATGTGGCATCTTATAATATTTCTATGAGTGAAGGACAGGTTGACCTAAAAGAAGTTCTTGAGCGTATGCTTTTACAATTTTTAACATTGGTTCATCGGTCATATCCAAGTGCTAAGATATTAATGGCCTTAGACCCTTCAACCTCGAATTTAAAAAATAAAGCTATATTTGAAGGGTATAAGCAGAACCGTAATAAAGAAGCAAAGAAAGAAGTCTATCAGCATATTGTAGATATTATAAAAGATTTATCAAGTAAGTTAGATTCAGAAGTTTTTTACTTCATAAGAGAAAAACTTTATGAAGCTGATCAGTTATTAGCTTTTACAGTAAAAAAGTTTCATAAAACTCATGAAATAATAATATACAGTGGGGATAAAGATTTACTGCAACTTACTTCTTATCCTAATACTTTTATAGCAGATAAGTTTGAGAAAGGGCATTTCCTTATAAAGACTGACGAAGAAATCTTTCAGAAATTCAAGAATAGTAAAGGAGAGGACTTTTCAAGAATAAGCACTAATAAAAGGGATATTCTTAAGTATAGGTCACTCAAAGGGGACCCGTCAGATAATTTAAGCTCTGTTTTTCCGAGAATAAAGGACAAGGAAATAGCAGAAATTATTAAAAACCATTGGGTTGATAATCAAGAAGAACCTTTAACGGAAGAAAGAATTGACAAAATTATAGAAGATGATTTACAATTTGAAAATCCGTCTTTAGCAGAGAAATTACGTAACAGCAAAGACGTGTGGTTAAGAAATTATAAAATAATGGATTTACTGCATGTAGACGACATGAATATAAGGAGATTAAAGTAAGTGCTTGGAAAGAAACCGAAAAGTTATGGAGAAGAAATAAGTAAAAAAGTAGATGATATTTTGAAGCAAATTCAGAATGATAGAGATCTATATGACGAAGAAACAGAAAAACAACTCAAAGAAGTTAGAGACTCTGATTGGCATACTACTAAATACCTTAGAGAAATTCTTTGGGAGTTGAGGTACGCACGCAGAAGGGCAAACAGGCCTTAAAGGAGGGAAAAATGATAATTATAGGAGTATTAAATCTTTTAGTATTGCTTTTTATAGCATTGAATGCAGCTTGTATTCTTAATTTTTTGATAAGGATAACAGGAGACATATCTTCAATTCAAGATTATCAGTCAAGAAAGCATGCCAAAATAGTAGCAAAAGACATGAAGAAGAAAGGCTATGTAATGACTGAAAAAGGGAAAGAACTCTTAAAAGCAAACACAGGGAAAGACATATAGATGGCTAAAATAACCTTAAGAGATTATCAACAGGACGCGGTAAAGTTTGCGCTTAATGTTAAGAAGTGTGAATTTTGTATGCGCGTAGGTTCGGGAAAGACAATTTGTGCCATGTTCTCTTTACGTGCTTTCTTTAAAAGGAAACTTATAGATAAGGCAGTTATAGCTTGTACAAAATCTTCAGTTCCTGTATTTGTAGAGGATTTTAAAGAAAAAGCAGGTATGGAAGTTCCTGTAATTGAAGACGCAGAAGATTTTGTTAAGTTTTTTAAAGGGAAAGAAAAGGTCTGCATAGTTAAGCATTCTATGTTTGAGAAAGCAGGAAATGACCTCATGACAATAAAGAAGCTTGAGAAGATATACGATAGTGGGTGTAAAGTAGCTCTTGTAATAGACGAAGCTCATAAAATGCAGAACCCCGAAGGAGTGCAACATGACGCTTATTTTCATATTGAAGAAATGTTTGACAGAGTAATCCTTATGACAGCAACTCCTTATTCTTCTTGCTTAAGTCAGTTTTACGGTTTAATACATCTCATATATCCAAAGTTGTGGAGGTCTAAGCGACAATTCTTTGATAACTACATAGACGAGATAGCTATAAAAGACCCAAGAACTCATAGAATTGTAAGGAAAGAAAAGGTAAGATATAAGAATTTGAAAGAGTTCAGAGCAAAGATAGAGCCTTTTACTTATTTCTATTATCCTTCGATACCTCTTCAGCATATTGAGCACAAATGTAAGTTAAGTGAAGAGCATATGAATGAGTATTTGCGTCTTTGTTGGGGGATCATTGATTCCGAAACTCAAGAAAAGATAGATAAATTAAGGGAGAAATAAAATGTTAGAACGAGACGAAAAAATAATTGATTTTGAAGTATATAAATATGTTGTATCAAACATTTTCTACTTGGTTGCACTTATATTAGTATTACTCGTAACTTTGGTGTTCTATATAATTTGTCTTCCATTTATGTGGCTTACTCCCACTCAAAGATTGTTTATACATTTTGAATGTTTAATAAAAGAATTAATATAAAGGGAGAAATAAATGAATTCAAAATTTGAAGAAAGACTTAAATATTGGTTAAGAGAAGCTTCAGACGAAGGATGCTGCGGTTTTGTGTATGACCACGATTTACCTGAGGAAGAGCAGGAAGATTGGATGTACTTTGAAAAAATGGCTTTAGAAGACATAGATAATTTTATGTCAAACTATGGTATTGAATAACCTTGCATAAACTCAAAAAATATGATAGGATAAAACTATGGAAGATAAAGAATGGATTCAAGAAAAATGCAATACAAATAAACCGCCTAAAGAAGCTCCTAAGAAGCCCTCTGTAGGTTTTCGAAAGAAAAGTAATGCGACCATGACAAAAGCTGAGTACTATTACGATATATTAACATATATTGAAGCCCGAATAGGACTTATGCAGGCTCTACAAGAAGCTTCAGAAACCAAAGATCACTATAGACGGCAGCTTTATTTGCACATAGCAGAGCAAAGACAGCAAGAAATTAGCAAGTGGCTTAACGAAGAAATGGAAATATAAGAAAGGAGAAGTTATGCCAATAGATAAATCAGCCTCACACGAGGAAATAGTACAAGAGCTAATGCACGCTTATGAGAAGAATGGTAAAATAGGAAATCATTCTCCTAAAGATAAAGAGGAAGCTCAAAGAATTGCAAATGCTATAGCTTATAAAGTGAAAGGTGAAAGTAAATAGAATGAGAACAGTAGTTTCAAAATCATGGGATTTTCGGACTTATAGAATTCAAGCAAAAAGCAAATGTATTGAATGCGGAAAACCTATAAGTAAAACTTTTTCCTTTGAATACAGGGAAGACACAGAGCCTTGTTGGGTTGACATAGAAAAATTAAAGAAAGAAAAACAAGAATGGGAACAAGAATCTCATACTTGTACTTCTTGTTTAAAGAAAAGAATAAAGCAAGAAAGAAAAGATATGACACATGCCTATGACTTCACCTTAAATACTCTTATTGAGAAGCAGGAACAAATTTGTTCTTATATCGCAGATAAAAAGCGACATATTGATTTTCTCAACGAAGAGCTAAAGAATAAAGTTATAGTTGATAAAGACGGTACCGAATGGGTAATTTATTCTGTTAGAGACGGGTGGCAGAATGGGGCAGCTATTGAGATAACCTGTGACAAAGTAAATAAAGTGAAGCCGTGGCTATGCTCAGACGAAGTTATTTATTTCTATGTAGGTTCTATAGATGGATGTTATGATAATTATAAACCTTTATGTAGATGCACGATAACAGACGAAGACTTCAGTCAAAGAGCAAAACTTTTGAAAGGAGAAAATTAATGGGTTGGGCGAGCGGTTCAGGAATAGCAGAAGAACTATGGATTAAACTTAAACCTTATATTTCTCAGAGTAATTATAAGGAAGTTTCAAAGATTATTATAGATAAATTTTGTGAGTACGACGCAGACGATTGGGAGTGCTACCCGTCGGATGATTGTCTTTATTATGTATATTTAAAATACAATGAACCGAAAGAACTAGAGGAGTATGACTTTGGCTATTAAAGAAATGGTATACATGAATAAATGGCTTTCTGCAGGTGAGGGAGTACTTGCTAAAGATTCATACAAAGGGTATGAATATATGGTGGTAAGTTACGGTATGCACCCGTGTGCTTACATAGCTCTTACAAAAGACCAACCTTATTATAAGGTAGCTGATTATGACGACGTTAGAATAAGTTGTCACGGGGGCTGTACTTTTGTAGAGTGGGGTTATGAAGGTGTATATGATCAAACTTATAAAGTTATAGGTTGGGATTATGGGCATTATACTGATTTTTCAGGTTCATACTTAAGCACAGGACATCCATTATCTGTACCAAAAGGGAAGAAATGGACTACAAAAGAAATAATAGATGAATGTGAGAACGTAATAGACCAACTTTATGTTCTTGAGCATTCTGAGTTATATTATAAATAAGAAAGGCTAAATTTTGAAGAGAAGAGATAGTAAAACATTAACTTTTAGTGATATGATTCAGTATGCAGATATGCGAGAGGCTGTTTGTGAGGCACGTAGATTAATTAATTTAACAGATAATGTCTTAGTTCAGAACCACTTGCAAGCATATGCTTCAAAATTATGGGCTGACTTTTGTAAATGGTTAGATGAAGAGGTGGAGTAAAATGGCAATATGTAAAAAATGTGAATGGGAAGAAAAAGGAATGCTATCAGGGCAAGGTTTTACAGATTTTGTATGTCAACTTTGTGGAAAAACCGATACGTGGCATAATACAAATGTTCCGAAGTTCTGTCATGAGTGTAGTAAGAAACTTGACATGTGCCAAAGATGCGGAGGTCCTTTAAGTGAAACAGAAGATTTTAAAGCTTAAAAAAAGACTAAGTTTATACGACATAGCATTGGATATAGGAATTTCAGAATCAACCTTATATAACTATGTTAATGAGTATAAGCAAATTAGTAAAAAGTCAGAAGAGAAGATAGAAAAATATTTTAGAAGGAGAGAAGAAAATGAGAATATTACCAATTAGTAGTAGAGTTACTTTTACAAATGCACAACCTCTTAAGAAAGAAGAAACAAAAGAGCAACAAAAACCTATGGAAATTATAGAATTAAAACCTGAGTTAAAAATTGATGAGGGTCAAAAAAGACTTCAAGAAGAAAGAAGAAGGAAAGAAGAGGAATTTCAGAGATTACTTGCTAAACCGCAGAAATTTCAAAAACCTGAAGGGAAAGTAAATGGAAAATAATTATCAAGGTTGGACAGGTAATAAGAATTCAACTTATACCTGTCTAGGAGCTTCAAATCATTCAAAAGAAGAAAGAGAAGTGCATGACTACTATGCGACGGACCCTATAGCTGCAGAATATCTATTGAAGATTGAACCGCAAATAACTAATGTATGGGAAATGTGCGTAGGAGAGGGTAACTTAGCAGAACCTTATCGTAGAGAAGGTAAATTAAAAGCAATATCTGACCTTATTGATAGAGGGTACTATCCTGAGGGTATAATGACTTCTTATGGTAAAGATTTCCTGCAAATGAGTAAAGTATGGAAAGGGGATATGGTAAGTAATCCTCCGTATAGCATAGCTGTTGAATGGACTAAGCATTGTTTAGACTTATTACAAGACGGACATTATTTAGCTCTTTTTATGAAGATTACTTTCTTAGAAGGGAAAGAGCGCAGAAAGTTCTTTGAAGATAACCCTCCAATTAGAGTTTGGGTTAGCTCTTCAAGAATTCAATGTGCCAAAAATAACGAATTTGAAGTTCCTAAGAAAGATAAAAATGGAAATGTTGTATATGACAAGACAGGAAACCCTATAATGGTTAAGATGTCTTCTGCAGCATGCTACTGCTGGTATATATGGCAGAAAGGTTATAAAGGACCAACGGAACTGAAGTGGTTCAATTAATTTTACAAATTTTGTAATTTGTGATATTATTAAAATATAGAAAGGGACAGAGTAATGAATAAATTTATTCTATATTATTTTGTATCAGGATTGCTGATGTTTTCTTGGTTTTATTATGACATGAATTATTCAAAGTATAAGGAAGAGTCTGAGGACGCAATAGGAGACTTAACGTGGAATACAGGGATTAAGAGAGAATACATTAGATGGGTTCTCTACAGTGTTGCACTCCTTTTTGGGTTTATACTGCTCCCTTATGAAATAATAAGTAACTTTATAGGTAAAGGAGAAGAGTAGATGAAAGTTAAAGAACTTTATGAATTTTTGCAGAAGTACTTAGAAGGTGGAAATATTTCCCCTGAAACAGAGGTTATTCTTATAGGAGAATACAATTACGGAGAATCTGTGGGAAAACCATATATAGCAAATATGAACCTTATTGACGGGACAGAAGTTGTTAAAGAAGATACAAGAGTTGTGGCTATAAGTGTTGACGCTTATTTATATGAGCATGAAGACACAGGATACTCTCGTATGTGGGTTGATAATGAAGACCTTCAAGACCTTAAAGATAATGACATTGTAGATTGCGGGGATGAAGAGCATGAAGGTTAAGCTCATACAAATAACACAAAATCCAATAGATGTAATGTGGACAGCGGCAAGAACCTGTTATTCAGAAAAGTCCCCTATTGAAATGTGGGAAGACAGGTATGGGGCTACTTCAGACGATTGTGAACATACTCAAGAGTGGACAGAACAGTGTGTAGAGAAGCATTGGAATCTTGTTAAAAAAGTATTGGATAGTGGACATCAATCAATTGCAGAACATGTTTATTTTACATTTGCCATTGAAGGTATAAGTAGAGCATGTTCACACCAATTAGTAAGACATAGGGCAGGTATTGTATTTTCTCAACAATCCCAAAGGTATGTAGAAATAAAAGAGTCATTACAAGAGCTCAGGGATATAAGAGAACACTGTGGGGTTGCTAAAACTGCTGGGACTGTAGAGAAATATTTTGTTCCAAATCAAGATGGAATGTCGGGTTTAAAATATGCCGAATTAGATTGTCTTATAGAATATAGGAGACTTATAGAAGAAGAAAGTATGGCACCAGAAGATGCTAGAGCAATTCTTCCAAATGCAACAAAAACAAATATTACAATGTCTATAAATTATAGGGAGCTAATTCATATTTGTAATTTAAGATTATGTACAAGAGCTCAAAAAGAAATAAGAGATCTATTCAACTTTATTGTAAAAGAAGTTGAAAAAGAAGACGAAAGATTAGTAAAATACCTCGTCCCGCAGTGTGAGGTGCTTGGGGTTTGTACTGAGCACCAATGCTGCGGTCGTAAACCGAAGTTAAAAGAAATAATGGAAGTTTATAAAAGAGAAAAGTAACTTTATTAAAGAAGGAGAAAAAACATGAATTTCATTCCACACTTATCCCCAATTTTAATTGTTGCGGGTGTATCATTTTTAGCAGTCTCATTATTCATTAAATGGGTGTTGAGCCTGCGTGTAGTAGTACCTACGTCAGAAGTACACGTAGTACAAAGAGCTGGAGAAACTATCCTCTACGGAAAGGCAGCTCAAACAAAAGATAATAAAACAGGAAATGCTTATTATGCTTTTCCGTCTTGGCTACCTGTTATTGGAATTACAAAAACTGTTTTAGGAACAGGAATTTTTGACAGAGACCTTAAAGACTATGAAGCTTATGATAAGGATCGTTTACCTTTCATGGTTGACGTAAAAACATTTTTTAGAATTAAAGATTTTGATGCAGCTTCTATTCGTGTAACAAGCATGAAAGAGTTAGAAGAACAGTTAGACGGTATTGTTCAAGGGGCTGTTCGTTCGTTACTTGCTAAAGAAGACCTTGAATCTATAATGTCTGAAAGAAATAAATATGGTAAGCAGTTTACAGAAGAAGTTGCTCCTCAGTTAGAACAATGGGGTGTAGAAACTGTAAAGAATGTTGAATTAATGGATATTAGAGACTCAAGAGATTCCAAAGTTATTCAAAATATAATGGCTAAAAAGAAATCTCAAATTGAAATGGAAAGTCGTACAACTGTTGCTGAAAATACTAAAAAAGCAAGTCAGGCTGAAATAGAATCTCAGAAAGAAATTGCTCTTAAACAACAGGACGCTGAAAGAGAAGTTGGATTAAGAAAAGCTCAAGTAGCTCAAGAGGTTGGTATAGCTGACGAAAAACAAAAGCAAGAAGTTCAAGCACAGGCTAAAGTAACTGCTGAAAAAGAAATGGAAGTTCAAAGAGTGCGTGAAGTGCAAACTGCTGAAATTGAAAAACAAGCAGCCACAGTCAGAGCTGAACAAGATAAAGCTGTTATTGAAGTTAATGCTAAGGCAGCAGTAACTAAAGCGGACGCTGACAAAAACGTTAGAATTCTTAATGCTGAAGCAAGTCAACAACAGACTATCCTTGAGGCAGAAGCAACGAAGCAACAGATTGAATTAAGAGCAGATGCTGACCTTAAAGTTGCTACAAACACTGCTAAAGGTATTGAGGCAAAAGGTAAGGCTCAGGCAGAAGCAGATAAATTGAGTAAGATAGCCTCAGTTCAAGACCAAGTAACTTTAGCAAAAGAAGTTGGTGAAAATAAACCTTATCAAGAATTCTTAATTGCTCAAAAGCAGATTGAAGTACAAGGTAGCGTAATGAAAGAAGTAGGTGTCGCTCAAGCTCAGAATTTGGGTAATGCAGACATTAAAATGTTCGTTAATTCAGGGTCAGTTCCTGAAGGAGTAGGTAAGGCTGCAAGTATATTTAATCCTGATACAGCTATGAATGTAGCGTCTATGCTTGAAGCTTTCAAATCAACTCCTATGGGAGCAGAAATAGTTGATAAGCTACTTGGTACGGGTAACGTTGTTAAAACTGTAGAGACAATTGAACAAGTTAAGACAGCTGTGAATAAACATAAAGATAAGTAAATTTAGCGTATTTTTGAATTCCATGTTCCCTACTCAAAAGGTAGGGAATTTTTTTTTATAAAATTTGCATATTTTTTAATTTATGCTATAATGAAATTATAAAAAGGGAAGGCATGAAAATATGAGAGTAGACAGTGTGGCAGCTTCTTCCCCTCAAGTAAATTTCAAAGGAAGAAATATTATGGGAAGAGAAGCAATCAGATTAATACCTTCGTCAATGAGAACACCTCTTGAAGAAAGTATAGCAAAATTAATGGAGATGGTTCCAACTCCAACAGTAGTAAAAAAATTTGCTAATGGAGAAACTTATGTAAACATTATGGGAGACATGAGAAATAAAGACGTATTCCTCATGCCTACTATTGGAAGAGCAGTAAATGACAACCTTATGGAGACTTATCTTAAAGCCGACGCAGCTAAAAGAATGGGGGCCAATCGTGTTGTAGCAGTTATGCCAAACTTTCCGTATGGAAGGCAGGAGCGTAAAACTCAATTTGGTGAACCTATCTCTGCAAGGTTGAACCTATCTTTGTTGCATGCTTCAGGAGTTGACGAAGTTATTTCTACAGACATTCACGCAGCAGCTCTTCAGGGGTTTGCTCGTCAAATGAAATTAACAGATCTAAGCTCTTTAGAAGAAATGACAGCTTACTTTAAGGGTAAAGTAAACTTTAAACCCGAGAATTTAGTAGTAGTCTCCCCTGATTTAGGAGGAGTAAAAAGAGCAGATAAATTTGCTAAAGAACTTGGCTGTGAAAAAGCAATTATTTATAAAAATAGAACAGGGCATAATCAGGCAGTAGCGGAATCCTTATTAGGCGACGTAGAAGGTAAGGATTGTATTATTTATGATGATATTATAGATACTGCAGGGACAATAACAGAAGCTGCAAGAATGCTAAAAGAAAACGGAGCAAATAAAATTTATATTGCGGCTTCTCATGGATTGTTCAACGGCCCCGCTTTAGAAAGGTTAGAAAAGGCTCCTATTGAGGAAGTAGTAGTTACAAATTCAGAGTTAAAACCTGCTTTAGATAAAATTAAGCAAGTAGATATAGCTCCTAAAATTGTGGGTACTATTTTAGATATTTCAGGTTAGGAGGACGTGATGAGTACTCTTATTGATAACTTAATTGATTTAAGAACTTGCAATCAAGAATTTAATGGAGCATGGTATATAGCCAAACCTTATGAATTCTTTGGGTTTGCTACTTTTATACGTAGATTAAAAGACGCTTGGAGAGTTTTGACAGGAAAATCAAGGGCTTACCATTTTTATGAAGATACTTTAAAGAAAAGACCTAAAGTTATACATATGATAGAAGGAGAGTAAAGAAGTATGAGCTGCTTATTAGACCACGCAAGGAATGAATTAAAATTAGCTGGGTACAATATTGATACCCCAGATAAGAATAGCTTTGAATCTGACGAAGATTATGGAAATGCATGCGCCAAAAATGCTTATGAAATGTTAAAAGTATTTTCTTCGGCAGATCATTCAGGGTTTTCAGCAGGAGCCACACTTGCTTTATTTAATAAATTAGCAGAATTTAAGTGCCTGACTCCTTTAACCAATAATCCTGACGAATGGATGGATACTTCGGAGTTCCAAGGAGAACCTGTAGGAACGCATTTTCAGTCAAAAAGACAGAGCTCTTGCTTTTCAGACGACGGATTAAAAACTTACTATGATATAGATGAAAAAGCAAATAAAGAGTATGACCTCGATGAAAAAGGGAAAAGAACAGGTTGGGTTCATATGAAACCCCGTGAAGAGTGGGTTCACCATAAATTAGAGGATTATAAAAAATGAGAAGGAGCGGAGGGTACAGAATAATGAAAAATGAGGTTACTATGTTGGTTAGGCTATCATGATTATGAATATAACAAAGATAGAACCAAAAGATGGTGTAAGCACTGCGGTAAGTGTCAAGAGAGGTGCCTGCTTGATTTATTTTGGGCAACGTGTGTTGACGGAGAACCAATAGAAGACCCGCAACCACAGTAACCTTGTAATTACTTTTGAATTGTGGTAATATAAAAGTAATTATGTAGGTAGCCAATAGACTGGAATGTTGAAGCTACTTAGAAAGGAAAGAGAAAATGAGATATTTATTTGTATTAAGAGGGGCACCCGCCTCAGGTAAGAGTACATGGATTAAAGAAAATGAATTAGAACCATATACATTAAGTACAGATAGTTTAAGATTAATGTATCAATCTCCTGTAACAACTGCAGAAGGAGATAGAAAAATTTCCCAAAATAATGATAAGGAAGTTTGGAATTTACTTATGGAGCTTCTTGAAAGAAGAATGGAAAATGGTGAGTTAGTTGTTATAGACGCTACTCATTATAAATCTTCCCTTATAAATAGATATAAAGACCTTGTATCAAAATATAGATATAGAGTTTATGTTGTAGATTTTTCTAATGTATCAGAAGAAGAATTAAAAAGAAGAAATGCTACAAGAGGATTTAGAAAAGTTCCAGATGAAGTAATTGAGAAAATGGTTGTAGCCTTAGCGGATACTAATGAAGTTAAAAAACAATATAAAATAGTATCTCCTGAAGAAGCAATTACATTAATAAATTCTCCCTTAGAGCCATTTGACGTAAATGAATATGAAAAAGTTGTAATCTTTGGGGATATACATGGTTGTTATGACCCATTAAAAGAATATTTTGATAAGAATCCATTTAATGAAAATTACAATTATATTTTCTGTGGAGATTATTTAGATAGGGGATTACAAAATAAGGAAGTTTTGGAATTTTTAATTTCTTTAAAAGATAAAAAGAATTGTGTATTCTTAGAAGGTAATCATGAGAAATGGTTGAGAATATATTCTCAAAAAGATTATGATATGGATTACTACGAGAATAGACCTGTTGAGTATAAAGACCCATTTGTTACTAAATTAATTGCTCAATTAAAAGACAAACAAGTTATTTTAGAGAAAAAGATAAATAAGAATAAAAATATGTCTGAGGAATTGTCTAAGCTATTAAGGGAATCTTGGGAAACAAATCCTGAGAACAGAGAAGTATTTTATAGATTTGAAAAAATAAATGTTCCTGAAAAACAAAAGGAATTACATAAAGAAATACAAGAATGTGAATACAGGTTAGAAAAACTAATTAGATTAATTACTGTGCTGCAGCATGAAGAGCACAATACGAAAGATTTTATACAAAATTGTAGAGAATGGTTTAAAGAAGAGTTCTCTACGGATTTATCTTTAGATATTACAAACATTTTAGAAAAGAATTATAATGTGGAATCTAAAAGAAAACAAAATCCAATTCGTTCTTTAGAATTTATAAAAAGAACATATCCACAAATCAAAGATATTGATAAAACAGAAATAAGAAGATTCTGCGATAGATTAGCACAAATGAGTTATTTTACATTTAATGGACATGATTATTTGGTAACTCATGGTGGTGTACCATGTATGCCTACAATGAAAACACAAACAATAGAATTAATTAAAGGTGTAGGTAAATATGAAGACCATGATAAAATAGATAAACAATTTAATGAAAATGAAGAAAAGAATAAAACATGGACAGTCCAAATACACGGTCATAGAAATGTAATGAGAGTTCCTGTTGTATCAAATGAGAACATGACATTCAATTTAGAAGGTCAAGTAGAGTTTGGTGGACACTTAAGAATTGTAGAACTTGGAGATTTTCCTGAAGGACATTGGAATATTGTAGAAATTAAGAACGAGACTTATGATATTCCAGAAGTAAAAGAGGAAGAAGAAAAATCTGACATAGAACTGCTTAGAGAAATGTATGATAGTAAATGGGTACAGGTTAAAAACTTAAAAGATAATGTAATAAGTTTTAACTTTACAAGAGACGCTTTTGAAAAAGGAAAGTGGGATACAATAACAACAAAAGCAAGAGGTTTGTTTATAGATAAAACAGACGGGCACGTTGTAGGAAGAAGTTTTGATAAATTCTTTAACTATAGACAACATGAAACAACAGAACCTGCTTATATGAAGGAACATATTAAGTGGCCTTTAATTGGATATAAAAAAGAAAATGGATTCTTGGGTATTGTATCTAAAGATAAAAATGGAGTACATTTCTTTACTAAATCTTCTGATGAAGGTGACTATGTAAATTGGTTTATAGGTGTACTATGTGATAATTATGGAATAACTTATATATCCAATAGTAGATATTCAGATATTTATAACAAATTAGTTAATGAAAGAGATGAAATAGATAAGGTTAATCGTAGAACTGAATTAAATATTTTAAAAACAGAATTAACTAATAAATTATCACCATTATTAGCGGAAGGGTGTTCCTATGTATTTGAATGTATAGATAAAGATAATGACCCACATATTATAAAATATGATAGTAATAAGGTAATCTTGTTAGAAATCTTTGATAATCAACTAAAAGAAAAACACTACAATTATGAGGATTTAAAAACAATAGGGCAGGCTTTAAATGTTCCTGTTAAAGAAAAAGCACTTGTATTTAATAACTGGGAAGAATTTGAAGAATGGAAAGATAAATTCAGACAAGGATTATCTCAATGGGATTGTAAGCATGAAGGATATGTATTTGAAGACCAAAATGGATATAGGGTTAAGTTTAAATCTTCATTCTATAATTTTTGGAAACAAATGAGAGCTTTAAAAGACGTTATGGCAGGCGGAAGAACAAACAAGAAAGTTTATAAAACTAAAGAAGAAATACAGGTTGTAAAACTCATGGAAGAATTAGGTAGAGATAGGCTTAAAGAAATGTCTATTATTGATGTAGAAGATATGTTTTATGAAAGGTATAAGTAAAAATGAGAAGGAGCGGAGGGTACAGAATAATGAAAAATGACTCGCATACAAAAATAAGAATTGAAACGGACTTTGATTTTAACGAGAAAGTTATTATAAAGCCTCTAAAAATAGAGGGTACTATAGAAAGCTTTTGGTTAAACAAAGCCAAAGAACTCAAAGTAGAAGTTAGATATTTTCTTAATAATGAGATAAAACTTGATTATTTCTACTGTGATGAGTTGGAGGTTTTGAAAGAATCTAAGACAGGGGTTTAGTGTATAATGCACGGATGGAACTTATATAAAAAATGTGAAGTACCTATACCTAATTTTCCCATGTCCCCTCAATTTTCAGAGCATCAGCAATTGGAGCTTTTCAAAGTTCTTTGCTGTGGAAGATGGATAGAAATAGCTCAAAAGGCATTCTATGAAGGTATGTGGTACGCGGGCGGGGTTGATTACAAGAGGCGTTTAATAACTCACTCCTTTGAGGAGGCTGTATGTGGCTTAATTCTTAAATATTGGGAAGAAATGAGTACTCAAGATAAAGCTAAAGTTAAAAAAATATTGGAGGGTAACATATAATGTTTTGTGAGCATAACTGTCCTTTTTATGAAGAGCACGGTGGAGAGTATTATCAAGGCTGTTGGGAATTCTATGATATCTGTTGGGCTGCTCCTGATTTAGGAGTTCTTCCTGTTACTTGTACTCCTGAATGCTTTTTTATTAGAGGGGACGAAAGTGAAATGGTAGACGTTTGTAATAAAGCTATGAGCCATCAAAAGTGGGTGAGCCAATGGAATGCTCCTGCAACTTATAGAACTTTGACAAATGAGGAAAGAAAGTATATAATAAGAGATATGGAAGTTTTCATAAAAGCATTCACAGAACTGAGAACTCCTATATCATATTATAAATAAGGAAAGAGCAGCGTGGGAACAAACTATTACTGGTACAGAGAAGCACAGTGGGAAGGACCTAAAGAAGAAGGTCTTCATATAGGAAAGCGTTCTTGTGGGTGGGTTTTTAATTTTGAAGCTCATTATGACAAGTTTCAAAGGTATAAGTTAACTTCTTATGCAGCATGGAAAGAATTTCTTAAAGAAGGTTTTATTTATGACGAGTACGGAGAGTTCATTCCTTATAAGAAGTTTATAAAACTTGTGGAAGCCACAAGACCTAAAGGAAAGACTTTTGAAGATATTCCTGAAGCTGAGCAAATTCATTTATGCGACGAATGGGTAGACGCAGGCTTTATGTTCACATTAGGGGATTTTTGTTAAAGGAAAACATATGAGCACAATAAATTTAAAAGTAAAACAAGCAAATGAAAGATATGAGTTATCTGTTAACCAAAAAATAGAAGAATATGTGTCTAAGTTAGAAGAAAAAGTGCAGAAGGTTATTCGTTTGTCGTCTAATGGGCACGAATATTGGTCAAAAACAGTCACAATGATCAGGCATGAATACGACTTAAATCAGATTGCACTATGGATAAGAGCTGTAATCTTAGCTAAAATGGATTCTTATTATTTGTATTTTACTTTTGGGAAATACAAAGGTAGAATAGTTCAAGACATTTTGGAAGAAGACGAAAGCTATTGTCATTGGTTTCTTCACGAGGTTAGGGGAAATGACTTTAATACTTTAAAAATACTGGACTATTTGTCAAAGTGCATATTTTACGGTCAACAAACAGTAATACTTGATATACCTTGGGGTGTTCAAATGCAGTATTATAAGTATTGGTTAGGAGACCCATATGTAATTTTTGAAGAAGTTATATCTGAACTTCCAGATAAAATAGCTAAAGAGGCAAGAGAAGATAAGAACTTTATCTTAGAGTTTTTCTCCTATTCAGGCTGTAAGTCAAAATCTTATAATATAAAGAGCTCTGATTTGGACTGTGGTGGAATGTCGCCATGGGAAGAAATAATGAGTGACGTGATAGACTACGGAGACTTATGTTAATGATATTTACAGGTTATTACGCAAAACTTAATCAATATAAAACCCTTGGTTTAGAACCCATAGCAATTTCAGGGAAAAGACCTAACTTTTATGAAGGATTATATTATCCTGATTTTGCTCCACGTTATTGGATGTATCAAAGGTGGAAGGATAAAGATATTACAAATGAAGGGTACACGATAGAGTATAAAAATTATTTGAATACTTTAGATAAAGAAGAAATAAGAAAGGACTTTGAATCCTATAATGGAGAAGGAAATCATTGCATACTTCTTTGTTACGAAAAACCTCATGATTTCTGTCATAGACATGTTCTTGCTGAATGGCTTGAAGAGAACTTTGGATGGAGAATTGAGGAAATATAAAGAGTAATGGCAAAAAAGACATTTTTTCTGCGTGGTTGCAGAACTATAGATAAAAATAAGAAAACCTATGAAGAGAAGGCTCAAGAAACAAAACAGCATTCTGCAAGATTAGCTGAAATGCAGAGGTACGTTGATATGTCTGAGGAGAAAAGAAATCTCCTTATGGACTTAGTTCTTAATGGCAAAAGCTCTGACAGTGATGAATCTCTACTTGATAAGGGTGTTATTATTTACATTCAGTTTTTAGACGTTATTGCTCAAGTAGAACAAGATTTTAAAGATAAAGGAATTGAAGTACTTGTAATTCAAGGGAGTACTAAAGATAAGAAACGTGGCGAGATAGCTAAGGAGTTTCGTGGAGACCCGAAAAGTAAAGTTGTCTTAATTTCTAATGCTGCAGGGGAAAGTTTAAATCTTCAGGCAACAAACGAAATTTTTCTTTACGATATCCCGCCCGGAGTCGGAAAATTTAATCAGACTATTGGTAGAATAGCAAGAAGTTTTAGTAAATTTGAAGAAGAAGGACGGAGCTTCTATATTCACTATGTTATTGTAGAGGACACCTTAGACGTCTACAAACCTATTTTATTGTCTTCAAAGAAAGAACTTGAAGAAGAGATACTTCATGCAGATACTATAAATCTTAAAGGTACAGGAAGTTTTGATAATGAAGTCCTTAAGAGAATAAGAAAAGATATGCTGTGGAAAGAAAAAGAGAAGATGAAGGCTAAAAGGAAAGGCGAAATTTGACACCTCTTAAATTTCCTTGTATAATAAAAGCAAAGGAGAGAGTTTGAATGTTTACTGACGCAAAGATGTCTCTTTGTAATTCACATGATACTATAAGTTACTGGGCAAGAGACGTAAAGAAAAATCTTAAAAAGGCTATTAAAGAAGAGAATTATTCTAAGATAGGTGATTTAGTAGAAACTATCAATTTAATCATTGAAGAAGCAAGAGTAGCCAAAAAGAAGGGACAGCATATGGAAAACAGGCTTAAGGCTTACCATGACAGTATAGTTAAGCTTGGTTTTAAGAGAGTTGGGAGATAGAAATGACTAAAGTTATCAATATTTTTGGAGCTCCCGGGGCGGGTAAGAGCACTTTAGCTTTTGGGTTAGCTTACAGGTTAAAACTAAAGGGTTGTCACGTAGATATAGCTCACGAATATATTAAAGAAAAGTTGTATGAGGGAACTCCTTATCCTTTTCATGACCAACTTTATACCTATGCAAAGCAAAATAAAAAATTAAATCAGTTGAATAATAAAGTTGATTATATAGTTACAGATAGCCCTTCTGTACAATGTGTGGCTTATGCTGAGAAAGAACCTGACGTCTATAGACAGATGGCCTTAGACTACTTTAATCAGTACGACAATTTAAACTTTTATATTGAAAGAACACATGAATATCAACCTTCGGGACGAAATCAAACAGAAGAGCAAGCTAAGTTAGTAGGTGAAAGAATTTTAACTACCTTAAATGAGTTAGAAATTCCTTATACAATTTTACCCGCAAATATAGCTTTAGAGAATATATTAGAAATTTTAGGAGAATAAATGGATCAGGCAAAAGAACAAGTTTTCAAAAAACCAAGTGTTCTGATTTGTGGATACGGCATAGTGGGAAAGCACCTAAAGGAAACTTTTGAATGGGCTGATATTTATGATAAGTATAAGCCTGAATTCAGCAAAGTTACTAAAGAGTATGATTTCTGCTTTATAAGTGTTCCAACCCCTATGAAGGAGAGCGGGGAAGCTGACGTTAGTCAAGTCGAAGACGTTATTAAAACAGTCAAAGCAAAGTTGTATATTATCAAGTCTACTGTTCCTCCTAATACAACAAAGGCTCTTTCTGCTTTACATAAAAAGTGTATAATTTTCAGTCCTGAGTATCAAGGTAATACTCAGCACGCGAATATTTCTTATAATTTTGTAATATTAGGAGGAGATAGAGCTTTCACAAACAAGGTAGCTCAGCTATATCAGTTAGTGCATACCTGTGACCTAAGAATATATAAAACGGATAGTACAACTGCTGAGTTATGTAAATACATGGAGAATTCGTTTTTAGCTTGTAAGGTTACGTTCTGTAATGAATTCTATCGTATAGCAAAACAGCTTAAAGTAGATTATACAGAGCTGAGAGAGCTCTTTGTAGCAGACTCTCGTATAGGAAGGAGCCATACCTTTGTTTATGAAGACTACCCTTATTATGACAGCAAGTGCTTTAACAAAGATTTACCGGCTATAGTATTTGAAATGAATAAAAATGGGTACGACGCTTCTTTCGTAAAAGCAATCATAAGTACAAATGATAAATTTAAAATGGAGGAAACTAATGAAGGATAAACAAGTAGAAGGATACATACTAGAAGAACTAATAAGACAACAAAATACAATAGAGCTTATAGCTTCTGAGAATATTGTAAGCAAAGATGTACTAGAGGCAGCAGGTTCTATATTTACAAATAAATACGCAGAAGGTAAGCCCTTTAAGAGGTACTATAATGGGTGCCACGTCGTAGATTTTATGGAACAGACAGCTTGTGATAGATTTAGAGAGTTGTTTAATACAGACTATCATGTAAATGTTCAGCCTCACTCAGGAGCTCAGGCAAATATGGCTGTATTTGAGGCATTACTTAATTACGGAGATACTGTTTTAAGTATGGATTTATCTAATGGAGGACACTTAAGTCATGGTTCTCCTGTTAATTATTCAGGTAAGCATTTTAATGTAGTACAATATGGTATTAATGAAAACGGTGAAATAAACTATGAGGAAGTTTTACAAATAGCTGTATTAAAAAATCCAAAACTTATTATTTGTGGTGCTTCTAATTATTCAAAAATAATTGATTTTAAAGAATTCGCTAAAATTAGAAATGAGCTTAATAATTTATATCCAAAGGACGAGCATTACCTCCTTGCTGATATAGCCCATATTGCAGGACTTGTAGCAGGTGGTGTTCACCCGTCTCCATTCCCTTGGGCAGACGTGGTAACAACAACTACACATAAATCTTTGAGGGGACCTCGTGGCGGTGTAATTGCTTGCAGACCTGATTTTGCTAAGAAAATAGATTCTGCTGTATTCCCCGGTATCCAAGGCGGTCCTTTAGAGCACATAATAGCAGCAAAAGCTGTTTGCTTTTATGAAGCCTTACAACCTGAGTTTAAAGAATACGCCGAACAAATAATAAAGAATGCAAATACACTCTGCGGAGTTCTTAATTACAGAGGATTTAAAATTGTAGGAGGTATGACCGAAAATCACCTTATGACAGTGGATTTAAGAAGGAGCTATATGTGCGAAGAGCTCACAGGAAAGGACGCTGCTAACCTTTTAGATAAATATGGAATTACTGTAAATAAAAACACAGTTCCGAATGACCCAAGAGGACCTTTTGTTACTTCAGGACTTAGAATAGGAGTTCCTGCTGTGACAACTCGTGGATTTAAAGAAGAAGATATGAAAGAAGTTGGTAATATAATAGCAGACATTCTTCAGTATCATGATGAAAAGTGGGAAGATATAAGGTTAGCAGCAAAAGGTAGAGCTCTTGAATTATGTAAAAAATATCCAATATATAAATAAGAAAGGAAGTATAATGGGAGTAGACTATTTTAGTTGTGAAAACTGCGGAAGAGCCGCTTCAGAATATGATGAAATTCATTGCGAAAAGTGTGAAAGTTCACTTTGCTCTTGTGCTATGCCTGACGAGATAGCTCAATTATGTGGATGTTGGGAGGACATATGGAACTTTATCAATACTGATATAAATAATAAGATTATCCCGAGCTCTGCATGGAAGGGTGAAGACGGCAAAAAGTATGTTAAACTATTTAAGAAGTACTTATCTGTTAATGACGATTACGGAGTAGTTCTTAAAGAGAAGTATTGTCCTATTTGTCAAAAAAGAAAAGAAGACGAAAAAGACCCTGAGTACAAAGAGTACTTAAGACTTAAGGCTAAGTTTGAAAAGTAAAATTTGACAGTTTACAAAAAGTAATATATAATAAGAATATAATGTTGGCAACAACAATAAAGAGAGAGAAAAAGTTAATGAAGAAAGAATTATCACAAGAAGCTATAGGGCTTCTAAAGTACCTTATGAAAAATAAGGATACTGAGGATTTTAGTGGTTGCTTCGGAGCGAGTACTATTTGTCATAGAAAAGGAAGAGTTAAAGTATCATATATTCAACCTTTATTAAATGAACTTTTAAGAGCTAAAGCTATTACTCTTTCAAAAGGGTTTTTAAGAGCTCCTAAGTATATCTTAAAGACAGATGTATCTTCTAAAATTATAGAAGAGCACGAAGAAGAGGGTACAATTTATACAGAAGAGTATCGTGAGGCTCTTAATGACGAAATTAAAAATTACAAAAAATTTGTAATTACTACTGTAGTTATGGGGAAAGAAGTAAATAAAGAGTTTGCAGATTCTTTAAGAAATTATGCTAAAAGGAATAATGCTCTCCTGATAGCTCTCCCGTGTGAAGACGTTGTTAGTAGAGGAAAGAAGGCTCAGAAAACTTTAGAAATAAGCCCTGAATTAAGTGACTTTAGAGTAGTGTTTAAAGATACTTATATAAATAGGAATTTATGTCTTTGCGCTATTAAAGTTTCTGCGAAACAAATAAATCCTTTAACAGGTCTTGATAGACTAACTGTTCAAAGGCAAGCTTCAATCATTGTGGCTTCCCCAAAGGTATTTCTGAAGTATGTACCGAATATGCACTATGACATTCCTCCTGCATTAATGACTACAGGAGCTGTAACAGTAAATAATTATGATACAGATAGATATATGTCTAAAAGAACTTCAACATTAGCTGAGGGAGACCATACTTATGGAGCTGTAATTGTAGAAGTAGAGAATGATAGTATTTTTCATTTTAGGCATGTTCAAGCGTCTCCGTATAATTCGATAACCGACATGGGAGTTGACTACTTACCTGACGGGTCAGCTAACGCTATGAATGATACAGTTATGATAATGGGAGATTCTCATACAGGGTATCACGACAGAGAGCTGCACGAAGCAGTTATGAACGCAGCTTTAAAAACAGGAGTAGATTCTGTGTTTTTACATGACATTTTCAATGCTACTTCTGTAACTCATCATGATAAAGGTAAAGGAATTACTAGAGCAAGAAAGGCTAAAGAAAACAAACTGAACTTAGAGTTAGAACTTGCAGCCTTAAGAAATTATTTAAATATTATTAGGTTACAAGGGATGGATATATTTATAGTTCCTTCTAATCATGATACTATGCTCCTTAGGTGGCTTGAAAGTGGCGGGTACATTGACGACCCTCAGAATTATGAGTTAGGTGTTAAACTTGCAGCTGCAGCAGTTAAAGGATATGACCCTCTTCAGTACGCCATAGAAGAAGAATTCGGTTATAAAGAAGAAAAAGTTCATTGGTTAAAAGAAGACGAAAGCTGTAAAGTCTACGACGTTGAGTGCAGTATGCACGGATCAGCGGGGGCTAATGGTTCTCGTGGTAATTTACAAATCTTTGAGAGAGGATTGGGAAATTGCGTCACAGCTCACACGCATTCTGCAGCTATAATAAGAGACGCTTTTTGTGTAGGTACTGTGGGTGTAATGGATCAAGGTTATAATAAAGGACTATCAAGTTGGACTCGTACATGCTGTTTAATTTATAAAAATGGAACAAAGCAGCTTATAAACTTTATTCCTGATAGCAAAGGTCTTTATAAGTACACTTTGTAGATGATTATATTTCTCCTTAGTTTTGTTTCCCTCCTGCAAAACACCCTACTTTAAAGATAAAGTAGGGTGTTTGCCTGTTAAATTGGAGCTAACAGTTTAGGAATGTACTTTCTCTTTTCTCTGAAAGAGAGAAGTTATAGAGCTGAAGAACGACTTCTTGGAGATTGGGTTAGAAACTTCTTTGCGCTCTGATAGGGTAGTTACTGTTTTCGTATTAACTTTTGAAGGAACCTTAACTACTCTTTGAATTTTCTTAGGAGATTTTTTGCTAATCGGGGATTCCATGTATTCCTGAAAAACTTCTTTTAAGTCATTCATAGAGTACCCTACATATGCCCTTTGATTAATAATAAGGGGGATAATAGGTAAATCTTTGATTGCGTTTTCCGCTTTTGTCATTGATGTAGCTCGTTTACCGCTTAACTTCCTTCTGTAGAATTGTTTAAAAGTTACATAAAGGTTATTATCCACAGTGGTTTTAAATTTAGGTAATGGGCTTTCTGATAGTTGGTATTTTAACGCAGTGGCCCCTGGTTGTCCTTTTTTGTAATCCCATCCTACAACTTTTAATTTTTTAGCTTTTCTAAGGTCTTTTATTATACCTTTTACATAAGACTTGTTAGCCTTTATATATTGAGCCATTTGAGAAAGAGTATATGGTGTTCTTAAATTTTGTTGCAAAATATTAAGAATTTCTTTTTTCATTTCTTCACGACCTCTGTACAAAGGAGTGTGTGATACTTTCTCTTCTTCAAATTTCATAGTTGTTTGTAAAGGTTGTTTGTTCATGATTTTTTCCATTACGGAGACAGGGTACCCTGAGCAAATTCCCCTTGTGGAATGGAAAAGTACAGAAGGTACTTTATTATCTCTTAAAGAGGCTGTTAAAACGTCCTTAGCCCTGATTACAGAACCGTACTTATCTACGTTCTCTTTTAAGAAAGAAGCAATAGTGTTATACCCGTCTTTTTTGGAGTATGTTTTTACTTCTTTCAAGTCACTCTCGGTAACTTGATACAGAAGAGTATGATTTCCTGTTGGATTTGGGATATAATCCACGATTTTAACTAACCCTAATGTTCTCAAAGAAAGTAGACTTGTCCTAACTGACCCTATTTTGACATTTGTAAACTTACTTATTTCTTCAGAACCAATTGGTCTGCTCATATTCTGCGCCAAATAGGATAGGATTTTTGTGCAATTTGTGTCTTCAGCTTGGTCCTCTTTAGATTTTACACTTTTCTTAGCAGGGGTAGAAGCTATATAAGTTTCAAAATCATACAGTTCGTCGTGAGAACGGTGGCTGTTGAAAGATTCAACAAGTGCCTTAATTTCATTTTTTGCACTGTCTCTTTGGGCATTAACCCACTTTTGGTACATTTTACCATTGTACATAGTAGGTCTAAGGTCGCAATTGCAAGAATAGCATCTTGGGTATAGCCCGTGAGGTCCATTAGTAATAGTTAGTTCTTCCCCGCATTTGATACATTTTGTTTGAAGAGGCTGACCCTGCAAATAAAATTCAGCTTCTGTAAAATTTTCCCCTAAAACAAAGTTGCACTTTTCATTTGCACATCTGAAATAGGAATTTTTTGTTGTCGCGTTTGTCACTTTAATAATTCTGTCACCGCACAGCGGGCATTTCGTTGGTCTTTTTTTCATAACTTGTTAGCTCCTTTCATTTAGTTATGTAGTTTTAGCATGATTTACGAGACTAAGCATAGCATGCTAAGAAGCAGATGTCAAGGTTATATAAGAAAAAGCCCTTATAACTGTATTATAAGGACCTTGTTTTAATGGAATTAAGATATTGTGATTATGAATTTAATATTTTATTTTTTCTATTTTAAAGGGATTTCTTAATATTAACTTATACTTGAATAAAGCTTTAATTAAGGCTTTAAAGCAAGACTCTTTTTGTTCTTCTTTGGAAGCTAATGACACAGGCATATTTCCGTTAATTATATTTTCAGAAAATATTTCTGTAAGGGGCATTTTTATGGCATGGCATATTACTAAAAGACTTTCAATTCGGGGAAGTTTCTTTCCTGTTTCCATGTCTGAAATTACTGCAATAGATACATTTGTTTTACTATAAAGCTTTCTCAGGGACATTCCGCTTCTTTCCCTGTAAACTTTAAAGATTTCTCCTATTTGTTTTGTTAAGTTTTTATAAGCTTGATTCCTGCGTGGGCTTTTTTTAACTTTCTCTTCTGACTTCACTCTTTCCCTCTTTAAAAATTGAGGTTCTGTGATTTCTTCTGTCCACGGTATACTGCTATAAGCCATTCTATACTTCTCTCCTTGCATGTTCTATATTACCACTTTTCTGAAAATTAGTCAAATTTGACAGGTTTAAAAATCTGATTTATAATTGTTTTAAAAGGAGAGATAAAATTGGCTATATTACCACTTAAAGATTTAGCACATATTTCATTTAAGGAAGTAGAACCTTACTGGGAAGATTTTGTTGAACTATGTAACCTTTATTTAGACCATAAACCGCCAATTATAGGATATAGGGGAAATCTCTATGTCGTAAGCTTAAGTAGCTTATGGAGTGAGTATGCACCTGACATTACACGATATCCTTATGAAAGATTTGGTAATCCTGACTACTTCGGCAAAAGATTCAGAGTTAGTATATTTGACATAATGAATAATAAAACTGTAGGAGACGGAACTTTTGATATGGCCTTTCCGAGCACGGATTGCCATGCCATGCCTGAAGTTAGAAAAGCCATAAGAAATGCTATAATTAAAATAAATATGAAATCAACAGATTATTATAAATAAGGAGAGATTAAATTGAAAGATGGAGAGAGAAGAATAACAATAACCTGCTATGACGACGAGGGCTATGATTTAGTGACTCATTATCCTTTGTACGAGATCATAGAAACTACTAAGGAAACAGGTTTATGCTTTTGCACATTTTCTGACAACAGAAGAGTTTATGTAGAAAAGACTAAAGCAGGCTATACAATAAAAGCATGGAGAGAGGAAAGAAAATAATGACAAGAAAAGTAATTGCTTTTTGTGGTTTTGAGCAATCAGGTAAAAACTACAGTTGTAAAAGATTAATGACAACAATGGGGTTTATTAAAACGTCATTCGCTAATACTCTCAGAGACGTGGCGTTCCATACTTTAGGAATTCCTTTTGACGAGGGCATGCTTAAATATGAAGAACTTAAGAAAACTCCTATGTACAACGATTTAACATTTCGTAATATTTTAGAAAATTTAGGTTCGGCAATTCGCAAGTATGACGAAGACTTTTGGGCTAAAGGAGTTCTTAAGTTTATTCAAAGTACTCCAAAAAATGTATGTATTGACGATTTAAGATATCCTAACGAATTTAAAGTTGTTAAGAAATATTGCGAAGATAATGGCATAGAGTTTAAGCTTATTTTTTGTGATTATCACAGCGAAGGTTATCGTGATGATAATCCTCATGAGTCTGCACAGCTCGCTAAATTTTTAAAAGGTAGAGGATATAAAGACCAAGAAGAAGTAGATGGCTTTGATATTGCAGAGTATGAGCTATATCTGTACCAAGAAAAGAATAATTGTATTGAGAGTTTAAATTTATCAGTAGAAGTTAAATAAGGAGAGATTGAATGAAAGACATAATTGCAACACTTGTAACTTTTGCAGTTTTGTTTGGAGTTTGCACAGGAATTACCTGCATATGTGAAAACTACAGGTGTTCAGAAGTAGGTAAAACATTAAACTATAAAACAGAATGGCATTATTGGACAGGTTGTGTAGTTACAAAACCTGACGGAAATAAAGTATTATTAAAACAAATGAGAGATACGGAGAAATAAAATGAATAGAAAAGATAATTATATAGGTACACATTTAGTGATGGATATAACTTCTTATAATAGAGAAGCTTTAAGGGACGAGGGTAAGGTAAGCTCATATTTATCAGATCTTATCAGATTAGCAGATATGACTTGTTTAGTAGCACCGCAGACTTTTAAGTTCCCTTTTGATAATGAGTATAAGAAGTTCTTGGAAAAGTTAAGGGAAGAAGGAACAACTTCTCCTTTAATTGAAGAAAAGTTAGCTATGCTTGATTATAATGAAACTGAAGGTTCGGGAATTACAGGAATCACTGTACTTTGTGAAAGTCATGCTGCAGTGCATACATTTCCTGAAAAAGACGACCCATTCATGTCAGTCTGCCTGTACTCTTGCAAGTCATTTGACGCAGACAAAATTATAGAATATACTAATGAGTACTGGGAAGTTAAGGATAACCACATAGTAGTTATGCAAAGACACGTAGGACTTCCTCAGCAAATTGAACAAAAGGAATTACATCTTAAAAAGAACAGCAAAGTAATAGAATTGGTAAGATAATGAGTAAAGAAGTTTGGATATGGAGTGACCCACATTTCGGTCATGAAAATTGTTACACGAAATTTAAAAATTATGATGGGACTCCCATGCGTCCTTGGAACAACATGCAAGAAGCTGAAGAATATATGATTCAAGAGTATAATAAACTTGTTCATGAGGGAGATACGTGCTATTGGTTAGGTGATATTTGTGGTATTCAAACTTACGCAGAGAAAATAATGCCAAGATTTAATAAGTCACGAAGAATTTTAGTATTAGGTAATCACGACGCAAAGCTAGGGGCAAAATACTGGTTAAAATGGTTTAATAATATTCGTGGAGACTTTAATAGAGAAAATCATATTTTTAGCCACTTCCCTGTTTGCTCAGGTTCTAAAGGTAGGTTCAAAAGAAATGTACATGGACATACCCATAGTAATTTTATTACTATAAATAACGAAGGTAAAATCAAAGACATGTGGTACAGGAATGTATCTGTTGAAGCTATAAAATTTCGCCCTATTAATTTTTCTGAAATTCTAGAAGAAACAGAGAGATTTATCAATAAAGGACTTATAGTTATACCTGAAAAAGGTGACTCAATAGTTTAGACTTTGCTTTAAAGGATTACAGAAATGAATAAATTTAAAAAAAGTGGAGTATATTGCATAAAGAACTTAAAAAATGGTAAGGTATATGTAGGAAGCTCAAAGAATTTAGAGCACCGAAGAACTGAGCATTTTAATTCTCTGTTAAAAGGAAACCATCATTGTTCTCATCTACAGAAATCTTATAATAAGTATGGATTAAAGTACTTTATATTTTGTGTAATAGAATATGTAGAAGGTAAAAATAAGTTAGAACAACAGGAATTAAGATGGTTTCATTATTATAATGTAGGTAATCATAGCAAGTGTTATAACACATGCTTTTATGTAGGTTCACCAAGAGGAATAAGGCATTCTGAGGAAACCAAGAGAAAGTTGAGTGCTGCTCGAAAAGGTAAAAAATTTACAGAGGAGCATAAAAGACATTTAAGTGAAAGTAATAAAGGACAAAAAAGGACAGAAGAGCAAAGAAAACATCTAAGAGAAGCAATTTTAAAAAGAGGATTTACTGATGCTCAAAGGTGTGCTTTGAAGAAACGAAATGACACTTATAAAAAAGGGTACAATCCTAACGCCAAAAAAGTAATTTGCGTCGAAACAATGGAAGTTTTTGAAACATTAAATGAGGCGTTAGAGTTTAGTAAGGGTAAAGATCGGGCTGCTTTAAGCCGTAGCTGTAAGAATAGAATCCCTTATAGAGGAAAGCACTACCTATTCTTAAAAGATTTTCGTAAATTGACTCACATAGAACTGGAAAAACTTTTGTTAGTAAAATCTAAGTGGAGTATTCATGTCCATACTCATATTAAGTGCATTGAGGATGAAAAAGAGTTTAGAAGCATAAGTGATGCTTCTAAATATTACCATGTAAGTCGGGACACAATTAGTAAATACTTAAAGTTAAAAAAGACAATCCCGAAACAAAACTTAACTTTTATAAAATTATAAGTAAAAAGGAGAGAAAATAATGATGAAGGAACCAATGCCTTTTTCAAAATTTAAGTTATTAATGAATGTGCTATTAGAGTTTCAACAAAAGAAAGATAAGGTTTCTGATTTCTTTGAGAAAGAGCTAATGGAAAATTCTTGGTGCATAATAACTTTTGGAGATACTGTAGAAAGTGCTCTAATCAATTTAATGGCTGACGAATTTGAGTGCTGGTATACCTTTAAAGACGACATTAAAGAATTTGATTGGTGGCAAGCTGAGAATAAGTACGGCATGGAAAACGACATAGAAACTTGGCTATACTCATTAGACGAGCACAAGTCAATAACTGTGAATGGAAAAGAAATAGACATTTCAAGTATTGAAAGCTTTTATGATTTCTTAGTTTCTCAGTATAAGGAGAAGCATAATTTGACAGATTAAAAATTTTGATGTAAAATTAACTTAAGAGAGGGAAATAACAAGAATGAATGTAGACCGTGACTACACAAAACAGGTAAGGTTATATTTAGGAAAGAGCAATTGGGAGTATATAGGTAAAACAACTCCTGCAGAGCATGCTTTATTTCAAAAACAGGAATTGGATTTAACCAAGTCTTATATTATTTATGGAAATAGAGAGCTCCTCCTTAAATTTAAAGCCTTTTACCTTACTAGGTGTATAAAGTCAAAGCCTTTATATATGCAGTGCTATGTGGACGAGTATGCTTCAGCCCTTATGTCAAATACTAAAGACGATTATGGCTTGAACATAGACCAAGACTTAATATTTCTTTACATACATGAGTACAGTGTCTCTAAATTAGGTCGCTCAGAAGCGTGGCTTACTGAAACAATTCTTAATAAGGTTGCGAGCAGGAATAGAGACGGGTTAGTAACGATAGTCTTAAGTGAAGTAAAAGTACAACCTTTAACAGAATCTCCTGAACTTGAAGTTATTAACCTTTCGAAAGTTATCATAAAGGAAAGTGTACGAACTATTTTATCGGAGAGTAAATTTGTTAACGGTGAAGGAGGCTCTAACGGAGGAGCAGTATACTAAAGAGAGAATAAGATGGAACAAAATTTTAATGAAAAACTGACACCTTCCCGCTGTATGTGGTGTGTCCTAAATAATTTACAAAAGTTTGATGACAAACCTGAGTTTGTCTTGAACCTTGTGGAGAAATGGAAAGAATTAAGAGACCATGACACTCTTTCTTCTTACTTGGATTTGTTTATTTCAGTTGAAAACTTCTATAATGAAAATCAGAAGTTTCCTGATAGTGCGTGGCTGAAACTTGTTTTTAAAGATAGCAGGCCTATTCAAATTACAAATGACGAATACTCAGCCTTAATTTACGAAACATTAGATAAATATTTAGATCAAGAGATTTTGAAGGAAAAGCTTTCAAAGCAAATTGTTAAGAAAGATATTCCTTCTGTCATAGACGTAAGAGCTTTAGCAAAAGAAATGCTAAGGTACTCTGATAGTAATGTAGAAATACCAAAGGAAACAAGAAAGTCCTTAACAGAAGCTTATGACTTATATGAACAGAACTTTCAAGGGATTCAAACCTATATTCCTGCTTTAGACGAAGCAATTGGAGTTATGGGTTATCAGTCACTATCAGTGCTTGCTGCTCCTTCAGGACACGGAAAGTCAACTACAGCTCTTTCCATTGCTTATTATAATGCGATAGCTGGGAAAGTTGTAGATTACTTATCTTTTGAGGTTCCTAAGAACCACATGTACTTTAATATTGCGTCAATAGAAAGTGAAGGGCACAAAGGAGAAGAAATAGCGGCTTCTGACATGAAGGAAAGAGCTCTTGACGAAAGAGGAAAAGAACTTTATAAAAAGTACATTAATGAATTTATGGATAAATGCGCTGCTTCAGGAGGTTATTTAAACATAATAGACCAAACTACAGCCTCCATTAATTCCTTCGAAGCTTTATGTAATACCTTAGAAAGTATTGCAGAAAAAAGAGGAAGAGCAGCAGATCTCATTGTTGTAGATAACATAGATAACTTCCAAACATTGAGAAGTACCGAAAGAGATGAAGCTACCAAAATTAACAATTATATTGTTTCTTTAGACGCTTTTGTTAAAACTTACTGTAACGGAAACGGTACAACTATGTTGTTATTATCACAAGTTAACAGGCCGGCTATGAAAAAATTAAATACGCCCGATAAAGGAAATCAGAAAGAAAATTCCGTAAAGATAGACGTAACTTGCGTGCAAAAATATAATGCTTTATATGAAAAAGCAACTTGTGTCCTTGTAGCATTTTCAGACGCCGCTACAAGAGCAAGAAATATGATGAGAATATATCCTGTTAAGTTAAGAAACAGACCAATTCCGTCAAGACCTGTGGAAGTGCAGGTAAACTTTAAATACAGCAAAGTTCTTGGGGATTTTCCTGATAAAAAGTACACTCAAGAAGAAGCTGTAGAAATCATAGACAATTCATTATATCCAACATTAAACGGGTCTAATGTGGACGACGAATTAGAAGGAGAGTTACTAGACTTTGAAGATGACTTATAACTTTTAAGAAATATAACAACATGTAACACAATATGAAGATACAGGGTTGTTAAATTATAAATTTGTAATTACGTAAACAACTAAATTTTATAAAGAATAAGGAGTTAAAATAGCCCTCTTATTGGAGGCTCCCAAAGCCTCTTTAAGGTAGTTTACGCAAAAATTTGAGTAAGACACAGTAAAACAAGAGAAAGAAGAGACAATTATGGAAGAAGTTTCACAAAAAAGAAAAGGATTTGAAGTTACCTTAGGGTATACAAATGAGTTCGTAGACTTTTGGAATTCATTAAAAGAAAAATATCCTGAAGAATTATTCAAGATTCAAGGTGTTCATAACGATAATTTTGATATTAGTAAGTTTAGTAAGAATTTTTTCAAGAAGTCTGCTTCAGTAGCTTCTGTTTCGGTAGATGCTAACGCTAATGTTAAAGAAAAGTCTATCGCACAGTACGTACAAGAATATCCGAAAGGACTTCAAAGGCTTAATTCTTTTTATCAGTTATTTAAGTGGGTTAAGAAAGTATGGGGAGTTAAGGACGCTAAGATCGCTGTAGAAAAAGTCTTAAACGGCGAATTATTTATTAATGATTTCAGTAACTTTAGTACTTCCTATTGTTATGCTTTTGACCTAAGAATGCTTTTAATGGAAGGTATGAGCTTCTTTCATGGTGGTATGAAAATTCATGCTCCAAAAAGAAGTGATAGCTTTGTTGCGCTCCTTATTCAGTCAACAGCTTTCATTTCAAATCAAATTATGGGAGCTTGCTCTTACCCTGACTGCTTCGTGGCTTGGGATTGGTTCTTGAGAAATGAGCATGGTCAAGACTACATGAAAAGAGTTAGAGCAGGAGAAGACGAAGCTGCTAAGAAAAAGATTTTAGATCAATTCCAAAATCTTATATATTCATTTAACTTCCCATTCAGAAGTTGCCAATCTGCTTTCACTAACCTTTCTGTAATGGATAAAGGTTATATGAAATCTTTATTTGGTGATTATTGGCTTCCTGACGGAACCTTAGCAGACTTAGATTCTTCCCAAGAACTTTCTAAGTTATTCTTTGAGTACTTTAATGAAATCAATGGTAAAGAAGGTATGTTTACATTCCCTGTAATGACCCTTTCTCTGTCGTTAGACCCTGAAGGTAATTACATTGACCCTGACTTCAAGAAGTGGATAAGTAAATATAACTGTCAGAAATCTTTCTCTAATGTGTTTATTGGAGAACCTGACATATATAGTTCTTGCTGCCGTCTTTCTAATAATATCAAAAAAGCAGGTGGCTTAGGTTTCCAAAATTCATTTGGTGTCGGCGGTTTGAGCTTGGGTTCTCACCGTGTAGCAGGTCTTAATTTAGCAAGAATTTCTTTATTAGAAAAAGATAATGAAAATATACTTGAAGAAGATATAGAGATGTTACATAAAATTCTTTATGCACACAGAAAACTCTTAAAAGAAAAAATTTCTAAAGGAGTTATGCCTTTATATACTTCTGAATGGATATCTATTAACAGACAATATTCTACAATTGGTATCACAGCTTGCAATCAGTATGTAGCTAATAAAGGTTTAGATATTAAAACTGAAGAAGGTATAAATTGTATACATAAAGTTTTGAAAACTATAGAAACAAAAATTGAAGAATGGCAAGCTGCAGAAACTGAAGAATTCTGTATTTATAACTTAGAAGCTATCCCTGCAGAATCAGTTGCGGTTCGTTTAGCACAGTCTGATAGAATATTAGGCTATAATGATAAGTATGAAATCTACTCAAATCAGTATATCGACCTTATGGAAGATTGCCCTGTTTATGAAAGATTTAAAGTACAAGGTCAATTAGACCAACTAACTTCAGGGGGTAACATTCTTCATTGTAACGTAGATGGAGAAAAACCATTAACTCCTGAACAATATGAAAAAATTATTGACTTAGCTAAAGACTGTAAAGTTAAATACTTTGGTATTAACTATGCTTATAGTGAATGCGCTAAACAGCATTATACAATAGGTAAGAATAAGAAATGTCCTATTTGCGGAGAACCTATTGTGGAAACATGGTGCCGTGTCGTAGGCTTTATAACTCCAAAGTCAGCTTTCAATCCTGTTCGTAGAGACTATGAATTTGACAGACGTGTATTCTATGAATCAGAAGAAGTAGAAAAAGCAACAGAGAAAGAGAAAGTATATGCAAATTGTTAACTTTATTAAAGATAGCACGGTAGAGTGTAGCCCCTTCAAATGGGGCTTAACTCTCTTCTCTATGGGTTGTAACCTTCATTGTAAAATGTGTGAAGGATATAACTACGAGAAAGTAACAAATCCAAATAACGTTGTAGGCGAAGCAATCGAAATAATTAAAAACAATGTTACTCCTTTACACGACAGTGTGGTTTTCATTGGAGGGGAACCAACGATATGGGGAGACGACTTAGAGAGTGCTCTTAAATTTTGTCATGATAATGGACTCAAAACAAAGATATTTTCTAATGGGTTTGACTATGAGACTGTAGAGAAGATAAATAATAAAGGTTTATGTGACGCGTGGAGCATTGACTTCAAAGGATTACATAATATTCAACAGGAATTCGGAGTTCCTGCTCAAAGTTATCTCCCGCATGTAGAGTATTCTATACTAGATATTGCAGATAGAGGTCTTCCTTTAGAAATAAGAACTACTTTTTATAGTGGGAATGAAGAATGGAGAGAAGATATTATAAAATATGTAAAAGATACATTCTTAAGAAAGTACCCGCATATAAAATATATTGAGCAAGAGGATGTACGAAGTATAATTTAGGACAAAAGAGGGACAAAGATGGAAAAAACAGTACTAATTATAGGTGACTCCCCTTTTTTGGGGGAAATTGAGGGGTCTTTACATTACACAATAGAAAGATATCCTTCTATTGGAATTAATAATGCAGTAAGAAAGTACGCAGTAAGTACACATATCTTTCAAGACGAAAAGTTTGTAGATTTAACAAATCAGTATAAAGACATAAAAACAGTGGCTCCGTCATGGTATGGAGACATGATCCAAAAGAAAAATAAAGAGTTAATAGGGTCCTATCCTTTTAAATTTAAAGAAAATACGGCAGATGATATTGTTAAGGACGGGGTACTCGCTTGGTGTGGTTTTACTCATGACTACGCAATATCCTATTGTATCATGAAAGGGTATGAAAACGTATTTTTAATAGGAGCAGCGGATTTTACGGGGAATACCCATTATTTAACTGAAGAGGAGTTTAAGTACTCAGAAAAACTTAAAGAGCAGTCTAAGAAATTTATTGAAGAAATATGTACACAGAGAATTAATATATTCACGTGCAATCCAAAAAGTTATTTAGAAGTGCCAAGAGTAAGTATAGATACATTACTTATTCATAGTAATTGGAAATGTACTTCAAAAACTTAGTAAATTTCTCAAGTTTTTAAAATGTACTTTACAAAATTGTTATTTTTCACATTTTTGTAAAGTAGAAAATTTGACATCTTTATATAAAGATGCTATGATAAAGGTAAAGGAGAGAAAGAGCATGAAAATGGACCAAGTAGCAGGTAGTAAGGACGATGAGTTTTATACGCCTCTGTATGCAGTAAAGCCAATTTTTAAATACTTAAACAAAGGAACTACAATATGGTGCCCTTTTGATACTGCTGATTCTTACTTCGTACGCTACGGAAAGAAGCTTGGTTTTAAGGTAATACACTCTCATATTGACGAAGGTAAAGACTTCTTTGAAATAAAACCTAAGAAGGATAAGATAGATTATATTGTTAGTAATCCACCGTATAGCTGTCGTCAAGCGGTATTAAAAAGGTTATTTGAATTGGATATACCTTTTGCCATGCTCTTGGGTGTTGTAGGTATTTTTGAATCTCAGGAAAGATTTGAAATGTTTAGAGACAATGACTTCGAGGTTCTTTACATGAACAAAAGAATTTCATTTTTCAAAGACTTCAATGACCCAAAACCCGCATTAAACCCACCTTTTAGCACAGCTTATTTTTGTCATCATATATTACCAAATCAGATTTGTTTTGAAGAAATAGATAAAAAAGATTATAAAATGGAGGAATAACATGAAAATAGAACCGTTTGGAGAAAGAGTAGCAGTAAAAGTGCTCCCTATAGAAGAAAAGACCCAGAGTGGTTTAATAATGACTTCATCTAAAAATAATTCCAATCGTGGAGAGATAGTGGCTGTAGGGACAGACGTAAAAGATTATTTAAAAGTCGGTAATGTAATTTTGTTTACTCAAAATGCAGGAGTTAATTACACCGACGGGACAGAAGACTATAAGATACTAAGTACTAAAGACGTATTATGCAAGGTTATAGAAGGGTAGAATGCAAATAGACAAAAACTTAATTATACCATATAGCTTAGCAATAGGAGTATTTAACCTATTATTTACATTAATTTTAACCGCAGTTGCAATGGCAATCTTTTCGTGGGGGTTTTCATGGGAATTGCTATGGAATAACTATATAATGGGCTACATTACTCTTTGGCTACTTAACTTGAAAGTAATAAGAAAATAAAGGAGAAAAAATAAAATGGCGAAGAAAATCATTTATGGAGAAGATGCTCGTGAAGCTCTAATCAAAGGTGTTAATGCTGTTGCAGACGCAGTAAAGGTAACGATTGGTCCTAAAGGGCGTAATGTTATTATAGAAAAAGAATACGGATCACCTCAAATTATAAACGACGGTGTTTCAATTGCAAAAGAAGTAGAAATTGAGGACCCCGTTGAAAATTCAGGAGCTAAGCTCATCATAGACGTAGCTTCTAAAACAAATGATAACGTAGGTGACGGAACTTCAACTTCCTGTGTACTTGCTCAAGCTATGATTTCTGAGGGTTTAAAAGCTATCGGAAGTGGCTTCAATGCAGTTCAAGTTAAAAAAGGTATGCAATTAGCAGCACAAGAAATTTCTAAGACTTTAGATACTTTAGCAGTTCCTGTGGATACCTCAGAAGCTATAGCTCAAGTTGCTGCAATTTCAGCAGGTAATGACGAAGAAGTCGGTAACTTAATTGCTGAAGCTATGGAGCGTGTCGGAAAAGACGGTGTTATAACTGTTGGCGAATCTAAATCTTTTGATACTTCTTTGGAAGTTACAGAAGGTATGCAATTTGACAGAGGTTATATTTCACCATACTTTGCTACAGATATGGAAAAGGGTGTTGCAGAGTATGAAAACTGCTATGTCCTTTGTATAAATAAAACAATTGGAGGTATGAAAGAAATCCTTTCAATTATTGAGCAAGTAGCGAAAGCTGGAGCTCCTCTCCTCCTTATTGCAGAAGATGTAGAAGGTGAAGCTTTGGCAACTCTTACAATTAATAATATGAGAAAGATTATTAAAGTTGTAGTAGTTAAAGCTCCTGATTTCGGTATTCACAGAACTAATAAATTAAAGGATATAGCTATTTTAACAGGTGGTAAATGTGCTATTGATGAGCTTAATCAAAAGGTTGAGAACTTTACATTAAATGATTTGGGTATGGCTGATAAAGTCGTAGTAACTAAAGACCACACTACAATTATAGTAAATGCAAGAACTCCTGAATTAGAAGCTCACGTTAAAATGCTGCAAGCACAAGCTACCGTAGAAGAAAATACCTATGAGCAAGATAAATTAAGAGAAAGAATTGCTAAGTTAGCAAGTGGTGTTGCAGTTATTAAAGTGGGAGCTCTCACAGAAGTTGAAATGAAAGAAAAGAAACTTCGTATAGAAGACGCTTTAAATGCTACAAAAGCTGCCGTTAAAGAAGGTGTTGTAGCAGGGGGTGGTACAGCTCTTTTGAAAGCATACGATATGGCAGGTGAAGTTGAAAGAGACTTAAACGAAAGTATTGAAAAAGGTTATAATATTGTTTATTCAGCTCTTACTGCGCCAATTGCACAAATTGTTGCGAATGCTGGAGTTGACCCAAATGAAGTCATTACCAATATTCGTAAACAAAATGAGAAAAATTATGGATATGACGCTTTAAATGATAAGTATGAAGATATGTTACAAGCAGGTATTGTTGACCCTGTAGCTGTAACCAAGAGTGCACTTCTTAATGCAACTTCAATAGCTTCAATGTTATTAACAACAGAAGCAGCTATTGTAAGAGTTCCTGAAAAGCAAGAAGTGGCAATTCCTAATATTATTTAATCACCTCCTCAGAGAGGGCGAAAGCCCTCTCTCCCCTCCAATAAATATAGAGAGTTTTAATATGGCATCAATAACATACAATCCATTAGTAATAAAAGAAGTAATAAATCGTAACTTTACCTTTGCGGACCTTTCAAAAAGATTTGAAGGTGTGGATAGTAGTACGGGTAACATATTTTGTCCGTTTCATGAGAACCATGATACTCCTGCCGCGAAGATGTATTGGGACGATACAAGAGAAATATGGATATTACATTGTTTTGGGGAGTGCCACAGGAATTTTACGGCTTATGATTATGTAGAAAGAATTTTTTGTGAAAAGTACCAAAAGTATAATAATCCGTTGCAATTCTTAAGGGCGAATATGCCTGAGGGAAAATTAGGAACACAACTTGACTTTTATCAAAAGAATGTGGCAGAACTCATAGAATCCTATGAGAACGAAAAGAAGACTTATATAGATAATTTATATACAGAAACAGGAAATACAGTAGATTTTATAGAAGCCCTTTATACGGCTTAGGAAGAGAGAAGAAAATGGAACCATTAACTACAGAACAGAAAATTAATTCGCTTGGGAGACCTAGCACTGAAGAACATAGAGCGAAGAAAAGAAGAGCTCGCAGGAGAGCGGTTGTACAAAAGGCTTCACGTAAGGCAAATAGGAGAAAATAATGGGAAAATTAGGTGACGGCTTACTTTTTAAGTATGAATCAATAATTCCCCAAGCTCCAATTGATATGAAATTCCATTATTGGGAAGAAAATGAGCAGGGAGAAAAAGTACTTAAAATACATACAGAAAATTTTAAACTTATCACAGATATAGAAGAATTGAAAACTTACATTGAAAAATGTAAGGATAAAAGAATTGCATTCGACACAGAAACCACAGGTTTAACTTACGGAGAAGACAAAATTGTCGGTTTTTCTATATCTTTAGATAGATGGTCAGGGTTTTATGTTCCTATAAGACATAAAATTCGTCATGAAATATCCGAAATGGTAGACAAACTTGACGAAAACGGAAATCAAGTGCTTACAAAAGCAGGGAGAGTTTCTCGTACGAAAAAAGTTACCGTTACCTATTCAGAATATGAGCATAACATTAACCCGAAAGAAGCCCTTGACGTATTATATGGAATTCTTACAGGGGCCAAAAGAGTACTTATGCACAACTCTGAATTCGACTTGAACATGCTTAAATTTGAAGGTTATGACATAAGAAAAATAAGAGCTTTTGATAATTTAATCCTTCCGTATTTGTATGACCCTGAGGCAACAGGTATGGCCGGCTTGAAAAAATTAGAAAAGCAGGTTTTGGGAAGGGAAGTTCCTGAATTTAAAGAAGTTTTAGGAAAGAGATGCGAAAACTTTGCTGAAGTTAATCCTGAGGACGGGTATGTATATGCATGTTGTGATACTTCTGGACTAATCGGGGTTTATGAAGAAATGTTTCCGTTAGTAAAGAACCTTCTTAAACAATTTAAAAATCCTCTTTCATTTGAAGGAGAGGAATATAATGTATTAGCAAAAGATAATCAAATGGTTAAAATGTTTGTAGATTACTATGGACATTGTAAAATTTTGATTGATCGGGCTAAAGCTATTAAATATAAAGAAAGTTTAGAAGAAGAAAAGAAACAAGTTACTAAAGAGATTTATGACTACTTTGGTGTCGGAATATTTAACTTAGCTCGTTCTAAAGAATTTGCAGAAGTTATGGCTTCAAAGAAGGTATTCACTGGAATTCAGACTGGAAAAGGAGACCCGTCTTGGAGTAAGGCTGCTCTTGGAGATATGAAACGAAATATTACAAAGCTCAAAGAATGTATGCAGCACTATAAAGAAATTCCTTTTGTAAATGGAAAGTTAAGTAAAACAGGTATGGGTTTTGTTTTAGCTCAGTTATTAGAAATTTATGGAAAAGAGCATTTTCAAATGACTTCAACTATAAAAGAGCTGAGTGTAAAAGGACCTAAGGGTGAACCTGCAGATAGAAAGTTCTTTTGGTTATCAGTAAAAGACATTTACTTAAAAGAGACAGAAAAGGCTCATATTTTAGATTTAATCCAAAAGAACAACTCATTGAATAAGGCTTTAAATTCTTACGTAGATAAGCTTACTCAAGTAGACGAATGCGTTATGCACTATCGTTTAAAAGGAACTAAATCAGGAAGATTAAGTTCGGGTAATGGCTCTAAATCTGATAAGAGTAAGAATCATTATTATATTGACTTGAATGCACAAAATTTGACAAAACCTAAAAGCGGTTACTACAGAGCAGAAAAGTGTGACGAAAACGATCCGGAGGGTGTACTTGGATGGAAGTTTACCCCGTTAAGTGACGACTATGCTTTAAGCCACTTAGAAGAAGAGTATATTGTGGAAGGGCAAGACCCAAATCCTACTATCAGAGGTTGCTTGAAAGCTCCTGAAGGTAGATATGTAGTTTCTCTTGACTATGACGCGCAGGAATATAAGCTTATGGCAATCTTATCAAGAGACCACCAAATGCTTCAGAACTTCTACAATGGTATAGATCCTCACACAGCGTCTGCTTATGCAATATGGGGTGAAGAAAACTACAATAAACAGAAAAGAAAGAAAGCCAAAATCTTTAACTTTCTTAATAACTACTCAGGAGGTGCTCATACGTTGGCTCAGCAACTTGACATTCCTGTTAATGAAGCTCAAGACATGATTGATAAATACAATGAAACATTCTTCGAAATGTACAATTGGAAGCTTAAAGAAATTGACAAAATGTACTATAACGGAGGAGTTGTCTTTAACGCGTTCGGTAGACCTCGTAATTTTAAAGGTTGGATAGACGTAATAGACATGAACCGCGAGAATTATGACGACCTTTTACAAAAACAAAGTGCAGAAAGAGCTGCAGATAAGGTTAAAGGAGCTGTAGAAAGACGTGTTAGTAGCCACATAATTCAAGGTACTGCGGGAGATATTCTTCGTTTGGTTCTTTATAGACTGTATAAGAGGTACTTTAAAAACAGAGATCCTCATATTGACTTCATGTCTACAGTACACGACGAAATTAACTATACTATAGATAAAGAAGTAACGGTGGAATATGTTCGTGAACTTGAACAGCTGATGACTTTTGATACCTTAGATAAGACACTTCCTATTACAACGTCAACAGATATAGGATTTACCTATGGTAACATGTTCCCGTTTGTATGGGAAGACGACACAAAGCAAGTATTAATACCAAAGAGAGTACATCATGCTTAAAATTTGACAAGATTTAGCATGCGTGATATTATGAAATAAGAGAGGGAAATAAATGAACTTAAAGAGAAGAGCTACTAGTGTAGTAAATTACATAAAATTCATATATTTTTTAAGTAAAGGAATATTCGGGAGTAACTCTCCAGAGGTTGTATTGAAAATGATTTGTAAATTTGTGACTCTGGAGGCTCCCTTTTACTCCAATAAAATTGTTATGGGGAGAAGTATGCAAAAGAGTATTGAACTCTTAAGTGTCTTAATACCTTCGTATATAGAGACAAAATCGGAAATAACATTAGACCAAATATTAGAAGTATTGAAGAGAGAATTTTTACAAAGAGAGAGCAAGAACTATGGCAGAAAACAATTTTAGAGCAGATAGATTAGAAGAAGCAATAAATACATACGGAATTGAAGTTAACCCTAATGTAAAGTGGGATAACGAAAAAATGATTAAGTTGTTAGGAGATTACTTTATCAGCTTAGAACCTCAAAAGTATACATGGGGAGCAAGATATGTACAGTCATTAAGTACTCCCATGCTCTGTAAGCATATGAAAGACGACTTAGACAAATTCCCTGTTTCACCGTTGGAATCAGACGACTATATAGCTGAAACTAAAATGAACGGAATGCGGGTTATATGTTGCTATTCTCCTGAAACAGGTTTTGAATTCTTCTCAAGAAGAGAAAGCAGCTCTAATTTCTTGAACGGGAACTTTACGAATAAATTCCTATTTATTGAAAAAGGTCTTATTTCTGAACCGAAAGATTATATCGGTAAATTTAATTATAGATTTGTAATTGACGGCGAACTTCTTATTGACGGTATTGAGAATGAGATTAAAACGTCACAAGTATCTATCGAAGACTACATTCAGAGTGTGTTCAGCTCCAATGTAGAAAGAGCAAGAGATTTCCAAAAAGACGGCCACCGTTTAAAAATGGTAGTTTTTGACGTTCTTTATTTTGAGAAGAACCCGTCAATTCCTGCTAATTGGACACCAAAGTATGAGTATGAAGAGAGAGAGATGACCCCTGAGGCAATTCAGTGGGTTGAGAAGCACTATTCTAAATACCTGAATAGTGCAGGGTTTACGAAAGGTGCTGGCAAAGTAAAGAAGCTCTGTCAGTACCTGTATTCCTTACGATTTACTAATGAAAATGACGTTAGGAAGTTCCCATTTAAAAAGCGCAGAGAGCTTCGCCATCTCATTGTAAATATGTTGAATAAAAATATTCTTCCTTTTTATGAAGTTGAAGGTGAAGACGAAAATAAAATAGAATTCACAGAAAATATTTTAATGTCGGGTGGAGAGGGTTCCATTGTAAAGAACCTTCATGCTCCGTATATATCAGGACTACGCTCTACAAGAAGTCACCGTGCAGCTATGAAAGTTAAGCAGTCTATTAGTACGATGCTTTCAAGTAATAGTTCTTTAATGGAAGATTTTGACGTATTTATTACAGGAGCTAATCCACCAAAATCCGATAGGATTAAAGATATGATAGGTTCTTTATCATGCTCTGTATATGTTAAGAAAAATAACGGAGAAACTGTAGAGCACGAAATAGCTAATGTTACAGGTATTTCTCATGAATGGAAGAAAAAACTTGCAGCAATAGACATAGAAACAGGGAAAATCACTTTAAACCCTGAGTATGAAGGTAAAGTAATAGCTATAGACGGTTTAGCTCTTACAGCTTCAAAATTGAAATTTCAACATGCCACTCTAAAGAATAAAGGTAACTTGGAATTTAAAGCCAAGAATCCGTCTGAGTGCGTGTGGGAAGAAGATACATTAAAAGAAATGACATTAACGAGAGGACAGTAATTATGGCAGTATCAGTTACATTAAGATTTAACTATCCGTGGAACAACGAAGACATGGATGAAAATGAGATAGTAGAGTGCTTATACGACTTATCTCCAGAAGAATTACTATTGGCAGCTAACAATGCAGGGAAACCTGTAAATGTGGACGTAGAGGTTTACTAATGAATCTGAATTATATTAAAGAGTATTTAGAGGTTAGGAAAGATAATATAACTTCTGCGGATATTGAAAATCTTATAAAAGAAATAAGCGACTATCAGGCTACAGAGGGGACTTTTACTGATATTGCTAAGATTATGAGAGTTGTCAATGAGTATAACTTAACATTCTTAACATTAGTAGAAGCTTACGAAGCCTACCCGAAAGGTGACATAAAACTTCTGCCTAAGAGAGCTGAGAAAGCTCGTGAGATACTTTGTGTCTTAAGTTCTTTACATACATATTTAGTCCTTAGCTTAAATATGGTTAAAGAGAGTACTTATAACATGAAGGGAATTCGCAATTATATGTCTGAACTTGGGGAGAAAAAAGAACATTTCAAATCTGAGAAAATGACGTGGGCGACAATCCTCAGGTCTTTAACTCAGGAAATGAGCTTCACTCAAGAGATGCGAAAAATGGATATAGAAGACCAAGTAGGTTACATAAAGTACAGGGGGCAATAATGGCAGTAAGGAAGCTCATAGAAAAACCTCCAGACATTATAGAAAAAATAGTAGATGAGAGTTTAAAAATCATAGGTATAGAAGGTATAGAAGAGGGAAAAGTAAAGCTTTTAGCGCGTCTCATAGTAAGCGGTTTAGCTTATCATTACTTCAATAACCCCGACGACCTCATAAAAATGGGATTCCTACAATTTGAGAAAAGTCCCGATAAGAATGAACTCTTCAAGGTTACTATTATAAGGGATAAAGAAGTGGGAGTGATAAACGCTGATACTTTGTGGAAGTACTACAAAGGAGAGCTCCACCAAGAAGCTAAATTTAAAGAAATCTTAGATAACTTTTTAGAGGGGCTAATAGCTTACTCACAATCACAAGAAATAAGTATTACACAATTAACAAGTAGATTACAAAAAAGAAAAGGAGATAATCATGGCATTTAAAAGAACAGGTGCAAAATCTTTAGTTAACAACAACACAGCGCGTTTTTCAACCGCGTACAAATTTTCAAAGAAAGCAAACTTTGAAGTAGGTAAAGACGCCTACATTATCATCTTAGGACTTGAAAGTGGTTATTATGAAACTCCGTGTCACAGAGTTATGCCGCACAAAGTAAATGGACAACTTGTAGGGTTTGGTAACACCAACTTCGCTACTTACTTGAAATGTAAGGGTATTGACGAAGAAGGTAATAGAACTGATTCGTTATGCTGTACATTAGCACAATTAGAGAAAGAAAGAATTCCTGATAAAGCTGAAGCAGGAAAGAGAATTATAAGCTTCACAACATACAGAGTTCACCTTCCTGTGCTTATCTTGGGTAATTCATTAAACGACAAAAAGAAAATTACATACCCTGTATCAAAAGTGTCAATTCTTAATGACCTAAGGGGTGAAAGTGGTTTAAACTTCGCTTATATCGAAATGGCTTCAAGCAGCTTTAAAAATGACATTATCTCTGCTTACGGTAAAAAACTTAAAGAAGACGGTGTAATTGATTACGAATTAGACGAAAATAGCGAAGAATTCTTTGAAGAAGTTCTGCAGAGATTACCAAATACTATAATCAAAGTTCATGGTATTTCAAAACAGGGATTTGACGCAGCCTTGAGAGAATACTCTTTCTTCCCATTTGACAATGCTTCAATTGCAAGCGGAAGTCCTGCAGGTGAAAGAGAAGCTATTATAGGCTATAAAGATAATCAAGAAATTCAAAATAAAATATGCGAATTCTTAGATTTATTTAATATTGAAGTAGATAACATGTTCAATGATTGGACTGAAAAAGACCTTCAAGAGTACTATAATAGTGCAATAGGTGTTGATATTAAAGCTCCTATTAAAGCTCCGAAAGACCCTTCTGCAGAGGAAGAGGAAGAAGTAGTTGAAGAGATTGAAGAAGAGGAAGAAAAACCTTCTAAACCTGTCAAGGCAGCTCCAAAAACTCCTGCGGTAGAAGCTCCTTCAAAAGAAGAAGAGGAAGAAGTTAAGTTAGCTCCTCCTGCTTCAGACGACGACGTAGAAGCTATACTTAAAGGAGCAATTAATACAGACAAAGCTGCTACCGACGATTCTTTAGAAGAAGTCGATATGACCTTTGACGACGAAGATGAGGATAGCTTCTTTGAAGACTAAGAATGTTCTTATTTCAATAGGTATTGACGTTGGTTCTACGAATGGGGCAATTAGCGTTGTAAGTGAGGAAGGAGAAATCCTCCTCCTTACAAAGGCTCCCATATACCAAACTGAAGTCAAATCCAAGCGAAATAAATCAAAGCTTAACAAAGAAACAGGGAAATTCGAAGCTGACTTTAGAAAAAGAAATTGGGTTAATTTTAAAGAGTTGAGAGAGATATTAAAACCTTTTATAAATAATTCTATTATCTATACTATCGAAAGAATTCAGCAAAGGCCAAATGAGGGAGAGACTACTTCTTTTATGAACGGGAATTCCTTGGGAATTTTTCAAGGGTTATATTCTTACTTAAATCCAATAAGTTACTTTGAACCTTCCGCGGGAGAGTGGAAAAAAGAGTTAGGAGTTACTTCTTTAAAAGAAACTTCAATTCAACTCGCAGAAGAAATTTATAACATTAAGTTAAAAGATTACCTTCCTAAAGGGAAAGTTGATGACATAGCAGAGGCTCTTCTCCTTGCTTTTTACGGTCTTAAGAAATATTATGAAAATAATGAAAGGAATAATAATGGCAACGACAAAAAATAAATTTTCTATATCGGCTGAACAAAAAGCCATGCTAAGTAAAGCTTTAAAGAAAGCTGAACCTACTCAATTTATTGAAACAGGGGACGTTGGCTTAGACTTAGCATTAAGTGACGGAAAAGGTTTACCTATGGGTTCTTCTACATTATTCTGGGCTAAACCGGGTTGTGGAAAAACCACTATTGTAACAGACGCTTGTAAAAGACTAATACAGGCTGCTAAAAATCGTAATGAAAAATTTCAAGTACTATATTTAGCAGTAGAAGACTCAAGGTCTCTTATGAGTGCTTTAGGCATGGACGAATACATTGACAGCGGTGACTTCATCTATTATGCTCAAGGGTTTAAATGGAGGCACATAGAAACCTTTTATCAGGCTGTTTTAAATGGCCACGATGGTTATGAGAATGTTAAATTAATTGTAATAGATAGTGTTAACAACGTACTATCAGAGCAACAATCAGAAAAATCCATTGCTGACGGCGATTACGGTACAAAAGCTCGTGAACGCTATGCTTTTTATCAGAAGTTCCTTCCTTTGTGCAAAGAAGCCAAGATTAGCTCATTCTTTATTGCACAAGTAAGACATAACCAAGCTGCTCAGACAAAGTATGATCCGTCAGATAAAGCAGCTGTAGGCGACGGAGACTTGCATAACGTTGATATTATCTTGAAATGTACAGCTTTATCTTCAGGAATTGACGCTAGCAAAATTGAAGAAGAAACTATCTTTGGTAAAGACAAAGTAGCTTCTAAATGTATATTTAAAATGGATTCTAAAGCTACTTATTGTAAAAATAGGTATACAAGAGGTAACACAGTAGAACTTTTATTCGAAAAAGGTAAATGTGTATGGAATTATTATGCCGTAAAAAAGTTACTTATAGGTAATAACTTAATAAAAGATTCGGCCGGGTGGTACTCTTTTGACCCTGAGCTTTGTGCAACTTTTGGCATTCCTACTAATAAAATGAGAAATGCTGAAGTTAACAGAACAGTTCAAGACCATATTGGAGAACTGATAGAGCTACTTAAACAAATGGGTAAATACAAAGTAGGGTTAAAAGAAACAGAAGTTGAAGCTGACGACGAATCTGATATTGAGGAAGAAGAGGAATAGACTAATGGGTAATGAGCTGAAGTTATCTTTAGAAAATTTTCAAAGTATATCTCATGGGGAGTTAATCTTTCATGCAGGGACCAATGTTATTATAGGGCAATCAAATTCGGGTAAAACAGCCACTTTTAGAGCCCTTAAAGCGTGCCTAAGCAATCCAATTGGCTCACAACGCTTTATCAAAAAGGGAACTAACAAAGCTTCGGTTGCCTTAGAATACAACGGGAACCAAATTATATGGAAGAGAACTCCCAAGGAAAGCTCTTATACTATAAATGGGGAAGACTTTCTAAAGACGGGAAAGTCAAATGCTTTCAAGATAGTTGAAGACACAGGATTTGTCCTTGACGATAATGAAAATATAATGAACATTGAAGAAGAACTTCAGCTTCCTTTCCCTTTCGGTATATCCAAATCTGAATTATTTAAGCTTTATGAAAATGTTTTTTGTGTATCAGATTCAGCGGTAATTCTTAAAGCCGCAAAAGAAAAAGAAGAAGATACTAAAGGACAAATTTCCATCATAGAAAATGAAATAGTTAAAAATAAGAATAAGCTATCAGAAGTTATTAGCTTTAAAAATGAAGTTAATATTAAGTTTCTTGAAGAAAAAAGAGACTACTATAAGGAAAGCTTAAAGCGAATAGCATTCCTACAGGACGGCTTGAGCACAATTCATAAAGCTTCAAGAATTCAAGGGTTTGAAGTTCAAGAGTACTCTTTTATAGATAAATTGTCAGACTTTAATGAGCTTCGTCTGTTAAAGCACGAACTCTTCAGATTAAAGAAACTTCATGCTCTTGGGAAAAAGCTTAAGGAATTACCATCACCTAAAGAGATAGCCTTATCTTCTTATTATGACTTAAAGAAATTTAAAAAAGATTGCGAAAAGTTAGTTTACTTTAAGGATTTCAAAGTTCCTGAAGTATCCTTCACACAGAAATTACAAACTTATAAGGAACTGCAAGAGTACTCCAACGCTTTAAAGCACTTAAAAGAACAAATTAAGAATAAAAAGGCAAAATTAGAAAGTGCTGAGGAGCTTGTAAAAGAAAAAGAAGAGAAACTAAAAGAATTTAAGGTTTGTCCTTTGTGTCACAAACCACTTGATTAAAGGAGAAAGAGAGATGTTAGAACAAGATAAGATCAATGAATACACGAGACTTCTTAAAGAATGTGAAGAAGCAAAACAAGAGGCTCAAAAAATTAATACGGAAATATCTATGCTTAAAAAGCAGGGAATGGAAAAACTCCAAGAAAAAGGTTATAAATCTTTATCAGAAGCAAGTAAAATTGATGAAGAAATTGCTAAAATAGAAAAAGAAATTGAGGAAGAAATTCCTAAAATGCGTGAGTACATAGCTACTGTTAATGAAAAGAGAGAAGAAAAAGAAAGAATTTTAATGGGGTAAATTATGCTGCAGAACTTAATAGATTCTTTAGAATACACAATTAAGAGTAGCAAAAGCCTCTTAAATAAAGAAGAGATAATATCTGAAAGAAATGAAATTCTTAAAGAAGAACTTCAGAAAGAAAAGGAGTACCTTACTTTTATTAAAGGTGCCAAAGAAAAGTACCAAGTAGCAGTAAATGAACTCTATGAAGAAAGTGTAGTAGCTCTTCAGGATACATTGAATGCAGCACTGAAATATATCATGTATGACAAAAACTACAGTGCAAAACTTGTACTTGAAGACACAAGAGGTACCAAATCCTTATCTATAATTTTAGTAGACGACGATGATAACTTCGAAGTTGACTTAAAAGACGGGGTAGGGCAAGGAGTAAGAACTATTATTTCCTTTGTGCTTAAGTCTTATTACTTATTAAATCAAAACAGTAAAGTCTTATTTTTAGATGAAAAATATTCAGCTTTATCTGCTCACTATGTTCCGCGTTTCTATGAGTTTATAGAAAAATTCTGTGAAGACAACGACTTCATAATTGTTATGATTTCTCACATAGATAATCAAATTGAGCACGCTGATAAAGTTTATTATTTAAATGATGGTGTCATATCAGAAGAAACCACTAAAATTTGACAAGATTAGTTATCCATTATATAATTAAGTAAGAGAGAAATGAGAGAGAAAAATGTTCGTGAATAGTAGAACACGAGAAATGATTAGCAACTTAAAGGGTAGAATATCTAAAGCTCTAACTTTTTCTAAAAAGCTATCAGAAGAGGAAAAGTTAATCTTGGGCGGTATTTATAATTCTATTGACGAGATTATTTTATGGGATAAAAAACTTACAAAAAATAAAGCTACTCGTTTCAAAAATATCTTAAAAGAATACGTAAATTTAATAGAAGACTCTGATAAGCTCTATATTAAAAAGCATATCACGCCTATCTTAAAAAAAGTGTTAGAACAGGAGTGGGTTAATGAGTAAAATAGGAATTGTAATTGATCCACATATTACGGATAGACATAGATGCCGCTGCGATAATTTTTTGGAGACAGCTCTTAGAAAGTTAGATTTTGTGGCTTCTCATAATGACTATGTAATTATTTGTGGGGACTTATTTCATACGAATACAAATTCGCATTTAATTTTCAATAAAGTCTACAAGTTATTCATGAAGCACAAAGGAAAGTTCTTTGCTATTCCGGGAAACCACGACTTATTACATAACAATATTAGTATGCTTGAAAAAACTACTATAGGAAGCTTAGCTTTAACGGGAGCTCTTCATTTAGAATTTGACAAGTTTACTATTGAAGGAGTTGACTTCCAAGTATCTCAGGTAATGAAAAACATGGAAAAGCTTCCTGTTGACGATACTAACTCTAAGGTACTAATAGGACACAATTATATGGAACCTGTAGGTACTGAGAAGGAGTGGTTTACTAAAGATGAAATAAGAAAGTTAAACTATAAATTAGTATTTTTAGGACACGACCACCAACCTCATGAAGAAGAGTACATAGGAAATTCAACTTTAATCCGTATGGGGAGCCTAACAAGGATTGATACTCAGCCTTACAATAAAGAAAGGGGAATTTTCTACTATCAGCTTGATACTTCTGATTTAAGCTATACGCAAAAAGAAGTACCCCATGAAGAGGCACAAAAGATATTTACTGTTGAAGCCTTTCAGAGGATTGGTAGAAAGAAAGAAGATATTACTTTTATACAAATTGGAAATGTCTTATCCAAGTTTAAGAAAAAAGATAATGCTAACAATTCCCTTCATGCTAAGCTAAAGAAGATAGCTTCTGAAAAGGAAATTGAGTACATTAAAGCATTACACGAATTAAATAATGTCAGATATTTTTAAAGGAGAGAAAAATGCCATTAAATGATAGTACAAATGACCCGTGGGGTAAAATATTCGCACAAAATATGAACTCTGCATTCGGTATAGTAAAAGCTACAATAGGAGTTAAACTTTGCCGTGACGGAGCACAATTACCTGTAATTTCAAAAGGTAATGCAGGAATTGATTTAAGAGTTCTTACTCAAAATGGGGAGGAAGAAGTAGAAATTCTCCCTAATGAAACTTATACTTTTAATACAGGAATTAAAATGGATATCCCTGACGGGTATTACATAGAAATTGTACCTCGTAGTTCTACAGGAATTAAAAAGCACTTAAGATTAATGAATACTTGTGGTATTTTAGATAGCTCATGGAAGGGTGAAACTCTTGTAGCTATCCATAACTTTGGTAAAGACCCTGTTAAAGTATCTAATAATGAGAGACTTTGCCAAATGATAGTTCACAAAGTTCATGACATAGCCATTAAAGAAGTAGAAGACGTAGGTACCTCAGAACGAGGTGAAAAAGGTTTTGGTAGCACGGGGAGGTTTTAGTAAATGAAATTAACAGTGTTAACGTGGTTAAGAGATTCGTCAGTAACCTTAGTTGGTAGAACAATTGAGCTCTTATTTCGAATAATACTATTTTTTCTCCCGTTAGGGGTGTACCTTTTGATAGTACAATCAAGGGAGAAGGCCTCCAAAATAAGTAGTATTAATGTTTATACGAAAGACGAGAGTAGATGGCAGCATGTTTTCCCTGGATTCATATTAGTCTCTATTGAGCCTGACAGCTTTAAGAGTGCTTGGATTCGTAGAAAAGCAAACTTCCAAAGTTGGGTTGCGTCAAATAAGTACCTTCTTGAAGTTTTGTTTATGATTTTAATAATAGTACTAATGGTAGTAAGCGGGGTAGTAAAATGATTAAAAATTGCTTTAATTATGTAGGTAGTAAAGACCGTATATTCCCTCTTATAGACGAAAATCTTGACAAAACTAAGAAGAATTTTATAGATTTATTTTGTGGGAGCGGAGTAGTTGGAGTAAATGAACTCCCAAATTACAAAAATATAGTATTAAATGATGCTTGCTGGCAAATGACAGAAACTCTTAAATTTCTAAGAGATAATAGTTACGAAAAAGTTATTACTGCTATTGATAAATATATTAAGGAATATAAACTTTCCAAAGAGAATAAAGAAGGGTACTTAAAGTTAAGGGAAGACTACAATTTCGACCCGTACTTAAGACTTGTGTTTGACCCTGCAATGTTTTACTGTTTGGTAACACATTCTTTTAACTATAATATTCATATTAATAGCGAAGGGAAATTTAGTGTTCCGTCAGGATACAATAGGTGCTACTTTAATAAGAACATAAGGACAAACTTAGAGGCTTTTCAGTGGGAGCTTCACGATAATAAAGATAGGATAGCTATTAAAAACGAGGACTTTAAAACATTAATTAGTAAAGCTGAAAGAATAATTCCAAATTCAATGTTTTATGTAGACCCTCCTTATTATTCTTCTGACAGCTCTTACGGTCGTATACATTACTTGGGTAAATGGGATGAACCTAAAGAATATGCTTTATACAATACTCTTGATTACATTGATTCTAAAGGTGGTAGCTTCCTATTATCTAACGTTGTAGAAAATAACGGGAGAGTTAATCTTATTCTCAAGGAATGGTACAGAAGAAAGTGCTATAATGTCGTTGAGGTGCCTTCTGACTTTACAAATTGTAACTATCAAAGAAAGAATAAAGGTAAAACAGTAGAAATTTTAGTGAGGAATTATTAATGAAATATGACTTTCGTACTGAAAGGACAAAAGGAAGAGTTCAAATAAATATAGGGGAATGGCAGTCTCCTGATTCTGATCTTATTCATATATACAGGATGAATGGAAAGGCTCATGTTACTTACATAACTAAGGCGTGTTATGTAGGTGAGGAAGTTAACGGAGTACAAAAAGACGACTCCCTCCTCTTATCAAAGGTAGCATGTGACGTTGCTACTACCCCTTTTGCTTCTTATAAGATAGAAGAAAATAGTTATTTTGATATTCCCGAAGAGCAAATAATGGGGGTATTTTCTAATAATAAAATAAATATCAACTCTTTAAGAATGCGCGGGAAGAATATCCTTTTTAAGAAAATTGAAAAAAGACAAAATTCCACCCTCGTCATAGAAGAAAAGAATACTATGATAGGTGAGGTAGTTAAGGTAGGAGAAGACTCTTCCTTAAAAATAGGAGACCTCGTAGCTGTTGGGGATAATGTATCCACTCCTGTAGAAATAGCAGGAGGAAATTACTTTGCGGTAGAAGAGAAATTTATAGTAGGAGTTCTCCAAAAGGACTTACAAATAGAGAACATGAAAATTATAAATGAGTATGTTTTAATGAAATCTTATATCGCTAAAAATGTATTAAATTCTACAGTATTAGAGACCTCGGGTATAGACTATGATTACTTGGATTATTCAGATATAAATAATCGAAATTTATTCAAAGTTGAATACGCAGACAGGTCTTTAGGAAATATCAAGAAAGGGGATATCATCCTTTTAGATAGGAATTACACAAATTACATGTACTATAACAACGAGAAGTACTTTGTAATAAACGATAAAAAATGGATATTAGGTAAAATTATAGAAAGGGACAAACAATGCAATTAGAAAAAAGTATTATTGAGCAATTACCTCAAATACCTTACGTTATTGACCAAGTTGGGGAAGCCTTGAAGTGGGCTAAAGAAGTTTTGGATGAGGGTGAATACAATCGTATGCTTAAAATAGCTTATGACGTAACGGAATTTACAAAATCTATCAGTGACCCTAACTTCTTCAAGACCCATTATGTTATAGCTACAATTTTGTCGGGGATAGAAAATGCAAAAAGTGACGAAAGATTTGTTAAATTTGATTCTGCTTCTAAAGCGGTAGAAAAGACTTTAGACCTTATTGCTATTGACCCTAAAAATATTGAAGAAAAAGGATGCTTTAAGTCAATTATGATGCACTTAATTCCTTTAGCTAAAGAAAACATGGAGCTCTTTACAGTAGAACTTATAAACATTAAGCATGTGTTAACTGAAATCTTAGAAGGCACTAAAAAGGCTAATGTAAAATCTCCTATTACAGCAGCAAATTATATTTCTATTTTAGGGTATGCCCTTGTCATAGCAAATATTAGAATGGCTAATTTGAAAATGACAAATGAAGCTTATAAAATATATAACGAAATTTCAGTTATTTTAAATAATGAACTTAACTATTAAGAAAGGAAAGAAGAATGAGCATTTTTGACGTATTTTCATTTAAAAAGGAAGCTTCCAAAGTTTTTACTGCTGAAAACTTTAAAGCTGTATTAGAAACTGCAAGAGTAGAAATTATTAAACAGGTTAAAGAGAATATCCCAGGTCCTGAAAAGAAAATTTTAGTTGATAACATTGTTATTGTTAAAATAAGAGAATTCCGTAATTCTTGCAAAAATAAATTAGTTCTTTGGGTAATTGACCAAATAATTAAAGTTATACCGTCAGTAACTCAACTTGTATATAATTTCTTAAAAGAAAAAGTTGAAAATTTATAATATTTACATATATAGCACCTCCTCAAAGTAATACCATGAAATTTGACACATTCTAAATTTCATGGTATTATTAAATTATAGAGATACGTCAGTCATGTCACTAAAACGTGACTGATCTAATAAAGCGGGGTAGAGCAGAGGCAGCTCGTCAGGCTCATAACCTGAAGGTCAGTGGTTCAATTCCACTCTCCGCAACCATTTATAAAATACGGCACATTGACAACCGAATCTATTTCATGATAATGCACAGGCTCTTAAACTTGCTTAATAACAGCCTATAAATAGAATTGTGCAAGTAAGGTATGTTTCGAATGTAAAAGCTATCTTTTAGCCTTTGAAATTATAAAGTAGCTTTATGCAGAAGCCGAGGAAATGAGGATAGTACTATTTAGTAAACCTTTATTGAAGTCCTCATTTCCTCCGTGGACGCTACCTTTAACTTTTAAATGTGTCGACTATGGTCGGTCTGCTCTGCTGTCTATAGTAAGTCTCTTCAGCTTACCAGAATTGGCAGTCTTCGAAAGAAGGAATTAAAAGAACCCCTGAGGGCAGTTGCGTCTACCAACTTAGCGTTGGAGGTAAGGAATTAGGTGCAGATGGAAAAGACTAATTCACGGATGGGTAGGGCGCGGCGCGCTGAGAGAACATAAGTCCGCTTAATTGGTCCCGTTGAGAAATCTTCAACCCGTTAGTCGACCCATTTAAGAGTTAAAGATATGTCACTGAGAAGTTGCATTCTGAGTGGAAGACGGGCACACTCCTTTAAGTGTGGGCTAGGTGACAGAGGTTATTGTGGTGGTCAAGGGTTGGGCGGACCGAGAACGCATCCCGTTTTTAATCTTTTAGTTTGTGCGTGAAAACTAAAAGACGTGGTTCAAGTACTTTAACGAAAAATAAGTACTCGGCTTTTTAGCGACAGGTTAGTACAGTGCAACATGTCTAACCTTCATGGCCCTATAGATTAATAGGCTAAATCGTTGCCCTTTCACGGCAAAGACTTGGAGTTCGAGCCTCCATGGGGCTACCATTTTTAAAGAAAGAAGAGGAAAAGAGTATGAAAAAAGTATTAGTAGCATTAATGTTGATTTCTCTCCCTGTAATGGCAGAAGAAGTAGTCACATCACCTGATCAAACTATTGAAAACACCAAGTCTTACACAGGTATTAACTACAACCGTCAGGATTCTAAACAAGTAGGTACTCAAAAGATTGTTAATGACCACTCATGGTTTAACATTAACATTCAAATAATCAAAAAGGGCGCTCTTTTTAAAGGTAAAGACGTTGTAGTTGGTAAAGAAGTTAAGTAAAAAGTATAGCATGATCGCCACTACCTGTATAGTGGTTTTAATAAGAGCCTTACAGGAGGTGCTTATTAATCGACAAAGGAATCATGCGCCAGCCCGCATGGCTCAATGGCAGAGCAACGGTTTTGTAAACCGTAGGTTGGGAGTTCAAGTCTCTCTGTGGGCACCATTCAAAGGTACTATCTGACCATAAAGTAGGTTGGAATAGCTCTGGGGGTCCTACGTGGATTCCCATTCGGGGGTTTAGCTCAGTTGGTAGAGCGCCTGCTTTGCAAGCAGGATGTCAGGAGTTCAAGTCTCCTATCCTCCATATGTGTTCAGTAGCTTATGAGTAAAGCGGTTCCCGAAAGGACGCAAATAAGGTGCAAGTCCTTATCTGAGCGAAAACGGTGATGCGCACACGTAGGTTCTTGTTATTTCTTACTGAGAAGAAGTATTCCTCTGGTTCTGTCTCGTCCAGTGCTTAAAAAACGGGGCTGCATGGGTTCATAGCTCAGTTTGGTCAGAGCGCGTGCCTGTCACGCACGAGGTCGAGGGTTCAAGCCCCTTTGGACCCGCCATATTTACAATGCCAAGTAGCTCAATGGCAGAGCAATGGTCTGTTAAACCATAGGTTATTGGTTCGAGCCCAATCTTGGCAGCCATTTATAATCACGATGTACGCAGTCTTGGAAAATTGTTGGCTATAAGCATAACGGTAAGGTCAACTTCCACGTATGATCAAACCGTTCACAATTTACTTGTACTGGGGAACGTGGAGTGATTTAATACGGGGGTGACAGGTTTTGACAGTATAAAACTTGGCATTCTATAACAGGTAGAGACGCATGACCTCTTTAAATCGTGTACAATGATAAACGCTAATAACGTAATCAAAGCTGACTTCGGCTACAGAACTGCTTTAGCAGCCTAAGAAGTAACCTATAACAGAAGCTGTATGTTATAACGGTTAGGCGCAGCACGTGGTAGTTTACATTGCTTATGTGGAATGTACGTGAACCCGTCTTTAGTTTGACCACAACACAAGACGTTAAAGTTAGGGTTAGTGGTAGACCTCGGAGGATATTTGTTAGCTTTCTCCAACCGATTAAAGGCTAAAAGGCTAAAACTAACTAAACCTGTAATAATTATAGGTGTAGAGATATATTGGACCGTGGGTTCAATTCCCCGCACCTCCACCATTTTAAAACTTACAAACGCAGGTACAACTTGGTAAGCACCGAGCTGAAACAAAAAGGGCTTACGACAATTACAGAGGCGACTACATCTTATTTCAGCATGGCATGGTCGAGAAGTAATCTGATAAAAAAGCGTTGTACACAGACTCCACCTCTCTGTAGTGAAAGTGGAAAACTATAGTTAATGAGGTTGTTCGGGCTGCTTTCCTCCACCAAAAAGCAGCTTGTCCTAAAGTTTATAGGTAGGAGGGTCCACCTTCAAAGCAAATCCGCGATGGTACTTCAACGGGAAATTCTCTTGGAGTTGAGATATTCAGAAGCTAAGATACAGGGCCTAAACCTACCCTATAATTAATTGGGATATGAAAAACTTAGAGCTCTTCAGTTTTTCATTGAACGACCGCCACCGCAAATGGCGGGATATAAAACGTGACCCTTTTGTTCAGTTTCGCTCACGCAAAATAATTGAAACTGGAGCCAAGTTTACAAGAAGTGAGACGGGAAAGCATAAGACTGTACTTCAGTACTGCTCAAATGTCCCCTGTGAAGAGAGTCGACTTACTCACAGCACTATACCTATATAGGCGGTCATAGGGCTTACAGTGTACCAAAAAACTGAAATAGGTGGTTTTACCCTCGTTTTACATTAAATAATGGGGGGTCATGTAGCAGGTATGCAAGTGGTTAAAGCAAGGGGTGCTAAAACGCCCCGCCTAATTTGGCTTCGTTGGTTCAAATCCAACTCTGCTTCACTTTTAAAATCCATGAGCGGTTGCACGCAAAAAGGGTAAGGCATGTTATACTCGTTTAGCCTTGTTATAGGGATAAAATAATAGACTGGTGGATGAATGATTTTATCTTTGACGAATTAAACATTCTCATTAAGTGACTAGTGATAGACAACACGATTTTGTAGTTTAAAGGTTTAGAAACTATGCGGTAGTTGCTTACGCATTCCTTTAAGTACTTCTCCACAAAGAAAGAAGGTAAAGATAACGACCAAAGGAAGGTGCAACACTTCCTTTTTCCAAAATTTATAAAGCTTGGTTGAGCCTTTACATGCCAATGCGCACAAAACTGAAGGCGGTTTCCACGCGTTGTCTCCTTAACAATGTGTCATAGAGCTGGAGGAGTGCCTATCTGTATAACATAGGACTTCCAAGGTACTAAGGGCATGCATAGTACCTACCGTGGGTCGCTACAAACCTTTTGGCGAAAAAGAGTAGTGTCGGTTTTCCCGAGTTTCCTGAGCTGAAAAAAACTCGGGTATATGGGGCGGTGTGCCGAGTGGCGAAGGCAGCGGACTGTAAATCCGTGACGTAAGATACAACGTAGGTTCAACTCCTACCCTCCCCACCATTTAAAAATTCTACTTAAGAAATTCATACTCCCGAAAAAGATGACCCCTTCCGAGAATATGGACGCATATTCAGATACTGGTACTCAATCCAGACGAGCGAAAATAGGAACAACAGGTAGAAGGTACCTGCCTAACGTGGTTGTATGGTGGAGACGGGAACTCCATGAATAGCGAAACCTATTCTACTAAATCTCTTAAAATTTTGGGTTTTCTTTGTAAGTCATTTCCCAACTGTCAAAAATAACTGGACTGCCCCTCTGCTAAGGGAAAGCAGCAGAGCTTGCCAATGACGCATAAAATTGGAGGTTTAAAGCGAGGTTTTACCTAGTCCAACCTGCCGAGGGGACAATTCGTAAAGTCCTACCTTCTGAGGAGAGTAAATGACAGATTCCCTCTCCTCCGTAAAAGAAGGTTAAGCAAGAATGTCTAATGTGGGTTCATCAGGGAATTGGATTTCGAGTTGTACAGGTACTTTACGCCTTTCTTTTTCTGCTTTTTTGGCTTTATTTCGCATACTTCTTAGAACTTTTTTAGAAAGCTTCTTTTGAGGTTCAAAATCAGAAAATTCTGAAAGCTTCTTCATGTCTTTCCGACTTTTAACACCGAGTTCCCGACAAGTGGAGCGTATTTGGTCCTGATATAAAAAGCCATCAAAGATTTGTCCTATTCGAAAATTAAACTGTGATAAATAAGCTTCAAGCATTTCCCAAGATAAAAAATCAGCCAATGGTTTATTCCCACGGGCTGTATTTCTTTGGCGTTCTGCAAGAGCAAGATTCCTCCATGTTGTTTTACCGCCTTTCGAATGAGGCTTTAAATGCTCTAATGAGGCATTCCCATTATTCAAAAGACCTCCGTAGAGGCCTCTTTTTACTGAGGGCATTTTACCCTCTTTATATAAATCCTTTAAAGGATGTTGGTATCCATTAAAACTAATTTGAGAAATACTTATAGGTTCTGACAATTCCTTTCCTCCATTATACTATAGAATTTAAATGATTCTAAAATTTTGACAAAACTCAAAGTTCATGCTACAATTGTTTTATAAGAGAGAGGAAAACTACATGTCAAAATTAATTTGTGGAGACTGCTTAGAAGTTATACCTAAGCTTAAGAATGAAATAGTAGATTTGGTTGTTACTTCACCGCCTTATAATGTGGACTTAGGAAATAACAAGTACAACAAAAACCCATATAGTTTATATAAAGATAATAAAGAGCATAAAGATTATATAGCATGGCTAAAATCAATCTTTGAAGCCATAACTCCCAAACTTAAAAAAGGCGGAAGAGTTTGTATAAATATAGGTGACGGAAAAAACGGGCAAGTACCTACTTCTAACGATATATTCAACTTTATGATAGAAATGGGTTATATTCAGCTTGCACATATTATTTGGGATAAAAGCCAAATCGGGAATAGAACTGCATGGGGGAGTTGGTTATCTCCTTCGCAACCAAGTTATCCGTGCCCTTTTGAGCACATTCTAATTTTTGGCAAAGAAACTAAGAAGTTACAAGAAACAGGAGAAACGGACCTAACCCGTGATGAATTCATTAAATATGCTAATTCTCTATGGACTTTTGCCCCTGAGAATAAAGCTAAGAAAATAGGACATCCTGCTCCGTTTCCTCCTGAGCTACCTTATAGATGTATTAAAATGAACACCTATATAGGAGGAGTGGTTCTGGACCCATTTATGGGTAGCGGAACTACAGGTGTAGTTTGTGAACAACTTAATAGAAAGTTCATAGGGATAGAATTAGATCCTGTGTATTTTGATATAGCTCAAAAACGAATAAAGGAGATCAAATAATGGGAATAGAATATTATTTAGTGAAACCTTTAAAGAAGGAAATTTTCTATCTAGGAAAACATTTTTCAGGATTTAGTGAAATCCCTTCTATAGAGTATAAACCTTCCCTTGAAAGTGCAGATTTCCCAAATTACGAAGATTGGGATGATTTCTTTTGGAATACCTTGAGGGAGAATTGGGAGTACTTTTTGAGTTGTGATTTAACTTTAGAACAAGCTTCAGACATAATCCATGAAATTTATGAATGGTGTGTATCTGATAAAGTTATATTTGAGCATGACTGTAGTCCAACAGCGCATATATGGGCTGAATGGAAAGAAACGGGAAGTATTACTACTCTTCTCGAAGAAGCTCATTCTCTTCCGTGCACAGACAATAGTGATCTTATACAAAATTATTTAGAAGAATGCCAAAGTATAATATTTGAAAACCCGTCTTACAATAAGTCTATAGTTGGAGTTACAACAGACGGCAGAGCTGTTTATGATTATGCCCGTATGATTCAAGAGCTCTCTAAAGAGGATAACATGACCTATGAAGACGCTGAAGAGTTTATTCAATACAATACTTTAGGAGTGCTACCTCAAGCTGACGAGAAATATCCTGTTATAATGCACTATGGAGATACTTTATGAGCTACGAAGGAGAAATATGGAAAGGTAGAGAGCAAATAGCGGAATTTCTTTTTGACGGGGATAAAGAACGGGCAAAGCAATTACTTATACTTATTGAAAGCTTTACGTCAGTATCTATTCCACCTGAATTTAAAAATCTCGTTATGAACCTCCCTGAGGATACGTGTAGATGGTGTACTAACGACGGTGAATGTATGTTTTATATGCCTGATTCAATGTTTATTTGTAAAGGGAAATGCAAAGAATACGAAGAAAAAGAACTATGAGGTACTTATAAATGAAACTTGAAGACGAACAGGAAATAATGAATTTAAAAGCTTTAATTGAAGACCGCGAAGAAGAGGCTTTCATTAAGTTTAAATCAATTCTTAAGTATAAAGACTTATATCAAAATAAAGAATTACTTACAGAAAATAAAGGAATAGCTACTCATGGATAAAGAAAAAGCCATAGTAATAGATATAGACGGAGTTCTTTTAGATAGTGATCCTATCCTTAAAGAAATCTATAATCTTAAATTGCGCGGAGACGCCATGTGGGATTATTTTCATGCTCACTGTAATGGACCAAGAGTTTCATTTCTTAAGGGAATTTACCCACTTTTAGACAGCCTTAAAGGTTCTGTCTATATAGCCCTTTCCACCTCAAGAAATGAATGCTGCAGGGCAGATACTAAAGCCCGTCTACATGCTGAAGGATTTCCTTATGATTTACTTTATATGCGAAAAGAGGACGACTACAGGCCTTCTCCTGAAGTTAAAAAAGACCACTTAAGCAAAATCTTACAAAAATTTGATGTAATTGCTTTCATAGACGACGACTTAGCAAATTGTCAAATGGCTAAAGAAGAGGGTATTTTTTCTTTAAGAAAAGTATAACCTTGCATATTTCTACTTCCTATGATATAATCTTAAAGTTAATTGGTTATAATAGGAGGGAATTTATGAAGTGCCCAAATTGTCAAAGCGATAATGTGCAGAAAAAAGGGAAAAGGTCAGGGAAGCAAAGATATAGATGTTCTGACTGTGGAGCCAACTTTACAAGAGGTATTGAGTACCGGCCGGCCAAGCAATATCCACCTCTTGAAGAAATAAGGTGTCCTCAGTGCAAAGGGGACCATATAATAAGAGATGGTAAATTAGAAGACGGTTCACAAAGGTATCAATGTCAATCTTGTGGTCTTAATTTTAGTCCTAAGACTGTTTATACCCGTAGAGAGAAAATTCAATGGGATTGCCCTTATTGCGGAGGAACCCTCATTTATTCAGGATATGGTAAAACAGGTAACAGGGCATATCTTTGTAAGGGCTGCGGAAAGTCATGCACAGGAGATACTGAAGGTAAACCTGTCAAGAAAGAGCTTCCATTTAACTTAACAAATAAGAGTGTGCACTGTCCTCATTGCGGATCTTTAGACTTAAAAAAAGCAGGACACACATCGCAAGGACTTCAGCGCTATGAATGTAATAATTGTAAGCGCGCTTTCAACGAATGCTCTAAGAAAAGAAAACCTTTAGATAAAGTTATTTCATTAATTTTACAGGGGTACAATGTTAGAAAAGTAGCTAAAGACAGTGGGTACTCCCCTGAAAGGCTGCGCAAAGTAATGTCCCCTTATTATAAAGCCGAAAAAATTACTAATGAGCAAAGGACGAATATAATAAGATATGGGTATTACTTAAGAGTTCCTGTGGATTATATGGCTGAGTATGTTAAGTGCTCAGAGCATAAGTGTAAAGAGGTTCTTAGAAAGTTTAAGAAGAATATTATGTCCACCAACCACGATGCCATTTAACAAAGTTTTTCCAGAACTTTCTGAAATTCTTTTCTTCGAATTCAGAGGCCCCTAATCTTTGTTTCTCATTTCTTTTAGAGGCATAGCACATTCTGACACACCCGTCTTCTGTAGGCTCATAATAAATATCCTCCATAGGATAATAATAGTGCTCCGTCCAATTCAAATACCTGTCAAGTCTTTCTAAGCATAGGTCAATCTGCTTTATACTTCTCTGAACTTCTTTTTGGTTGTGCCAATAATCCTTTGACATATCCTCTTTTAGTTCTTTCATCTTCATTACTAATAAATCATAGATATAAGCATAGTCCCACTCTTCCTGATTCCACAAGACAGGTATCCAACGGCATATTCTTTTTATAAATCTACCTATTCTACGCAGGAAAGCTGCAAATCTATTATATAATAAAAGTTCTATAAGCTCTTCTTTAAAGTTGAGCTCATTACTATCTGCATTTAATCCTTTTACAAAAGAAAATCTTACCATATATTAGTCCTCTCCACAATAAGCTAAAGGAAGTAATTCTGCCTTTGTAATAGTTGGTAGCCCGTACATTTTAGCGTCGGGAAGTGCCTTTTTATATTCTTCCATAAAATCTTGCACAGCCTCTATTAAGTCGGGTTTATCCGTAAGCATATTTAATTTCCCCGTGCCATACTCTACTCTCAAAACAAATTTTTTATTCATGATAATCCCTTTCTCTTTACTCTTCGTCTACAGCTTGAATAATAACTGGAGTCTCAAGTTCTTCCTCTTCTTCATCAAAAAACCACCAAAAGAATGGGGTTTCCTTCTTTTGAGCAGGAGCAGCACTTACAGGAGACTTGTGAGCAGGTTGTGAAGCATACTCATCATATGTCCAATCCAAAGGTCCTTCTATAGGGTTTAGCCATCCTACTATAACTCCTAAAACAAATATAATTGCCCCATATAAATATTTTTCCATTATTTTCTTCTCTCCTCTTGTAACTTCTTGAATTCAGAGTATGTATATCCCTGAATTCTAATTTTATCTTCTTTCCAAAGTTTATCACGGAGAGCTGCTTCATAATCGAGCAGCTCTTTATTGTTATAGTTATTTAAATCTTCCCTAATACCCATACCTGAGCCACCTTCTTTCCTTGTTGTATAGCATCCTCATGAGAATTTGTATAAATATCAATTCTATTTTGCTTTATAGCTCCGCCACAATCTTCTGCAATAAAGTACCCATACCCTTGAATATATACTATGGACCCATAAGGAATAATAGAAGGGTCTACAGCAATAGTTCTTCCTTCTTTTGGCATAGTTCCTGTAGAAGTTCTTAACTTATTTGCAGGTTTTCCTAATTCCTTAGGAGAATACCACGTAAGTTCAAATCTCCCGAGTTTCCTGTTAGGAAACTCCTGGATGTCTGGCTGACTTTCTATCATAAGGTCTGTATATTTTTCAGTCAGACGTTTAAGAGCCCTGTCGTGTTGAATTGTTTGAGCTACAAGAGCTACGCTTAATGAAACAGCTACTATTCCTATGACGAAAGCGTCTTTCTTAATCATTTGTAACATTACTTCTTTCATATTTCTATCTTCTCCTTTCCTATTTATAAGGTAAAAGGGAGAATGTTCCTACTTAATTTCTGAACTCTCCCTTCAATAATAGTTTCTCTTGCATTAAGACAATGCAGTAAGGAGTTATACTTATATTGTATAATTTTTTCTCCTTTTTGTCAAATTTTCCTTCTTAAGCATAAAAAGCTTTTTTATAAGTAACTTCTTCTCCAATAATATATGGAAATCCTGATATTAATTCTTCCATGTAATCCTCAGGTAAAATAGCATACCCATGACTCTCCTTATAGCTACTTATCATGTCTTCAATCTTAGTTTCCATTAAGTTATTAGTAAAATAAACAGCCTTAATTGTCTCACAAGATTCTTTAAAATAATTTTCTACTAAAGAATTTGCTTCTGCTACAGGATCAATAGAGAATAAAGGAATAATTTTCTCACTCTTATCCTGCATAGTTAAAATAGCAACTCCTGTTTGGTCTAAACTTGTCTGTTGTAATTTCATTTTTTGTATAATTTATCCTTTCTAATAGTATTATACTAAATTCTTTCATGAGGTGCAAGGTTATTTATAACTTCTTCTCTTTTTAAAAGAAATCTTCTCTTAACCATTCTATTCTTCTGACTTATAATAATGTATTCTACAGGCCCCGTAAGATTATAATGAAATCTTTCCATATTATTGAATACATGAAATATATCCTCATACTTAAGAGGAATAGTATTATCTATATTTAAAGCCCCTGAATAAATCTCCTGTCCACTTTCAGGGTCTCTCATCCAAGTCCGTACCTTTTGAAATTTATAAGAAAGGGAAATAGAAGAAGAGATACAAGACTGAGTAATTTCTCTAAGGAGAAACATATCCTTCCCTTTATAAAAATAATCCCCTACACGAAACTCTACTTCCATAAAAATTATACTTCTCCTAAATCAATAATTCTAACTTTCTTTATAACTAAAATATTTATATTTAATCTTCTAAGCTCCTCTTGAGCCTGCTTAAGAGAATGATAAAAGAAAGCTTTAGCAATAGAACTGGAAGTAGTAAGCACAGGATTCTCCTTTGTATATTTAAGACTATCACAAATATATCTTTCTGTTTCTTTATCCTGCAAAACATAGTAAAAAATATTAGCTTTACGGGGTATTCCCAATATCTTATGACACTCTCTTTTCATAACTTCCTCTCCTATTTTATCCTATCTATATTATATAAAATATAAATAAAAGTGTCAAATTTTTTGAGAGGGTGTGTATAAAGGGGGGGTGAGTGAAAGGGGTATGGGGAAGGACGAATAGTATGTAGGTATGGTATGGGTAAGATATGTGTAAGGTGAAGGTAAGATATAAGTAAGATTAAGGTAAGGTATGTGTAGGGTATGTGTAAGAATAAGGGTGATACCTAAATGAAAAGTTCCCGAAAATCTTGAAAAAATGTGTGTGGGTCTTAACAACACACCACCCCCACCCTTCCCCTTTGGTTCTGTCGCCGTTGAAAAACTTCAAAACCCACACACCACAACCCATCCCACCACACCATCCACCGCAAACCCACTAACAACAACCCATCCCACCTCTCATATCCTACAAATCCACCAACTACACGGCATCCCGTCACCCCACCCACCTCAAACCCTCACACTGCAAGCCATGCCACCCACATCCACCTACACCGCATCCCACAAACCCACTAACAGTAAGGCATCCCACCTCTCATATCCTGTAAACCCACACACCACAAGGCACACCACCATCCGCATCCTGTAAACCATTGATATAATTGATGAATAATGAATTGTAACAATTTCTTAACAAAAATGTTTCAAAGGACTTGACAAAAAAATTTTTTTCGCTTATCATGGTAAGTGTAAAGGGTAACACCGCAACCCATTACAAAAGTATTAGTAAAGCGGTATTGAGGTAAACAAAATGGCAACAATCAACATGAAACAAGCAAAAAAATGGGCTACACATTACGGAATCAACTGTCAGCTAATTCCGGGAGCAAGTGAAACAAATTGCAAAGCAGTTATTTACAACGGCATTAAACACTCAACATCAAACTGGACGGGAATCATGTTCGACTCTTTCTTCGCAGAGATAGCATGCGGGCAAAATGTAGACGGCTCAAGCGTAGCAAAACAAAAGATAAATGAAGCACACGGCAGAGCCTATGGTGAAAGACTTGTAAACTTCTTGGAACAGTACATGACCTATGCGGATCCATTTGAAAATATTCAATTTGTTGGGCAAACTTGGATTTCAGTTTTAAATCAATTAGTTGAAAGAGAGATGGATTTTGCTTTAACAGAAGTAAATCAATGGAAAGAGAGCATGAAAGAATGGCATGCAAACTCTGATGAAGTTGTAGCAAGAATGATTGAAAGCAAGGAAGTAAGAATTTTAAATAATCATGTAATACCATCAAAGACCTTTGAAAGATTTTTAATTCAATATTGTAAAGAAAATAATTATACAGTATTGAGTCAAGATAAAATAAATTTAATGATTGATATGTATTGCAAGAGATATCAAGAGGTTATAGGATAGGGGAAACCCTATCCTACAAGATAAGAGAGGATTTAAAAAGATGAAAAGATTTATTTTAATTTTAATTTTAGTTTTTGTTTTTATAGGATTTAATGAAGTAAGAAGTTTTAACAATTCAATAGATGAAAGCATTAAAGCATTAAATGATACAGTGCAAGCATGTACAATAGATATGCAAAAAGATAAAGATTTAATTTGTGATTAAATAACCTTGAATTTTAAATAAAGATATGATATAATAAGAATGTAAGCAAGTTAAGAAATGAGGTAAACAAAATGAGCAGAAAAATTACAGAGATTATCACAAGAAAATTTATGAATGATGAATGTTACAGATTAAGCAATTCAGAAGTAAGAACAGATTTTAAAACAACAAGATTATATTTATTCGGGAATTGCATAGCAAGGAAAGATAAGGAAAGCGGAAAGATTGAAGTAACACTTGCAGGGTATAACACAGCAACCACAAGAGAAAGATTAAACGGATTACCAAATGTAAGTATACGCAGTAAGAACTTCACCCCATACTTAAACGGACAAGAGATTGACTCTTGTGAATGGTACGCAGTATAAAAAATTTAAATCCCTTTGCCACCACAGGCAGAGGGATTTTTGTTTATAGGGTATTTATTTATTCCCACCCCATTAAGATTTAATTCCCATAGAGAGTGCCATCCCATTTCGATTGCCTCAGCACTCAATAACTGTAACTGTTTTCGAGGGTTATACCTATATGAAAGTTTTCTATGATTTTGATTTTTAATTATGGGATAAAATAACCTTGACAAATTTACATGGGCATGTATATAATAAATATAAATATATTTTTTATATACATGTAACTTTACAAACCTTTACAATAACCTTGCATTTATAAGCAAAAGCATGTATAATAGAAGTATAAAGAAAACCGAATAAGGAAATGCCTTCCACCTTATCAAATAGTAGAATAAAACGGACGGGCAGAAAAGGATAAAATCATGTTAGAAAATTCAAACTTGTTAACCGGCGCAGTTGCAAAAGAAGTTAACCAACTTATTGAGGACTATGAAGACATCACCGCAAAAGCAAAAGACCTTGAAACGAGCAAAAAAGCAATATTAAAAAGACTTTTTGAACTAACTCAAACAGGAGTTAACGAAACAAATAAAGTAGTATTTAATATTGTAAATAACAAAGGCAGAATTTCAATAGCACCATCAAAGTTGCAAGAGCAAGCACCTGAATTATATGGAGTTATCTCTGGCATGGGTTTAGTTACCATCGGCGAGGATTATTTAACCGTCAGAGGAATTAAACACAAAGGCAGTAGGACATAAATTATATTTTGTTTATCTCAATAAAAGAAAAGCCATGCAAAGCCAAGCATGGCTTTTTAGTTACTCTTATAAATAACCTTGACAAATTTACATGGGCATGTTCTCATAAACAACTTAACAAACCTTTACAATAACCTTGAATTTAAACCGTAAACATGTTATAATAAGAATGTAAGATAAATAAATGAGGTAAACAAACATGGCTAAATTATTAAGACACACTTTAATCGTAGGACTTAACGACAAGGACACTAAAAAACAAGTCTGCACTTCAAACCACGCAAAAAAGGTTATTATGGACATTGTAGGCGACTGTACTATAACAGACGCAATCGGACACTACACGCATGAAGACGGTTCAACAGTAAAAGAAAATTCCATCAAGGTTGAAATGTTATTCAAAGCGGATAATCAAGTTATAGACTATGCAAAGCAAATTAAAAAAGAATTCAACCAGGAATCAGTAGCACTTGTAAAAGACTATATTGAAAGCACTCTAATATAATAGAATTCGGCTATGTGCAAGGGTTGAAAAATACCCTTGCATATCCACCTAAAAAATAACCTTGAATTTAAAAACAAAATCATGTATAATAAGAATGTAAGATAAATAAATGAGGTAAATAAAATGTCATACGGCTTATATTATGCAAATACTCTTCAAAAGGAAGAGCCTGAAACAATTAGCATGGATACTGTAAAATTTATTATAAATGACTTAATTAAGAATGATAAAAAAGTATACTATGAAAACATAGGGAAAGATAAAACACTATTTTCATGGTTAAATGGTAAAGGGACTTCCACAGTTATAATAAAACATGAATAACCTTGAACACTAAAACAAAATCATGTATAATAAGAATGTAAGATAAATAAATGAGGTAAACAAAACATGCTGAAAATACAAAACAAAACTTATTTAACAAGTAATGAAGTATGCAAATATATAGCCTTTTTACAAAGGACTTCCAGCGCTTATATATGTATATCTTATAAGAATTATGCAAACTTATTAAGGGAATACACTACACAGGAATACAGACAGGATAATTTTGATATAATAAATATAAATAATACTTATTACTATAACTTTATATCTATATATCAATTTTTATTAAGTCTTAATCTAAAGACCTATAAAAGCCACGAAGTTATAAAAGACCATATTTATACAAGTCTTATGAACTTCAAGGACAATTTAAAATAACCTTGAACACTAAAACAAAATCATGTATAATAAGAATGTAAGCAAGTTAAGGAATGAGGTAAACAAAATGCAAATTGACAGAACTGAAAGTTTAGAACACACAAATTTTAAAATGTTTTTAGCAACAGTAAGAATGTTATCAAACTCACAAGGATTTTATTCCAGAATGCAAAGGACAATAGATGAATGGACGGATGCAGAATTTGAACAGGCAAGGGAATATTTTAATAATCTTCCGCAAAGGTTCAATGACACAGTAGATGTTGTAATGTTCTTAGAGCAATAGAAAAAAAAATAACCTTGAACACTAAAACAAAATCATGTATAATAAGAATGTAAGCAAGTTAAGGAATGAGGTAAACAAAATGAAATATGAATTTGACGGAATTAGCACAGAGCAATTCAACGAACAGGATAAGGAATTATTCACAGAATACTATGACGGAACACTAATTGAAAAAGATAATTTCACCGTAGAATTAGATAGTAAAGAAGTAAAATTGCACCTTTATATTGAACACATAGACATGTCAGAATACGAAGACACAGATGACCAAATTATATCCATCGGGGTTGTACCAGCTTTTGAAAGTTTATCAGAAAAACATCAACAGGATATTTTAGGACAATTCACAGAAGACGACCAAGAGTATTTTAAAAACCACACAGATGAGTTATTGCAAGACTCTATCTCTTATGGGTTCGGGATTACCTTGAGAAGTGAAACTGTAAAGGAAGACGACGTAGAAAATAAAATAAATTCAGCAATAGCAGTAAGACACTCAGTATCAGGCTTAATAGGGTTTGAGCTAGATAGATATGTAAACCGTATTGGTAACACAGGATGGGATTTCTTAGCTGATTATTGTGAAGACCAAGATTTAATAAAATCAGCTATGGCAAGATTTAAAAAATAATTACTCTCTCTCTCTTAACTTCAATTACTTTATAGGGTACTACTCACCGCAGTAGTACCTCTTTGTTTTGGGTTTTTACTCCCACCCCATTAAGATTTAATTCCCTGTAGAGAGGAGCCAACCCATAACGATTGCCTACTCCTCAATAATAACTTAACTTTCAGAGGGTTATACCCATATGAAAGATTTGATTGATTTTGATTTTTAATTCCGAGCCTATTTAACCTTGACAAATTTACACAGGCATGTTCTATGGATCCATGCCTGTTAATAACCTTGCACATACTTTATAAATCTATTATAATATAAGTATAAAAAGAAAGAGGAAAAACAAATGGAAAATATGACACTTGAACAGGAACTAACGGCAAGAATTTTTGTGCATAAGGTAGCAGTAGTCGGCGGAGTACTTATGAAAGACTATATCGACCGCCAACATGGTGAAGTAAACTTGCCGGAATTTACAGTAGAAGAACAGGCAGACCAATACTCAAATGAAGTTATCCAAAAGGCTATGGCAGACGGTACTTTTGAAGACCTATACCACAGAGCATGGGAAAGTATAAAAAACACACTTGACGAAAATACAAAAGTTATATAATAACCTTGAATTTAAATACAAGGTATGTTATAATAAGAATGTAAGCAGTTAAGAAATGAGGTAAACAAAATGAAAGTTAAAGAACTTATTAAACAATTACAAGAACTTCCACAGGAAGACGATATTGTTATCACGGCTATGGACGACCACTTTTTTGAAACCGAGTTTGAAGTACATAGTCCTTATGAAGACGGACAAGCACAGGAAATTATAATAAATGCCTACATGAGAGAAGATGCAGTCATCTCAAGAGAAGAACCCGAAGAAGAAATTGTAACTATACAGGACTTATGTAAACTCTTGACGGCTGAAAATTTAGCAGACTTTTTGCAAGAGTACAATAAATATGTACAGGAATTCCACGAAACACATGACACAGGCTCAACTCCTGTATCAATCATGGAATTTTACAATAATGACTATTTTGAAGTATAACCTTGAACTTATAAAAGAAATCTGTTATACTAATAATGTAAGCAGTTAAGAAACGAAGACTAATAGTCGACGGACCGTCGAGCAAGGGGCGTACGGTTGACGCTAGCAATACACTGTGCGTCCCTCGTCTGTCCAAATTAAGAAAACAAAGAGGTAATAAACATGAACTTATCAGAATTTTGCAACAGGGTATACAATAACTATAACTTATATGGAACAACGGAATGCACAGTAGACAACTACAAGTTAGAAGTTGAATACACAGACGCTAATGAAGAGCACTGGCGTTGCTATGAAATCACCTTAACAGATACAGACTATAACAGTGTAATTTTTCAAGGTCACGTAGATACAGATAATAAGGCACTTCTATTCAAACTTATTGAAGCATGTTATTCTCTAATGAAATAACCTTGACTCTAAATACAAAATATGTTATACTAATAATGTAAGCAGTTAAGAAATGAAATGAGGTAAACAAAATGACAAAGAAACACACAACAATATGGAAATCCTACGGTATGTATGACCTAAAAGAAATGGAACAGGCAGAACAGGATGCAAGAGAACACTTGAAAGAAAATGACTTTGAAGACTGGGAAACCGTAGATGTTACAGACACTATATATGAAGACATAGACATGTGGTTTGAGGATGAGCAATCCAACTTATTCAGAATACTTGACGGCAGAATTTTATGTATAGCAGACATGGGCTTATGGAACGGCAGAAGAACAGGCTACAAAATCTTAGGCAATAACCTTAATGAAGTCTTAACATGTGGAATAGGATGCGACGAAAAAGAAATCTATTGCGACGCATACAATGTATATGCAACAGGATACCACCACGACGGCAGAAACCATGTAGAATTCAGAGAAATAAGGGAAGACAGAAACATTGACAACTTAACAGATAAACTCTATTCAGGCATGCCTGTTACACGCAGAGAAATAAACTACTATACAAAATCTTTAAGACCTTATGTAAAACAAGTTTACGGAATTTAATATTTTACCTCATTATATAAAGAGCCATACCCATACAGGCATGGCTTTTCTTTATACCCAAAATAACCTTGACAAATTTACATGGGCATGTTCTAATCTTTTCTTAACATTTCTTATAAATAACCTTGAATTTGACATACTTATATGTTATACTAATAATGTAAACAGTTAAGAAATGAGGTAAACAAAATGACAAACACATTTAAAAACGACAACGGACAGGAATTCAATGTTATTAGTGTATTAGAATTCAACAAGACAGATGCAGACTACTTCAAGAACTCATGGCAGAAACACAGAGCCATGCTACTTGAAAGAAATCAAGAATATATTGTAGCATCTTATGTTGGTGAAAGCTCATGGGGATATGGCTACTATGCAGACGGCATCAAGGACGCAACCAAAAAATTTAATAGTATAATGGCAGACTATACAAAATAACCTTGAATTTAAAAACCAAATCATGTATAATAATAATGTAAACAGTTAAATAAAAGAAATGAGGTAAACAAAATGTTAGTATCAAAAGAAATTTCAGATTTTTACGAATTAAAAGACAATTCATGGTCAGGTGCTTTAGACACTTTAGCAGACATTGAAAACGCAGGAAAAGAAGACGAACTCATGCAACACTTAGAAGAAGTCTTTGCAGACGGTGAAACACCAACAGAAACCACTGTTAATGACTACTTATGGCATGACAGAGAATATGTATATGAAGCACTTGGCTTGACTTCAAACGGTGAAATCCCAACAGAAGTTGACAAAGCAAGAGAAGACAACGCAAATTGGCATGTATCTATTACAGAAATTAAAAAGTCAGGACTTTTTGAACAATCTTTAATTGACTACATTATTGATATGATACAGACCGACGAAGACGAAGATGGCAATCCTGTATATGACGAAGATGAAACATATTGGATGGACTTTGAAGAATTGGAAAACAATTCAAACGAAGTAACAGAAGACCAAATCGAATGGCTTAATGCTAATGGGTAGAGGATTTCTCTACCCTTTCAAAATAACCTTGAATTTAAAAACAAAATATGTTATACTAATAATGTAAGCAGTTAAGAAACAAAAAGAAATGAGGTAAACAAAATGAGTTGGACTACAGAATTTTTAGAAAGCAGTGCTTTCAAAGTAAAACACCCAAAGGAAGTAAAACAAGTATTGGAACTTATGGGCTTTAGTGTTGACACCCATGATAATCAAATTAACTTCTACTCTACGGATAACGAATACTTTGATGAAGACACAGAAGTTGTACTATCTCTAAAGCCTATCACAGTTGAGGGAAAAGAAGAACCTACAAATATTATAGGTATTATTTCAGACAGTTGCATGGAAAGTGTGGACCTAGAAGAACTTGAAAAGGACACATACATGGTACAATCTATAACAGAATATTTACAGGATGAACTCACAGACGAAAAACAATATATTACTATAATGAATGTTGGCTTTGAGGGAAGAATAAGCGGAAACTATAACCCTTTTGGTGATTTAACTTTCATAACTAAAAACACTGTGAAATTTTCTTCACTATGGGCAACCGAACAACAATTCAAAAAAGAATGCGGAATTACAGAATAACCTTGAATTTAAATACAAGATATGTTATACTAATAATGTAAGCAATAAAGAAATGAGGTAACAATTATGGTAACAGAATTAGAAAAACAACTTATTCAAATAGGACAAAGAATTACAGACGGAACGGCAGACTATGATGACTTATTCACTTTACAAAGCCACAAAAGAGAAGTATTAGAAATGGGCGACATTGTATTATGTGAACAGGCAGGAATTACAGAAGAAGAATACAACAAAGGCGAACTCAATCCCGAATTATTATTCAAAGAAAACTTTATAAGACTTGAAATAGACCAGGACTATGAAGGGAATGCCTTTTGTACTATTAAACTTGACGACGAACAGGAACTCACTATTACAGAAGACGAACTCTTGAACCTTAGAAAAATCTTGAATGAAAACTTTGATGAGATACAGGAATATTTTCACCAAATTTATTTAAGATTTAGAGAACAATAACCTTGAATTTAAAAACAAAATCATGTATAATAATAATGTAAGCAGTTAAGAAACAAAAAGAAATGAGGTAAATTATGGCAGACACAATTTTTGACAAAATTATTTTCAGTGCATTAGACGAAGAAGTTGTAAACAACGGATACGGAAATTGCCAAAAATATGAAGTAGAATTAAACTACAACGGAAGAACTTATACAACACACTATACTGATTCAGTAATGGCTTATAGAAATGGAGAAGACTTAGACTTTAGACAAGTTATGGAATGTTTATTATTGGACAAATCAGCATACGATAGTTGCAGAGATATAGATGACTTCCAAGCAGAGTTTGGATATGAAAAAGTAAGTGAATGCTTAAAGGCATACAACGGATGTAAAGAAACTTCCGAAGGACTTGAAAGACTATTCACAGAAGAAGAATTGGAACAACTTCAGGAAGAAATCAACGATTAAACTTGACAGACTTATAAATATACGATATAATTATAGTAGCAGTTGTTTACCTCAATAAACTTAATTGCTAAGAAAGAGATAGGACTACGGAACCCCTATCTCTTTTGTTTTGGGATTTTCTGCCACACCCAAGAGAGCCACATTTCGCGAGAAGCCAACCCATCATGATTGCCTGCTTCTCATATATACTTTAACTTTCGAGGGGTTAAACCTATATGAAAAATTCCTATGATTTTGATTTTTAATTATGAATGATTTTTATATTTGACTTTCCAAAAGTTATAACCGAAGTTATGGAAATAACCTTGACAAATTTACATGGGCATGTTCTCAGATCCATGCCTGTTAATAACCTTGAACATGCAAGGGTAATCTGTTATAATATAAATGTAAGCAATAAAGAAATGAGGTACAAACTATGACAACTTTCACAGACGAAAATTTTACAGGTTACGAATTCAGATGCACAACTGCATCAGGAAACACAGGCTTTAAACATATATGCGAAGTCTACAAAAATAATGAACCAATAGACTCATGCATGTCTGTTATAAACTGGGGTAACAGGACTTGGGAATCCTTCCAATATGCCACAGTATTACAGGACTCTAAGGATAAACTCACAAACCTATTAGACGGTATTGAAAAACCCGAAATAGACTATAACTTCCTATCCAAATTAGTGGAACAGGATATTATAACAGACTACGGAGAATTAGAGAATGGTGAAACTGTTATAATGTTTGACACTTGGGAACAGGTTGAAGGTAAAGACGAAAGAACCTATGTAGAAGGTGAAGGAATGGTGAAGACAGGAAACTTCATTAAATCCCCTTATGCTAAATTAAGAGACTTAGCGGAGAAGGGATTACTTAAACCTTCAGTTCAACTTACTATAGTTAATGTAGAATATGTATTCACAGACCAATTCATGAAATGCGATGACTGCGGAAGAATTTTTGATTACACTTGGGGCGACCTTACTTATGTAGAAGAAGAAGGAATGATGCTCTGTGATGATTGCATAAATTCAGAATACAGAATTGAACCTTTGATTGAAAGAGCTAAGGATGATTTAAGACAGGCTCTTAAACCAACAGTTGACCAATCTATAATAGAAGGATTAGGATACTCTTTAATTGAAGGTGATAACTTCTCCTTTGCACCTGACAGATACTTTGTAAATAATGTATCAGAAGAATGGGTAGATAAATTTATACATAAGTATAATGGATTTGTTCAAATCTATCAGGTAGAACAATTCGATTGTCCTTTCCAAATTTGGGTACCTTCGGAAGTATTAGAGAAGGCTCAAAGAGAAGTAGATTTTAAATTTAATAGATAAAAGTCCTGGGGAAACCCTTTCCCCATAAGGCTTTGCAACCCCTCAATTCTATATGCTTACACTGGTGAAACCCTCTCTATGAGAGGGTAAAGCCATACGCAATTTCAAAATCAACCTCTGGGGAACCCCTTGCACCACAAGAGCTTTGCCATAGAATGATTTTTATTTTACACTCTCAAACCCCTGCACCATAAGGATTTCCCCATAGATTTTAACAAAACTTAATTAAATTTGATTAAATAATTTGACACACTTTAAAATAGGTGATATAATAAAAAGGCTAAAAATTAAAACTCTCTCTCTTTAAGAAAGCTCAAGAGATATATAATATAAAAAGAGCTTTGAAGTCTGTAGTTATCCGCTACAGGCTTTTATATTTATTACATTATAAGAGTAGAAAAACTAAATAAGAGAATATAAGAGTTCTTTGTCCCTTATTCTTTCTCACTTACTTATCTACTTTTATACTTCGGGATATTTCGTACCCACTCTCTCTTTGTTACACTGGTAGATAGCAAAAGTAAGTGAGTTTTCTTATATAACCTTGACAAATTTACATGAGCATGTTCTAAAATAACCTTGACTATTATACCTATTTTGTGTTATACTTAATCATATAATGGTTAAGTATAACACAAAACGAATTGACCTTACACATAGCACATTATACTATATACATAACACCACACCAACAGGAAGAACCCACTGCATATAACTGCACCTTGCATAAGTACTGTAAAGCCACGCACCACTCCTCTGACACAGAGAACCTTATGCAACCCCACAGAGCTAATGCAATAGTGCATATATATATACATGTATAAGAGGACACCATGAGAATATGCACGCATATACATATAAGAGGACACCATGAGAATATACATGCAAAATCAAATAAAAGTTATTCCAAAGTACATATTAAATTATATAGTGTAACAAGAGAAATGTTACGAGCAAACTAAATACAATTACAGAAAGTCCTGAAAACAGGCACAGGGCTTGCTTTTTTATGCCACCGCACCCACTTTCCCTTACAACCACAGTTACTTTACACTTCTTAATAATCCACCAAAATACACTAATTCCTCACATCTCTCACCCAAATCCCTTGCTATACTTACTATTCCACCTATTTTATATCTACCCGATATAAACCTTTACAAACCTATCTATTCGATATACCGCATAGATATATCTACCCGATACATATTACCACCACAAGTCTTATCTATTCTTAATTTCCATACTTTTCATATATCTACACGATATATCTAAAAGGTACATTCTTTACTTTTCTTCATATTTTATGGGATAATATATTCATACCCCTTTGACTATACTACATGAAATAACCTTGAACATAAATACAATACATGTTATAATAATGGTATAAAGCAAAGGAGTTAAAACTTATGACAATCTATATTACACTTACTACTTTCTGTAACATTAAAGACAGAGATAATGTAGACGGTAAAGGAAAGTTATACAGGTATAATAACAAAAGAATTACCAGAAATACTTTTCTTAAACTTCTTCATTATCTTAATAAGGATAAGGGAAACAAATACATTTTAACAGAACATAATATAGAAACTTCTTCTAATTATATTACTAATGAGAAATATATTACCCATATTTACAGGTGGCAACTTCCTATTATTCATCACCCTTTCTTACCTTAAAACAAAACTTATATTAACCTTGAACATAAATACAATACATGTTATAATAATAGTATAAGAAAAACAAAAGGAGTTAAATCTTATGGACAATATGAAAGATAAATACATGCTTGACAGAGCAGGACAAGACTATAGACCTAAAGAAGAAAAACCTAGACATATCTTTTTCTTTAAAGGACACTATATTATGATAAGTGAAGACTATAGAGATGTATGGGTACTTACAAGGAATTCTTATTTTTCTACTCATAACAATTCTTTAGACGAGTCTTTAGTTCAAGGTATGGAAGAAGTCTATAATATAAACAAAAGAAACTATGACAGAGAAATAGAAAGAGAAAACAAAGAAGAAAAAGAAACTGCTATAAGGGAACAATTAGAGCCTTATATGAAAGTTATTATTAAAGAAATTATGGCAAGTAAAGAAAAATAAACCTTGAACATAAATACAATACATGTTATAATAATAGTATAAGAAAAACAAAAGGAGTTAAAATACTATGAATATTATAGAAAGCATGGAGTCAACAGGTACAATATATCTATTAAGATACTCAAGAGGTTACTCATCACAACCCGACGAACTCTTAACTGAAAAAGCACTAATAAATAATGCTGACTGCTCTGCTTATTGTACTGGCTATGACAGTATTTGCACCTTAGAGGATGCTATCGAATACTATGAAAGCATAGGTTATGAAATCTATAAACTAACAAATATTCAAGTAGAACACTTAACAAAATAAAGGAGTTAAAATCTTATGGGAATACATACTATATACATGCAAGATAAATCTATACACCACATACAGGAAGAACATAGAGGTATTATATACTCTTATATATCTAACATACAACAGGATAATATCTTTGCTATTATTAAATATACTATGCCTTTAGAAATAGAGAATATATTCAAGAATAGAAATAATATATCTCATACTATAAATAACAGGGATACTTTATACATAGCACTTACTTATTCTAATAACAGGTATTATCTTACTATGGATATATGTCAATCAGAGGACTTGGACTATTCTCATACAGAGGTATTAAGAATTATAGGCTCAAATATAGATAATGTAATGAGAGCATATCAGAAATTTTATACTACTTCTACTTTCTATAACAGAATTTTATCTGCTATTAGAGGGGATGCATGCCAGTGGTACTCTTATATAGATGCAGACGAAGAAGAAAATCAAAGGAGTTAAATACTATGGCAAAAATTATAGCAGAAGTTACATATAGCTTTTATGCAAATACTATTAACAGAGATAAAAATGTGCAAATAGTTACTTCTGAAAATGAAAAGAGCTATTACTGTCAGGCAATAGGAACACCCTTTAAGAAAGACAAAGAGAATAAAGTACAGTTTATTGTAGGCGGAGTTGTGCCTTACCTATCTGTATTTAAAACTACTACTATTACAGAAGAAGACTTTGCAAACGGAAAAATAAAGCAATATGTAGTAGACAACCTTAATGCTGAATTAGTAGAAATCATGAAAGAAGGATTAAAAGAAATACTTGAAAATGTAAATATAAAATAACCTTGAATTTTGTCATACTTATCTGTTATAATAATAGTATAAGGAATCAGTTAAACAGAAAACAAAGGAGATAAACTTATGAAAACCATAGACGTAGATATTGTTAAAGCAATTATCAATTATGTAAATAACGGTAATTCTAACTACAAAGAATTTGCAAGACTTATGTCTTATGAACACAGGACACTTCAACAACAATTTACTAAGTTATGTATAGCATGGCTTAAGGAATTATCTGAAACTGAAAACTATGACCTTAGAAATGAGGGAAGTGTTAAATTTGCAAAGAGTGTTAAAGACAAATTAGTAAACTTGCCTTTAATATAATATAGAAAAATAACCTTGAACTTAAATACAATACATGCTATAATAATAGTATAAAACAAAGGAGTTAAACTATGAAACAATTTTTATGTATATGGGATAAAGAAGTATTCCACACAGAAAACATAACAGAAATTAAAGGTATAGAATTCTTTACTCTTGGGAATGGGTATAGTAAAGAAGAAATAGAAGATATAAATAACATGGAAGTCGGAGACTTATACAATACCCCTACATACCCTAATCAGCATATTATTACAAGGATAAAGGATATATAATCTTAATAAATCTTAATAACCTTGAACATACAAATAAAATCTGTTATAATATAAATGTAAGCAGTTAAAACAAAGGAGTTAAAATCATGTACATCAACAAAGTTATTTTTATGGAATTTGACGAAATTGGAAACTTAGATACTAAATACGGAGACCAAATCGTACAAAGAACTGACTACGGCACAACAGAAATCTTAGCTGACACTATTCAAGACCTTATTGCAGACCTTGAAGGTGATAATGCAGAAGAATACAACTTTACTAAAGAAGAACTATTGGAAGACCTTAACAATTCTTTAGGTACTGACGTAGTAGAACTATTACTAAATGACGGCTTGGACTTCATCTTAGTAGTATAACCTTGAACATTAAAAAGAAACATGCTACAATAGTATTATAAGGAATGGAAGGGAATATTCGCCCCTTTGGAGTATAGCGACAGGTACTCACATTCCCCTTAATAAAATAAAAGGAAATTAAACTATGACAAAAGAAATTACATACGCAATTATAGTATACGAGTATCACTCTTTAGACAAAGAAGAATACACCTTATACGGAATAAATAAGGATAGACTACAAAAGACTATAGCTGACTGTCTTAAAGAAAATAAATGCTTTAAGGTAGCAGTTTTTGACGGAGAATAAGGAAATGGAGAACACGCAAAAAACTTTCACAATAAAATTACATACCACTAATACAAATATTGACAGAGAAACAATCAGAGAATTTCTAAATAATGCTATTGAAAATAGTAGTCTTAAAGAAGACTTAACTTATAGTGTAGATGAAAAAGTCGGAGTATTATTTAATTTCTTGAACGATACTATGGCTTTCAGCTCTTTTATAAGAAACACAAAAGAAGACTTCTTAGAGGACTACCCATATTTTGCAGAGGAGTATGACTTCTGCTTATCAGAATTCAATAAGCATAAACAAGATGCTCTCATAACCTTCTTAGAAAACACAAGTACCAAAGAACTTACAGAACCTTATGGCTTATTACCTAAAGACTTTGGGTATTGTGTAGGACAATATATTAAAAACAATATGACACAGGAAGAACAAATCGAATTTTTGAAAGTTATAGCAAGTAAAGGACTAAGAATAGAAATTTATTAAAATAACCTTGAACATTAAAAAGAAATATGTTATATTAAAAGTACAAAGTGGTTAAAGCAAAAAGCGAGTTACACATTAAACAACTCAACACTCTTTGGCACATGCGTCAGAGTATAAAGAATAAATGCGGACGAACGTCTTTCGGGAATTTCTAACATCAAGCACAAAACAGTAAATTCCCACTGTATAATAAAACAAAGGAGTTAAAATCATGGGCTTAGACTTAACAATCAGAACACAATCAAACTTTACAACAAATGAAAAAGGACAGGACACTTGGACTGTTACATGTATCGGAAACTTAAGAAATTGTTGGGAAATCTTAGAAGAAATACAGAACTACACCGAATTAAACAACTGTACTACTGTTTCTGTATATGGCAAACACTTCCACAAAATCTTGGAAGACCTTAAAGAAGAACTTCCTACTTTAGATAAAAACAAAGCAGACGTAGAATACGAAATTAAATGTCTTGAAGAACTTATTAAAGAGAATAATATTGAAGACAATGACATGGAAAGTTACGAGGTTCATGCTTGGTTCTAAAAATTAGAGACCACTCACAAGCTCAAGAAGGCACTTAAAATATATAAGGACATAAAAGAATACCTAACTAATATAAAAATCCTCAAGGAATTAAAGCAGACCACCTTAAATAAAGAAATAAATATAAGGAGACCACACAAAATGCAAATAGAATTATATGACAAAGTACAAATAAAAGCTCTCTTATCAGAAGGAGACGACACCTACACGGTAGTTACAAGAACTAAAGACCGTGAAGGTAATGTAATGTTTGCTTTAGAGGACGAAGACGGCTTTTTATTAGAAGAAGTATTTTACCCCTCTCAACTAATCAAAGTACAGGAGAATGACTAATGACAACCGCAGAAAAATTATCATACGAAGAATTCAATAATAACTTAGACCAATTCATAGGTAGCATGAACTTCTACCCTGTAGCTTTCTCACATATTATATTTACAGACGGTATAAAGTACTTTGCTGAAACTTGTGAATGCTTTTGGCTATTAGACCTCATCGTTTATAACTTGGAAAGAATACACAGACAACTTGGTGCTTTATTCATAGACATTGAAGTAAACAAAAGGCACACAGTACACATAACAGTTAGGGAAGACAAAGACATGCCTATAGTATTTGAAAAGAAACAAAGAGACCTTTGTAAAATAATACCTGTAGGCACATACAGATTCTACCTTATGGATAACACTTTATTATTACCCTCTGAATATTAACTTGAAAGGAGTTACACTATGGCTTGGAAGAACACAGATATTGAAAAAATTAGAGAATACAACCGACAATACTATCAAAAGAAAGTAAAAGAAAAACGTGCAAAAGAAAAAGCAGGACGTAGCATAACTAAGGAATGTCCTATATGCCACACTACTTTTACAACTGATAAGCCAAATCAAAAGTATTGTTGTGATGCGTGCAAGAAAATTTCTGTTAAAATCAAAGGAATTATTTACAGAAGAACTCAAGAATACAAAGACAAATTAAATGAATACAGGCACTCTGACAAATTCAAAGAACAACAAAAACAATACAGACAAAGTGAAAAGTACAAAGCATACAGAAAAGAATATGTAAAGACAGACAAGTATAAAGAAATTGCTAAAAGATATTTACAGTCTGACAAAGGTAAAGCTACTTTACAAAGGTATGCAGAAAAAAGAAAAGCAAACGGTTGGAAACCGCTTAAAACAAGCAAAGAAGAATAACCTTGAACTTAAATAATAAATCTGTTATACTAATAATGTAAACAGAAAAACAAAGGAGTTAAAGCTATGGCAAGAACTGTAGAATTAACAGGAGACGAATTAAACTTTCTCCTAACAAACAAAGAAATAAATGTACCTACGGCAAGCAGAAGTATTCAAATCTTTACAAATAAAAACGAGAAAGAACTTCTCTTGAACTATGAAGGACAAGGTTACAGACCTATTAAAGTTACAATAGAATTCGAGTATGACGAAAATATTCACTTTTCAGAAGGAGACGACTAATGAAAGAACCTTTAGAACTAACTGAAAAAGAAAGAGACATCTTATTCTCTTTATTATTAAAAGAAATAAGAGATATAGATAACTACAATGCAGTAGTACAGGCACACTTGAAATCTTACAAGGAAGACTTACATACAATCTATAATAAAATTGTAGCTAACATGGACGAGGACTAATCAATGTTTGACAGAACCAAAGACCAAATAAAGAAAAAGAAATCAGAACAAGTTATAGTAAACGGCAAGGCTTGGGATAAGGAAAGTCTCAAAGACTTATTAGACAGGAATGACAAAGCCGTGTATCGTGCAATACTTCTTATCTATAGTTTTCAAACAGACGAAGAAAAATACATGGGTACTACAAAAACTGTAAACGGAAAAGGCTTTAGCAAATTTGACGTGGAAGTCTTATCAAGTTTTGCTATGCAATTACGCAGAGGACAGGAACTCACACTCAAACAAATGTACGTAGCAAGACCTAAAATTAAAAAGTATGTAGGACAAATCCTACAGTATATGAAAGACAGAGAAGAAAATAAATAACCTTGAACTTAAATAATAAATCTGTTATAATAAATATGTAAACAGAAAACAAAGGAGTTAAAATCATGACAGAAAACGGAACACTTAGAGTATATCATATAAGAAACGGACATATTGCTCATCAAGGAAATGTTACAAGTCCTATGCAAGCTATTGCACTTATAGAACAATGGGCAGACGATGACCTTCATAATCCGAACGTATCTTTCAATGCTTTTGGCTTGGAAGTCTATGACGACACAGACCTTCCCGAAGGAGACAAGGGAACTAACGAAGGTTGGAGTGAATGGTATAACAGTGAAGGACAGGACATAGCTGAACTCATGGATAACATTGAGGAAATGCTACAATAACCTTGAACTTAAAAATAAAATACGTTATAATAAATATGTAAACAGATAAAACAAAAGGAGTTAAATCATGGGGCAAAGAACCGCAATATTATTAAAGAAAAATTTTGGAAACAACAGAAGTACAATCACACTCATTCATCACCAATGGGGTATAGGTAAAGTAATGCCTTCTATCTTTATGCAAGAAGTATTGAAGTTGGCTTATCCTATGAATAGAAGTCTTGAGTCTTTCTACATAGGAGACTTAAAAGAAAAGAATAAATTACCTATAGACTATTTCTTTACCTTTGAACCTTTGAGCAACACTGACAATAACTATATTACAAACAAAGAAGTTGCTACAGATGATCCGAATGAGGATATATGGAGACAAGAGGTCAGAGTTAGATATGGAAGACAAACAGATAACAACAACGGACTTATGCTCGTTGAAGTTACACAGAACTATGATAAAGAAGGAATGCCTGAAACCTATGGACACATGCTATCTGTTAAAGTTGGCTTTGCTCTTGGCTCGGAAGAAATCTCAATAGAACACCCACACTTACAACGTTGGATAGACGTAGAACCTGAATTTGTACGTCTTGTTAGTATGGAAGAATATGTCTTGAGAACCTTTAGGAGTCGTGATGAAGAAGTACAAAAGTACTCAAAGAAATTTGTTAAGGCATGCAGAACTCTTATGGAACTTGAAGACATTGAAGAAGTCTATGACAAGAAGGGTTTAAAGAAACGTGAAGAACGTGAACAACATATCTTGAATTGTATAGACGGACTTACAAAGGACTTACCCGACGGAGTTGAAATAGAAGTACCACTTGAATTTCAAGAAGTACAAAACTTATATGTATAGGAGACAAGACCATATAAAATAACCTTGAACTTAAATAATAAATCTGTTATAATATAAATGTAAACAGAACAAAAGGAGTTAAAATCATGGCAGACAATGTTACTACAAACTTTACAGAAGAATCTTTAAAAGTTGGAAATACAGTTTATGTTTCTTTAGGCACAGACGACGAAGACTTGGCTGACTACCTTGAAGAACACGGAGACCAAATTACTATTACAGAAGTAGAACTTGACGGAGACGAACCCACAGGAAACTTTTGGGGAATATCTGCTGACGGTGAGGACTGCCCTTACCACTTAGAATGGAGAGACGTCTATGCCGTAGACGTAGATGCCGTAGAAAACTTGGCACTTAAAGTATTTAAAAACTTATCTAATAAAGAAGTCATAGAGTACACTTGCACGGCAATTAACTCTCTGCAATCAACAGGGGAACCTTTAGACTTATCACAAACAACCACTATTAAAGTCGTTCAATCCTTCATTATTGACACCCTCATTACAAACGAAATCCGTGAAGGGTTTAGAAATGCAATCACAGGGGAACTTGAATAACCTTGAACATGTAAATCAAATCTGTTATAATAAATATGTAAACAGTTAAAACAAAAGGAAGTTAAAATAAAATGAAATGCACAAACAATCAATACAAAAAATTTACAATAAAAAGTTTACTTAACTCCTTAGAAGAAATAATGGCTCGGAATCCAGAGATAACTTTGGACTCCGAAGTCATTATCTCCGACGTCAACATGAGCTTTTTTAAACAGGAAGTTAAAATTTATCCTACACACGACTACAAAGACAGACAAATGAAAGTAGGAATTTATCTCAACCCTTATGAAAAAGACGAACTCATAGACACAACGGAAGAAGAACCTAAGGAAGAAATAAAAGAAGTAAACCCACACAATGCACAAGCTATTAAACAAATCACAGAAGAACTCTCACAGGTAAATCAACCACAACCACAAGAAGAACCACAACCTATTAAGCAAGATATGAGCTTGGCTTGGATAGATAAGTACACACGGAGATAAACTTATGACACAAACTATACAGGAAGTATTTAAACAATTTTGTAAAGAAAGACACGCAGAGGACAAAGGAAGAAATCATGACCTCTTGCAAGAAGTCTATGCAAGTACGGAATTCTTTGATACAACCTTGTATAAATTTGTAGGTATAGAATATGACTTTGACAAATTCAATAGCAGAACCTACATGGCTTACTTCTCCACAGAAGACTTATGTATTCCTTTTCAAAATAACTTTATTAAAATAGAAGAAAACAAATACATATTCTTGAGAGAGTATGCCCCTGATATCCTGACAGGCACAATGTTTATACCTAACTACATAGACAAAGTATCTTTAAACATTCCCTTTAGGATAGAAATAGGAGAGAAAACCTCTGTAATTATATCAGACTTTTATGTAGATATATTAAAAGATAGAATAGAAAGAATAGTCAGAGACTTATTTGTAATAGTTATATCAGTATGTAAAACCTTAAGCGAACTTTCAAAGAAGTCTGTAGCCGTTGATAAACCTTCAAATCCAAACCTATGTGAATACTACAGAAGGAAAAGAAAACCCACAATTAAAATACCTCAAAGACCTATATATTATATTCTTGGAGAAAAGCATGAGAGTGTATCCGCAAAGTATAAATATATAAGAACTATAGGAAACTTAGAATATTCTTTTGCCTTCAAAGTTAGAGGACATTGGAGACATATTAACGAAGGAACTTTTGGAAAAGACCGCAACGGAAATTATAATGTTAAAGGCTATACTTGGGTTACAGAATATACAAAGGGAGAAGGAGAACTCGCAAAAAGAATAAGAGTTATAGAATAACCTTGAACATTAAAAAGTTATCTGTTATAATATAAATATACAAAACAAAAGGAATATACTATGAGAAACAAATCAGAATACATTAACAACAGAATTGAAAAACTTTTTGGAAAAGTCGGAAGACGTAAAGGAGACTTTTATTGTTATGGCTCGTCTATTGCAGAAGTTGTAAATGACGGTGGCGGTATTCATATTGTACTCACAGGAAGAACTACTACAGACTTAATAGAAAAACTTGATGCAATAAACGACTATATGAACTTTAAAAAGTATCAAGAAAGCAAGTCGCCCGAAGAAAGCATATAGGCAGAACCCGCACAGTACTTGGCTTTCCACAGGTGAAACCTAATCAAAAAATTTCATGAAATTTTGAAATTTATATAAGGACAAAATAACCTTGAACTTAAATAATAAATCTGTTATAATATAAATGTAAACAGAACAAAAGGAGTTAAAATCATGACAAAAGGAATTACAAACAGAGTTAAAATTCAGAAGTTTATAGACGTTCTTAATACTCTGACCTTTGAAGAAGTTACGGAAGAAAATCTTAAAAAAGCACTTCCAAATTCAAGAGTGGACTTTGTGAATAAGGTTGAAGAAGACATGACTGACATTTCAATAGACGACTATACCTTTACTATTCACAAAAAAGTAATAGGTGAAAAATACCCTATAGAATGGGTACTTATTGGAGCAGACACAGACCACCCATATTTCTTATCTGACTATGTAGAAGTTTACCTTCCTATACAAGAAGACGATAGTACCATGTATTGTGAAATACAAGCTGAAGGCTACATTGAACCACATAATTCGGGAAAAGAATTTTGGCTTAGACTTCATTTCTACAATAATTAAAAATAACCTTGAACTTAAATAATAAATCTGCTATAATATAAATGTAAACAGAAAAACAAAAGGAGTTAAAATCATGTTATTAGGAACATTTTTGACAGACGTAGACAAAGCATACGACTTTCTACAATTAACTAAAAAAGAATTCTTGGAAAGCTACTCATACTTAACAGAACAAGAATACGACGAAACAAATGCTGAATTCTTATCAGATAAAACAGGAAACTTGGCAGAACTCATGAGGGATGCTGAAAACATGCTTATCGAAGAAAACACATATTTTGACAATGAAGATACAAACCCATACAGAGGTGCAACAGTAACAGGTGAACAACTTAAATCAGCCGTATACTGTTATACCGTAGAACACTTAAACAAAGAGGAACAACAGGAATTTGAAGAAATATGTGAAGACATGGGTTGTTAAAATAACCTTGAACATACAAAGAAAACCTGTTATAATATAAATATAAACAGATAAAACAAAGGAATGGAAGGGAATATTCGCCCCTTTGGAGTATAGCGACAGGTACTCACATTCCCTTATACAAAACAAAAGGAGTTAAATCATGGAAAACAAAATTGAAATTATTATGTCTGATTCAAATGATAACGACATAAACATAGAAGAAGACTTTGAAAAAGCCGTAGAAAGACTTTACGAAGTAGACAAAGTATTTACAAGAGACGAAGTACAAGAAATGCTATACAAAGCAAGAGCTATTGCTGAAAACTTGGACGTATTAGAAAAACAAGCCTATCAAGAAGGTAAAGAAACACAAGCTGAAATAGATGGTAAACCTATGAATGAACAATGGATACAGGATTCAAAAGAAATCCCAAATACAAAACGTATCCTTATTGATATAGACTGTGCTTACGACGAATTCTATCTTATGCACGATAAAGACAACCTTCTTCCAAATTCTTGCAATTCTGTAGAAGTTGTAACAAAAGAAGTTGCAGAATCTAACGACAGAGACATGGATGCTACAGAGGACGAAGAAAATTATAAGGTAGGAGAAGGTCTCTCATACTACAGAGAACTTGGAGACAGTGGCTACTACTTTAGGTTTATGTAAAGGAGTTGTACTATGAACAAAGAAGAATTATTTAGAAAAATTAAGAACTTTTCAAGAAATGACAATGGCAGAATTATTCTCGGTGATATCCTTGAACTTCGCATATCAGAAGACGGAGAAAACCTTGACGTTTATAAGTACACTAACTTAGACAACGTAAATATTGAAGAATATGACTTTGACGGAGACTATATAACTTCAATATATCTCAAATAATCCCGAACGGTAATAAAAGTACAAATCAGATAATATATTATCTAAAATATGCCCGAACGGTAATAAATAGCTAATATATTATCTATAATAAAATAACCTTGAACATACAAATCAAATCTGTTATAATATAAATGTAAACAGAAAAACAAAGGAGTTAAAATCATGGCAGTAATTTTAAAAGACACAGACGTTAAAGAAACAAATTCAAAGTATGGCTATGTCGTAGAAATGTTTGACACAGTAGAAGACTTCAAAGGCTATATCAGAGAAGAACTCTTAAATATTAGAAGAAATCTTAGAACTGACGGCATGGAAGACGAGGAATTAGATACTTTAATAGAAAAGAACTTATCAAATTGGAGCTTTGCTACCTTGTATAACAAATACAAAGAGTATAACTTTGCGTATGAGTTTGAAATCATATAAGGAGATAAGACATGACAAAGAAATGCCTATCAAATAAAGAATTTCAAGAGGTATTAGAACTCTTAGGAAAACAAGTTTTCCGAAATGGTACAATACACTATGTAGACCACTCAAAGAGATACCACTATGCCCTCTTTGTATATTTCCCCGAATATTCTGAAAAAGTACTTGACGTTATGGCAGATAAATTCGGAAGAAACATAGACTTTGAAACAGTACATGTACCAAACAAGGACTTTTCAAAGTCTGAAATAGAGGACTACACAGAAATTTATAAATTAAACAACAGATTCACAATTACAGAGCAAACACCCATACTTGAATTAAAAGTGCGTGGGTATATTAACGAATACAAATAAGGAGTTAAAATCATGAAAAAAGAATATACATCAACAGTAGACGGACTTATAGAAGTACTCACAAAAATTAAAGAAAAATGCGGTGGAGACACTTATGTTCAAGTCAATGTCATAGGCGGAGAACGTGCCACAGGCTTAGTATCAATATGCTTAGATAATGACGAAGGTAATGACAATGCCTTAGTTTACTTAGAAACAGACATAGAAGAAAACTATTGCCCTAATACGTTTGAATTCTATACACAAGGGAAAGAAATCTAAGAATAACCTTGAACATTAAAATAAAATCTGTTATACTATAAATGTAAATAATAGGAGTTAAATCATGACAGAAAAAGTCAAATATAGCTATGCTTATGACAAAGAAAACGACTTGGTAACAGTTAGTAAAGTTAGCACTTTTCATTTTACACATTATCATCGAGACCTTCTATTACAAGCTCTTTCTAATGGTTATGTAGAAATACGAGGAAAATTTTTAGAAATTGAAGAATATTCAAAGGCATATCGAGACCTCACTCAATACAATCTATTGAAAAATGACTTAGACGGATGGTATGACACAGGAACTATAATTAACAAAGAAGAATCTATAAAACTTATAAAATCCTACACCGAAGAAATCTAAGAATAACCTTGAACATTAAAATAAAATCTGTTATACTATAAGTATAAAGAGTTAAAACAAAGGAGTTAAAATCATGACAACAGAAACAATTCTTAAATTAAATCCCGAAACTTTAATATTTGACGTATACAACGACAAATATTTCTATGATAAGGGTACTAAGAAAACACAGTACGAATCTTTTTATGTAGATATTACTACAGAAGTACCTGAAATGGAAGGAGAAAGAAAAGTAGCTACAGTAATGGTACAATGTAACGACCACGTGGATGTACTTTACAACGACCAATATATCGTGGACGTAGTAACTTATGACCTTGCTACACAGGAGATTAACGGACAAGTAGACCAATCAAGATACGACCGTCAAATGAACGTAGTAGACGGCTTAGAATTGCCTAAAATAGACAACATAACAGTAAACGGAGACACTTTAGACGACTACATTATCCGTATGCTGAAAGTAGTCTTTATGGCTTTCTCAAATAAAAATATGTATAACCCCGAAAAATACGAGCTTAAAGTAGGTTATGACAAACAAGAACCAAAGAAAATCAGACATAGAGGTTGCTTTGCATGGGAAGGTTGCCATAAAATCTACTTATGTCAAAATATGGGAGATATTCAACTCATGTTGGCTTACGGCTACGATATTTACCCTATTGAACAACTTAGAACAGTATGGAAGAACTCTTGCTCATTAAGGTTTATACACCCTGTAAACCTTAAAAACGACGATATATTGCCACAGTTTGCTAAGTACCCAAAAATTATAGGACATAGAATAAAATAACCTTGAACATTAAAGTAAAATCTGTTATACTATAAGTATAAAGAGTTAAAACAAAAGGAGTTAAAATCATGACAACAGACTTAAATTACACAAACACTTTCATTCGCTACAACTATGAAGACGAAGACGAAATGGTAGAAGTATATCATGGTGAATTAGAACTATACAATGAAACTACACAATTTTACCATAATACCTTTGCTGACGAAGAAGACTACGACGAAAACAAAGAATATACAAATGTGTTAGACTGCGTAGACCTTTGGGAAGGTAACGGTTACGGCATAGCACAAGTTATTAAAGGAAGATACTAAAATGACCTACGAAGAATTGGCATATACTATTCATATCTTAATGGCTGACGGCTATGTTAAACAAGAGAAACCTCTATGGGATCTGGATATGTATAGAATTTTAAATAAAGTAAATAAAGACATAGGAACTTACGAAAGAGACAAATAAAATGGCACACGAATTAGAAAAAGAATTACAACAAAGAATTATAAGTCATAAAAATATTGTAATAACTTCTTCTCTTATTATGTTTGAAAACGAAGGAATATATAATTCTTTCCTACTCAAAGATAAGTACGGAGACGACAAAACTACAGAAAGAGGACAGGGAAGAGCCTTTAAAGTAGTAGACGAACTCGAAGAACAAGCAGACCAAGAAACATACGACCAAATTTATGAAATGTGCTGGCAAAGAGCCAAACATAGAATATCAGATAGGTTATATGGAATAAACTAATAACCTTGAACGACACAAGTAAATATGCTATAATAATAGTATAAGAACAAAGGAGTTAAAATCATGACAACAGAATTAAAAGAAATTAAAGTTGGAGACCTCGTTCTTCTGAAATCTATAGAAGAATATGAAGACGAAGGAGACGAAATCACAGAATTAGTAGAAAAATTTGCGGGAAACACAATGAAAGTTTTACGAGTTGACCAAAGTCTTAATGAATTCGGTGAAAGAACCTATCAACTTGTCGCTTTAAACAGGGAAGTAGGATTCATAACGGCTACAGACCACGAAATCGCAAAAGTTTACAGAGAAATATAAGGAGACACCACAATGAGTACAAGAAGTGATATAATCATTAAAGACTACGGAATTTATGAAGGAAAAACATGGAAAATGCAACAAAAACTATACCACCATCACGACGGTTATCCCGAAGGAGTAGGTGCCTTCTTAATCCAAGAAGTCCTTCCGCAATTAGAAAATTCTAATGATGCGTCTTGCGATACGATTGCTAATTTTTTGATTAAGCATAAAGAAGATAACGAATTTGAATGCACAGTGTATAACCATGTAGATATTGAATACCGCTACATAATTGATATTCCAAAGAAAGAAATAAGATGCCTTGAAGGACACTACACAAATTGGAATTCCCCACGAACAAGATTTATAACTGACCGAGAAATTGATTTATCAAAATTCAAATCAGTTAAAGCCGAAGAATTATATAAATAACAATGATATTTTAACTCCCAAATTACAATGTTCAGAGCCAAAAGACTCTGAACTTCTTTTTAAATAAATTTATGATTATATTTTTATAAGTAGAGAGTATGGTTTAAATTAAGAAGGAGAAAGCATGGCTAAAAAAATTGTTGGTAAAAATGGAAAGAAAGAAACTTATTTTAATAAGTATGTTATAGGTGATAATAATGTATGCCCCGAATGTCATAGACCGTTCAAAGACTATGACCTCAAGAATATTGAAGAAAGAGGTACAATTTCCTGTGTTAAGTGCGGAGCAAAATTAAGCAGAAAATAACCTTGAACTTTCATATCAAAAGTGGTATAATAAAAGTATAAAAGATACTAAATAGGAGACACCACCAATGATGGACACATACTCAGTTGAATATTGGACAACGGACGGCACAAGAGTAGGAGTACAAATTCAAGCATACTCCTCATACGATGCACAGAGATATGCAGAACAAATGCCAAACTTTGATATATTGGCATCTTTCCCTGAAAAAATTGCATCAGGCTAAATTTTATTTTAACTCATTTTGTTTTGACAACTCCTTCCTTTTATGCTACAATTAAGTTGTAAATAGGAAGGAGTTCTTTTATGTTACAATCAAATAGAGAGAAAGAGATATCTAAAGCAGATATGCGTAAAAAAGTAGAGGCATGGAAAACAATTAACAGTGTTCTTGTGAAAGCTAATGCAGACTACATGAATTCTTTAGCAAGCCTACTTACCGAAAAGCAAGTGCAATTATCACAACTTGAAGAAAAGCTAAAAGGTGAGGGAGCTACAGAAGAAGACAATGCAGAGTACTTATTTCAAGCAGGATATACCCAGTGCTTAAAGGATATCTTAAATGCCAAGAAAACCACGCAATCCTAAACGAGATAAGCCTTCGAGTAATCCTTTGAATAACTTAGACTTGTCTGCTTTCTTAGAACCCAAAAAAGACACCAAAACCACCAAAAAAGAAACTTACAAGGGGTTACAAAAAGAATACGAAAGAATTCTCCATAAAGAAATTCAAAGAGAAAATAGAGCCTATAGAGTAGTTTATATGAACCATCCTGAACTACTCTATGTTGCTTTTAGTAGTAACAGGGAAAATGCTAAATGGCAATCAGCAAAGTACTTTAAAGAAACTTTAAATCCGTTCTTTACTAAAGACAGTTATAATAAAGAAATGATGAATAGCCGTGCCTACAGGGTACAGGAACTTGATAAGTTTGCTTTAAAAGGAGTTATCCCTATCCCTGACTTACTACATGCTCTTGACGTTTCTATGCCCTGTTCTGTTTGCGGAAAAGACCATTTTGACTACTCCGACTATGAAAAGGGAAGGTGCTTTATTGTAGAAGGAGAAGGAAATCTGAACCCTTTTACACAAGGTTATATCTTATGTTACGAATGTCATAAAAAATACTTAGGAAAGAATTAAATAACCTTGAACATGACCTAAAAATTCTATATAATATAAGTATAGAAACAAACAAAACAGGAGATAAAATGTCATACATCACATCAAATCTTGCTCCTTATCGTAGCAAGGATATAGGAAAAGAATTTTCAGAAATATTGGCAGAAGACTATGAATGGGTACGCTCCTCTATAGAAGACAGAGGAATAATCTTTTTCTTAGCTACCGTTTCTGTTATGACCTTATCTTTACTTAAGGCTATTTCACACGTCATAACTCAAATGCAGAAACCTGTAATGGAATATAATCACTTGAAATTACATAGAGGTATGGAATCTGAATCCATTACTCAAATTCTCACAAGGAGAGAGTGCATAGACGAAGTGAAAAACCATGACAATCTATGCCCAAATAATAAGGTTAAAACCGAGAAAGTAGAAAAACTAAATACTTTGAGAAACTACTTATATCAGCATGACTTAACCCTTCATGCTACCGTACTTAAAACCATAAATCATAAACTCACAGACGACGAGCTTATTGAAATGTATAGGTTAGGTGAAATCACTAAACCTTTAACAACTACTCATATCACCTTTGGAGATAACTTAAATCGTCTATTAAAAGATACCTTAGGAAATACTATTGATTTAAAAACAAATCGTGTAACAAAAGAAACCTATCTTAGAATTTTCAACGACGATTATATGCCCATCAAAGAAGGATTACAGAATTTATACAATGAAAAAGTAAAGCTCAAATTTGACTAAAACTCAAATGATTGCTATAATAGAACTATAAAAGGAGACAAAGACATGCAACTAAAAAGATACTCAACAGAAGAATTACAGGGTATATGTGCTGACATATTTATGACATACATGTCAGCAGTCAATAATGACTCTTATGACTACCCTACCCCCGCTCATCTTCTTCACAAAGAATATGAGGACAAATTAGAACAGTATAAACATAGGATTCAAATTTACCAAGAAAAATTACGTCAAGGATTAGAGAATGACGTAAGAAATTCATTGGAAAAACAACTTTGTTACCTTGAAGAAGGAGCAAAACATATAGCTCTTTCTTGCAGACAATACCAAAAACAATTATATAGTATTACTCATTCTACTGATTACGCACGAACAACTATAAGAATTCCTTTAGATAAAAAGATAAATTCTTATTATGATGATTTTACTTTAGAAGTAGTCTTTTATGACGACGTTTGTACTCTTAGCGGAAAATTTGAACAATATAAGGCACTCCATACAGAGAAAGAAAGACGTGAATTTATTGAGCGGAACACTGAAATAACCCACATGGGATTACTTTATGTAAGAAACGAAAAGTTGATTTCAATTATAGCTCTTATGGGCGAACTTAATACAACAGATCCACGAGTAATTGAAAGCGGAGTAGTTCTTCTACCCCAAAAATTCTCCAACTTTGATACATTATCCTTAAAAGATACGTCTTCAATAGATAATAATGACCTTAAACAATTTATCCAAAGTAAAATTGATTTAGATAAAGAAAATATGGAAGAATTATCGTCAGAAATCATTAGAGGAGATAAGTATAGTATACACCGCTCTCAACAAGATAACGGTAAAATTGATTTATATATTCGTTATACTTGTAGAGGTACAGGTAGGGTATACTACAACCTGTTAAACTTACATAATTTATCCTTATCTTCTTACTTTAAAGAAAATGATTATGATAGTTATAGTAGAGCTTGGTGGGATTTAAACACCTTAGGTGGAAACCCTGAAAGCGAAAAACCTGTAATACGTTGCTAAATTAAATTATAAAAAGAAAGGACAGAACAATGCAAACAACAATCTTTAGAAATGAAAACAAAGTAAGTAACGAAGAAGTATTAAACTTATTCACACAAACTTTAGAGGACACAGAATTATTTGAAAAAAGCGAAATTGAAGAATTATCTGACATTGTAGCTAAAAACCCTGCGGATAAATTCATCGTTTCAGAAAAACCGAGTGTACCTGTAATGCAAGGCGACCTTTTGATTTGGTCTGACTTAACAGACGAATACAAAAAAGAATTCCCAAGAGTTCACGATTTAGCTCTTACTACACGTATGGTTTTACAAGACGACGATTCTATTACAGGCGACCATGAACTTGTACCTTTAAGAAATGCTAAATTTACTTTAAGCACAGGTAAATTTGTACCTTCTATACTTGAAGGACATACATGGGGTAGCAACTCTTATGATTGCAAAATTCTTGAAATTGATACACCTTTTGTTATCAAGCACAGAGAACACGGAAACATAGCTTTGACAGCTGGTAAATATATGATTTGTTCTTCATTAGATTCAGAATCATTAACAAGAATGAGAGATTAGTTAAATAAAAGGAGTGGGAACTCCCACTCCTCTTTAAAGGAATAATAAAATGGAAACAACAGATAAAGGTAGTATAACCGTAGAAAAAGGAAATAAAAAACAAGTAAAGTGCCATAAGTTTAAGTGTAAACCTATAGACCGTGAACTAATGGTACATGAAGACATAGACAATAAAAATCACACAAGTGTATCTGATTGCATAACGGGATATAGATTATTCGGTTTACCGCAAAAGGTATCATCAGTAAAATCTTCTGACGTTATAGAAAAACTTAAATGGTTTATAAATCACTTCACTAAAGAAGGAATTGCTGAGGAATTTAAAAGAATTGAAAATATTCAAGCTCAAAAATAAGAAAGATTAACGAAATGGAAACTAACGAAAACTTAACATATTTACAAAAAGTAGCACTCAAAGGTGAAATAGGATTTACCCTTAGCACTGCAGCTCACGATGCTGAAATTAAATTCAGAACTTATTTAATCTTGCGAGAAATTGAGGACCAATTTAAACCTTTTGTTATTGATTGTATTAAAGAATCAGTTACATTTGACGAAGGTATTATTGACCGCATCTACTTAGAGGTGGTAAATAATTCAGTACCTGTTTGGTTATGGGTTGAAGAAATAATTGCTGATTTAAAGCTGCACTTAGCGATTGCTGACGCAGGTATGGCCGGAATAACAAGCTCTCGTTTAAGTATTAATAAAGTTCAAGAAAGAAAAAATCTAATCGAAAGTGCCTTTGTACTTTTTGCAAGAGAAGCTATAATGCTCAGCCCTGACGCAGCAGAGCAGCTCTTCGACGAAATCTTAGACGACTATGATTTAAGTTTTTTACATAATGCATGTTTCTATCTAAAGAGCTCATGCCCTGAGGTTAGAGCTATCAAAAGAACAAATGAAATACCTGAGGAATTAATGTCTTGCCTATTTGATCCAAAAAAGACACTAAGTTTTGCAGTAGAAACAAAAGCTTTATCTGAAATGAACAGACCTCAAAATAAAAGTATCTATCGTAAAATCACAAACTCTCCGTTACCTACAGGAGAAATAAATGGGGAAATAACAGTTCACGGAGGATTTGTAGTAGACAACACTATAACTCACGAAGAACTTTCTAATTACATAAGTGAAAAAATTGCAGAACTTTTTGAAGGTCCTCCACAGCCTACTAAGTCAAAACCTTCCAATAATACTGTATATATTGTAAAAAAAGTATTCACAAATAGTGGGTTGTCTACAAATATCAGAGTTTGCAGAACCAAAGAAGAAGCAATAAACTTTATAAATAAAATAGTTAAAGAATACCCAGAACTCACTAACGTATGTGAATTTCAAGTCCACACGGAGAAAACAAATGACCAAGAAAAGAACCGTTACCCGAAAAACTCCTAAAGAAACGGGTACTTGGTACAAAAGTCTAATAGAAGGGAAAGCTAAAGCTGAATACTATAGACATTTCATAAAAAAATTAAATGATATTATAACAGAGTACTTTGGGGCTGACGAAGCCTTGAGAGTACTTAAAGCTATAGGAAGCCAAAAAATTCAAGTTACAGGAATTCAGTCTTTCCTGTTTGACTTTAATAACATTAACGATCCTTCCTTAGAACTTTATAATACGTGCAAAACAGTAGAAGAATTCACTATTAAGAGTATTCTTAACTTTAAAAAGAGAGCGGAACGAGGAGAAAGCTCCATCTTAATAAAAGAGTTTTTCCTTGTATTAGCTGACTTACTCAAATCTAATGACCTCTACCCTGAAGGAAGAATTCGTGAAATTCTAAAGAATTTTGTGTCCTCTTTAATAGTTGCAACAGAAGGATCCCCCTATGAATTTGCTCTTATAGAACCTGAATGGGCAAAAGAAATAGCAAAGAAAATAGGACTTAATAATCAAAGGTATTATAGGATAGCAAGTCTTTTGCTTGACGTGACACGAGAATTAATGCAAGATGTAATAGACATTAAAGCCTATTTACCCCGAATTAAAATCATTTACCCCGTTTATTATGACACAAGAGAAAATCAATTATCTTACTTAGTGTCGCATTTTCGTGCATGTGATAGACCTACTAAAGTAATTAATCCCTTAAAAGATATTCCTAATCTTTCTGAAGATACACCACAGCTGCGGAGTGCCTTAGAGTTAATAAGAACAAATATGAACCTGCCCTTCCTAAGTATTGAACCTATTATTCTTAAATTGCGGGAAATAGAGGACATGGCATATTTAAAGCGTTACCCAACACAAAATTCTTTAACAAAAATTTTCCCTAAAAATGAAATGCCAAAGAACTATTATAATAACTTTGACATAAACCCTATTTTTGTCCAAAAGGAAGCATTTGAAAGTTGCTTTGTTCCGTACTTTTGTGACGTACAAATTGACTGCACAAAAATTAAAAAAGAAAACTTGGAATCCTTTATAGACGAAGCCAAAATTATCAATCTAACCAAAGGTTACTATAATAAAACTAAGAGAGATATAAATTCCTTAACATTCAAAATTACTCTTTTAAACGTTAAGGAAGCTACAAAAGAATTCTATGAATTTATACAAAATAAACTCCGTCGTATTAGAAGTTTAACAAATAAAAATTTTATAATAGAAATATTTTACGACAGGGACGTTATTAACCAAAGAATACCTGAAGACCTTATATCACACATTAGAGTTATTAGTGATATTCATGCAGACTACAACGCAGACCATAACTACTACTTCAGCTTTGGTAATGACTTTATTGTTAATTGCGGAGATACCGCAGGAGACGGAGTAACCGCAGGACATTGGATAACCAACTATATGAAAAAAGGAGTTACAGTTATTGGGAATCACTTGGGGTACTCGTCCTCACACCCCGAACGCGACGGAATTCAAAATATGGAAAAATATTCCCATACACGACACCCAAGTAGCACTAAAAGAGAGCAAATTAAAGAACTTTATAATCTTATGGATAAGCAAAATGTCGCCCTTCTATCTAATACTTGTTCAGAGTATAAAGGAATGGTAATTATAGGAACTTGTCTATATACAGATTTTAACCTCTACGGGAAAGAACACCGCGAAGAATGCATGGCTTATGCTAAAAAGAACATGAATGACTTCCGCCTTCCTGTTGTTATGGATAACTCTTACTATACTATAGACGACAAAGGTAGGTGGTGGCCTAATAGCAGAAAATTCTCTGAAAGTAAAATTCGCACCTTTGCACCTTCAGATCATGCCTTCTATTTTCAGTTCTCTTTTGAATTTATAAAAAAGGCTGTAGAAGAAAATGCTCATAAGCCAATTATTATTGTTACACACCATGCTCCGTCACCTTACTCTATTGATAAAAGGTACGAAGGGAGCTTATTGAACGCGGCTTTTGCAAGTAACCTTAATAAATATATTATAGAACACCCTCAAATCAGAGTGTGGGCTCACGGGCACGTGCATAACCCGTGTGACTATATCTTAGGAGAAACAAGAGTAGTATGTTGCCCTTTTGGTTACAACAATGAAAATAACTTCAACTTACCCTATGAGTACGGCCTTAGAATTGCAATAAAAGATATAAAGTCTAAAAAATCTTGGAAAACTATCTTAGAGGAAGACATAAATAAAGGTTATGTAAAAGTCTATGAAGAATGAGGTCTCAAACCCATCCTTATAATATCCTCTAAATCTACAATTTTAAAATAAGGCTTATTTCTTAGAAAATCTGAACATGACTTTGTAACTCCTGAAGAAGCTATAAGTATCAAATTATCAGCTTTAAAATCTTCTTTCAAACCATTTAGCTCTCTCGCTACAGAGACCCCCACAGGGCTTGAATAGTGCTTGCACTGAGCTATAATCTTTTTTCCGTCTTTATACATCAGGATGTCTATACCACCGTCACTTGTTTTCTGAGTTACTTCTGCCTTATAGCCATTTAATCTAAATACTTTTGCAGCTTCTTCCTCAAATTCCCATCCGTCTAATTTCCACCACCAATTTCTATCAGCCCATTTGGGGTTAGCCTTTACAGAAGTAATCTTCTCAACCTGAAAAAGGTAAATCCAATAAAGTACGAACACTGAAATAGGTACTGCAAAAACCCATGTATATGTACTTCCAAGAGTAAATAATAAGTAATAAGCCCCTGTGAGCGCCCCAAAGGACACTACAAGCTCTAATAAGCGACCCCTTTTATAAGCCCCTTTTATAAAATTTACAATAAAAGTTACGCCCCATACTATAAAAAGGGTAAATATATCTCCTGTTTTTCTTGCCATACTTATATTATAGCATAAATTTAATGTATGTGCAAGGTTATCCCTTAATATCTAACTTATGCTTCTTAGACTTGTACTCTTCTATTTCTCCTGAAATAAAAGCTGTGGCAACAGGGAGAGCCCATCTCATTAAAATAGCTGTAGTAACCAAAGGTAAAGCTACTCTTATGCCTCCCATAATCTTATGAGCGTCAGGTACTAACTCAGGTTTTAAATTATTTATAATATTTTCCCCAAATTTAAAAACCTTCCTGTTTAAGTAAGTTCCTGCAGCCATTCCGAATAATGCAGGAAGGACATTCTGCCACTGCAGAACATTTTTCTCTCTGCGGGAGAGCTTTTGCCTTTCCGTTGCATATACATAGCACCCTGTAGCGACAACTGTTTCTAATGTAGGAAGAGACTCATAAAGCCATTTTTGCCCCTTTTCACTTGAAGCCCATTTATAAAGTTTCACCCCCGTTTTGGAAGTAGCAAATTTTTCTAAAGCACGTACTACTAAGCCCATTTGTCCATCTTCCTTTCTGCTACTTTCTGAGGTTTATCCTTGAACATGCTGTTAAGCAATGGTTTAATTAAAGCAAACCTTGCTAAACTCATAGGAATTATAAATAGCATCTTTGCCCCTCTGTTTGTTACACTCTTGAATTGCCTTAAAGCTGAGTTGTTTCCCTCATAAAAAGTCCCTTTACTGTTATAAAGGGACTTTGAAACTTTTTCTATACTTTTATTTAGTGGAACGAATATAGCTATAGTAGAAGCTAACTCTATTAACCCTGCTGAGACGGCGGAAGCTTGTGAGCACTTTTTATCCTTATCGTTTTTAAATGGGAGTGCTCCTATAGCAACAGGTCTTAGAATAGAAGCTAACCCAAAAGATACCACGGCTGAAAAAACGGCAGGGTTCTTATTAATACCCTTTAGAGCTTTCTGAACCTTCGGACTTCTTCCGATCCAGTTTGCTACCCTTTTTGCTACACCGTCTACTTTCATGAACCTCCTAATTGTACTTCTTACACTAAAAAATTTAATAAGAAGGTTTCTTTAAAAATCTTCACAATTTAAATCCAAAAGTAAGAATCTTAGCATGCTCAAAAATAATTTCTCTTTCTATAGCTCTTTGTTTCTCCACGTCTTCCAAGAAGTCCGCAAATTCCATTACTTCCTCTATACTCAACTTCCCTTTTTTATATTCTTTTACAAGGTAGGAAATATCCATATTTTTTAAATCAGGGTACTTTGTAGCTGCTATACTCTCAGGAATATCATAATAAGTCCTGATATGAAAAATAAAATCTTCAATTTCCTCTGTCATTGAAACTTCCATGCTCATACAATCATCTAAAGTTTCATAAGCCTTCAGCTCCATTAAATGAAGTAACAAGTTGTCTTCATCTTCAAAAAAGTACTTAATAATATTTAGTAATTTCTTAATCTTTCTTAACATAAAAACTCCGCTCTCTATAATAAGCATAACACATTATATCAAACCTGTCAAATTTATCAAACCTATTAAATTTTATAAAAAAGGAGAACTTTATGAATAAGCAAATCTTAAAAGAAATGCTAAAACAAGCAGGAAAATACATTTTATCTTACTTCACGCAGTTCCTATGGCCTGTTATACAAAACGCATTAAATCAAACCCAAGAATACTTTATAAATATCCTTTGGGATTCCGTAAAAGACCAATTCGCTGATATAGCTAAGTCTACTGTAGAATTCATAGAGAGATTCTTTGACAGCCCCGACTATAAAGAGAAAGAGAAGGCAATAATAGACACTCTTTTTCAAAACGTGGACCTACCTATCCTGCTTAAACCTTTTAAACCCATTCTTAAAAAAGTTCTCAAAGGGAAAGTCAGGAAGCTTATAGGAAAGTATATCAAAAAGCTTGACGCTAAATTTTAACTTTTTCTTTTCTCTTCTTATTAGGAAATTGAATTGGACCAAACTCCACTTTTTTCAGGAATTTTATGTCTTCTTCTATAGCTTCCAAATTATTTACATAGAAATCCGTCACTTTTTCGAGGAACAGCTCTTCCTCATCCGTGAGTTGGTTTGCTTCAAGGAATTTCATTCCTGCGTGATAAAACCACTGTTTAATAGTTCTTTTTAAAGGTCTTACCCTTCTAATTAAATCTAAAACACTTTTCTGACGTAAACTTAGCTCTTCCATTTTCTTGCACCTCTCTTCTTTATTTAGTAACTATCCGACCATTTTACGAAATATTCTCATACTGTGTTTATAATTTCTTGTAAATATTAAATCTAAACTTTCGTTCCTCTCCTTTATTACCCTTTTCTTTTCTATATATTTTGCCCATTCTTCTGGGTTTTTCTTTAACTGTTTCTTGATCTTCCTAGGAAGTCTGTCGTACTTAGACATTTAATCTCCTTTCGGTTTCTCCTTATTTTTTCGCATTTTAACCTTCTCTAAAGTTCTCTCAGAGGGTTCATAAAATAAATCATTCCCATCCGCTATACCTAAAGCCCACAAAGCTTGTATAAACCTTAAATCAGGGTTGTCTATTAAATAATCTAATAGCTCATATGCTATAAGTAAGTTTACAATCTGTTGCTTTTTCATTAGTATATCCACTCCTCAGGAATTCCTGCGTCTATAGACATAAACATTACTTTAGCACCCCACTTTTCTGCCCATTTCTTAGCCTCGTACATATCTCCTGCCCGAGAAGCTGTATCTTCTACATAAAAGGCAGCTACCCCCTGTTGAGGAAGCTTACGGGCTCTCCATGCAGCTGTAGTTACACCACGTGACCAAGCTGATAACGGAAAGAAAGATATAGCAGAGTCCTCTGTTAAACAATCTATCTTTCCTACATGCTTAGTTCCGTCACACCAAACATTTATATAATCCTCTTTCTTGTAAAGCTGCGCTTTACGAGTACTATAACTTTGAACATAGCCGGCCGGAGAAACAGGAAGCTTATCTTCCCTTCCTCTGTAACCTTCAACATTTATTTTATAATAAGAATCATAATCTACTGTAGGTTGAATCACCTGCGAAATGCGCGGAATTTTCTCAGGATGCGGAGGCTTTATATAAGAACCCTTAATCTCACCTCTTGCGTCCATATAATAACCGTCTTCAGTTACCCATGTACTCTCGCAGAAACAAGGAAGACCACTAAGCAAAATAACCACTAAAACTGCAGAAAAACTTTTTAAAAATACCACTTAGGCACCTCCTCAAATGCTTTTTCAATTTCAGGATCATTTATGTAGCTTAATAAGAGCTCGTCAGCTTCAGAATGAGCTACTTCAGGGTCATGCTTCAGCTCTGCAAGCTCCTTTAACTTTCTTAACAAATCTTCGCGAGAAATCTTAGAATCGCCCTTTTCTACTATAGCCTTAATTTTATCAACGTAAGGTTCATCCGTATTTACAACATAGTATTTATATTCAGGTTTATTTTCTGTAATTATAGAAAGCAAATGGTATAAGTCATTTAGCTCGCTATCCGTAAGAGCTTCTTCAATCCAATCCCATTTTACAACCAAAAATTTATTAAACACTATTTATTTCCTTTCAAATAATTTCTTATTTTTCTATAAGCTGCAATACCAATTCCTGCAAAACCAGCTACAAAGAAAGACACATATAAAACGCATAAGCAATCTTCCTCTGTTATTTTCAATTCTTCTGCAAGTTCTTTTATTTGTTCTTTTACTTTTTGTCTGCTTTGCGGGTTATGAAGGGCTCTTGTACCCCATACAAGGGCTACAAGTCCTGTAGTTATCCATATTCCTGCAATTATCTTTGTAATTGAAATCATTAGCATGGTTTCCTTTCTTCTTTATAATAACACATAGTTAAAGTATGTTCAAGGTTATTCTGTGTCTTCAATAAATTCTATATCTAACAATTCAAGGCACTTATGAGCTTCATAAGTACCACAACAGTCGTCCAAACAACCTTCGTTGTACCCAATACCGTCACAACTATCACATAAATGGCTATTAACCACTTTTAAAAGGTTATTTGCTATCCGCTTTAAGTAGCAATCCGAAATGTCATAGCACTTTTTGTCTTTCGTAGAATTTCCACATTCGTTACAAATTTCACTTCCGTCAAAATACACAGACTTCACTAAGTTATGACAACTTTTAATAATAAACTTATTATCGTTAAGCGAAGCCTTTTCTTCGCCCTCTTGGAAATTTATAGTACCTCTCATCAGGTAATTTCCCGTGTCTTTATCTTGTATGTACTCAACATTTTTTATGTTAAATTCTACGATACCACAATTATTTAAGTCCTCTTCTTCTATCGCTTCAAGGACTTTATCCCTTAAATCTACAGCTATTTGCTCAAGCTCCTTTGAAGTTATTGGACACCTAAAACTTTTAGCAAACCACCTCTTATAATTCAACAGGTCTGCTTTTACTTCTGTTAGCCCACTTTCTTTTAACTTATTTGTAAGTTCGCTCTCAATAAACTTTACAATAGTATCTACATCATGCAATAACACTTTGACCTCTCTTTCTTGTATGTCCCCATGCTTTTATTATATCATCCTTAAAATTTTTGTCAAATAAAAAGGGGAGCACCGCACTCCCCTGAGTCAAAATCATGCAAAATAAAATATAGTGTTATTTGTTATTTTCTATTATTTCTTCAATTTTAGACTGTGTGAGCATGCCTACAGTCCTATGAACTTCTTTACCGTCTTCGTTAAGAAATATTAAGGTAGGTGTGGTACATATATTATAACGGTCCACGTTCTCAATATCTTCCATAGCATTAATATTTTCCACTTCTACGTCTATTTTTTCTAATATTTTTCCTAAAGTTCTACAAGGCATACACGTCGGTGTATAAAATTTTAAAATCTTCATGCTTCGTCTTCTCCATTATCGTCTGTCTCATTTTCGTCTTCTGCCATAATATCGTCAAAAGGAATTTCGTCGTCTTCCATCCCAATTAAATCAGGATTCTCTATACATAACTTATCCAAATAAGCTAATTTATCGTCATATTCTTCTCTGTAGCACCTTAGAGGTAGAACCTTAAAATCTACTCCCACAACCTCAGACTTCATAAACAAAGTTCTTTGAAGTCCTGAAAAGAAAAATATCGCTGTCCAAATTAATAAGCGAGCAAAAGCTATTATATAACTTCCTATTTCTTTAAAAAATCTAACAACTTTAGACCACAGACATTCCATCAAAGTCACCTGTCATTTCTTTTAGTTTTTCTAGTACCACATTTATACGCTCTTTATCAGGACACTCTAAAATAGTATATTCATACCCCTCTTTGTTCAGCCACTCTTTTAACTGAAACGCAAGAGCATCCGCTTCCTCTTGGGTCTGATATCGTCCTTTAGCTACATACTTTTTCTTTCTTGGTAAAAAGAAGTTCACAACTTCAACACCTGCTTCTTCTGCCAAGTTGTAAAAGTTATGGCACACCTCATTAAGAGCTTCATTACCATTATAAAAATAGTGGTAAAAAGCTGTAAGCATTACAGGACTATCTGAAATAATAAAATCTACTTTATCAAAAAGACGAGACTGGTTATGAGTTTCTTTACCAAAAATATAGAACTGATCAAACGGTCCTACTTTCTTTCCTTCCCATGCCCAACCTTTAACATATTCACTTGTATACTCTGCATTCAAGTCCATAGCTTTTAGCTGAGCAAATAACTTAGCACTTAAGCTTGTCTTACCTGAACTTGGGCATCCTAACATATTTATCAGAATAGTCAATTTCTCTCTCCTTTTCTCTATAATTTAATTATAGCATGGGAGAGAGAAACTGTCAAAATATAAAACAAAAATTTGCCAAATTATAAATTAAAACTTCACGAATAACATCCAAGTAACTATAATAGCCATAGATATAAGCCAAAAAACTATACCAAACTTATCTGCTAAAGATAACTCAAATTCTTTTCTGAATTCATCTGCATAATCAGGAACGCAAGGGTCCTTATGACAACAAAACTCACACTTTGTATATGGGTTTTGGCAGTTATATCTTTTCGGAAATTTCCCGTTCCAATCTGACAGCTCCGTTCCTTTCTTCATAGTCCTTTTTCCTCTTTCCACTTATTATAACACTCTTCATCACAAAAGGTATAACTAAACTTAGTATAACCACCGTCAGCTTTTACCTTCTTCAAAACTTCTTTTACAGAATCCGAAGCAGGGTAGTGCTTTATGCAGTCACCACAATAGTCACAAGTTACTTCTATCCATTTACGTATCATTACACGTCTACCTTCTCATAATGGTACTTTTCGACTCTATTGGCTTTACCATAAGCCTCTATATCGTCTATTTCAAATAAGTCAGTTTGCCATTCTCCGGGCCACGCAGCATAGAGCTTGCTCCCTTCATACTTAACCCTATAGTAAACAGCTCGCTTATCATCAACATAATTAGGTACTTGGTCTATCTTACCTTTAGAAGTTTGCTCTATGAAACAAACCTCTTTTGAATCATATGGAAATTTGTCATACTTACTTCTCTTATCTACGTCAGATGCTTTTCTCATTACATACCTTCCTTCTCATGAAATTCTTTCCAACATTTATCCTTTTCACTATAACATTTACATTCAGGAATTCTCATTCCAAGTTCTAAGTTCTTTCTGCATTTATCTAAAGGCTCACTTCCTATACCTTTATTGTAGTACAAATAAGGACACGCAAGTTCTTCCATAGGCTTCGGCTCAACTCCATTTAACCAGTCACCATAGGTACAACCATATTGTGAAAAATGAAGTACTACCCCATCTTCACATCTATAGTCTTCAGGACCATGAACAATCCCACAGGTCTTTCCAAAAACTCTTTTTATACCTTCCTTTACTTTCTTGCCTGTGAACTCATTATACTGAAAAGCAGTGTAACCTTTACCGTCACACTTAGTACAAACAACAGCACAGCCGTCTTGTTCACACATTCCTTGGTATAAACCTGTTCCGTGACAAGCAGGGCACTCTATCTGTATTTCTTTCATTCCAAAATTCCTTTCACTTGTTGCTTTTATTTTCTCCAAGTTATTCATAAATCATCTTAATTAGTTCTATTAGTATCATACATATATCTGGACAATTCTCTTGCCCAATTTCAATACCTTTAAATACTCCATTTTCATAGTTAATTATATACTTCATTCCAAAATTCCTTTCACTTGTTGCTTTTCTTCTTCGTTCATAAACTACCTCTATAATTCTTTAAAAGCTTTTAATAAATTTTCTGCTTGAGTTTGAAAAATATCAAACTTTTCTTGAGTTTCAATTGTTATCCTGTATTTAGGCGAGGATAATAAGCATGGTTTAGAGCCACTCTTTATAAGCTCATAATTAGAACATTTATATAATTTTTCGTCAATATAAATTTCTAATGTTTTACAGTCTTTTTCATAATCGCCATAAATACGCATCGGAGGTATGTTAGGAAATTCACTCCCAATCGTGCATTTGAGATTACTCTCATCCATCTCTTTATCTAATCTTTTTTCAACTTCTTGCATCTCATAATCATTAATTATTCTTATTTCTGATACGCACTTTAAAAATTTAATATTAAAGTTAATCGTGCCTAATTGATAAGTTAATTTCATATGCCCACCGCCTTTCATATATTCTTCTGTTTCATCTGTGCATAATGCAACTTTATCAAATTCAACTTCTTCGCATACTCCTGTAAAACTCTGCGTATTATTAAAATCACTAAATATGTTTTTTAGTATTGTTTCAATATCCGAACTATTAAAAGTTGTTCCCATTACTGGTAAATCATCAGGGGATGAAATTTCATTCCTATAGGCATCATTTATTGTTGTTATATTCCTACTTTTATCTTCACTTCTCATTGGTTATCCTCTATTACTTCTGACTCTAAAATCTTTTTTCTAATTATTGCAACTTCATCACTTAATAAATAGTTGTCACAATTTTTAATTTCACCGTCTTCCAATACATTATCAATAAAATAAAATGTATTCTCGTTTTTATTAGGTAGTTTATTATAAGTATTTTGATTCATAGCTAATTTTATCATTCCAAAATTCCTTTCACTTGTTGCTTTTCTTCTTCTGTTAGGTCTTGCCAAATATCGTTGATAATACTTGCAATTAAAATCTCAATATCCGCATTCAAAAAATTTGAATAAGGATATTTTGGGTCAGGATTTTTATCAGTTTTCCTATTAAAATAAAAATTAAATATAAATTTTTCTTTATTATATGTGCAAGTTATTTCAAGTTTTCCGTCTAATTTCCCTAACCACTTAATCAACTCAAGCTGTTTCTCTGCAGTGAATGGTGGGTAATTCTCTCTATTATCACAATTCGGGCAGTCGTGTGCTTTTCGCCAAGTTTTATTTATATAACAAGGGGACAGACATTCTTTTAACACCCCTGCATTCTCATACATCTTTTCTATTTCATTCAGCATCTTTCTCAAGCTCCTTCAATATTCTTTTAAACAAACCCGCGTCTTTGCAAGCTCTTAAGTTCTCAATAACTGTAAACTTATTGCAATCAAGCCACATAGCATTTATAAGGTTCTCAGGTTTAACTACCCAATGTAGGCAGCCTGTATATCTATCTGTATAAGTCAGCTTTTTCTTATTTATCTTATTTATACCACAAATATAAGAAACCTTTGTCTCACCGTCTATTTCGTGAATTTGAAGTCTGGTACGAAATCTTGGCAAGTTAATAACTTTACCAAAACCACCGTCATCTAACTCATAGAAGCAGTTCTCTTTTATTTCTATACCAGCTTCTTCTAAAGCTTTCTTTATCTGCTCTTCTGTTACTATCTGCATTTATTCTTCCTCCGAGAAATAATCATCTTCGTCTTGTAAATATTGTTTATCTACATTGCCCTTTATGTTACATAACTCGACAAGTTTCTCTGCAATCCAAATAGCAGACTCACATTGTCCTTCTTGTAATTCTCCGATATCAAATAATTTTTCTTCCCCATATCTTTCCAACAACTGCGGATATGGTTTCTGCCTCATTTGCAAACATTTGTAAATATTGCATTACTTTATCGGGAATTCTTATATTTCTTTTAGGTCTACTCATCAAGTACCTCCATAGAGCCTACTTGCTTTGCTACACCTCTCAGCCTATAATATTCTTGTCTACTTATTTCTTTAGAGGTTTCAACACCTACACCATATTCAGCAGCGTCTACCAAAAAGTCATGCATGCACATAATATCAGAGACTTCATCCTCAGACATATTATTTATTTCTGCAAGTTCTGTGAGAAGTTCTCTTTCAAGTTTTCTGTGCTGTTCAGCTAATTTTCCCAAACGACCACATAAGCCCCAAGCTTTCCTAGAGACTTTCATTACAACAGGTGCGTCTTGCCCATCTGTACTATCTGCGTTTATGTGTAGGTAGTTCATATTTATTTACCCTCCCATACGTCACAAGTACCACAAATTTCCACTTCTTTGACTACATCGTCTATATTACACCAAGTAGACGCAAGCGTGAAATAGCAGTGCCTACAATTTTGACAGCACTTTTCAATCCTATAACTTTTATCTCTTATTTCTTTGGCTGTAATCATCTACAACATCTCCTTAAGTTCTTCTGTCTTATAAGTAGTTTCTTCCACAAATGTTACAGTTTTGTACTGAGCATGAGCTTCAAATCTCAACCTCTTGTAAAATTCTAATGCTTTTTTCTTATCCGTAAATACCTTAACATCAGGTCTTACAGAATTATCCCAAGCACAAAGTCTATATTTTACTAAATATTTTGTGTCTGCCATTATCTATTCCTCCATTCTTTATAAGGTATGGAATTTCCGTCAAAACAAGTTACATATATCTGAAAATCGTGTATTTCTGCATAGCCTACAGAAAACATCTTGTCTATAATCTCATAAATATTCTGAGAGCTATAAACAAATTGCTCAGAACCTTCATAGCTGTGGTCTCTTTGTGTTAATGTAAATACTTCATCCATAAGTTATTCTCCTATGTACATTATTTCTACATTAGTCAATAGTGTCTCAGCAAAGCCCTCCACATAGTAGCTATTACACCCTTGGCATTCGTCGCCTTTATACGCACAGGACTTCTGGTGCTCTGTTATATTTAGGCATAATCTTACTATCTTTTTAAAAGGACATTCTTTATTGTAACAGAATCCTTCATTTCCAGAAGTACACCCATTATCAGCTCTAAAGAATGAAGGGCAGTTTTTAATAACAAAGAGTCTATTCTTGTTCATCAGAAACCTCCCTTATAAGAAAATCTTCATAATCTTTTATATACTTCAAAGGTTCTTTAGTTCTTTTTACAATATATGGTGTATCCTCATGAAGCGGAGGAAAGCACTTATTCGGTTCTGTGAGAATTTCAATAAGGCATTCTCTTGGAATTGACCTTTCCCAATGGCTATCTCCGAAGTCTTTATATCTCCACAAAATAGAATTTGCATACGTATTTTCTTCTTCTGTACAAGAATATAAGACCTCGTAGTGTACATCCCACTCAGTAGCACTTATCTTATTTTCTCTATATCCTATTATTTGAATTTGATCCGTCATCTAAGCCCCCACCAATTCATAGTACTTATAAACTTTTGATCCGTAGTCTTCTTGTAAATCCAAATATTTACCGTTAACCACTGCTATATCATGGTGAGCCGTAGTTAATATGTACTTTCCTTTTCTGTGCTTTTCACAAAACTTTCGTACAGTCATAGACCTTTCACCCTTTTTAGGAGCAGGAATAACTCTTGGCTCTAAGCCAAAAGCTTCTGCTCTTATTCCTGAGTATTTCTTTCCGCTTGCATTAGGCATTACACCGTACTCTTTTCCAATTTCACAGCACTTATCATAAACTTCATACCATGATAAACCTGTAGCAGCACAAAGAGCCCTTACAACGCAGTCACACGCATCTTCGTGACCTTCAGGGTTTGGGTTATAATACTTGAAATACTTGTCTTTTATCATATCTTTGTTAGCTCCTTTACTTTATAAGTATAACAATTTTTTTATGTAAGTTCAAGGTTATTTTTCTCTTCCTCAATCGCCTTATTCAATTTATTTACTTCCATAGTGGCTTTTGCCTTTGAAGTAAACACCTTTTCAGCAGGAAAGCCATTACACTCGTCCCAGTACAGGACTCTATATTTATCTGAACCTTGTACTTGCTGAACGTCAACCCTAGTTACAACCCAATAGTCATGACACCAATGCTCATTTATATGCCACTCTACAGGTCTTTCTTCTCTCTTATAACCTATACCATGGCACTCAGGACACTCATATTCTTTCCCTTCAAGCTTTATTTCACCCTTACCTTTACAAACAGGGCATTTTATTTTCTTTCCTTCAGAATAAAAACTTATAGTCCAGAAAGGAGTTCCTGGCTTTAATATTTCGTCCCATGCCAACAAATTTTTATCTTTCATTTTATTCTCCTTTCCACTTATCTTTTTTAAACTCTACATATTTCTCGTATTCTTTTATAGCTATTTCTATAGGAAGCTCCGCATTTGTGGAATATTCTGTGAATTCTTCATATTCCTTAACATATCTAAATACAGCTGTTTCTAAGTTGGGAACAATAATAGGAATTCTTCCTTCAATATCTCTGCAGGACTCTTCAAGTAAATCTAACAAGCAGTTGTACTTTATAAGTGTCTCCCTACTTAAGCTCAAGTTATTTCTAAGAACTTTTGCATAAACAAGTACCCACTCCTTATTCTTTCCTATCCACTCTTTAAGCTTCTTGCCTGTCGGAATACGGGCATAGCCAAAATGTAGGACATCTGAGAGCATTTGCATGAGCTCTAATAACTGTTTATGTCTTATGCCTTTAGGTACCTTCACTGCAGCTTCTGCGGGGTTCTTATCTAAAATTAAAAGCATCATGACTCCACCATCTTTCTATATTCTTCCATCCATACCATAGCTTTCTCATAAGGTACTTCTTTACTGAAATCTATAGTAATAAATTTTCTAAGACGCTGCCCATAGTACTCGTCACTCAACCATATTATAGGCTCCGTGTAATCTACCGCAGCTTCCGTAATTCCTTTTTCAGTTAGTATATCTTTCAATCTATCAAAATACCAACAGGTATTACTCACATCCCTATTCTTGTAAGTCAGCTCCACTTCATATACTAACTCTATCTTACACTCATAGTCTACTTTCTGCCTTCTAAATTCATTAAGAGCTGATAAATGACCATAAGTTGCATACTCGAGGTGCCTTTCCATTTCTTGACTTTCGGGAGACATTAAGTAGTGTGGAGTACATGTTAACCCAAAAGACTTCGTTTCTATAGAAAGACTAACATTATCTAATATTCCACCACAGTACCTCTCGCTATACTCAATTAAAGCCTTCCTCAACTTAGAATCACAAATATTATAATAACTAAGCATTTCTGCAGGGTACCATTCTTCTCTTGTTATCATATTAGGTAAGACTGCCATCTATTAATTTTCCTCCTTAAAAACCTTATATAATACCATCTCCGTTTTCTTTTTAGCGTGGAGCGGCTTTACCATACAATAAAGTATACCTGCTTCGAACATTTTGTGTAACTCTTTTTCTATAACTGCATCTCCTATTTGAGCTTCATAAAGTTGTACTACAGTTTTTATCATTAATGGAAGCCGCCTATAGTCATTATCACTGGCATATAAATGGACATGGTATTGTCCTGATACCTTAGTTTTATGAGGCACTCCCAATTCTAAATACATAACTTTCTCCTTAATCATAGTAATCCAAAGCGTCTACACAGTTTTCTCTTATTACTGCTTGCTGCGCCAAGTATGTCTCAAGCATATTTATGGCATGCACCAAATGAGAGGTAGTCATATCCTTTACATTTACAGCAGAGCCATTTGCACACCGCCACATATAATTAAATCTATTGGCAAGCTCTTGTCTCAAAACATGTAAGGCTTCTTCATCGTAGTTCAAAATTCTATCTTTCACTATTTGCCCTCCTATCTATAAAATCCTGTATTCTCTAAATAAGGTTTAAAGATAAATTTTATCTCCATGCGCCCCTTCATACAAGCAACTTGAGATAAATCCTTTTCGCGCGCCGCATAATAATGGAATCCCACACCTTTCCTTTCTATCCTTACTATCGAAAATATATCGTCAGGATGACCCCTCCTTACTAGAGCGTCCCCTACTTCGTAGCAGACACAATCATTCTTACCAGTTTCCATATTCATTTCGCAGTACATCTACACCTCCTGCTTATAATAGCCCTCACCTACTTTAAGGACACTCATTTCTATAACATCTCCAAGTAATTCTGTAATTTTGTTCACAGTACTTAGGTCTTCTACTTTAGCTGTAATACTTAAAGTGTAAACCCCCTCTGACATGCGCTCTCTATTGGCTTCCACTTTCACAGCATTCCCTACATTCATTGATCTATAGAAGTCTATGCCAAAATTACTTAAAGCTTTTATAATACTCTTAGGAACTTCTCTTTGTCCTTTTTCAATCATAGCTATAATTTGCTGGACAGAACCAAGCTTTTGTGCAAATTCCCTTTGGGTTAAACCCATTTTATATCTTATATCTCTTAGAAGTTTTCCTTCAGTTATTTCAGCCATTTACACCTCCTGTAAAAAATCTTTCAACTTTGTAATTCTTGGTCTATAACTGTTATTCTCTATACATTTATCCACTAAGTAAGGTTTCGTTAATATGTAAACTTTACTCTTACCCCTACTTACAGCTGTATAAAGTAGCCTTCTTATATGTAAGAAGCTATTCACAGAGGTATCATCAAGTATTACAAATACCACTTTGTACTCTGAACCCTGACTTGCATGAACCGTAGAAGCATAGGATAAAGTAAGCTCAGCAACATCTAACCTGTTATAAGGGACTAACCTATCCCCGTAATCAACAAGCATAATGTCTTCTTCTGAGTCGTAGCTTAAAATTACACCCGTCTCACCATTAAAAACGTCCTTCTTATAGTTATTTTGCGTGTGCCTTACCTTGTCCCCGACTTTATAGCCCTCAAGAGCTTCTTTACCTTTAGCATTCATCTCTTTCTGAAGTATAGTGTTAAGGTTATTCATGCCTATTTCCCCTTTCTTATAAGGAGCTATAACCTGAACCTCATTTAACCCTACAGCTTTTACTTCTGCTTTATACAAAGGTAAAAACTTTTCCTTAAGCTCATCAGCAGTTCCGAATTCCTCATAAAGAAAATCTTCTTTCTCTACAGGCTCAAATACCTTTCCGTTATTTATCATGGAACAGTACTTAATAATACTACTATTTTCCTGTTGTCTCATAATGTCTGTCAATAAAGAAACATGAACATTCTCAGAATCTATAGTATCTCCTAAAACGTTCCCTGCTTGAACCGAAGGAAGTTGGTTATTATCCCCTACTAAAAGAACTCTTGTACTCATTGTAGCTCCTTTAAGTAAGTTATTAAACAAAATAATATCCATCATACTTGCTTCGTCTATTATAAGAACTGTATCTTTTATATAGTCCTCATAAAGGTGAGAGTCACCGTCTTTAGTCATTTTAAGAAACTTGTGAATAGTTCTTGCTTCACCGCCTGTGCACTCTTCGAGTCTTCTTGCAGCTTTAGCAGTAGGACTTAATAGTACTACGTTAAACCCACATCTACTATAAATCCTGTAAAGTGCCTTTGTAATACTTGACTTTCCTGAACCTGCCGGTCCTGACAGAACTGCCACATTTGTGTTTAAGCAATCATGAACCGCTTTTTTCTGCTGTTCGTTTAAAGTATAGGGGAAATTCCCTATTTCCTCTTCTACAATATCTTCTTTTATCTTCTTACTTGGCATATAAGACTTCTCAAGAGACTTAACTTTCTCAGCTATTTCCCTTTCTATATCTAAGTACTCTTTATAGTAAACATAGAGTCCCCCACCAAGTACTACTTTTTTCTCTTGCTCAAGCTCTTCCATTGTATCTCCGAAGTAATCCTCGGAACCTGAAATGTCTAAAAGAGAATAAAATTTTCTACTTAAAGAACTTCTCACACAACCTGTAGAACCTTCCATCATAGCTTGTTGTTTAAGGAGATACAAGAAGGCTATTTTTAACCGCAAAGAACCTGTAGGATTTCCTCCTGCCTTTAAATATATATCGTCCACCTGTTTAAAGGTAAGCTCTTTTGAAACGTCTAAAATTTCATAAGGGTTGGCCTGAATAATACTAACTGTTTCGTCACCAAACTCTTCTATAAGCTTCATTATGGTACGGTAAGAAATACCTATCTTTGTTAAGTATTTAATAGTAGGTTCATGAGTTTTAAGAAATGTTAAGCTTTCTTTAACTTTCTTAACAGTCTTTTTCCCTATACCGTAAACTTCCAATAAACGGTCAGTTTGGTTAGTTACAATTTCTATAGTATCATCACCAAAAGTTTCATAAATTTTTTCTGCAAGTTGAATACCTATACCCTCAATCTCTCCTTTTGCTAAGTAATTAATAACACCCTCTTTTGAAGAAGTATCTTGGGCTATTGTTAAGCTCTTAACAGAAATCTGCTTTCCGTACTGAGGGTTCACTATAATATCACCTGAAATAATTACTTCTGCGCCCTCAAAAGGTTTAGGAAAGCTCCCGCAAGCGCTTATAGAGCCATACATATTTAATAATTCGAATTCTATATCGCCCAAAGAGTCTACAGGGGATAAACCAATTACACCCCACAATTTTTGAGAGTTATAGTACACAACTTTTTCTACAATAAATTTCTTTTCTTTAATTTCATTTGTCATGCCTTAATTCTATCATAAAAATAGGGTAAGTGCAAGGTTAATGATAATTCCCAATAATAAAATAAAGTCGTGCCTCTATTGTGGTACGACTTTATTTTTGCACTAACTATTTACTGTTAGCCTCGACAACTATTTTATACATATAATACAGCTATAATAAATTTTTGTCAATCCCTTGCTTAACAATACTTAATGAAAAGTCACAGCCGAAACTGTGACTTTTCTTATATAAAAGGGAGGACTTATACTATGCAGATTGCAAGATAGAGAAATTAAATCCTGCTCTTACAATATTTATTGTTAAATAAATACGGTTTGCATAAGCTGTAGGAGCTATTGTAAGCAAGAACCTTAATGTGTTATCCGCAATATCAGCATCTGTTGTAATGTCTTGGAAAGCATAATTATAAAATCTTGTGCCTACCATAGGAGACAAATAATCATCTGCTGTTGTTACAATATCTCTTCTTAACTGGTCAGTTATAGGTAATTGTAAGTACTCTTTCAAGTTAATAGCAAGAGTTTCTTTAATATCTAAGATATTAAGTACTGTACCTATATTTCTCATAGCAGAATTAGCTACCTGCAAAGTATTTTGACACTGCATGTAGTATCTTCCAACTTTACCGTCATAAGCTACATAGTTAATAGAAGCGTCGTTCAAAGCTTCAGCTTCACCACTCATATCTCCTATTTTCCAATTAGCTACAACGCCTGTAACTAAGCCGTTTCTTGGTCCTGCATAAGCGTACGGATATCTTAAATTAGTAATAACATTCAACCATCCTGCTATAGCAACAGATTCAGAACCTATTTCAACGTCTCTTGAATTAAATAGGTCAGCCGTTACAACGTGAGGAGCATACATACAACCGTAGAAAGAAGTATTTGCTAAAGTATTTTTCTTATAATCTACGATATTAGCAGCTCTTGTTGAAGGAAGTGTAGCTTTTTCATCGGTCTTACGAGAATTCAAGAACACCATGCAGTCTTTTCTTGTTACTGCTAATTGAACTAATGCCTGTTGAAATAAAGTAGTTTCAGCTTCAGCAGAACAGCCATTACCTAAAATAGAAATAGGAATAGTTTTATCTTCAAAAACTGTTAATGCTTTTACTAAATCTGCAGGAGTAACAGCTTTACCATTTGAACCACCTGTAGCTGAAACAGGAGTACCTGCCAATGTCGAAGTAGGACATTCTATATTATTTTCATTGTTTATAACTTTAATATATGCTGATCCTGCTACAACGTCGTCTACATAAAGTAAAGAACCGTCGATAGCTTTAGCTTCAGGGTCTCTACTAAATGTGAAAGATTCAAGCTGTTCGTTAGTTTCAGTATTTATAACTCCTAATTGCATAGTATCAAAAGTACAAGGTTCTTCAAAGATACCTACAGCGCCTTTGTGATAAACCAATTCGTCAGGGTTATCCAAAGCTGAAAGAATTGTATATGCTAATTTACCATTGTAATCACCTTGGTCGATACCTGTAATAAGCATTAAGTCTTCTTCTGTAAAGAAATTAGCGAAAGCTTCAGGGTTAGCCATGCTATTAAAGTAAGCAGCTCCGTCAGCACCTTCTACAACAGCTTCTTTTACAACTACTTCAGTCTTGTTAGCTTCCATATCAAACTCAGCAGAAACTACAGTAAAGTCACCGTTGTTATTTCCATAGCCAGCTTCAGAAGCGCCTTTTACAGTAAATATATCACCTACTGTAAACTTAGCAGCAACATTACCGTCCAAAATAAATTTATTACCTTCAACTTCTGCTCCAGAAATATCTGCAATTTTAATAGCATTTAAAGGAACTACAGGACATCTGTAAAGTTTTGCTTTATTTTCAGTCGGAGCTGTGTAATCTGCTGTTATATCGCCTGTTACCGTAATAACCTTACCTTCAACAGCTTTAACTATATAATAACCGTCTACTGTGTTAGTTCCTGTTACTACAACAATCTCTCCAACTTCAGGAGCTTCACCGTCCACTGTTATAGTTTCAGCTTCTTTATCAACGTTTGTTACAGCACCGAAGTCCTTTGCTTTCTTAATAACAACACCACCGTATAAAGGATCATTTGCAGCTCTAACAATATACATAGCATTTGTTTGAGCCATTACTTTTAAAATAGAATGAAAAGTAGGGTCGTCTGTTGGTTTTACAGTTCCTGAAAAAGTGTATTTAGTAAGAAAGTCTGTTGGGCTCGTTACTAAATTCCATTCGTTTACAGGACCTCTGTCTGCTTTTACAACATAACCTACATTAAGGGATTGTGCACCCTCAGGGATTTGTGATAAGTCGTTTAATGAGACATATACACCTGGTAATACTCTTGTCATGTTAATTTTCTCCATTTCGTAAACTTGTATCTTTACTAAATCAAAATTTAATCAGAGAAATAAAAATGACCAAAAAGCAATAAAAAAGAGGGTTATAGCCTCTTTTTTTAGCATCTATATAAGCGTGCTCATTATAAAATTATAATTTAATAATCTATTCCCTCTTCGGTTATAGTAATTATATCACGAGGTGTTTTCCCTAAAACGTCTACTTCCAAAATAATTTTTTCTAAGAGCTTTAAAGAAGTTCCCGGTGTTTGCACAATCCAATAAACCAAATCAAACTGATAAGCTTGTGTACACAGGCTTCCCTTATGCTCTGTATCAAGTTTATCTAAATCTACCTCTCTTATATTAGCTGCCCTGCCTACTACTTCTTCATAAAGCTCGTAACCCCCATTATTTACGTCTCCGAATGTAATAACATGGTCGTAATGATAATTTATAAACCTATCAAAATACATAGCCATTTTTTCAGTAGTATTATAGAGCTTGTCCATGTCATTAGAAATTACTACCATATTGACAGGAACTGAGACCATTCTTGTTAAAAACTGTGTAGGCATCCCATTTACATAACGGGTCTCTTTATAAACGTGCGAAAGAATATTTGTTAAAGTTCTAACCTGCTTAGTACTGAACATTATAGTAGCCCACGGTTTAGAAGTCTTCTCAAAAGGAGCTGCTGCTAATCTCTGATGAAATCTAAAATCAAAAGAAAGTGCAGGGTCATACAAGTACTTGTAAATACCATGACTTTGGTTATTTGGTTTGTTGTCCATGTATTCTCTTGTACCCGCAGCAATTTCTTTCTGCCCCTGTAAATCTGAAGCAGTAAAAGTAGCAAACTTTACATGACACTTATCTTCAATTTCGTCAAAAAGTTGCCCTATAGCATTTTTTATATAAGCATTTAATGGCTTAGCCATGTTTCTTACACTTCCTTATAACTTCTTCGTTCTCAGCTTGTATATCTTTAACTTTCTTAATGGCAGCAGGGTCCCCCCATTAACTCCATATTTGGAAGAACTCTTACAGCATTAAGAGAACCGTCCTGCATCATTTCTGCCATTTTATGTGCATTCCTATCCAAAACTTTTTCTTTTCTTTTCTGCTGAAAATCTATCAACTCCCCTTCAATAAGAGAAATTAAACTTTCAAAACATTCATTAGAAAAAACTTTTTCTAATTTACTTCTATAGTGTTGGTCTATCATAGCATTGGCATGGTCCGAGGCAGCTTTTTGAGTTTCTTTTGCAGTTTGAGGTTTTCTATTTAGCAGTCTTTCCTTAAAATCTGCCAAAGCTTTTTCATGTCTCTTATTACGAGCCCCTACAAGATTAGTACTCTTACTAAATTTAGCGTCCGCATCTAAAGCATTCTTTGTAAGAGAGTTTATTTTATCCTCAGAAGACTCAGGGTCTCTTAAGGCTGCTGTAAGCTTTCTATCCGCGTCCAAAGAATTTTGTCTTCTTTTGTCGTAAACTGCCTGAACTGTCTCTGTATCAAGCTCATTAATAAATTCTTCTACTAAACTTAATATTTCTTCAAAGCACTCATTAGAAACCGCAAAAGACTTTTCTAATTTATTTCTCAAATGTTGGTCTATCATAGCATTACCATGTTCAGACTCTGCCCTTTGAGTTTCTTTTGCAGTCTGAGGCTTCCTATTTAATAATCTTTCTTTGAAATCTGCTAATTTCTTTTCAAGTCTTTTATCACGCTTAGCCCTAAGGTCTTGATTCTTCTGATATTTTTCTCGAGCAACTCTTCCGTCTTCTCTCGCCTGTTGTACCTCTTCAGCGTCATAATTTCCATTATTTTTACGAACTGCTTCTAAATACTTATCAATAGCCTTTCCTTCATTCTCTCTTCTCTTCTCCGCAGAGTTATTTACAGTCTCGTCGTCAAGCTCATTGATAAATTCTTCTACTAAACTTAATATTTCTTCATACATTTTTTCCATATTAACCATCCTCATCAGGTATATTCATTGTAAAACCACTTTCCAAATCTTCCATTGTTGCTGCATTATCGCTCTTCGCAGACCCTAAGGCAGACCCTAATCCCATAGAACTTCCTTCCTCGTTCTTAGGTGAATAATCTTCCCCTTCAACTTTTGTCTCCTCCTGCTGCTCTATTTCACTGTCTTCGTCCTTTGCTAAAGGTGATAAATACATGCGAAGCAGCATCATTCCATCAGCTCCTGTAACTACAAGTTTCTTATCTACAAAAAACTTACTTATAGACTGACCTTGATGAACCACTACCTTAGTAGCTATTGGTAATTCTCTTTTTTTAGAAGTTTCTATAAAAGGTCTGTCTATAGTATCCTCTGTAAAAAAGCTATCAAATTCTGCTTCAGAAGAATTCATGGCTTGCTTTGGAATTAAAAAAGGAATGTAAAACTTTGTTTTTAAATCAGGTTCTTTGGCATAAGTGGGACTTTGGTGAGGTGTGAATATCTTCATATCCCTGTATTTAACCCTATCCGTATAAGGTGGAAATATGGGGTAATAGACCTCGCACGGTAAAGCAAAAACTTCTTCATAAGATCTAGTAATCTTATTCGAAATTTTTACGTATCTCTTATTTACAGCATTTACCAAATCTTTCATGCTATTAAAATTTAATCACTATGTATAGAAGTTAGGCTCAATCTCATTATACAATATTGTACCTCTCCCGTCTAAGAAGCAATCCATTTTTCTATATTCCCGAGACCAGTCAAGAGTAGGAGCACACCGTAGTTTACGACAATCTATGAAAAACATGGATTTCCTGTCTCCTTTTATGTCAACAGCAACTCTCAGGACATGCCCTCCATAATGTCCACAGTAAGCTATTATCTTTCCTTCTTTTAACTTAAGCATACCAAACTGGTTCCTCGTCTATGTAGTACAATGTATCATATTCACAAATACAACTTAATATTCTATCTTCACATGGAAGAATCCCATAAGTCGTTTCTCCGAATTTCTGGTACTTCTTTTTACACGAATACCCTTGAAGGTAGAATATGAAGATTTCTGCTTCCTCTAAGACAGTAAGCTTTGCCATGGAAGGCTCACGCGTGGATTCTATTACCATTACTTTTCCTTTTCCAAATTTAAGCATAGTAGCTTGGCTCCCTTCTCATCAAATATACTGCACTCTTATCTATTACACAATAAAATCACACCAACAGTGATTCACTCTTTTATAGCACCTCATATCTGTTATAACAACATTTTCTATACCTAATTTACTTTTTATCACCCACACATTGCTTCCTTTAGTAAAAGACGCAACTATTCTTCCTTCTTCAAATTTAAGCATAGTAATTCGGTAAGTCCTCCTCCAAGTAAAAAGTATCTCCTATTTCTGCAAAGTTACCAATACCATAAAGCATCTTAAGTGCAGCGGTATGCTTCCTAAATATCATAGTACCCTTATCTAAAAAATAATAGCATACTTTATTAGAAGTTTCCCATTCCTGTATAACAAAATGTGTACTGCTAAAATAAAACACTACTTCTTCCTTATTAAAAGTTTTAAACTCAAACATAAAATAATGGCTCCTCCTCTTCAAGGAAATATCTACCTGCATACTCAAAGAATGTTCCTCTTGGGTGTCTGCGCCCCCTATCACTTTCATAAGAGAAAGTACCTTCTTTCATATATAAAAATATGTAATCTATGTTAGGTAGTCTCACTATATAAAAAGAAGGTGAGTGCTTCAATATGTCTTTATCGTCATATTCTTTAAACTCAAACATAAAATAATGGCTCCTTCCTCATTAAATATAAAGTAGAACCTTCTTTCAAGAAATTCCAAGGAGTCGTAGGAACCCCGGGAACTGTTATTAGTGGCCAACAAAGACCTTTAGCGTAATCAATATGGACATAACCTTCATTTGTATATATGTCTTCAATTCTTTCTGAGAGTGCCCCCAATCTGTATAAATATGTAACTTCTTTAAATTCAAGCATAATAATTAGCAAGCTCCTCTTCTAAGAATAATATACTACGTGCTCTTACAAAAGTTCCACGACTCGTATAGCTCTCAAAATAAAGTTCTCCGTGCATTAAGGTTATTGGAGCAGCATGCGCAAATCCTATAAAGCAACCTTTCTCAAGCTTATATGACTCTGAAGCAAGTCGGTAGTAGTCATTTTTTCCTACTCTAATTACGTCATTAAAATAGGAGCAATTATCCTTTTCTAAGTCTAAAATTTCTATTCTGTAAGGTTCTAATATCACTTCTTATCTCCTACTTATAGAAAGAATAAAAACCTTTATCTTGCACAATAACTTCTCGACCTATTATTTTAAAATAAAGAATTTGAGATAGACTGTAATGTATAGGAGGACCATCTATCTTTTTTAAGAATACCATATTTCCGTACTTTAAATTATTAGACATAAAATTAATTCCGGCACAATCAGGTCTTCCATAGTACTTATCTTTAAATTCTTCTATTCCTACTATATCAAACATGCCTTAATAATAGCACATTTTCTAAAACTTGACAAGGTTACGCAAAATCTCACATTTTACAATTTTTAAAAGTCCAATATATAAAATTCCATGTTTTTACATAGTCGGGATTTCCGCAAAGGCAAGGCTCTATCCCATGGCAATTTTTACAAAACTTAATTATATCTTCGTCTTCTTTAATATCTTCTTGGCACATGCTCTCTCCAAAATTCCTCTTCATAAACTCTATTTAAGTCTAACTCAAAAACTTTATGTGTCAATATATCTATATGCCACCCTACATTAAAAACTACGCCGGCCCTAATTTTAACCCGTGCCCATAAAGGAACGTCTGCAGCTTCCATACATTCATATAATATATTATTCGTTTCTATTTTCCCAACTTTTCTCTTAGACAAAAACTCAGAAGGAACGTCTTCACACACCCACATATTATTTTTCCCTAAAAACCTTAAATAACCTTTATCCCTTAATTCTTTTTCAGTTAAATTCACTATAAGAGCTTCGTGAGTATAGCACCAAAGATCATGAATCGACGAACACCTAACGTCATAGTCAACAGGAGAACCTGCAATAGGAGCTACAAACCCTGGAATAGTATAAAAGTCTGTATACATATTTCTTGGGGCTAAATAAAGTTTACCACTATCAGATTTAAAAAGCTCATTATCCAATAGCTTCCACATTCTTTTTAAATCCGTCTGTTCTACCCGAGCTTTACCTGTAAGAAATCTGCACATAACTTCAACTCCTATCTATAGGAGAATTTAATTCTATTCATTATCATCATGCAAACTTATAGGAGGCTCTATGTCTAACCGTTTGTGCAAGCTTTTCACAGACTGAGCTAAGATAGCGTATTTCTCTCTTAAGTGGTTAGCTTGGTCTTGCCTCATTTCCAGCCTTTTTATATCTTCTCTTGTCTCATTGGAAGTTATAGCTATCATATCTTTAATATGTGATATCTCTCGATTCAAAGCGTCCCTTTGGTTTTCTTTATTAGTATCTAAAAGTTCCTTCATATCAGACATATTTTTAGTTATCATATCCTTCATATCTTTTTGGAACTCATACATCATATTTTTTATAACTTCTATATCTGCAGCATTTCTTTCAGCGTTACTCTTCATTTGCCCAAAAATAAATATACCACCTATAATTGCTACAATGAGGGTTGCCCCACCCTCTACAATTCCACCTGAAATCATTTTATCTTCCTTCCTGCAAAAAACTTCCAAATACCTAACAAAACTAAGAAAGCTCTTTTAATGCAGTTGCAAGTAGAATGTTCTTTAATTAAAGCAAAATACATTTCAAAAATTAGCTCTCTAAAATCTTCTTTAGAAAGTCCCCATTTCTTTCTTACATTGTCCCCTTGTTCCCCTAATAAGTAATCTGTAATAATAATATAACTTTTATAACTTTCTATTTCAAAATCTTTTGATACTACCAAAGGATATTCAACTTCCCCTGAGAGCTTTAATGTTAGCTCTTTTACTTTCCCATTTACATAGGATAAAATATAAAAAACAGGATCATGCAGCACAGGAGTAAAAGGATTCCTGCTACCTACGTCTTCTATCTTTCTATAAAAATCTAAAACACTTATTGTCAATTTCAGGTTCCTTTCTTTACAAGCTATAATTTAATAAAAAGAAAGGGCCTCCCTTAAGAAGCCCTAAAATATAACCCGAACACAATCATTAAATTTCTTCGCAATAATTTAAGGAAAAATACTCTTTCCCGTTTTTACCCCATTTAGTACTACCGTTCGTTTCAATAGCCCAAACAGTAAGTACCTCTCCCTTTTTAGCTACCCTTATCTTATTAAAGTTTACTCCTGCCCCACTCCTTATATTCAGGTCACATGTAGTCTTCACGTTATAAGGAAGTACTTTACCTTCTGAAATATTTAAATCTACAGGTTTAAAGAAAAGTTCTCTTTCAGCCCTTCTTCTTTTTGTTAACCCTGCAAGTACTTTTCCTCCTGCTTTATTATATAAAAGTAATGCTTCTCCTATTTGTTTATTTGTACGATTTCTACAGAGACTTTGTAGAGACCCTAATCCACAATTATAAACAAAAGATACAAGAGCCGAAAATTCATTCTCATTAAAATTCCTGTGAAGAGAATTAACATAATTCTCATACTTTACTAAGTCTTTAACAAGCTGTTCGTCTGCCTGCTTTTGGGTCCATATAGTCCCGGCCTTAACCCCATAGTGTCCCCAACCTATAGTCCACAAAGTTTCTGTAGGAACAGGTTTATAGGCTTTGAGCCTACATCCCTCAAAGTTCTTCAATAAATGAATTCCTTCTTTATTTATATGCAAACCTATACTCCTAATCTTTTGCTTAACTTATCTAAAGTATCTTCAGCTACAAGTAAATTCTGAGCTTCATATTTCTTCACAGTATTAGCAACTTCTTCTCTATTTATAGGAGTCCACTCTGCCTTTTCCCTATCTACAGGCCTCTCCGCTTGTCCCTCATTTTTCTCTTTTTTAAATTCTTCATTGACAGAAGATACCTTTCTTACTTGTAAGAAGAGCAATCCCAAACACTTATCCAAATGCTCAGAGATACTGTCTAATAAGGAACCTGCCCCTCTTGAAGGTGCCTCCTTTATTTCTTCTAAAGCTTTATTAGTCTTTTCAATAAGACCTCTTATTCGTTCAAAACTTACTTTATCGTCTTCAGCTATCTCAGGAATTAACGGAATAGCCATTTCTAAGTATTTTCCGCTTGCTAAAGGTAACTCCTCGGCAGCTAAAAATACATTTTCTTTTATCTCATCAATAAAATCATAAACATCGTCTTGAAGTAAATCTGCAAAAAGGTGCTTAGAATACGCCGCCGAACCTGAAACATTATAATGTATATCTTTTGCAAAATTAGCAATAGCCATAAGTAAAGCTATAATCTTATTAAATTTTTCCATGCTCTATTCTTCCTTCCACTTTCTATTAATAAAGTATCTACTTGAAAATTTAATAAAAAAGTGAGAATAACACTAAGTCCTATTCATGAGAAGGAAGTTCTTTATGTTCGAAAAGGTAGTCCATATCTGCAGTGGTCTATTGCCTCTTAAAGAGTTGAATTGTTTTGTCGCAAGTATCATATTGTCGTCTGTATTTTTCCCACCTAAAGAGCGAGGTATACCGTGGTCTCCAGACAGATTTTTTGTGTTAACTTATTCCCGCCCATATCTACTAAGTCCTTAGGTAATTTCCCTTGTCGGTAAAGTTTTTTTAATTTAAAATTATATCCTTCAAAACTAATATTATTAATATTTTTAATTTCCATTATATATCCCTAAATATATACTATGTTTATGCAAACATTTCATCAACATCTGCAATAGTTAAACCAAATTGTCCGCATAATTCATCCAATAGTGGATTTGCTCTATTAATTTCAGTTGCGTAATTTAATTCAGCCCAAACTCTATCATTAGAATTAATTAAGTTCTCTAGTTGTTCTCGTGATATTCCTTTTTCCATTAGTTTAAGAATAAACTCTCTTGGGGTCATTTTAGCGATAAGTTTTTTATAATATTCTTCTGTTATTTCAGACCAATTATCAGGACTCTCACCCTCTCTTAATAAAACAGAATGAGTAAATTCCTTACCGTTTGTTAAAACCATTCCATGATTTGCCGTAAGTTTTGTTAAAGTTGTAGTTATCATATTAAAATCTCCTTATAAGTCAAAATAAATTGTTACATTACCTGCGCCTCTACCCCAAGCTGTTGAATAGCCTGGGCTTGCTTCTATCGCAGCTTGATTAGCTGCTGCAAAGTGTAATTCAGTTAGAGATGAACAACCATAGAATACGTTTTTACAAGCATTTTGATTGGATGTGCTTGCACCTGTACCGTAAGTAATAGTATCAAGTTTAGGGAAATATATTTTTTGGATATAACTATTGCTACTAAATGTACCATAATTGTTGTTACTACCACCTGTACAATATATCTTTTCAAGATTTGGGAAAGTTATTGTTGTTAATTTTGTACAACCATTAAAGCAACTTGAAAAATGCCCATAATTGGTGGATGATGAATCTGCTCCTATCGTTTGAAGATTATTGAAGTTTGCGCTTGTTAAATTTGTGCATCTTTGAAATGCATTATTCATTGCGCTATTACCGCTTACAGTAGTTAGATTGCTTAAATCTACACTTTCTAAATTAGAACAGCCAGAAAAAGCGAAACCCATAGCATTATATCCACTGACAGTAGTTAATCCTCCTAAATCTACACTTGTTAAGCTCATACAACTACCAAAAACATAGTTCATAGCATTACTCCCATTTACAGTAGATAGATTGCTTAAATCTACACTTGTTAAACCTGTTCTCGAAAAAGTATAACTCATAGCATTATTCCCATTTACAGTAGTTAGATTGCTTAAATCCACGTTAGTTAAATGTAAGCAACCATTAAATGTGGAGTCCATAGCATACTGCCCACTAACAGTAGTTAAACTACCAAAATCTACACTTGTTAAATTTGAGCAGCTATTGAAAGCAGAACTCATAGCATACTGCCCACTAACAGTAGTTAAACTACCAAAATCTACACTTGTTAAATTTGAGCAGTTATAAAATGCACTATTTAAGGCATAACTTTTATCGATGGTAGTTATACTACTCAAATCTACACTAGTTACTCCACTACAAGCATAAAATGCATAACACATAGAACGTTCACCAAGTTTAGTTGCATTACTTGGTACGCTAAAAGTAAAATTACTTGCAGGTATTTGATAGACACCTCCTGATGATACTTCTCTTGCTATACCAATATCAGAACCCCCACCACCACTAGAAATTGAATTTATACAAGTAGCTAAATTAGCACTATTTTGTGTTGAGGGCATTGTAGCACCTTTGCTACTACATGCTGTATAAGCATTTGCTATATTATTATTTATTCTCGTAATTTCACTTGCTATTGTCATAATATTAAACCGCCTGTAATAATGTTTCTATATTGCCAATTAAATCATACACACATTTAGCACTAGGATATTGAGAGTCTGTGCTTGAACTAGATATTGATGTTACAAGATTGTTTGTGGTTTGGTAATTTTGATTATTTACCCAAGTTTGGGTTGCAAGTTCATTGTTATTGACAACGAGATTACCTGAGTCTGCAAGTGATATAACTGCATGCTTATTTCCAATCCCTAAACTTAAACCATTAGCACTTAAGTCTAAATCTGAAGTATACTGATTGTTGGTATCATAAGTATAGAATGTTGTACCCAAACTACCTATATCACAAACTCGATTTCCGTTTTGGTCTGTAAAAACAAAATTAACATCAGAAAAATTATATTCGCCACCACCTGATAAAGAGGTTTGCTCTGTCATAATTAGTCCACTAGGTGTTGTGATAGTGTTAGCAATAAGGTCAATAGAGTTATTTGCACCCAAACTTATGTTGTTACCATTAATGATTATATTATTTGCCTCAGCTCCCTCGGAGTCTGTTTCGCCCGTTATATAAGTTAGCTCATTACCCAACATTATCATTTGAGTATTTACACTATTGAACTCTACATCACCATAAAGATGAGCATAGTTTTCTTCTAATTCCCCTTGTATAGCTACACCAGATTGAGCATTTGCACTATTTGGACTATAAGTTTGGTCAACTGTAACACTGCTTGGTAAGATAGAACTCAAATCTACTAACCCACTCTTTGAAGTTAAAACAGTATTTGTGCCATCTGTAAATCCAAGAGGTAAATAGAAATTTGTATAAGTTGTAGTTAAACTGAATGGAGTTTTAGCATCCGATATAAGTGGAGTTAGTAAATTATATGCTCCACTTGCACCGCTTATACTTGAGTATTTTCTAAAACCTACATGAGTTATTCCATCTGCAGCTGAAGCATAGTTCCCTAATGTCATTAAAGGAGCACCGTCAATAGTGTTCGTTGGGTTAAATTCTAAGTAACCCTTTTCTACATTGTTATTATCATATAATGTAAACCCTAATTTATTATTTGAAGCAGACTGCTTAAATCCAATTTTCTTCTGCCCTACAAAAGTTTTAGTACCTGTAATATTTTGATCTGTATTTGTTGTTACATAGTTATTTAGAGAAGAAGCAGTTAGAAAGTTTGCTCCTGCTATAGCAACACCTGACTGAGCATTAGCAGAAGTAGGGTCATAAGTTTGGTCAATTGTTATAGAGCCACCACCTTGAATCTCTATATTACCATTTCCAAGGAGAGACGTATTATTAATTGTTTTAATATTAGTCCCTGAAACTAATTCTTCCTGCGGAGTATACCCGAGAGCTGCAATAATATCTGTATCAGTAATACCCACGTCATCAGTTATTAAATACAATTCTGATTCATTAGGAGTAACAATACTATCGTATTGTTGCTTTGTTAACTTATTTATAACTAACTGACTTATATTTGTATCTTGTGACATTTTTAACCCTTTTATACTAAAATTTAATTCTTAGGAGGTGTTTGCTCTTCGTTTTCTTCCTCAATTATTTCTTCAACTATTTCCTCATAATTTTCTGCAGTATCCCCGTCCTTCAACCAAACTACAGGAAACACCTCTTGTGTACTTATTCTTCGCAAAGTGTATCCTTCAGTAGGATAAAGTACTTGCCTTTCTTCTGTTACTTCAACTCCCTCAGGGCAAAACCCACACCATATACCTGAAACTCCGTTTAATGTTCCTACATAAGATATCTTTATTTCCATATTTTAATCCTTTCTATGTTGTTGCAGGTAAATCAAAAAGAACTGTTGTATTTGTTCCGCCAAAACCACCTGTAACATCGGTCCAATTTCCTATTACAGACTGTAAGTTACTCGGGAAGTGCACTGTGCAACCTGAAACACTGTTCAGCATATTGCTAAATTGGTTAGTATAGTACGACCCAAAGCTACCCGAAGTTAATGACGGAAATGAAAGAGCAGTTAATGAGGTGCACCCATGGAAAGCATAATTCAGCGCATTAGAAGCAGTAAGTGAAGCTAAACTTGATAAGTCCACTGACGCCAAATTAGAACAATCATAAAAAGCATAAGCTAAACCCATACTACCACTTATAGTAACTAAAGAACCTAAATTTATAGAAGTTAAAGAGGTGCATCCACGAAAAGCATAATAAACTGCAGAACTACCAGAGATTGTTGTCAAACTTGATAAATCTACTGACGTTAAAGAAGTAGCCCCATAAGCAATCTCGTACAAGCCGTTAACACCACTGATAACAGTTAAAGAACTTAAATCTATAGAAGTTAAATTTGCACATTCCCTAAAAATAAAATACAAAGAATAAGGCTTACTTACTGTTGTTAAACTTGACAGATCGGCTGAAGTTATATATGGGCAACTATAAAAGGCATAAGCTAACGCGTACCCTCCTAAATTTGTTGCGTTACTAGGTAAAGTGAAAGTAAAATCACTCTGAGGTGCCGCGTATACTCCGTTAGTATCAACCTCTCTTGGAATGCCATCGGAAGTTCCGCCTTTAGACGTTATTATAGTAGGACATACTCTCTGTGACCCAATGTAGAAACTCATTATGCTACACTCCAATCTCTCATAACAATAGTAGTTAAATCTGCAGACCTTGCTATATTACTACTTATTCTCGCGTCAGGAATTAAACCTGTTGTACCGTCTAAAAGTTGGTAATTATCACTGTTAAAGCCGACACATAAACTGTTTGATGTGTTATTAGTGCCTTTGTTTAATTGTATAGCATAATCCGCTGTTGCTTTTGCATAATTACCTAATCCTAGTGCGTGGCTTGCATTCCCGAATGAATACGCACCCAAAGCCGTTCCATAGTTGCCTGTTGCTTGTGAACCTGTGCCGATATTAATAGATTGTGATTTAGTAGTAGCCGTACCATTGACGGTTATTGAACTGTTACCTGTTGCAGTATTCTTAAGAGCGTTTCCATTAACCCATTTCTGAGTATTTGAATTATAAGAAAGGACCTGTCCGTCAACCAAGCTTGACAAAGCAACGTCGGTTAGTCCGCTCAAGGATGTCGTAACTGACGCTGTGGTATTTACCCATTTTTGAGTTGCACTATCATAAGTTATGTACTGCCCGTCAGTTAAATTTGTCAAATTTACGTCCGTTAAATCGTCTAATGCTTTATCAGGAATTACAGCTGAAATAATAGCACTATCACTGTCATTATAAGTAGAGGTATAACCATCTTCTGATATAGCAACAAATTTTGTTCCGTTGTAAAACAAGACCTTCCAAGAAAGGTCACTTGGGTCCAAATTAGAATCTTGTACTGCTTGCGTCCAAGTTGTACCATCTGTAGAAGTTGAATAATATCCATTGTAGCCCAAAGCTACAAGTTTTGTTCCGTTACAACCTAACTTCTCCCATACATGATTTCCTAAATTAGAATCTTGTACTGCTTGCGTCCAAGTTGTACCATTTGTAGAAGTTGAAATATACCCATTATAGTCTAAAGCTACAAATTTTGTTCCGTCATAGACTAAGCTCCTCCAACTCCGATTACCTAAGTTACTATTATAAGTTGCTGCTGTCCATGTACTACCGTCTGTAGAGGTTGAAATATACCCTGAAAGACTTAAAGCTACAAATTTTGTTCCGTCATAGACTAAGCTCCTCCAACTCTGATTACCTAAGTTGCTATTATAAGTTGCTACTTCCCATGTAACACCATCAACTGAAGACGAAACATAGCCACCCCACGATATAGTCACAAACTTATTATTTCCGTAACTTAAAGCGTCATATCCTATACTATGTTCATATACTAAATTAGGAACATTCTGAGCTTGACTCCAAGTAACCCCGTCTGTAGAAGTCGAGATAATACCCGATCCTCCAATAGCCACCCATTTTGTTCCACTATAAGCTACTGAATTCCAATAGTTGTCCCCTAAGTTCGTATTTACTTCTGCTTCAGTCCATCCTTTTGAACTTTCAGTAATTACTATATTATCCCCTGCAGTTAATTCTTTTTGAGGGACATACCCAAGGGCTTCTTCTACGTCGGAGCTATCAATCTCAGTAATATAACCTTGCCTTATAGTCCATTCTTTCGAAGCTATTTCTTCACCATTATAGTATGCTTTCGCGTTGTTAACCGTATCTGTCTCTATATAAATATTGGTAGGAGAAATAGCAATGGTGTTATTTTCATTGCCATCCGTAAAGCGCAACGAATCTGCACTTGTAGTTGGGTCGCTAAAATTACTATCTATATAACCCACACCTGCGTCTACAATATATTGCTGAGCGTCAATTACATTTGTAGAAACTTTCGGAGCGTCTATAACAATATTATCATCTCCAGTTACAGCGTCTGTTTTATTAGTAATAGAATTCCCGCTACTAAAATTAATAGTACTATCAAAAGTAGGATTAGAACCTTCAACAACAACCGCAGCACTATTAATAGTAACATTATTATTAGCTCCCCCGTCAGTATAGAAGTTAATACTGTCTGCTGAAATTGTTATATCTTCCCCTGAATTATCAAAAGGAACATAATCTTCTAAATCACTACTTTCAAGTTTATTGTTAAGTTGAACCTGAATATTTGAAGTAACATCTGTTAAATACCCGAGTTTTGTAGAAGTAATAGAACTTACAGCTACCTTTCCATTTGAATCCGAAACTAAAACTCTCCCCGTAGTTAAATTACTACCAGTAATAGTTGTAGCCGCACCTGTAATAGTAGGTTGCTTTCCGTCCAAAGCATTCTTCAAGTCAGTTTGATCACTTAAATCACCTGTGATATTTCCCCATTCTAAAGAAGTAACGTCTCCATTAACCCATTTTTGAGAAGTGCTGTCATATGTTAAAAATTGACCGTTGGTTAAATTGGATAAAGAAACGTCATTTAAACCTTCGATGGTTAAATCCGCAACTCTTGCTATGTTTGTCGAAAGGCGAGCGTCAGGAATTAACCCCGTAACACCATTAATTAATTCGTACGTATGGTTATAATCTGAAAATTCTAAATTTAAATTTGAACCTTCTATATCAATAAAAGTTGTGTATAACCCTGAAGAAATAGACATATCCCCGTTTGCGGAAAGAGCAATAATCTTGCCATTACCACCACTTTGTCTCCACCATCTTGACGAAGTGCTATCTACTATAGGAGTTCCTTTTACCCAAGTAACTCCATCTTTAGAAATAGCCACACTTCTACCATAGTGCTCAGTAGCAATAAATTCACCTTCACAATAAATTAAGTCGTCCCAATAGTAAGAACTTCCTGTACCTTCATTAAGGACACTATTAAGAGACGGATCAGACCAATTTACTCCGTCTAATGAAGTAGATACATACCCACGTTCATTTAAAGCTATGAACTTATTATTTCCGTAACTTATAGCACTCCATTTATTAGTGCTATCACTAATTTGATCTCCTGCAGTCCATGTACTTCCGTCGGTTGAATAAGCTGTGTACCCGTCAACATTTAAAGCTACAAACTTATTATTTCCATAAATTATCTTATACCATCCTGACAAACTAATATCTCTTAAATCAGGGTTTGGTGCTGCAGCAGACCAATCTCCTGAACCTTTAGTAGAAATATATCCTCCCCATCCTATAGCAACTACTAAATCACTTCCATTATATGCTAAATCATACCATTCGCCATTACCTAAATTGGCATTTGGTGTGGCTGTAGTCCAAGCAAGGGTAGACACAGGAGCTTCGGAATAATACCCCGTAAAATCAATAGCTATAAATTTATCGTCAACAAGTTCTATTGCTTCCCAAGATAAAGTCATCCCTGAAGGAGACAAAGCAGCTACACTTGTAGGAGATCCCCAACCTAAGTCAACTTTAATTCCCTGTTTTAAATCCAAGGCACCTTGTAAGTCAACCTGATTACTCAGTGTCCCAATAATATTTCCCCATTCAGCAGAGACATTTGTATTAGAAATTTTTAGTACTCCACCAACTTCCCCTATAGCAATTCCTTCTCCAGCATTTTCAGAAGTTAAATTATTTTGTTTTAAATCTAATTGGTCCTTTACTAACTTTGCTGTAGGGTACTGAGTATTATTTGGATTCTGCGAAAAAGCACTTACTTTATTTGCCTGATTCTCAGGAGTAAATCCGAGAGCGTCAACAACCATTGTACTGTCAATGCTCTGAAGAGCTGTTTCAGCCAAAGCCCCTTGAGCTGCTGTAGCAAACTCATTTACATTATGAGTAACTATATTTCCAAAAGTACCTAAAGTACTATTTATGGTAGCTATGTCATTTTCATTTATAGAAATTTGGCCAATATTAATGTCATTAGCCCCTGAATTTATAGCTGCCCATTGTTCTGCAGTAAAACTTGAATTATTCAATGTATATTCGTACATCCAAGTAACTACATTATCTTCTACAGTAGCTTTATATCTATTATAAGCTGTATTTAAGAGTTCACTATCCTTATCTATATCAGAAGCTCTTAAATCCCAAGTTTGATTTACTATATCAAATCTATATAAATCAAATTTGGTTCCGTCTATTACCCATGCATAATCAAAGTTTGTAAGCAGAGTCTTGTCATAAGCATTTAAATCTGCAAAAGAAGCCCAATCATTCCCATTATTTGTAACAACACTATTTATTACAAAGGCATAGTCATTGTTTGTGACTTCCCCTGAATATGATTCTAAATCACTTACATTATTAAAAGTTCCTATAAAATTAGCTGTATTAGTAGCTATCGAGCTATTTACAAATTCTTTATCAGCCAATTGGTTAGAAGTTGAAGCTGCTGAAGGAATTTTCCCATTTATTGTGGCAATATCCCCTGCATTTGTTGCTATATTTGTAGTATTAGTCGCTATTTGAGTTAATTGTGCTGCTGTAGCAAACTTATGAATTGTGTCAGTATCATCCACCAAGTCAGCACTTAGCATAGATGACGCAGTTATCAGAGGTTGCTTAGAATCTAAGGCCTCTTGCAAATCTGTTTGGTCACTCAAAGTCCCTATGATGTGACCCCATCTACCTAAGTCAATTTCAATATATTCAGAACTTAAAGTTCTTCCATTTTGATCCTTCAAGGAAATAATATTATCTTCCCACCCAAGACTTTTACCATAAATAATTTCAGTTGAAAGAGCCCCTACATCTTCTGCTGTAAGAGTTATATCCCCCGTTAAAGGATAATTATTAATCTTTGTTGTTTTATCAACTTTTAAAGCTAACTCAGCGTCGAGACCCTGCACTCGTTCAACGGCAGCGTCTACTTCAACACCTTCAAATTTAGATAAATAACCGTTTATACCATTTATATACATACCTTAGAATTTAATCTCCCTCTTCCTCTGTGCTCTCCTGAACATAGAAATCCTCGTGGTTTTCCTGACCTCCTTCAACCTCATATGGAATATGATTTTCATTATTGTTTTCTTCTTCAACCATAAAGTTCTGCAGCATATTACCAACATTTGAAACTACATAAGTAACCCTTTGTCTTGTATAAGGTAAAAGAGTTACCTTACCTTTCATAGTCAACTTAGCCCGAAAAGCCATTAATGTAGGATAAACATACTTTTCAACAAATTTAGCAAATTGTGTGAAAAATGAGGCGCTCACCATACCTACGTCTAATTCAGATTCTAAAGAAAAAGTATTTTCTTCACCCATAGGTAAAGTTTCAAACCATTGAGTTAAGACTACGTTATCAGAAGAAATTGTAAAAGGAGCCAATGATATCTCCCCTTCAAAAGGGTATTGTGTTTCAGAAGTACTTCTATCTATACCTATACAAATATATCCTCCAATTATTTCCATGGAAACAGAAGAAGGTACTACTATATAATAACTATACTTTTCTCCGTCTGTAGAAACTCTTACTGAATATTCATTTCCGTCAAAACCGAGAGTTATATAATAGTTTGTTTCGGGTCTCAATACTCTTGCGCTCACAAAAGTATCTGTTCCATCAATTTCTTGCCATGCTCTTTGACCTGAAATTTGTTGCCCTACTTTAAGAACTACACGGCCATAAGAATCAATACCTAAATAAAACCCATGATTAACTGAGGAAGCAATACACTGGTCTTGAGTAAAGGTTCCACCTGTTCTTATCTGAAAGTTAATACTAAATTTCCCTGAAGCTGTAAAATTTGAATAAACAACATAATCATTAACAGAAAAATCTGAAACTTCATTTATTGAAGAAACAGTCGGTTCACCAACATATGATAAAGTTAAAGCGTCATCGGGACTTCTCAAGAGCTCAAGAACTGCCTCAATTCCTCTTTTACTCCCCTTTAAATGATGAATCATGACTAAAAGGTAAACTAAAACTCGTAGACTATCATTATCTTGCCCTAACAAATCTCTGATATAGCCATAGCCGCTCTCTTCTATAATAGCTTCAACACATTCTATAGGAAGATCTTGCGTGTTTTTATACTTACTCTCTATATTATAAAAAGCAGAAGCTAAAAGCTCTGTTTTTTCGTAGTCAGTTGACAAAATATAATCAATTAAGGGTATAATTTTTTCTCCATACAAAGGAGTATTAACCCAGTACTGAGGAAGAAAATAACTCGCTGAATATCCTAATATGCTCACTTATTACTCCTCCAAAATTTCTAAAGTATGGGTAAACGTTACATAAGAATTCCAATCATAAGTAATTTCGTCAACATTTTTTATTAATGTCCACTGAATACTTCCGTCTATAGTTCCACGTTGCGCAACTTCCAAAATAGTGTAGTCTTTAGATGGGTCAATAGCCATCTCAGTTTCTGCTCCGTCTTGGTATCTTGTAACTCTTATTTCTGTACAATCTACCCCCTGACCTCCAATTTCTTTAACCACGGGGTACACAGCTGCTGTAACCGCAAAGGTTGTTACTCCTCCTGCATAGGTAGCCTCAATCGGGTCGCCATTACGGAAATAGTAAGTTACATCTCCTTCAACATAAAATCTACTGTTAAGACTATCTTGAACTGCTACAGGATAATCATATTGCTCAAAATTTAAATTCTCTTCGGTACCTGTAGAACCCGTATAACTTACACACTCTAAAGAATATGGCCCTTTAGCATTAACTGTTTGACCTAACTGAAATTGAGATAAAGAAGCCCATGCACTTGTATTATCGTCATTAATATAATCTTTCACAACCCATACTATGCCACCGTCTACAATAAAGTCACCAAGTTCATGACCTGTTGTATCAGGTTCCGTACCTCCACTTGTACGTACAATATCCACACATTTAAACATATAATCAGGGTACTGTTTTAAGTACATGTAGTCCCCTATGCCGTACTGAGTGCTTGGAGACCTCAAAGAAATTGATAAAGAAGGCATTCCCGGAAGTTTTTTAAAGCACTTCCAATAAATTGAACCGTCTTGTATAACAATATCCGTATCAATTTCAGAAGGAGGGATAACGGGAATTCCCCACCCATCCGCAGGTTCCGTAACTCCAGTATAACCTAAAATCTTTGAAGCTTTATATAAATTATCCCCAACTTTTATAATATGCCCTAATTGATAATCAGTATTAACTGCTCTTTCGTTAATAGTCAATGAGACACGAGCATATTTTACGTATGGAAGATCTTCGATGAGCCTTTCTAAGGTATATACATTAAATGTAACCCCCAACTCCTGATTATAATAATTTTTTAAAATATTATCTATATCTAAATTTATATCAGCTATACTTTTATATTTATTTCTAAGAACCATTTGTATAGTTATATCTGCAACTTCTCTTCTTGGAACAGTAATATCAGGAAGGGGAGTACCAAAATAATTTTCTTCTTTTAAAACTTCTTTTACCTCAGCTACTTCAGTATTTGCAAATCTTTCCTTATTTTCCGAAGCAGTTCCTGGATAAACTCTTGTTCCTGTCAACAAAGTAGAATTATCCTTCAAATAGGTTATTAAAGTATAAGTCGGAGTTAATGCCTTCCAATTAGCCTGAGTAACTGAAGGAATTATTTCCTGTAACCTATTTGCGTAATCCACTTTTGACCTTATTAAGTTCTGAGTTTCATGATCTAAAGGAGCAGTAATCTTAAGAGATTCCACAGATTCAAAAGGAATATAAGGGGATATTGTAATAACATCTCCTAAAACCCCATACGGAAACATACTTGAAGTATATGGAATTGAAGGAGCATCAGCTAACTCAACATATCTTATTGTAATCTCGGTGCCTGTCCCGTACTTATATTTAGCGGTACTAAAAGAGTTAAGGTATGCAATATCAACTGAACCATAAGGATTAGTTCTCACCAAGTACTTATCATAAATCATATCTTTTATTACTTTAGTAGTAGGGACTTCATTATTATCCTTGAAAAGCACAAAGTCTTCTGAAATTCCTGAAGTAAACAATGAAAATATTTTAATGTCAGAAGTTCCTGTTACGAAAGAGCTCTCTCTAACATTTCCTACTACTGTTCTAATTGTAGTAGTTACCCCTTCTTCTAAATCCACATCGTCTAAAGTTAAAATGTTATAATCAGAATTATAAGTTCCGATTACAGAAAATTTAGGTAGAGTATAATTACTGTTAGGAGTAATTTGAATAAGTCTCTTTAAATTAGAGCCTCTAAAAGCGGAGTACCCTAAATTGACTGCTATACCTATATTGGAAGAAGTAAGAGCAGCTGTAGATAAATAGTTCTCTCTACTTTGAGCAACAATACGGTAACTTAACGTTGACATAATATTAGCCAACATACGAATTAAAAAGCTACCTTCAGCATTATTACTGAGGTCTCTCCATTTACTATTGTTCTCTTGACTCCTAAAGAAATTTACAATTGAATTAAAAGCCGACGTTATACTTAAACTTTGAAGATCTAAAGCCATTATATAAAATTTCCTAAATTTAAACTAATTCTAAGTTAAAATTTAATAAAACTATGCAAATTAAATTTTAGGATATGGAAGTTAACTTAACTCAAAGCTTATATTTACAATTCTTAACAATACAGAAGTATAATTTACAGTATCGTCTAATGCAAAATAATATGGCTATGATGTCCGCAATAAGAAATCCAATGTCTTATAGCCAAGCTTATGCTCTCGACAAGGCTCTTTCATTAGATAATGCAAATATACAAACTCAACTTCTTATGATAGAAGCTCAAGAAGAAGCCACAAAGAAAAAGTTAAACTTAATAGGTTGAAACCTGCACACTCCAAGTAGGTAACTTTACTACTTCTCCTGAAGCCTTCATTCTTAAGAAAAATGTCATGTAAATTACCCCTTGCTCAAAATCCACGTCAACGTCAGCCTTTACTATTTCAGCCCTTGTTTCAAAAACTTCAACTCTTTCTTTAACGTAATTATATATTCCGTCAACAGTTTGTGAGTTTAACGGGTACTGAGAAAACCTTTTTATATTTAATCCGTACTGTCTAAAGTTAGGAATTTCCCCCTCTTCAGTAGTTATCATTCGCCAAACACCCTGAACAATTGTTTTAGTATCATAAAGCATGACTGCTGTAGAAGAAGAAACAAAAGGGTCCCGCACATTCAAATCTGAAAATACGTAAACCATTTGAGTATTGTTCTTATTTGTTGCAATCTCTTGAACTTTGGAGTGCTGCTTTATAATTTGGTCTGTTATTGAACTCATGTAATTAAAATTTAATCTTTATATTAAATTCCCATCTACCTGCTAATCCTTTTACGATAAACTCCCCTACACCTATCCAAAATTTTTGCCACTTAGAAATTTTATCGTCCACTGTGTAAATTCCGTCTACCTTCTTATACTTTGCCTTATACTCCAAGTTCATTTGCTCTCTCCAAAGTCTTCAAAACTTGCGCAATATAGCTATTTCCTATAAATTTACCGACCCTTACATCAACAAATTGAGCAAGATACTTAATTATGCCCTCTGTTGTAACCCAAGAAAATATAGAGTCACTCCCACGAGCGTTATTAAAATCTCTATCTGCTAACATGAAGTTTTCCGTTACACTTTTTCCACCTTTACTCGCAGGAATTATATGATCTAAAGATACATTCTTTTTATTTAATTTATTCCCTGCAGCGTCAAATTTCACTGTTGGGAGCTTCCCCTTTCGAAATAAAGTTTTAAGCTCATTTGAATATGTAAATGTGGGATTTTCTTTTTGTAAGGACGTATGGGCAGGAACCTGCATTCCAAAAGAAATAGGTTTTGTCTGTGTCACAAAGCTCCTTGGAGGTTCTACTCCAAAGGAAATTGGGTGTATACTTGAACTCATCTTTAACTCCTTATTTATTCAGTTTTACTATATAAAAGAAATGCAAGAGGGGTCTCTTGCATTTCCATTTAACTTTCTAAGTCAGGCAATAACTCCTTGTACGCGTCTGGGTCTCTTTTATTAGTTTTGTCAAAGAATCTATCCCATTGCGCTGCAGTGATAGTAACAGTATGACCTCCTATGGTAATAGGAACCCCGCTTAGCAAAGTAAATAATGCGTGTCTTCTATAAAAGTTCAAAGCATTCTTATAATTATTTATTGCTATCTTCTTTTCAACGTCCGGAATTGGAAGGTTCTCTAAAATTCCATTAATTACTGGAAGGAGGTCGTCGCTGTTAGCTCCCCACGCTTTAATTGTGCTATCAAAAAAGTCAGAACGAGTCATTGACAAGAACTGAATTCTCTGTTGTTCTGCTGCTTCTTTCATAGCAATGTAAGCCTCATCGTCTTCGAAATAAAAATTTCCTTGAAATTCCACAATATTTCTTGTGGTCCGCTGAATAGGCAAATTAGCATACTGTGGCATGTATTTTAAAGTCCGCGTAACTTGAGCTTTCTTTACATTATAAGTAATTATTTTATTGTCTGATTCTACATAATACATTTTAATTTCCTTTATGAACCATAAGTTACTCTATTAGCTGCTGCATTTATAAATATAAAGCTATTTGTAATTCCCGTAGCAGTATAAGATACCTCTACCACTTCACCCCTTAAGGCGGGACAAGCTATATACCCTGTACTTGTTGTTTCAGGTAAATATAAAGTTGTGGCGTAGTTAGAAGTTGTATTTACCATTTCTAATTTTGCATTTGCTATACCTGCAGTCTTATTAAATAAGAACCACCCATTAGTAGGAGCTGTATAAGTATCCCCTGAAGTAGGCGCGTCTAACACCTCATAGGTATTTGAAGGGAAACCATTACAACAAACTTCTGTATCCCCTACCAAAAGCTGCCCTACGTCTTTTAACAAATATATGGTATCATCTTGCATATCCCCTTCAAGGTATAATGTTTCATATTCAGTCTCCTCGCCAACCCATAAATTCCTAACAACAGGGTTAGCCTCATTTGAATCTGCAATCCCAAAAACCCTAATCTGAGAATCTGCATTATTTTTAATTGTTTCGTCGTCAATCTTAATTACTCCATAATCGTCACTTGTTGCTGCGTCGTTCTTAGTAACATACTCATGAGTATTCAAATAAGTATTTAATGACGAAACCGTAACATAACCTCGAGCCTCTAAATACGTCCTAATAAAAGTTTCCATTAAGCTCTGTGAAAGAACTGCATTCCAACCATAAGGGTCGTCAGATTCTCCACTAACCTTATAATACACAGTAGAAGTCAAAGTATCAACATAGGTAGAACCTATTGGAGCTGCTACAACACCTTCAGGAGAACCACTCCCCATATAAGGAGTAATTCTATCTTTAGCTCTGTTAGGGATAGTAACCGTAATTAATTGGTTATTATCGTCGTACATTTTTAAGTCCACATCCATAGGATTCGGATTTAAAAATATATCGTAAAATACCGCTGCCATATCTACGGTGTTCGTTAATAACTCTGCTAAATTTTCTGCTACTATTTGTATATCTGCCATTTTCTGTTTCCTAATATTTTATAATTGGTATCATTATTCCATGATCTACTTCGTTTTTACCTGCTCCGCCATTAGATATAGTTATATCAATACTATGCTGGTGAGGTGTTGAACTTGTAGAACCTGTCCAAGACCTAGAAGCTGCAAAAGAGATATTATGCTTCTGCCCATTATTGTTTCTGTTACCATGCCATTCAGAACCACCTGAAACCCAAAAGGCACCCCCAGCTTTATCGTGACCGCTAAACCAACCTGTAATTTCCATCGTACCTCTTGTGTGAGTGTGAGCCCCGTCTTTCGCTGTAGCACCTGTAATATGATGACTGTGCTCTCCAACGTGCCCGTCTATGAACTGCCCCACGTCTGCAGGTAAACCACCCTTTATATATCTATCTATTAAATTTGGAACACCGAAAGTTGTAACACCATCCCCACCGTAACGATTCCCTAATTTATTACAAAGGCGAGTTAACTCGGGTCTAATAGAAATATCATAAATAGTGTCGTCGCAAACTAACCACCCGTCAGGGATTATCGGAGTAGGGCAAAACATTATTAAGCCTGTAAAAGAACTTGGAGCCAAATAATCTTCGTCTACAACTGCTGCTGTAAATGGAGCCATGCCATTGCCCTTAACCATGCCACTTATAGCAGAAGTGCCTGTACCCCCTCTTGCTACAGCTAATACACCTGAAGTTATATTATTTGCACTTAAATTTTGAACCTGAGAACCATCACCTGAAGGAGAAATATAGTCTACTCCTTCAATCAAATTTGCTGTAGACCAAATAAGTTGCCACCCGTAGCTGTCACTCCCTGTTGCTTTATAATAAATACTTCTGTTCGTAACATCAATATATAGAGCCCCTATTGAAGCAACTTGTACGCCATTAGGATTTCCAGCTCCTGAATATGCAGTAACCCTCATTTTCGCAACGTTTGGAAGAACTACAGTTACTAAATTACCGTTTTCGTCATATCTTTCTAAATTCATGTCCATTGGGACAGGATTTAGAAACATATCGTAATACATTTCATTCTGGTTATTTAAATTTGTAAATAATATAGATAGCAAATTAACTATGTCTTCCATAGTTCTTGCACTCTGTAACTTCTTATTTATATCATCTGCCATCTGCTCTATTTTCCTCTGTATTAAAATTTAAACTTATTCAACTTCCAACTTCATATTTTTTGTTATTATAAATTTCACAGGCTCTCTTTTCTCTGCTTTAAATTCCATTTTTAATGGAACTCTTTTCTTCGCTGTGAAATACATTCTTTCTGGTTCTTTTTTTCTATATTCAAAATGAGCTATATACATCCTATACAACCTCGTTTTCTGCTATAAATGTCCAAGAACCCTCAAGGGTTAACTTCCTATTTTCTTCGTCGTATATTGCCAAATGACATTTATTTATATCCTTCAAATTAGAAGTCTGATATGACTCCAAATTTACAGGAAATGGAAATATAGGATTATAGAAAGTCATTTTTGGTAAATTACCTATTCTTAATTCTGCCTTTGTTACAATCCAATCTTCAGGAATATCCGCTTCTACTAAAACCCATTCCTGTCCAAAAGCATTAAAATCATCACCTTTATAATATTTTCCCATTATGCACTCCATCCATAAGCTACCCAGTCTGTTTCGACTGCATTATTCGCTGCAACTATTGAAAAAGAACCAGTGGATTTCGTAAAAGAAGTTGCATTAGCAGAAGGAACTAAAGTGTAATGCTCTGTTTTAAATTCTTTCAACAAAGGAACTACTCCACCACCAATTAAATAACCTCCTGCTTCCATCCATCCGTCTTTATATAGTCTGTACCAATTTTCTTCGTCTCCCCCGACTTCTACAACTACATGATAAATCTCTTCACTCTCCGTGGAAACTACTTTTACAGGATAATATGGCTCAAATGTTGCAACAAGCCCATTTGAGTCTGTGCTCCATCTACCTATTTCAGCCATAGGAATTTGAACCCAAACGTCCTCATTGTTAATGGTCGCTACAACATGATACGTATATTCTATAGGGTTAAACCATACACCACCTGCAGTTACCTCAGGTTCTGCTACTTGACGAAAATAAGTATCTTCGGTAGGAGTTTTTACAATTCCGTTTGTATCATCGTAAAGAATATATCCCTCTTTATTAGCCAAAGTAGGAATTACCCCTGCTAAATTTTGATCTATAGTAATAATAGTATTATTTAAAGTATTATTAGCTGCTAAACCATTAGCACATAAAATTATAGTTCCATAAGGAAGAGTAAAGGAATTATCAGCTCCGCGATACATTATAGTAGTAGCTTCAAGTACACAGTCTCTTAATTTATTAATTCCAAGAAATTTCGCCGAAGCTATACTCGTTATATTACTAAAATCCCTATCTGCAAAGTTAGAAGTGCTTGCTCCTACGAAAGTATATACAGCCTTTGCTGACGGATATTGTGTATCTGTACTCCCTGAAGTAATTGCTGTAATTTTATTTGTAACATTCTCTTTAGCCGTAAATCTTGCTTGTCCTTCAGCATTTAAATTATTCAAGCTCGGATTAGCAAAGTGCGCCTCACCTATTGCTGTCAAATTATTTAAATCTTTATTAGCAAGGTTCTCTGTATTAGCTGATATTAAAACCCAACCTGTGTTACCCTCATCTTGAGCTTTAATATACAGAGCAGCGTTCACTTTATCAATATATAAAGTACCCTTATTAGCTATTACAACTGCTTCCGGGGAACCTATACCCTCAATTAGCATATTACTTAATTCAGTATCAGTTACAAACTTTGTCCATCCAACACTTCCGTCTGAAAGAGCTTTAATATATAAATCCCCATTTGCTAAATCTTGATAAATTACCCCTCTTCCAGCTTCTACTACCCCCTGAGGAGAACCACTCCCATTTAAAATATTAGACATGTCCTTTGCCCTATTAGGAATTGTATAAGTCTGCAAAATCCCTGCTTCGTCATACATTTGCAATGTTACGTCCATAGGAGTTGTATTATAAAATATATCATAAAACAATATTGCTATATTACTATAGTTAGTTGCTAACTTAGATAATATAGTTTCTATTTGTTCAAATGTAGGAACTGTTATTGCGTCTGCCATGCTATTTTCACTTTCTTTATTTACAATTTAATTATTACCTTTACCTTTGAATTTGTTTCAATTCTCTGCTATTTTGCTTGCGTCTACGCCGAGCGTCAGCTAATTCGTCCTCAAGGCTTCGCTTTGCCGAAGCTCCCCCACGTACATTTGCTGCCATTAAGTCTGCTACTTGCTTTAATTTAGCAGGGGATACAATTTTATCCCTCATTTGCATATATTCTTGGCTATCATGAAGAATTTCACGAATGTCAGAGAAGTTTGTTCTTAACTCATTTGCAATATCACGAATACTCTGAGTTTCAATGTACATATCATATATTTTTCTTACTTCTGCTGCTGCCTTCAGATCTACCCTTAACTCCCCATTTTCGTCAGTATAATATCCATAAGGAAGGTTCCTTGTATCTTTCTTTTGCAATTCATTATCCAAAATATCCATTAAAGTTACAAAATACCTATCTGCTAAATTTTCCAAGAACTCTTCAAGAGAAGCAGTGTTGAAAACTATAAATACATAATCCCTTATTTTTATCATACTTGTGGGGTACTTTTCCTCACTTGTATTCACAATTAAGCAAAATTTTGGTTTAGTTATTCTCTTAAATATATAATAGTAACCTTCCATATTTGGTTTATTAACAAAATATCCCTTCCCAAATTCTTTATATGAGGAAGGATTAAATAAGTTTAATAAATTTTCTGCTAAATCATTCTGCTTTTGCATTTAACTTTTTCCGCTCTTTCTTCAAAATTTAATTGCAAACTTATAATTAAATTTTGAACTTAGGAAAAGAATTTTAAGAAAGAATTTAAATATGGCAGAAATTGTAAATAACGACAAATTGATTTTGATACTCACACAATATGGATTAGACAGAGTAGCAGAAGCAATGACTGACCCTTCTCTAAATCTAAATCTTACCAAAATTAAATTTGGCAGTGGTAATAACTATGAATACTATACTCCCTCTGAATCTCAGACTTCCTTAAAAGGACCTTTAGGAGTTGAATTCTACATATATAAAAAAGAATTATTAGAAGATAATCTTACAGTAAGCTTCTATACAATGCTTCCTGAAAATACAGGAGGTTTTGACATCAGAGAAGTGGGGCTATACGAAACAGTTAATGACGAAGATAAATTATTCGCTATAGGAACTTGTCAACCCTTCGTAAAACCTACTACATCTGATAATTATTTCATAGCCATAGATTATTATATCTTCCTAAAAGCAGCTAACTTTGCTTCAGTATATGATCAGATTGTTTTAGACTCAGAACATTCCTTAGTTACGGAACCTGACATGGAAGAAATGATGAGAACATTCCTGTTCTCAAATGCCAACCTAATAAACCAAATAGGAAATAACTCCCGAATTATTGGTTATAATAGAGCAACTCAACTCTACGAAAGAATTGAAGAAGACAAAACCTCTTTTAGTTACATAACATTATATAAAAACTATGCGTCACTTTTAGGAATGTCCTCATTAAATAGCATATTTTCTTTTTGGGTATTCGACTTTTCAAGAAGGTTACAATCTCAAAATGCTATAGTGGATTTGAGTCAGAATGCTAACTATTTATCCACTACAATTCCTGTATCTTCTTTAAATAGAGTGTACAATGGTTTCATGTCAATGTTTGATATGAAAGAAGCTAATTTTCTCTTAAGTTCAAATACACCGGTCCAATTATTTAATGATAGTAATAATTCTGATATTCCATTTGTAATGGCTTTCGCTATTAATCCTTCTTCTACCAATACTGATAGAACTTTAATAGCAAAATCAGATTATTCTACAGGTTCTCATACATTTGAATTTAGTGAATTAGCAAACGGAAGTCTCAGAGTTAAATTATTTACAGACGCTTCAAATTATTTAACTTTCACTTCGGATAGTAATGTTATTCCACAAGGGCCTCACGCAGCTGTGTTCTCTTACAACCCTGTTAAACAAGAATTTACTACATATATAAATTCAACAAAAGTTCCTTTTAATAAAGTTGAAACAGGAAATTACGTTCACATGAAAGAGCTCCCGGGAACTTTATTTTACTTCTACTGTATTCCAACATATATAGGTTATGCTGACGCAAGCACCAACCCGTCAGTTATTTATAATACCGATGGAACTCCATATGAAGGAGAAGAGTGGACTATTGCAAATTCTGTTCTTAATTATGAAGGAAATGCAGCGTCGTACTCCGCTTATGATGACATTCTCTTAGACCAACTATATGCTTGGGAGTATGACGACGGCGAAAACACTCATTATATTTATACTAAAGTTCCTCCTTCTACAGATGGTCAAACTCTTTCAGAACCGTGGGCTCCTCTATTCAATGACGACTATACTCCATATGTAGGTGACGACTTTATGGTAGTAGACGACCTTGTTATATACCGTAACGAGCACAATATGACTTATAATGATACTCAAAATCCTCCAAGACTTACTTTATACGCATGGAAATATGAAGCTCCAAAAGCTGAAATTTTCGCAAATAAACCTTCCGCCCCAACTTCATTCTATGAATATACTGCGGAAAGAAATCTTTACACAGGATTTGATTGGACTACAAATAATGGAAAAGTATATTACTTGGGACAAGAAGCAACCTATGACAGCGCCTTTGACGCAAATACTTTTTATCCAAATTTAACTTCTTACATAACAGACGCAAATGGAAATATTGCTCAACCAATAAATGCTGAAGTTGGTATAGTTTCCATTATTAAAGACGAATTGGAAGAAGAACGAGTACGAGCACTCTCTTTATTACTTTGTGCTACAACAGGGACAAACCCATACATTAGTGGCAGCTAGGAGATTACATGGCAGGTTTAGATACATTAACTATAACAAACTCAGGACTTTTTAGTATAAATCAAAAAATAGCTAACAGCAGGACCTATTCAAGCTCTTTAATAACTGTGGTTGGCTCTCCTGCAATATCTGATGGTATTGCCTCAGGACTATCTACAGGGAACTATTTTACTTATTCTCCGTTAAATTTTACAGATCCTGAAAAAATAACAATCTTATTTAAAGGCACATACATTCCTAATGGACAATCTCAATGTGCGTGGAGTATACAAAGTACTACAGGAAATTCTCTTCATTTGATTTTTGAGAATAACGAAGTCACTTTAAAATATGGAAACTTTACTGCTTTTTCTTTCGGAAATATTGCTTTTTCTGAAAGTACTGAAATTTCTATTTATTTAATAATAAGAAATACAAGTTATGAGTTTACAATGAATTACGGAAAAAAAGTAATTCAAAAAACAGGAAACCTTGACTTCACTATTCCTTTATCCACTTTTACATCACTTACCTTAGGAAATGCCTCCCCACTCCATGCTAATCCATGGTTCGGTAGCATAAATTTAAATGAATTCTCTATATATAATAATGGAGAATTATTATACACCCCATCTAATGGTGCTACATGGAATTTTTCAAATATCCTTATAAGTGACGGTAAAATTCCTTTACAAGATAATTCTAGAGCTACCGCGGGACATATTTATTCCTTTCCTGTAACTGAAATTGTACAATCAGGGAGTACTGTTCTCCTAACTTGTCAAATTTCTGAAGACTCTTATCTCACAATTAAAGAAATAGGACTTTATATTCAAACACCAAATGGGAAGTTACTCTTTGGGTCTATTACTAACTTAAATGTTAACAAAGAAAAAAACTTAGCTTATAATCTTGTATTTACGGTTAACACTACTATTAACGTAGTAAATGCTATTGGATTCCCTGCTGATAATGGCATTATTGTAGAAGACCCCGATTTTATTGAATTCAAAGACTTCACCACCTTAAAAGAAGTTAATACTTATATTCTTACAAATCTTGAACGAATTATAAGGATGAACGCAGGAGCTAAAGGTTCTTATGAAAATAGCTCTGTTATAAACAATCAAGCAGGTATTGGGCATAATAGACCTCAAGTAATCTACAGAGTTCAACAAGATTTAGAAGAAAAAGCAGATTGTTATAATACTATAGATACCTTCTTAAAACTCGTAAACAGGTTTCAAGAAGAAATTGAGCGTCAAGTAGACTATGACACGTTTGAAATTGTCGGAGACTTAGAAGTACCTTTAGACGGAAAAATTGAAGGGTTTAGCCCTACAAAATACCTTACTTGTAGCACTCCTTTCTTAAAAACAGACTCTTGGGAAGTAAATTCCTCATTTACTACTAAAGGAGAAACTCACGGAACCGTTGTTGCTCTTACTAACTTAAACACAACCCCACCTTTAGAATTAGGGGTAGAAAATAATAAATGTTACTTAAATATATACGGAATGGAGTCTTTATCCCCTACTGAACTCAGCTCTTATTATTTAAGAGATACATATTCCGATACTGTGGGACCCCTTAAACAGTGGGCTACTCCTGAACAGGTAGGCTCTGTCTTTTGGACTGCTCTTACCTATGGAAACGGTAAGTATGTTGCAGTTGGTGAAAACGGCTACGTAGCTAATTACACAGAATCTATATGGTCAACCCCTGTACAAGTTCTTCCACCTTCCGTTAATTCTATTTCTTGGAATGCTGTCACCTATGGAAATGAGAAATTTGTAGCTGTGGGAGAAAGAGGTTATTTTACTACCTCCGAGGACGGAATAACGTGGTCTACCCCGTCAGTAACTACAAGCACAACAGCATTAGAAACGCCTAACCTATACGGGATAACCTATGCAAATAATAAATTTGTTGCTGTCGGAGCTCATAACTACATAGTAACTTCCACAGACGGAATAACATGGGAAGCTTGCACTTCGTCCAGCAACCTTCAATGGGTAGGGATAACCTATGGAGACGGAAAATTTGTTATAGTTGAAAAATTTGGTGTTGCGTCTACTTCAACTAATGGAACAACTTGGACGTCGCCAACTCAAGTTATCAGTAATCAAACTCTGTCAAGTGTAACCTATGGAAATGGAAACTTTATTACTGTGGGAAGTTCAGGAAATATTCTAACCTCCACAAATGGTACTACTTGGTCCAGTGTAATGTCAGACTCAAGCCTTGGAAATTTAAATGTAATAGTCTTCCATAATGAAAAATTTACTGTAGGTGGTGACTTTGGTCGTATACTTACCTCTACGAGCGGAGCGGCTTCTTCGTGGCTGTCAGACAGGGCGGGTAATAACTCATGGAGAGGTATAGCCTGTCATGATAATCAAACCGTCATCGTAGGTACCCACGGTAGTGTTACTTATTACCCTGCTCCAACAACTTTTTATGGATGGGAACGAAAGAGTAACACAAAATGTTATAACTTCCACTGTAATAACTTGACGTTAGCTTCATCTCCGTTAGTAACATTCCCGCAACAGGACATTACTGAGTTGGATCACGATAATGCAAACTCTTCTGAATTTTCTATATCACTAAGAGTACTGTTTGATAGTATTAATGGAACTCAGTATCTTATTGGGTGCCCTACAATTGAGCACGCCTCTTTCGAAATATACTTAGAAGACGGAAAACTTGGTGCCAACCTATATGAAGCTTCAACTAAAGAACCTATAAATGAAAGCTTACGCTCAAGATATACCCTAAAAGCAAATCGCTATTATAATATTACCCTCTCTTATTACGAGGGAAGATACTCTCTTCACTATGAAATGGAACCTGTCGGAAATGAATACCCTGACGAAGAAACTATTTTCGTTTACTCTGACGAAGTGGTTTCATTAACAGAAAATGACGACCTCTTAATAGGTCAAAAATATTTCACAGCACAATTTGACCCTGACCTACAACAAATGGTACAACCTATAAAAACCTTTAAAGGGATTATCGACTTCGCTAACTTCAACCTATCTTTTAAAAATGAAATTGTATGGAACGGAGCATTAGAACTTGATAAAATCTTCACTTTAGACAGAACTCCGCTTTCAAATGACGACTTATATGACGAAGATTTTTATATAATTACAGGGGCTACTTCCGAAAATTATATTAATCCTCCAGTTATAAACGAAAGTAACCTATTCCCTATCGAAAATAATACAAAATATACTGTGAACATAACCTACTCAGAAAATGAAAGTACTCAAAAAGGTACTTACACAGTAAAAGTAATTACTGACGACCACAGGGATACTGAACAAATTGTATTAAATACGGAAGTAAATGTAACGGATAATTTAAGCAACCGCATGAACTTACCTATAACCACTTACATAGGTAACTCTTCTGTTATTTCTAAAGCATTCTCAGCTGTTATAGATTTAATTGGTTGGGAAATTAAGCAAGGGGAAGACCTGTGGATTTTTGACCACGACGTAGCCCTTAATGATACTCAACTTATTCAATGCTATAGAATGCCTGATTTAAATAAAAATCAGTATTCAACAAAAGACTTATGTAATCTTAATAGAAAAATCAGATTCTTGAGTAATAAGTTTGAGGGTAATGACGACGTAATTAACTTCTCTTACAAAGAAGGTTTAACCCTTTGTATTAAGGTAGCATTACAAGACGCTGAATCTAAAGTTTTACTTTATAAATCAAACTTAGTAAATGATATTTATTTCTCTTTAACCTTTGTTAATCAAGAGCTAAAATTTACTATGATTACAAAAAATGGGTTTGCCTCAGTTTCAAGACAGCTCACCCTTGAAGAATATGCTTCTTATACAAATGAACCTATAATGCTTACAGTAATCTTGACCCCTCAATATGACGATTACTATTATTTACAGATGTATAAAAATAATGAAGCTGTTACTGAAGAAGCCTATGTTCAAGTTGACTCTTCAGTAGACCCCGCAATGTTTATCTTATCAAACTATATTGAGGAACTTCCTACTTATGAAGTTACCACAAATGGAGTTCAAGAAACTGAAACAGCAGAAGTAAATAGGTTTGTCAAAGACCTTGTAGTTATCAAAGGAGCCATATCTCCTAATGAATTAGCTTACATAAACAGCTTATTTGACACAAATTATTAATCTATATAGCTACGAAAAATTAAAGCTGCAATTACGTGATCCATTTCTATCGGAACAGGTTCTATTTTCTGCCAATTGTCAGAAGCTCCTGCAATAAAATAAGAAAATTCTCCGCCTTTAAAATCCACGCGTACACGTGTATTTGTTTTCTCGCTATATTGTTCAAAAACTGTAGTATCCTTCAACAAATACCACGCAGGGTAACAGTCATTTATAAATTCAGACATATCAAAATTTTCTATGATATACTTTATTCTATGATTATTTATAGGATGAAGCTCTTTTGATAAAGTTTTTACATTACACAGTCTATATTTACCTTTATTAGGGTAAACACTATAAGGAGGGTAAACAACAAGGGAGCCCGAAGTATTATCAGGACATTTCTCAAAAGGAATTTCGCACTCCTCTGAACCCAAAATCCTCTCAAATTCCTTTAACATTGAAGAAAACCACAAAAAATTTTTCTGAGAAAACAAAATAGTATTTACAATAGGTTCATGGTATGCCTCATTAACTGATATTTCCTCAAAAGACTTTTTCAAAAGTTTATAAGACTTTTCTATATCTTTTTTTGTTAGAGCCCTCGCAGCTAAAACAGGGTCTGAATCCAATATAGGAATGTACTTTGTCTGCGTTGCAGAGCATAGTCTATAATCTTTTAAGGGTTTTAAAGTTCTCTCGCTCATACCCCTATTTTACTACAATACTACAGATTAGTCAAAATTATTCTTCTGTTACAGGAAGTTCTTTATGCTCAAAAAGATAGTCCATATCCGCAGAAGTATATCCAAGAAGAGCTCCTATAGCATCCACAATTCTTATATTATCTAAAGTTGCCCCTCTGAAAAAGTCATTAGCTCTTAATTCGACGCCTATGGCTTTTATCTGTAAATCTGTGTAACCTTGGGTCATAGGCCCTGCTATACTCTCACCTGTGGTCCCATATAAAGGGTATGTCCCTGCAACAACACGATTTCCTTTGTATATACTCATAATAGTTCCTACTTAATTTTTCTCTATAGATAAAATTTAATAGGATAATAGCATCTATAACTCTTAGTAATTAAATTCTATGAAGAGAGAGAAAGGAAATATAAATAATGCCCGCAAAGAAGATAAAAGATTGGGATATTCGTAAAGAATTTATAAAAAGAAACTTAGAATTCTTTAAATCCCTAACTTTTGTTAATGAAATGGGAGTAAATTCTAAAAATATTGTAGATGTTGCAGCTCTTGACTTCAAGAAAAATATCTTTTACGGTTTTGAAATAAAATCTGAAGCAGATAATCTTCAAAGACTTTTTAAACAACTTTCTACTTATGTAACATTTTTTAATATTGTTTATGTAGTAGCTCACGAAAAACATACTGAAGCTATAAAAGCTCTTCTTGAAAATAACCCCTTTATGAGAAATATAGGTTATATAGAAGTTTCATCCGCAATGGATTTTAAGGAACTCAAAAAAGCAAAGTATACTACCCCAAGGTTTGATACTTTTATCCGTAACTTAGATATGGAAGAATTGTGTTCCCTTTGTGAAAGTAAAGGACAATTTTTAGGATGGGAAGGTAAGTCTCTTCTTGTAGATAAAGTGAAAAGACTCGTTACCATGGACGAAATATATGAGCACATGTACAATAAGGTGATGAAATACTACTACAAGGAATGTCCTAAATGTGGGAGCACCCTTTATTATAATAAAAGGAATAAGTACGGAAAGCTCGTATCCCACTGTTACGAATGTGGTACTCAATTCATAAATGACTAATTTTTTTAATTATTTCTATTTTTAAAAAAACATTCAATTTTATAATAAAGTACTTTTGTTATTACAGGAAATCCTTACTGTTACAGGATTTCCTTTCTTTTTACTTAAATATTTTTTTAATTATTTCTATTTTTAAAAAAACATCAACTATTTTATAAAATACCCTTCTAACCCTTATAGGATTTAATTTTTACCCTCTTATTTCTTAAAGGAAATTAATAGAAAAACTAAAGGATTTAATTTTCATAGTAACAACAGTACTTTTACAATTTTATTTTACAATTTTTCTATTTACTTCTCTACTAATTATTACTATTTTTCTAATAATTACTTTCTTTCCTTTTTATTCTCTTTCTTTCTTTAATAGGATATTTCTCTTATATTTATATATTTTTCTTTCTCTTCTAGAGAAGAATCTTTTATATATCTATAGATATAAAGAATAAAGATATAAAGAATAAAGAATAAGTATTCCTTAATAAGAAAGAAAGGAGATAGAGAATTCCTGTTATCTTAATTCCTTTAAAATTTGACAGAAAATATTTCCTGTGTTAAAATAATTCTGAGAGAGAAAAATTTTATTAAATTCTGTTTTACAAGTGTAATTTTTACATTTTAATTCAGAGAATTAAATTCTCTTTTAGACAGCAGATTATAAAAGGACATAACGGTGGGTAAATCCTACAGAACAAAATTAAATGTTAAATCAAAGAGGGTACATGAAATCCTTAAAAGGATGGCCGGTACCTATCGTAAGATTTTTAATGTAGGAATTGACCTGCAATTTTATAAGGCAACTTTTAATAAAGACCCTAAAGACCACCTTATAAGTGCAACTCTCCTTCATGAGGTAATGAAAAAGGGAGAGAAACAATCCTATCCTTATATCTCTCAAGTTGATTGTGGGGTATCAAAAAGAGCTATTAACAGCTCTAACCACTATTTTCAAAGATGGTATTCTACAAGAGAGACCCGTCTTCCTGTCTATAAAGCAAGAAAAGACGGGATGCGCTTCTCAACAACTTCAAAAATAAAAGTTTTTTATGATCACGTCTCAATTCCTAAATTAGGGGATATAAAGCTTTACGAAAAGGGATATATTCCTCAAGGTAAAGTCTATAAAAATGTCTCTTTTTCCTACGACGGGAAAAATTGGTGGATTTCTTTAGAAGCTTGCGAAAAATCCGAAGTAGAATTAAACCTACAAGGTACCTTAAAAGTGTCAGTTGACCAAAAGGGGAATGTGTCAGTAGGAGATAATGCTTTCTCAAACATTATCGAATCAGAAAACTACCGAGCACAAAAGAAAAAAAGAGCTAAGCTCATAAAGAAACTGAGAAGACAAAAGGAAGCTAACTCCTTGATTTCTCGCGGAAAGAAAGTAGTTAGAACATCCCGTAATATGGTAAAGACAAGAAAAAGTGTCCAAATTATTTCTTCAAAAATGAAAGAAATTAAGAAGGACTACTTTAGAAAGGTAGCAAGTGAAGTGGCGAGAACCAAGCCACAAGAGCTTCAATTGCTATCTTTATTTGATGTTAGAAGAAAGTACCAAGGGTATCTTTCAAGGTACCTAAGGGAATCGGGTACACGAGAACTTTTAAGCATGATAAAGCGTAAAGTGGAATCAATAGGCTCTAAGGTAACTCGGTACTCGGAACTAACATTAATTTCCTAGGTCCTAGGAAATGTGGAGAAAGGTCTTATAGAGGATACCTCGAACGTACCTTTCGGTGAAGCAAGAACTACCACTCAGGTAGAGGACAGCAGAAACGAAATTGGGTAATCAGAAACCCCCAACCTTAGTAACAACAGTACTTTTACAATTTTATTTTACAATTTTTTTATTTACTTCTTTAGTAATTATTACTATTTTTCTAATAATTACTTTCTTTCCTTTTTATTCTCTTTCTTTCTTTAAGAAAAAAGCAGAAAAAAGAAAAAGAAAAGGTAGGTCCTGAAGAGACACCTCGTATGGCGGAAGGAAAAAACCATATGTTGTGGCACATAAAGATAAGGCAAGACAGCAAAATCAAGTTTCGTGCAAGTTCAGGCGGCCATAATTGATCCATAATGATACGATAATTAATAAATTTTGATACGATATTTTGAACTTTGATAATTTAATAAAACCAAATTTTACATAAAGCTATTTTTATGCTATACTTAAAGTATGGCAGAGAAAGTAAACATAGAAGATTACATAGAGCTTTATAACAAAGGGTTAAAGCTATCCCAAATCAAACCTTTAAAAAATCAAACTTATAAGATTTTTAAGGCAAGCGGGATTGACATAAGGATTGTTAAAAGAGACAAGACTTATGAAAACGCTATGGCCTTTCAAAAAATAAAGCACTTTACTGTAAATAACGAGTACTTCTATATGATACCTGTTACAACAGTAAAAGAAACTATCGTAGGATTTATTCTACGGGGAGTAACAAAAAGCGATTACGCTACCGTTTCAAGAGAATTCTCCGATAACGGTAAACGTGTACCTCTAATGTTTGGCTTTAATGAAAAATTTAAGAGCTTTGATTCTCACGAGACTTGTCCTCCTATTGTTATTTGTGAAGGGAGTAAGGATTGTATCTTTTTGAAGCAATTTTATCCTTATACGGTAGCAATAAACACAAGTTCTATGGGGCTCAATGCTCAGGTTTTAATAAATTTATCAAATAAATTTGTTTTGGCTTACGATAATGATAAGGCAGGACAAGAAGGTATAAAAAGAGATAAAAGAACTTTCCGAAGTTTAGGAGCTCAGGTTGTAAGTATAGAACTTGACGGTTCCAAAGACGAAAACGGAAAACCCTTGTTTAAGGATTGCTCAGATTACTTAGGTCATCCTGATAAAATAGAAAAACTTAAGGAAGAGCTATTCTACAAGATTAAAAGAGTAAACAGCTTTTAGCACACATAAAGAGAAAGAGAGAGGCATATGGAAACAGCTACACCAACAATAAGTTTAAAAAGACTACCAATAGGGAATTATTTAATTGAATTAGTAAAAGTTGAAGATTTCAAAAAGTACTACTATGAAAATTTAGAGTATTTTTCAAATACAGCTTTCAACTCTTACTTAAAAGCTGTAGACATTCCTCCAAAGTTCTTTAAAGAAAATCCTGTTGAAACACAAAAAGAACTCTTAGATAATAGAGAAGTTTTTGTAAAAGAACACAAGAAGTACTTTGATAAAGTAATTGTGGTCGCAAGAGTTAAATTAGACAATCGTATTATCAACGCCTGCCGTATGGTAGAGAAAGAAGCTCTTGATAGCTATGAGAGACTTAAAACAATTGATCAGGTTACAGATAAATTTGAGCACCGCTCTTTTGAAAAAGACGGATACATTTCTTATATTGTTTCAAGAGGGGATATAAAGAATAACAAGGATAATCAAGTTTTGGCAATAGACTTTCCTATTCTCTTAAATAAAAAAGCAGTTATTCATAAAGCACTTTATACTTTACCTAATGAAACTTTTGCTACTCCTATTGAGCACATTCATTACTTAACAGGAGAAGAAGTGGACTTTGAGTGCGAATACTCAGATATTAAGTGCGCTATAGATAATAAAAGAGATTTCTTGGTAGAAGAAAGAACAGAAGCTGAACCTCAAAATATTTTAAGAGAACCTGAAGTTGTTTCCTTAGCTTTATGCCAAGCAGGTGTTATCCCTAATAGTTATATCAGTAAAATAGGGGACTACATTAAAAATAATACTAAAGGTATCTTAACAACAGATAGACTTGAAAGTCTTGTTTTAGACTACGACGAAACAGTTAGAAGCTACAAGCAGGTTACAGCTTTACGCGGAGTTTGTGGCTTCACAATTCTTAAAGTTTTAGAGAGTCCTGATTTCAAAGAGATGGTTGAAGAAATGGAATCAGCTTTAGACCAAATAGACGAACTATAGAAATAAATATTAAATTTTATTAAACGACGAATATTACGAATTATAAAATGGGAGAAAATCGAATATGTCAAAAGAAGTTACTGTAGATTTCATAAGATGTCCTGAATGCTCTTATGTGTACGAAGCGGTTTTAGACAAATGTCCTCAATGCCAAAAACCTACTGTCATTAATGAGGAAGAACTTTCACAGGAAGTTTTCAATTTAAATGATTAGTTTTGTTGGTTGTATGTCATAGTAGGAGTTTTCCGGTTTTTAACTCCTACTTTTCTTTAATAACTGCAGTTAAAATAAGAACGTTGGGAATCTAAATGGTAAAAAAGAAAGAAGAAGAGAAAAAAGAGAGTTTCTACAGCAGTAGTATGACTCTCAAACCTACTCAAAAAATTCGTAGGAAAAATAAAAAGACAAGATTACAAGAGCTTTATAATGAAGGGAAGATAACTTCCGAAGAATTTTATCAAGAGCTAACAAAATTTATTAAATGGAGGTTAATGACGGACCTCATTCGTAGAGGTTACTACATTAATGGGGTTCGTCAAAATAACTTTACAAGAGACGAATGTGACGCTTGTTACACTCATGTTTTGCATAAAATAGTGCACGAGTATAGTCCTTCTAAAGGTACTTTAGCAACTTATGTTAGATGGCAAATTCGTGGTTGGGGTCAGCTCGTAATTCAAAAACAGGTAAGAAATCATAAGTACAATCCAAAAGGCATGGTTTCTTTGGATTGTACAAATATGTATAATGTGAAATTAGAGGAATATAGAAGTAGCTGTAAAGCTCCTGAGGATATGGAAGCAATTCTTGATCATGATCTTTTTGGGAATTCTATCCTTGATAATATTTCGCAATCAGAAGTAGAAGATATAAGAGTAAAAGTAAAGCAATTAAAGAAAGAAAGAGAGTATTTCGAGTGGTTGGGATAAAGATGAAAGACATAGATAGAGACTTGCTCATGATATTTGCTTTGAGTTATGAGTACTCTATGAGTTTCACAAATTTATTGAAATTATTTAAAATTTCAAAGCAGTATTTTTGGACATTCATGGAAATTTGCAGTCCTATGATAAAAATGGGTGTTCGTAAGGCCTCTATGCTGAGAAGGTCTGTGAGTAAAATTCTCCCTTATTTAACAGGAGAGGGAGAAAAGGAAACTCTTACAGCAAAAGAGGATAATATGTTGGATTTATTCAGATGGTTTGTAGAAGAGAGCTTTTCTGATGGGGACGGTTGTTTAACAATTGACCAATTAGAGGCTCTCCCTTTTGCAAAAGGTTATACGAAGCAAGATGTTTGCGTGGCTCCTACTCATAAAAGTTTAGTAAATAATCTTGATAGAGTTGAATACATAACAATCGGAGAAGATAGATTTTATAAAACTTCTAAAATGGGTTATTATATGGAAAAATTCTGCGGAGACATGGATATGAATCAAATAAATAACCTTACAATAAAGGATATGTTAAGAAAGGTAAATGAAGGTCAAGATGAGTTGGAGCAAAGAGAAAAGGAGTGCTGCAAACAAAGGGTTTGAGCAACTTCTTGGAGTTCATATGAACGCTTTAGAGGAAAACTCTCATTCTGTGGTTGAAATTTTGGAGATACTATCAAGTAGAGAGCTTTCTGCAAAAGATAAAAATTCTTTGAAAAAGATAAGCAGAGAATTAAAGGCAGTAGATAAGAAAATAGATAGTTTAGGAAAAACTCCTAAGGTACAAGAAGAGAAAGAGGAAGATTGGTTTGAGTTTTGATTTCAGTCCTGATTTAACTCCTGAACCTAAAAAAGAAAAACCCGCAGTAAAAGCAGAGGTTGTAGATACAGGAACAGAAAATTCTTTAGTAACAGGAAACGTAGCAACTTCAGATGTTGTAACAATGAACAATTTGCTAGGTCTTACACAAAGTCATATTAATGATGATAATGAGTGTAGGGCTTGTGTTAATATGCTTACCCAAGAGTTAAATGACAGTATTCATTTAATGAGCATAAAAGACCTTATTGATTACTTAAAGGTTAAAATAAGGGAAAGAGAATTTCATGTAGATTGTATATTTAAAGCTTATGCGTTTATTCAGAAGTCGGAATTTGCAAGAGAAATGCTCGTAGGCTCTACAAGAAAAGAAAGAATTATCGAAGTTTCTGATAGGAAGAGAATTACAGGCTTGCTGAATATGTTGAATAACACGGATTAGGTTAAGGAATGTTAAGAGAAGCAGAAGAACAGCTATTAAGAAGCTACTTAAAAGAAAAGAAGATGATGTCAGACGATAACATCACCTACTTTATGAATGAGTTTGAGAAGCTCACAGAACAAGAAAAGTCTGAAGTTATCTATGAGGCTGTAGGGAAAGAGATTTATAAAACAAACCCTGTAGACGTAATAACTTTTATTGAAGATCCATACTTCTTAGGTTCTGTATATGACACCGTTTTTAAGATATGGAAGGATATGATACAAGAAATATACCCTGCTCCTTTCTGTAAGAAGTATGACGAAGTTATTCTTTCGTGTGCTACAAGATCGGGCAAAACGTACATGGACACTTTCGTTGCTTGCTATGAGCTGTACTTATTAACGTGCCTTATTGACCCTTTAAAAACATATTCAGTTTCAAATATAGTATTTGCACTTTTGAGTAAAGATGCGGCCACTGCGGTTTCTCAGATTGGCGGGGAAGTCTACCGCTGTTTAACGCAGTCACCGTACTTTAAAGATGTAACCAGAGACAAACTCTCATTCTCTAAATTAGATAAAGATGGCGTAAGGGTAACAGACGATATTATTTTTAAAGCAGGTTCTTCAATAAGTACAGTTATTGGTACAAACCTATTCTATGGGGTAGTGGACGAAATAAATGCAAAACCTACTAACGTCGCGGCTGAGCACCTCATTGAAAACAGAATGAAGTTATACCAAGAAATGCGAGACAGACGTGAGTCCTCATTCTCCAAAGCTCCAAAAAGAACAGGTATGCTAATGTTTACTTCCTCTCCTACAGACGAAGGAGACGTTCTTTCAGAAATTATAGCTGATACACAGAAAAATGGGATTCCTGGAGTTCTTATAAGAGATAATATTCCTCGTTGGGAAGCCCGTGAAGAAGATATGGACGAAACTTTTGAGTTCTTTTTAGGTTCTGACACAAAAGACCCATGTATTGTAGATGAAACTGTAGAATTAAAACCTGAAGAACTTGATAGGGTTATACAGATTCCTGCAAAAGCTGATTATTATGCGCAATTCAGTTCTGACCCTTATTTAGCAATTCAAAATATTGCAGGAAGAAGAACAATGCCTTCAATGGCCTTATTTAATACAGTAGCAGCTTTTGAAAAGGTTTTCTGTAAAGAACAAGATATATTTATGACAGATACACCTCAAATTTCTATAGATAGCTTTAGGACTTTAGAGGACTTCTTATATGACGATAAGAAGAACTATTTCTCCCACCCTAATAGACCTGACTGCTATAGATATATTCATTTAGATATTGCGGAAAAGAAGGATAGGTTTGGTTTGGCGTCTGCATATTCTGATAGAGTGAAATTTACAAGTGAGGATGGGCACGAGATTTATAGAAGAATGTATTTTGTGGACTTCTGTTTAGGGGTTACTGCAAAGAATAAAGAATCAGTGGATATTCTGAAGGTATTGGAGTTTGTTTATTCATTGAAAGAGAAGGGCTATCCATTAAAGATTGTGAGTACGGACAGCCATCAGGGGGAACTAGCAAGACAAATCATAGCTAAAAAAGGTAAAGTAAAGACAGAATATCTATCCATGGAAAAAACAAAAGAACCTTACCTCAATTTAAAGAATATAATCCTCACAGGTTGTTTAGAAGGCTACAAGAATCCACCTCTTATGAGAGAACTTCGTGGTTTGAGAGAATCCCAAAAGAAAATTGAAAAAGGCAAAGGCTACACAGATGATATGTCAGACGCTTTGGCAGGTGCCTTATGGATGTGCTCTCAAGATAAGTTTTATAAGAAGAACAATGAAGCTATATCTGATATTATTCAGCAAGCAGGTAAAATGACACTCTCAGGACCCACAGCCACAACAAGAAATATGAGAGGTCTTGCAAGAGAAATAAATAATAGGAGTCCTTTTAGAAGAAGTGACCTTGGATTTAGATATGGTAGGTAAATATTAAATTAAATTATAGAACAGGAAAAAATTTAAAATGAGCGATTTTTTAGATAACTTAGGAAAATTTATAAACGAAAGCTGTTGTGGATATTATAGCCAATCTACTTCTCAAGGTGGGGCTTCGGCAGCAGCTATAAAGGCCTTAAAAGGAATGTATGCAGTGGATACTCCTATAGGAGATTATACTTCCTATGGTATGAATAACTCTATAAGAGGACAGGTTGCTAAACAAGCTGAATATACTCTACAGCAAAGAAACTACCTCCTTTCTCAGATTGACCGTATCTCAGGATTTTGGATATCCCACGCAATTAAATCTTGTATAGCTTCTGATGGATTTAATGATTTATGCTCAAAGTATGATATTTTTATTCAATACACAGATTCTGAAGACAAAGAAAAAACACAGAAATTTACAGAAGACATTAAGAAACTCTTAAAGAGAACTTCCTTTATAGATATCCTTAAAGATTGTGTAATGAATGAAGGTTTAGATTACTGCGAACTTTTTCTTTCAACTCCTGCAAGAAATGGCTACGGTATAGAATATGTTTCTGATAACCTTTCTACAAGAGAACATATAGGTATTTATAAAAATACAAATTTAATAGGGGCTATAAGATTTGAAATAACCCCAAAAGGAGCTATAAGAGGGAAAGAATTTATAAAAGCTAATGACATCTCCCATTTTCTCCTTGGCTATAAGAAAATCCCTCTTTCCATAAGTCAAAATTTCAATAAGAAATACCACATTCCTGAAAAAATTAGGTGTGCCTATCCTATTTTAACTCCTGTAATTGACATGATAATTCAATACGACCAACTTCAAAAATTACAGGCAGCTCTTGAGATGATTAAAGCAACACAACCTATTGTAATGGGTGTTGGCGTTTCTGCTGAAAATAATATATCTGATATTATAGGTCAACTTCAAGAGTGGGGTTTAACTCTTAACGAGAATAAAAATAATATTATTGGTAACTTAGATACATGTGATACAGCAAGTATCATGCAGTCTATGTTTAATATTTTAATGATACCTTATTCAGTTGAGGAAGGTGTTAACTCCTTAAGACAAGTAGCAATAGATTTCCCTAATAGTAATCTTCCTCAAGTTTTGGATGATTTAAGAAGAAGTATAGCATTAGCTATAGGTATTCCTGAGGATTATATAGCTCTAGCAAATGGATCAAAAGAAAATAAGGACGACCACATATCCACAAATCCAAGATATTCAAAAATGTTAAGTATGATACAACAATCTCTTGCTAAGGGTGTAGTGGATTTTATCTATAAACATTTAACTACAAGATATACAAATTCAGAAGGAATACTTACTCAAACTGTAGATAAAGATAAGATTGAAGTACTATTTAAGTCTTCAACAAATATTAACAATAAACTTGAAGAAGAACGGTTAATGCTTAAAGCTGAAAATATGAGTAATATGGTGAACGTCATAGATAGTATAGCGTCTTCACCAAATATACCTGCAAAAGTTAAAGGTGATAATTTCTTACAATATTGGTATACAGAAATGGAGAAAAATCCATTCTTGCGTGATATTTTTGAGAAGATGACACCTGAGGAAATGCAAGCTCAGTATGGCCCTGATATGGAACCAAATACAGGAGATGAGGCTCAAGGAGCAGAAAAAGGTGGAGAACAACCTGCTGAAAAACCACAAAAAGGTGAAAAGCAAGAAGTTGAACCTCAGCAAAAGCAAGAAGTTGAACAAGTTGTAAAAGAACCTCAAGAAACTGCGGATACTAAAGAGGAAGAAGTAATTAGAAATACGTTTCAATAATTAAGGAGTTTATAATAATGGATATTTTTGAAAGTTTGGAAAATTTGAATGTCTCTGAAGAATGTTTTAACGAGATAATGGGATTAGTGGAAGAATATATAAGTGAAACTTCTGACGAAAGAGCCCATGCAGCTTCAGAAGAATCCCACAAGAGATATAATAACGCTCGTAATGCGTATGACACGACTAAAACAATGATTGATAGAAATAAGAAGAATAAGTTCTTTTCTGCTGAAGAAATAAAAGAACTTAAAGATAAGTTAAAACAGCAAAAACAAGAACTTAAAAATGCTGAAAGAATTTCTGTAAGGGATAATAAAAATCAATTTAATAGAGATAAGAGATTAAAATAAGTAAAGAAAGCACCTCCCCACAGGTGCTTTTTCTTTTCTTTTTCTTCCTGATTAAATTATAACCTTAGATAATATTATTTAATAAGGAAAGGCTTTTATAATGTCAGACATATTAGAAGAAATACAGGAATTAAGTAACAAATTCAGTAATTTATTTGAAGTAGACGGAGACGGTTTGGGAAATCCTGCAGTAGACGTTCCTCCTTCTCAAAATAAAATTAAAAGGGATAGAAGAACAAAAGACGGTAAAGTAGAGGTTGTTTCTGTAGAGGATGAATTATTCCCTTATGATGGAAACAAAAGAGAACAATATAGACAAAAAATTCTTGATACAATAAATAATATGATACAAGGTACCGCTACTTTGGAAGATTTGTTGCAGATTGTAAGACAGAAAAAAGCTCCTTTAAAAGAAGCTATGGAATTGATGGAAGATACTATTTCTTACATTCAAAAACAAGAACAGCCTATCCTTAAAAAAGGAAGAGCAAATGCTTTAAGAAAACTTTCTAACAACTCAGAGCTCAAGAATAAGTTCAAAAAACTTGGTAAAGAAGACGCAGAAATGGTTTCAGCAGCTTTTAATTCAAAAAAAGACCAAGAAAAATTAGAAAAATTAGGCAGTTTAAGACGAAAAGCTCAAGACGTAAAGATGAAGGATTGGCAACAAATGGGAAATCCTCGTAGAAAGACCAAGAATGAGATAGGAGCTGAAAAAACAGAAGCTAGAAGATATGGGGAAACTTATCGTGAAGATAAGGGGTATGATAGAGTTGATACAGACGAGCCTATTCCATATCATATAGGAGACTCAAAAGGGTATCCCCATTATGAAGAACCTAAATCTGATAAGCAAAGAATAAAGGATTCAATAGCTCGTCATGAAAAAAAGAATTCTTTGAAAGAAGCTATGGAATTGATGGAAGATATAAGGTCTGCTATAGAGAAGAAACATGGAAAACCTGAGTATTATAGCGGGAGAAGCCCCTGGCAAGTAGGGCGTGAACCTGCTAATAAATCTGCTGAATTGACACAAAAAGCAAATGAAATTAAAGAAAAAGAAGCTCTTCAAGCAGCAGAAAGAGAATTAGATAAAGATAGACCTGATTTGAAAGACGCTCATCCCGCAAAAAAGAACTATAAAGTAGCAGACTATTATGGTCAAATAATGGCAAGAAGAAATGGAAAAGCTCCTTTAAAAGAAGCTATGGAAGTTCTTGAAGATATCTATACTATGATAGATAAGAAATATCCTGAAGGCTCAAGAAAGAAGTCATTATTAAAAATAAAAGCTCAAAATAATAGGTTAAGGTCTTATCATGATATGGATTCAAGAAAACCCATTAATGGGGAAAATAGCATTGATAAAGCTATAGGGGCGTACACTAAAAATGCTAAGGGTAATGCTAAAACTGATAGTAGAAGAGATGTTGTAGACCAAGAGTACGCTAATTTAGATAGGAAAAACGATCCTGAAGGTAAAAAAGCAACTCAGAAGTCCATTGATCGTCATTTTGATAAGGTACTGTATAAACCTTTAAAGAGTCAAGCAAATATAACAAGAAAAGCTGTAGCAACGGAAAAGTTTAAAAGAATGAATTCTGAAGCTTTAGAAGAAGCTATAGAACTAATGGAAGAACTCCTTTTAGAAAGAAACAAAGAAAATAGAGATAAAAAAGAAAAGTGGGAATTAAAAACTAATAATATCACTAAGAAATATAAGAAAGCTATTCAGGATTATGCGAAGCAGGAAGGAGACGAAGCTAAATTTCATAGAGCAGCGGCAGCAGACTACGACCATATTTACTCACAGCAACCTGCTAAGGCTCCTGATGGTTCTCCTAATTCTGTAGCAGCGTATTTCAATGACAAATATCAAGAAATGCTTAGAAATAAAGGTAGAAATGAGCAAAACATAGCTGACGAGGTAGAACCTTTAACTAAGAAACTAAAGAACAGAAAGCACTCTTTCCATGATAGAGTTAGAGGATGGACAGAATCAGAAGTTTTAGAGGAAGCTATGAAAGTTCTTGAAGAATTAATTGGTGAAGGTAGAAATTTAGAAGACGTTGTTGTAAGAGGATATAATAAAGGTAAAGTTCCTTTAGACGACTTACAGAAGTTAATGGATAAGGCTCACGAAGTTCCTTCTGACTCTTCATACTTTCACAAATCTAAAGGTGAAAAAGGTGAGCTGAGAACTAAACATCGTCATATGGATTATGAACGTAATGTTCTTTCAGACGGTTGGGGAAAAGACGATAACAAAAAAATTGAAGCTTCTATAAAAAGAAAAGCAAAAAATGATAAATCTTTCCCTGTCTTTCAAGCATTAAAAGCTTATAAAGAGGGTAAAGCTGATCTTAAAGAAGCTCTTTCCCTTACAGAAGAAATAATAAATGAAGTTTCTGTAAAAAAGTGGAAAGAAGCTGCTAAGAATTCTATCGAAGGAAGAAAAGAAGCAGCAAGTGACGCTTCTGATAGATTTGGAGAAGTAGTTTATCCCTTCAGAGGTGAAGTTAATGACCCCGGCCATAAATTAGGTAATGCTTGGGATAAAGCTGAGCAGAGAGCTGATAGAGCTGAACAGTTAGCTAAAAATTTACCTGACAGTAATAAATCTGCTACAAAGCTAAAGCAAGCTGCTAAAAAAGTGGTAGATAAAAGAGATAAGGATAATGAAGAAGCTGTAGATAAATTGCAAGGTGTTATAGACAAGTTCAAAGAAAAACCTTATGATGAACGTACAGATAAAGATTATTCTGATTTGGCTAAAGTTCAGAATGAATGGGTTGATAAACAGAAAAAAGAAAACCAAGCTCGTAATTTAGTGGGTAAACCTGAAAGAAGACCTGAGAAGAACTCTGAAGGCAAGCACAAGCTTAAGGAACAGGGTTTTATTGATAGAAGTAAAGAAGCATAGAGGTTAAGAATAATGAGTATTTCAGAAAAATGTTTTAATGAAGTAATAGAATTAGTAGAAGAATATATAAATGAGCTTAATGCAGCTACGGTTAATAATGCTTTAAATAAAAGAATTGACCAAGACATAGAAGCTGACGAAAAAGATAGAGTTAATTTTAATAATATTCTTAAAATAAAAGACAGAGACGAGAGAGCTAAAGCTTATAAGGACTTCAAGAAAAAGTATGACGAAAGAAATGCTATAATAGATAAAAGAATGGATAGGTATGAAGCTTATGCAAAAAGACATCCTGAAATCCTTGAAGCTGTAGAAAAGTACGTAGATAATGACGGAAATACTCATGAACTTGAGTTCAGTGCTAATAAGAATAAGTATAAATTTGACCATAAAATAAATGGAAAATCTGTAGTTTCAGCAGTAGATTCCGAACCTAATGCAAATTATGAAAGAAAGCATGCTATTAAAAACTATGGCCTTAAAAAGGTAGAAGAAGCTCTTTCTCTTATGGAGGAAATTATAAATGAAGTTTCTATAGGTAAATGGAAAGAAGCTGCTAAGAGTTCTTTACCTAAGAGGAAAGAAGAAGCTGAGAAAGCTGAGGCTACTTCAAAACAAATATGGAAAGATTATGAAGAAGGAGTAAAAAAGTCTCCTGAAGATGAAGAGACTCTTTACAAAAGAGCTTCTTATGACGACGCTGCAAATTATGACGATAAAATTAAAAAAGGAAGTAGGGCAGACCACGCAGAGGCGGTGGCTGACCTTAATGTTTCTAATGAAAAGTCATCTGCGAATAAGCTACTGAAGGCAGCTTCTAAAGTTTCAAACAATAGGGAAGACGAATTTGGAAGAAACCCAAGTGCAAGAACTTTAAAGAGAGCAGTTAAAGCAGGGAATTTAGCTTATAACGACCCTATAACTTCGAGGTCTGAATTTAATTTTAAATCAGAGGCTCTCATAGAAGAAGCTGACCACCATGCTAATTCAAAGAACCCTGTAGTTAAGATAACGGATAAAAATTACAGAGTAGCTTCAGGGAAATCTCTTCCCGGCCCTTTTAATAAAAATCATGTAGGACAATACATTGTTTATAATAAAGATACAGACGCTTCTTATTTAGTAACTCCCGATAATTGGAAGAAATCTAAAATAAAAAGAGACTTAGAAAGACAAGGCAAATTTTATGAAGCCTTAGAAGAAGCTATAAGTGCTCTTTTGGAATATACTGAAGCAGATAAAAAGAAAGCAGCTAAGAAAGTTCTTGACGATAGAAAAAGAGAATACCTTTCTAAATATGCTAATGTTTTGGACGCTGCAGATATAGACGGTTCTGAGAATGTTCCTGACGGAGACATGAAAGATTTGGAAAGAGCAGAAAAAAGATACGAGCATGCTAAAAAGGTAGCAAATGAAGCTTTGGAAGAAACTCTTAAGATTTTAGAGCTTTTTGATAGACCTGATTTATTGAATGATATAGATACAGCTTTAGGGTCTCCTATAAAGAAAACTTTTCAGAAAGCTATAAGTAGCATAACAGCTCCTAAGAAAGAGAAAAAAGTTAAAGAGTGTAAGAAGTAAATGCAAGACAACATACAAGGAGCAATCTCCAAAGCAGAGTTTAAAATAAAGAATGGAAAGCTTAAGATAAAAAAGGTTAAGCTTAAATCTGACGTTGCTGATAAAATAGACGAACTTTCAGCAAAAGTAATGAATGATACTGTTCCTGTGCAAGTTCGTAAAAAGATAAATAAAGAAGTAAGAGACGATATAAACCCCGCTAAAGGAGCTCATAATATTGTTGCAGACACTAAAGCTAAAATCTCTAAGGAAATAGGTAGAGATTTAGGTATGGATATGTCTTAAGTTTTATTTCTTTTCCAATTCTTCTCTTGTTAAGAACCCGCCCGCAATTAAGGACCCCTCTATCCTTAGGAGCTCAACTACTGCTTTATTAGGGTTTTCTTCAGACATAGTTTTATATTTTGCTATAAGAGCATTCGTTAATCTGCACCATAGTTCTGTTGCTGTAAGTTGTTCTGTCATTTTATTATCCTTTCCATAAGATTATTCCAAAGAATTTCTATTTCTTTTAGAAATTCTTTTTGTTCTTCTTCATTTTCAAAATAGAACTTATTATTTTTTATAAACATGCTCATACCTTAAAATTCATAATCATAGTACTTTTCTCTAACACCTAAGATAAATCTTGTAGAACCTTTAAGTACTTTCCAACCTTTTTTAGTATTTATAAGAGTTTTTATGGTACCCTCAGGGTCCCTTGTAATTTCCCACTCCTGATCATAAAAGTGATTTCCTATATTCTTAGCTTGATCTGCTCGCACTTTAATTTTATTTTTAGAAATAATTTCTACTACAGTATAAGGGTCTCTATCAGACCAACTTAATTGAGTGCAACCCATTCCTACAGTAGGTATAATGTCTTGAGGTCCTTCCATAAGTCTGTTATTTAAGTTTCCGTACCATTCCATTTTGTTAGCTCCTTTTTATTATACTTATAGTATAGCAAATATTATGAGCAAGTACAAGGTTATTTTAAAATTGTAATACTATTCTTCAGAGTACTTTTGAGAGTAAACAGAAATAAATTGCATTTTACCTGAAGGGTCGCCTTCTTCTTTACCTATGTTACAAGTTATATAGTCAGACGTATTAGCAGTAGTTAGGTCAGGTATTCTATCAAAATACATGTACTTAGGTAATTTTTTGTACAAGTTTTCTTTAGTGGTTTCAGTAGGTTTAACAAGTCCTGCTAATATTCCTATGTAATCTTTACATTGATTAAAGTTGTCAACCATAAATTCTCCCATAGGGAATATATCTTTAGCATTATCCGACACTGTAGTTACGTCTATGAGAACTTCTGCATTAGCAGAAGAATCAGGAATTGGAAGATATAACTTAGGACAAGTGTTAGTGTAATTATAATCAGAAATTTCTCCTGTTACAGTTATAGTATTGGTAGATTGTGCTGCAACAGGGAAGTTAGTTATAATTGTTTCTCCGTTTTCTATAGTATGAATAGTAATTGTGGCTCCTGTTAGAGTTAAATCTGTGTCTTCGGTAAGAGTAATAACATTACTTGCGATGTCTTCTATATTTCCTAAAAATACTTCTTTTATTAAAGTGGCAGTACCTGTGAAGTTTGTAGGAATTTCTTCTTCCACGGTTATAACACTTCCTGATATGGCTTCTACTGTATAAGTTCCATTACAAGATATAGTTTCGTATGTATCTGTTACTGTAGCTCCTGATACTAAAATAAGGTCTCCAACTAATATATCTGTAGGAGAGCTTGTCAAAGTTATTTGACGAGTATCTCTTTCCATTTTAGATATAGAATATTGAGCTGCCAAAACATAGCATTCCTTATATGGGAAGGAATAAGCATAAGGCATGGTCTCATTCACTTTAAGAATATTATCACCTATAGCAGTTACTGTGTACTCTCCGTCTGCAGAGTACTCTGTGTCAGTGTCTTCCATGTATGTGTTGGCTCCTGAAAGTATAACTTTATTGTAACCTTGTAAGTCGTCTGGAGTTATATTTTCAGAAAGAGTAATAGTGTTATCTGTAGTACTTGTTGAAGTTACATATCCTATTTGTGCTAAATTTGCTGTATTTTTAGGGTCATACGTGCATATATATGTAGCATTTGAAGTATTACTATAATTAGATAAAATAAATTTATTATTGTAGAAGTACTCTTCTGTATCTGCATTCAAAATTACTTGATTATAGCATGTCGGATAATAGTAAGACAATAATAACGAATAAAAATATCTCATATCCATAGTGGAAATTAAAAGTCCTAAGGTGTTTTTATAAAAGGAAAGGATACGAGGTATACGAACGTTTCGAGGGGATTCATTCAAAGTAAGGTCATATATTATAGTGGAATTCATAATATATAACTTTTTCTTTTCACAGTCTATTGTTAGAGGGTACTCGTCGAAGTCATTGAATTGAAGAGTATGAATGTACGCTCCTGTATCTTGAATAGTAAAATAGACTTTATATAAATCTTCCGTATAGTCTTTTAGTTCTTGAAGTTCTTCGTCTGTAATGGTAGTTATTTCCAAAGCAGCTAAAACTTCTTGAATGTCTGCTACCGTATTCCTGTAGGTGGTGTATTCTTTATTAGTTACATAGAATTGTTGCTTTATATAATTAAAGCCCACTCTCGTATCTGTGTCTATATCTATATATCTTTTATTAGTGTTTGTCATGTCTTATCCTTACTATGAAATAAAATTTAATGTAGAAAGTTGATATGTATAGTTTAATAAAATGAGCAATATTACGTTAAATTAACTTCAGTAAATTATTACTATTAAATTATATTTTCAGATTAAATAGTTTAAATTAAGAAAGGCTTTTATAATGGAGAATCAAGTAAAAAGTTTTTTAGAAGAAGGTTATGATTTTATTGAAGAGAGTTTTTCTGCAGAACCATTAACATACACAGAAGTTGAAGATTATGAAATATCTGAAGCTGAAGCAGAAAAAAGTCCTTATAAAATATTAGGTAAATGCTGTGGTAACTTCCAACCTATTGGTGTACAATCACGAAATTCAAGAATTTATGAGAATGACCACTGGAATGTTCAACTATTAAAACCTGAAGTTCAGGAAAGATTAAAGTCTCGTTCTATGATGGGTACTTTGGGGCACTTTGATAGAAAAGTAACAGACGAAGATATTAGAGAAGGTAGAGTTTCTCACTTAGTTACGAAATTAGAAGTTCATGAAGATAAAAATGGAAAACCTTTCTTATATGGAGAACTTGAAATATTAGATACTCCTGCGGGTAGAATTCTTGAAGCTATGTACAAAGGTGGGGCAAACCTTTATGTTTCAAGTAGAGGTGCAGGTAAATTAATTTCAGTTCCTGGGGATATGCTGAAACACGTTGATAAAGATTCTTTCTATTTTGAGGGATTTGACGTAGTTAAGTCTCCTGGGTTTTTACAAGCACGCCCTGTTTATGAGGGAGTTTCGGAAGACAAGAAGGAAGTTGTTCATGAATCAAAAGAGGAGGGTGTTTCAGTTTCTAAATTTGAACCTATTTCAGTTTCTGAATTTGAACCTGTAACCGTAGTTACTGAAAAACAAGTTGAAGAACTTAAAGGTCAGATAGATAAACTTGCTAAGATAGTTGAAAAAGTAGTAGACGACGTTTATGAAGAACCTGTAGAGGAGTCAAAAGAAAAACCTGAAGAAAAGGTTATGGCAGAAAAACCTGCTGAACCTGAACATATGCAAGAGCAACCTATAGTTCCTCCGAAGAAAGAAAAAGCAAATGAAGCTCTTGCAGAATTTGTTTCTCTGATGGCTTCAACAAATATTTCAGAAGAAGCTTTCGAACAGATTATAGATACTATAGCTAAGGCAAGAGGAGTACAGGAATAATGAATTACGCTTCCCTTTTTAATATACTTTATTCAGTAGAAATTTCTGAGGATACAAAAACCGATATTATAAATAAAATAGATTACCCTGTTCAGGAAGCTTATGAAGTAGAACCTTTGGTAGAAACTTATTTAGAACTTATAGATACTTTAGTATTTTCTACAGCTTCAGAAGCTCTTATATATAATATTATAGATGAAACTTTTGCTTCTTTAAGTGAAGAATTTATAAATGAAGTTTCTAATGAATGGATTAAAAGAAAAACCGAAGCAGGGTTAAAATCAAGAGAGCAAGCTGTTAAAAGAGCTAACGATAGTGTAAAGAGTGGAGTTATTGGTTTATCACAATTAAATAGACAAGATAAAGCACAGCAAAGATTAGATAAAGGAAGAGCTCAAGTAGCTGCAAGAACTCCGAATACCGTTGAGCCGAAAGCAGAAACTCCTAAAGCTGAGGGTGCTATGGGTAAGTTAAAATCTGCTGTAGGTAAAGTTAAAAAATGGGCAAGCGGAGCAGATGATAGTTCTAATTATGTTGGATTATCTCGTTTAATTGGAGCTAAAGCAAATAAAGATAACATAGGAGCAGAAACATTAAGAAAGCAAACTACAGAAAAAACAGAAGCTCCAAAAGCTGAAACTACACAACCTGAAGTTAAAACTGAAGCTCCTAAGAAAACGAAAGCTACTAAGACTGCTAAAGTTGAAGCTCCAAAAGCTGAAACTACACAACCTGAAGTCAAAGCTGAAGCTCCTAAGAAAACAAAAGCTACTAAGACTACTAAGACTGCTAAAGTTGAAGCTCCAAAAGCTGAAACTAAACAACCTGAAGTTAAAGCTGAAACTAAACAACCTGAAGTTAAAGCTGAAGTTAAGGGTGAAGACGCAACAAAGGCAGTTAAAAAAGGAGCTGTTAAAGCTACGGATAACACTGCTAAAGATATAGTAAAAAATGCTAAAAAGAAAGTTATGAAAGCAGTAGATACTAAGGCTAAAGCGGAAACTTCAAAAGTAGAGGATAAGAAAGAAGAAGTTAAACAACCTGAAGTAAAAGCAGAAGCTAAGAAAGAGGAAGTTAAAGCTGAAGCTAAACAACCTGAAGTAAAAGCAGAAGCAAAACCTAAAAAAACTGAAGCTGAAAGATACGAAGCAAAAATGAGAAGGGAAGCTGAAGCAAGACGTAAAGACCAAGAGAGAGTTCTTCAGATTTTAAAGGATCAAAAGACATCAATGGTATCAAAACCGGGGTATGACGCAAAAGAAGCTCAAGATTTAGATAAAAGAATATCTGATTTAGAGAAAAGATTAGGTGACGCTAAAGTACATGAAGCTTTGTCTGATTTAGTTCTTCTTTTACTTAACACAAATATCTCGGAATCTTGTTTTGTGGAGGTAATGGAAATGGCAGGAGCAAATAAAGCTAATGCTTTAAAAGTAAAAGATAGATATGACCATGATATGAATACTTCTTTAGATGATATAAATAAAGATTTAGAGGATGGCAAACCTATGGATATGGAAAAGGTTAAAAAAGCCGAAGAAATAATGAAAAAGAAGGAACACTTTGAAGAGTTGTTTAAGAAAAAATTCAATGATAATAAGTAATTTACATTAATTAATATAACTTATTAAATTATTAGATATGTAAATACACATAAATATTCGCTTTAAATTATACAAATAATAAGAAGAGGAAATTCACATGAAAAACGATTTAATGAAAAAAGTTGGCGAACTACTTGATTTAGCTGGTTTAGATAAGGAAGTTATCAAATCAGTTACTGAAAAGTTAGCTGACGAAGATGTAGTACTAGAAGGAGAAGAAGAAATGCAAGAAGAAGAAAGAGTCGAAGAAGCAGCTTGCCCTATCAAACACGAAGAGCCTGAAGCTGAAGCTGAAGACGAAAAGAAAGCTCCTACTGATCCTAAAGCTAACGAAGGTGGTTACAACGCAGTTGCTGAAGAATGCACTTGTGAAGAAGGCAAATGCACTTGTAAAGACGAAGCTGAAGACACTGAAGTAGAAGCTAAAGCCAATGAATCTGAAGAATCTTCTGAAGAAGAAGAGGAACCAAGCATTCAAGAAGCTCTTATTACTTTACTTTCTTTAGTTCAAGAAGCTTATGAGCAAACTGCAACTATGAAAGCTGATTTTGACACTTTGAAAGAAGAATACGCAAAATTAGTTGCTGAAAAAATCATAGCTGAAGACAAAAAAGAAGACGAAGAAGACGAAGCAGAAGAAGACAATGCTAAAGAAAAAGCAGAGGCTGCTGAAGCTTCTAAGGACGACGCAAAAGCTAAAGAAGACGAAGAAAAAGGCGAAAAGAAAGACGCCAAAGAAGAAGAGAAAAAAGGCAACGAAGCTATGGGCGACGTTAAAGACTTAATGCATGACGAAAAGAAAGATTATGACAAAGCTCATGCAGGCGATGACGAAGTGGAAGTTTGTAAAAAAGAAGACGAAGCTAAAAAAGCTCACGAATCTTTAGAAGAAACAGCTGAAAAAATCGCTGAAGAAGTAACAGAAATTACTGAAGAAGCTGTTGAAGCTCCTTCAAGAGTTAAAATAGCTAAAGCTTATTCTGCTTTCACAAAAATTTCTGAATCAGCAGAAGAAGTTAAGGAAGAAAAGAAAGTACGTAAAGCTTTCACATTATTCCCTAATCTATAATTTTAGGCGGGGAGGCGAAAATCCTCTCCCTGTCTTCAATTAAAGGAATTTAATAGAACTTATTAAATTATACAAATAGTTAACAGTGAAATACAAGACAAATAATGGAGTTTACACAAATGGCAAAATTCAACAACTTAGAACAAGTAAAAAAAGAATTTTTACTTAGATCAAACGGTGGAGAAAAATTAGGTCTTCATCAAACTCGTTACAGCGACTTGGACAAATATGCTCCAATCGTTGAAAGACTTTTAGACACAGATTACAACAAAGCGTCTGGTTTCTCATTCTCAGAATTGATGGAAGCAGTTTCATTAGTTGCTGACAACTATAGCTCAGCTGACTATGCTAACGCTATCAAAAGAGACCCGCAAGCTGTAAAATTGGACGAATCTTTGGGTAGAACAGTTGAAGGTGAAAACAACTTCTGGGCTATCTCTGAAGCATTGAACCCTGCAACTACAGCTCAGGCTCCTTACCCTGTTCCGTCAATTGCGTTGACAACTTATCAGTATGAAAAATCAGTTCTTCCGTATTTGTGTCACCAATTCGACCTTAAAGGTAATCGTGGTTTAGTTTATTACCAAAAAATTAATGCTGAAAATGCTAAAGGTAATATTAAAGAAAACGATTTGTTAGGTTCTCCTAAAGAAATGAGCAAACAGCCTTTAGACTTCGTTGGTACTAAAACTGTTGAAAAAGAAGAATTAGGAACATTGGCTACAGGTGAAACTGATGTAACTGCTACATTAGAATACTTCCCAATCCAACCTGGTTCTTTGGTTATCAACGTTGAAGGTATGACAGGTTACTTCAAAGACTTTGCTCAAGAAGGAAATCCTGAAGTTGCTGCTCTTTACGCAATCGGTGGTGATTTGGGTAAAGCTACAGTTAACTACAAAACTGGTGAAGTTACTATTGAATTGGCTACAGCAGCTGTTCAATCAGGTGGAAAAGTTTATGCTACTTACGCTAGAGACGTTGAAACTGTTGAAGGCGGAAAAGCTAACATGGCTAGAGTTCAAGTTTCTCTTGAATCTAAACAGTTAGAAGCAGAAGACTTCTCTGTATTCACAGAAACTTCTATCTACCAAGAAGCACTTTCTAAAGCAATCTTTGGTTTAGATTGGAACTCTCAAGTAGATGAAGCTTTGGCTGCATTGTACAACAAAGAAGTTGCTAACAAAATCGTTGCTGAAATTAAAGCAGCTATCCCTGCTGAATCAGTAAAAACTCACTCTTTGAACAAAATTGGTGGTGGAAACAACGATTTATTCAACGTACAATTCATTTCTGTAGTACTTGGTAAATTGGGTGCTTTAATCACTGCAGCTTCTGGTCTTGGTAACAACCAATTGTCAGCTATTGTTATCAATATTGACGTATTACCTATCTTCAAAGCTCTTCCGAAATTCACAGCTGCTAATGCTGATTTCGAAGAAACTATGGGTGGTATGTTCTTGGCTGGTCTGTATGACGGTATGCCTGTTATCGTTGGTTTCGATCCAATTGTAACTACTGGCGAAGTCATCGGTATCTACAAAGGTAAGAAAGATTTCTTAACTCCTTATTGTTGGGGTACTTTCATTCTTCCTATCATCAGAGATATCTTCGACCAAGACAACTTGGCTGTAAATCGTAAACAGTTAATCGCTTCTGCTGCAGGTGCTGTAGTTGCTGAAAGATTGGCTGCTAAGATTACTATAACAGATATTGACGATGTTATCTAATCACGGTTAGACAGTTAAATGAATTAAATAAATCCCTCGAATTCGAGGGATTTATTTTTTTTTTGACAATATTTAAATATTGTCCTATAATAAAAGTATGGTAGCAATTTCAATAGCAGTTCCCGTTTATAATGTAGAGAAATATCTTATAAAGTGCCTAAACTCTATCTTTAAGCAGAGCTTTAAAGATATAGAGGTTATTTGTGTGGATGATGGGTCCACTGATAAGTCTCCGTTAATTCTTAAGGAATTTTCTAAAATTTATGAGAACATGAAAATCATAACTCAAGAAAATCAAGGTTTATCAGTTGCAAGGAATGCTGCAGTTGCTGAAGCTAAGGGTAAGTACATTATGTTCATAGACGCAGACGATTTACTTACTATGGGGACTGCTTTAGAACGATTATACAACTACGCGGAAAGTCATAACTCAGACGTTGTAATTTTTGATTTCTTAAGCGGCGGGGTAGATTTGAAAAATCCTCAGCGTCATCATTTCCCAAATGTAGCAGAAAGGTACGGAGAAACTTCTTTTAATGCGTTCTTAGCAGAACCTTTTGTTTATAGGTTTATCCCTGTAGCAACATGGACAAAATTATATAAAACGGAAGTAATTAGAGATATACAGTTTGTACCAAATCTGAATAATCAAGATGTTGTTCATTGGGCGCAAGTATATACTAAGGCAACAAATATAAATTATTTCCCTATCCCTGTTTATTATTATACTATTCAAAGGGAAGGGGCTATTACGGGAATAAAGGGTAGAAAAGCCTTCGATGTTTTTAAGGCTTTCGGGAAACCTTAAAGGTTTTGAAAGAGTCAGGGTATTACGAAAAATTTAAAAATATACATTATACGCACTTTTGTAGTAACTTAATTCATAAGTTAAAAATTGTAGAACCGTCAATTCGGAAGGAGCTTATAGAAAAAATACAAGAGGTAGAAATAGATATAAATTGGGAAACTTTTAAAAATGAAAATTTTTATCCATTTGAAAAAGAAGATATAAAAGTTATCCTGTTCATAAAGGAACATAAATTTAAAGATATAAGGAAATTTTTAGTTAGCAGGGGAATTTGGAAAAAATAATGAAAATTTTAGTTACAGGGGGAGCAGGTTTTATAGGGTTACACCTTGTGGAGAGGCTTCTTAAAGAGTGGTGTCAGGTTGTAGTCGTTGATAAATTATATAAAGGAGACGCTAAATTATTATGTAACACATATAACTGCAATTGTTATATAGGAGACATTTGTAATAAAGACTTTTTAGAAAATGTAATAGGTTTAGAAACACCTGATGTTATAGTACATTTAGCTGCTGCAGCGGGGGTTAGAGATTCCTTTGAGTTTCCAAACAGATATGTAAGAACGAATATAGAGGGGACTCTTAATGTATTAGAGTGCATGCGGAAGTACAACATAAATAAGATTGTTTTTGCTTCATCGTCTTCGGTATACGGAGATTATCCTGCTGAAAAATTCTCGGAGGACGCATGTGATATAAAGCCTATATCTCCGTACGCTTGCTCCAAGTTATGTGGGGAGCAATTAGTTTATACATATTCAAAAGCGTATGATATAAATGCGGTGTGCTTAAGATTTTTTACAGTGTACGGGCCACGGCAGAGGAAAGATTTAGCAATAAGGAAATTTACAGAATCTATAGTTAACGGAATTCCTATTCAAGTTTATGGAGACGGAACTTCTTCAAGAGACTACACATATATAGACGACGTAATAGAAGGTATTATAACTGCTATAAGGTATAATAACTCCCATTATGAAATTTTCAATATAGGTAGCGGAAGTCCTATCAGTTTAAATGAAATGATAAGTACCATAGCTGAAGAAGTAGGAAAGAAAGCTGTAGGGCACAAAGTCGGTATGCAAAAAGGAGATGTTTACAGGACAGCAGCTGACCTATCTAAAGCTAAAAAGCTTTTAGGGTACAGTCCTAAAGTCTCTTTTAAGAAAGGGATTAAGCAATTTGTAGAGTGGTTGAATTTTTGACAATTTTCTTATTATATTATATAATAAGAAATAAGAGAGGGTAAATAAATTGAGACCACTTATAAGTTTAGACGTTTTTGACACAGCAATCTTTAGGAAAGTTCTTAATCCTACTGATATCTTTAATATAGTTGAAGAACAAGTAGGGCATAACTTTAAAACGATACGTATGGCGGCTCAAGATAGAATGCGCAGGAAGGACATTTATTATAATCTTATAGATATTTATAAAGAGAGTGCTTTCCCTTTTAATCCTAAAGAAGAAATAAAAGCAGAGTATAATAACTGTAAGGCGAATCCTTATGTGTTAAATATGTATAATAACACAGACGCTGACTTCATATTTATATCAGATATGTACCTTCCGGCCACAGTTATAAAGAGCATGCTTGAAAAGTGCGGTTATAAAAATCCGCAAGTATACGTTTCTTGTGAGTACAGAGCTCTTAAGGGAGACGGTAAGTTATTTATTAAAGTGGAAAAAGCTCTTAATAGAAGAATTTCTAAGCATGTTGGTGATAATTATTACGCAGATATAGTGGGAGCTAAGAAAGCAGGAATTCCTGAGGTGGAGTTTATTGGGCCTCCCGTTTATAACAAAGAGATTGTTACTCCACCTTTGCAAAATGTTAAGCTCAGAAAGATTTTAGTAGATAATGAATTAAGAGAAGCTTCTACAGAAGAAAAAATTGGGTATATGTTTGCTCCGCTTATCCTTGCCTTTACGCAATCAGTTTTAGACGAAGCCACTGATAAGCAAACAGTCTATTTTAATGCAAGAGATAGCTTTCTTATGTATATAGTAGCGAGGTGGATACTTAAAACTAAGAAAAAAATTAAATACTGTAGATTTAGCAGAAAATCGTGCTTATTATCAGATGTAATTACACACCTTAGTATAACTCATCAATTAAATAGTCCTTCGTTGCATTTCTTTAAAATCCAAAGAGCTAAGAGCTTACGGGATTTCTTAAAATTATATAATATAAGTGAAGACCGTGATTTTTCAGATATTTACAGAGAATTTGGAATAGGTTTAGATACGGATATAGAATTTCACAATAGGCGTCCTTTAATCATAGAGAGGCTTTTAATGAAATGTCAGGAAGAATTCTATAGTAAAGTTAGAGTTGAAAGAAAGAACTTTTTAGCTTATTTAAAAAGAATAGGTATAAAGAATAATGATATTTTTGTGGATTTAGGGTATGCAGGTACTATCCAAGGAATTATTAAACGAATATCAGGAATAGACTTAAAGGGAAGATATATAAATACTTATGATAGTACAGGGAAATATATGGGGCACGTTTTTGAGAAGAAGTCCTTCCTTCCTGTTGGCCTTATGCGTTCTTACGGTGGGGCGGTAATAGAAGTCATATTTACTGAAGAAATAGGAACAGTAGTAGGATACGAAGCTGACGGAAAACCTATACTATTACAAGATTTTAAATTTAGAAAGGATATATCTCGTAGGATTTTTAAAGGAGCCCTTAAAGGAGTTAAAGATTTGATATCAGAAGGGATTAATAAAATAAGTGCTCATGATTGTACTATAATTCTTAAGAGATATTTAGATAAGCCAACCATCGAAGAAGCCCTTTTCGGAAGTAAAAAAATATTTGAAAATGGAACGAACGGAACGGAAAGTATTACATGGTACGATCACGAATTTATAAAGGAAGGTAAGTTAAGAGAATGCTATAATAAAAGCTATTGGAAGGCTGCATTTAAACTTCTCTTAAGTAATGACCCACAGTATAAATTTTTAACAAAGGTAATTGGATAATGTATTTAACCTATTTAAATCACTATAATATAAGACAGTGTGAGGCTCAATATTTGGATATGTTCTATCAGAACTTAGAAAGTCTTCCTGAAACGCACTATGTAATAAGTAAAGAGTACTTAAAGAAATTTACTCCTGCACAAAGATGGGAAGTTCGTAAAGTTGAGCAAGAGTGGGGTAAGTATTCTGATTTATGGGCAAAGCTCAAACCCTCTGATTATACAATAATGAAGAAGCCTGAAGAATTATTAAACATACAAGAGCCTTCAAAAATATTATATGCAACTACAAGTACAATAATTCCTTCACAAGTGGAAGTACTTAAGGGAATTTTACAAAAGAAGGGGGCTCAGATTAAAGCAGGTATTACGTGGGTTAATAATAAATGTTTTAAGGATACTCTTCAGGAGTTTGGTATTCCCACTATACACCACGAGTTAGGTCCGTTTCGTCCTGCCACCTATATTCCCACTATTTATATGGATTTCAGTGGAGTAAATGGGGGTACAGAATTTGACGAGAGATTTAAAGAATTTTTAAAGGTAGCAGATCAAGTCCCTATTTTAAGTAGAAAAGAGTTAATAAGAGTTCTTTCTCCTTCTCATTATAGGGAACTGTGTGAAATTTTAGATAATAAAAGCAGAAAGTACGAAATAGGAGTAGGTCTTCAAGTTGAGGTAGATACTAACCTTCTCTTATTTAATAATAATTGTAATTGGGTGGACCCGATATTAGCTGCCAAAATGAATTCTTCTAAGAAAGTTCTTGTTAGACCTCATCCTTGTGCGGGTTATATAATGAAGCCTGACGGAAGAATGGAAATTGACGATATAACTAAAGGGAATGCCGTGCAATTTATAAATAAGTGCGAAGAAATTTATTGCTTAAACTCTTCTATTGGTATTGAAGCTATACTATTAGGAAGAAAAGCTAAGATATTTGGGGACAGTCCTTTTAAAAATGTATGTAGTATGAACGAAGACCTTCAAATAAAAGCTTTAAATTTTATTGTTTTTGGATATTTAATTCATAAAGAGCTTCTTTTTAATGACAGCTATTACAAGTATCGTTTAGCAAACAGAGGCAATGAAAAAGCAATATACTTAGACAATGTGAAGAGACTTCTTGAGAAGGCTAAATAGAATTAAATTTTAAATAATGGAGATTTTCAAATGACAGAAAAAGAAATTTTGTACAAACCTGAAGGTGTATGCAGCAAATACATAAAAGTAATTATAAGTGAAGAAGATGGAAATAATAAAGAAGATAATATTATTAAAAAAGCGATATTTATGGGTGGATGTCCTGGGAATGCCCTTGGACTATCTCTTGCCATAGAAGGAAGAAGTGCTAAAAGTGTAATGAACCTGTTAAAAGATGTAAAATGCGGAGCAAAGAGCACAAGCTGCCCTGCTGAATTAAGTAAAGCTTTAGAAGAATACATTAACAGTTAAAAGTAAGAAAGGAAATTATTATGTTTGTAAAGAACAAAGAAAAAATTGATTTTAAGTATAGGAAAGGAAATTACTTAGCAATATTAAAGGCTCTTTCAGTTTCTTACATAGACGAAACAAAAGTAACAGCCCAAGAATTAATTAACTGCTACGGACAGAGAATTGATATCATTTCAAGAGACGTGGCTGCTGAAGTAACTCCTGAGGTCAAAGAAGAAAAGAAAGCAGAAAAAGTACAAGCTACAGTTTCAAAAGAAGAAGTGACTGTGAAAAAATCTGACTTGGATGATTCTTTTTTAGAAAAAGTTTTAGGTGAAATAAAGGAAGAAGAAAATAACTGTGGTAATCCTGAAGGTACAGAAACAACTACTGAAGGTACAGAAGAAGGTACAGAAACAACTACCGAAGGTACAGAAACTAATCCTGAAGGTACAGAAACAACTACCGAAGGTACAGAAACTAATCCTGAAGGTACAGAAACAACTACCGAAGGTACAGAAACTAATCCTGAAGG
>Ga0256404_1000106_pt1 | contig 194661 bp, 177 predicted proteins | sample RumenRJG_01DNA_FD_185990 | JGI IMG/M metagenome (GOLD analysis project Ga0256404, IMG submission 185990) | Bovine rumen microbial communities from Lethbridge, Alberta, Canada - RJG_01 | ecosystem: Host-associated > Mammals > Digestive system > Stomach > Rumen | place: Canada: Alberta...
CAATGTGTAATTGTATGTGTTGTTGTCCAGCTTCCCGGTTCTCTGAGAGGTCCTTTTTGATATAGAAAAAAGGAAATCGTGTTTCTATAGAACCGGGTGAATGTAAAAGTTCATCCGGTTCTTTTTTATTCCTGGCAATCCACTTTAAGGGGGAAAAGAAAATGTCTTTTGAAACGCTGGACGTCGTGTCCTTACTTGTCACACTCGTGTTCTTTGGGATCCTCTGGTATCTCGACAACAAGAAGCAGCTTGATTTCGGTCTTCTTACACTGCTTGCCACCGGTCTCGGTGTAATCTCCGGGCTCATCTTCCGTGAGCATTACAGTCTCACCGTTCTCTTTGGCCGTGTCTATGTGAATGTTCTGAACGCATTCGTGATTCCTCTGCTTCTTTTCAGTGTGATTTCAAGCATCACAAATTTAGGAAATTCCATCCATCTTCAGAAGATTGGATTGAAATCCGTATTGTTCCTTCTTCTTAACACGCTAACGGCATCCGTGCTTGCTCTCGTCGCGGCACTTGCGTTAAACCTTGGCAAGGGCTTTAATTACGCAGCAGAGGCATATGAGCCGAAGGAGGTCCCTGATTTTCTCGACACCCTCGTCGGTCTTTTCCCGAAGAACATTATCTCTTCCTGGTCAGACGGTCAGGTGATCCCGATTCTTATCTTCGGCATCATCCTTGCTGTTGCGTACAATGCTTCCATCAAGGATCATCCGGAAATTTCTATCTTTAAGAAGTTCGTGGATGCTACTGCAGCAGTGATCAACACAGCGCTCGGCTTTATCATTGATTTAACGCCGTATGCAGTGCTTTCTCTTATCGCTCGCGCCGTCGGACGTGCGAAGGTTTCTGATCTCCTTCCGCTCCTGACTGTCCTAATCGTCGCATATGTTCTCTGCATTATCCAGACCTTCGGTGTGAACAGTCTTGCACTGTCAGCGATCGGACATCTCAATCCGATTCATTTCTTCAAGGGCACGTCACAGGCAGGTATCGTAGCGTTCACCTCCCAGAGCTCTGTCGGTACCCTGCCAGTGACAGTGTCAAATCTTGAAAAGCTGGGTGTGAATGGTGATGTTGCAAGCTTCACAGCCGGCCTCGGTGCAAATCTCGGTATGCCGGGCTGCGCAGGTATCTGGCCGATGCTTCTCGCCGTCTTCGCAGTACATATGCTTGGTATCCAGTACACGCCTGCACAGTATGCATTCCTTGTTCTTCTGACACTTGTCGTATCCATCGGCACGGTTGGCGTTCCGGGCACAGCGACCATTACAGCTACTGCTCTCTTCACGGCAGCCGGACTTCCGATTGAAGTAATCGTCATCTTCTCCCCGATCTCCATGATCGTCGACATGGCAAGAACTGCGACCAATGTTCTCGGCGCTGCTGAAGCCTCTGTCCTCGTTGCAAAGACCGAAGGTCTCCTCAACGAAGCCGCATACAACGCGGTGGATACAGCAAATGCTTCATCTGACTATTCTTCTGCTAAGACAACCCATGCTGTTCAACCCTCTACGGTGAAAGCAAATGCTTGAATGATTACTTACTATCCTCTATTTATAATTGAATGTATCGCATAAGTAGCTATGAAATATCCTTGAAAATACAGTCGCAGTAGCTATCGAAGCCTTCATTCTTTCTTGATAAGCATAGATATTCTCAAAAATCGGTAATTTCTATGCCATCAAAAAATTTAACTATTTGAAATCGGCATAGAATTTTCAAGTTTTATCGAAAATCTATGCCGATTTTTATTTCAATTTTTTGAGCGTGGCATAGAAATTTCGGATATTCAACATTTACTATGCCGTTTAATGTCTATTTTTCAAGCGATGTCCTTTTAATCGGCATAGAAAACGTCACTTCTCTTCTTTTACTATGCCTGACCCAAAATTGCTATTCAAAAATTGGCATAGTAACCGGCGTTATCTGCCTGCTACTATGCCAATATAAAGTCCGAAGAAAAATAGAGGCATAGTAAATCAAGTCTCCCTGCGATTTCTATGCCTGTCAGACTTTGCGCTCCGCGCGCTTCACGAGATCAGCAAAAAGCTGATTCATAACCGGGTTTGAGTCGAAAAGCGACTCCGGATGCCACTGGACGGCTTCGATGAGACCCTCCTCGTCTTCCAGTGCCTCGATGACGCCATCTCTTGCACGACCTACGATGCGAAGCCCTCGTCCCGGATCCTTCACGGCCTGATGATGCATCGTATTCGTGCGAAGCTCGGGCCGCCCAAGAATCTGAAACAGCCGGGAATCCTTTTCGATCTCTACATAGTGCGTGAGATAGGTACGGCTGTACCGCTGCTGATGCTTCAGGTGCGCACCTGGCATGTAATCTAGATCCTGATACAAAGTACCGCCCTCCATCACGTTGATGAACTGAATCCCCTTGCAGATGCCGAGCATCGGAAGCCTGTGCTCTCTTCCGTAGCTGTAGGCATTTTTCCATGCAGCATCAATTTCAGGACGGATCTCGCCGCACTTCGGCAGCGGTTCCTCTCCGTAGTAATCAGGATCCACGTCCTCACCGCCGGGGATTAGCAGGCCATCAATGATATGCATCGCAGATGCAGCATCTGTAAGTAGTGTATCTGTCGGAAGGAGCACGACGATACCGCCGTTCCGATTGATGCCCCTGATGTAGCCCATGTTGACATATTCCTTTTCGGCGCTGACAAACGCGCCCGGTTCTGTCATAAATGTATTTCCAAGTATTCCAATAATCGGCTTCATTCTTCTCACCTATTTGTTAAAGAGCTTCCGGATGAGCTTCATCTCAAGTTCCGGCAGGATGCCAAAGGTGTACGGAATGTTAACGCGCTCCGTCCACTTATGTGCATCGAAGCCGAAGGTACCGATGTTCACGACCGGGATATCCAGTGCCTTTATCTTTTCTAAAGGCAACGGATTCAAAAGGTCAAAGGCCGGGAAGTTGTCTGTCAGTATCTCCAGTGATGCTTCGTCATCATCGATTTTTAGAAAGCTCGAATCTGAAAGGGATGGATAGTAATTCAGGATGCGGAACATTTCATTTTCATCAGAAGAAGCTGCAGGATTATTTTCTTTTGTAGTTTTTGGATCGAATGGTCCTTTAATAAAACCCTTCCGTCGTTCTCCTTCTATATCCTGCACTGTCTCCTTGAGCGCGCGATACAGTGGTGCACCGGATTTTTCATCCGTGCGATTTGTCTTACAATGAGGAATATAAGGCGGTGCATAATAGAGCACGACAACCGGCTCGGTCTGCTTCGTGACATCAAGTAAATACCGGATCATGTCAATCGGCACCTCCCGCTTGTCGGTGCCGGCTGCGAGAGCTTCTTCAGCGATTTTCTCAAGCTTCTCCGGATCAAATTCCGCCACATGCTCCGCCTGCTCCAGCAATGTACTGTAGGTCATCGTGCGGACCTTGTTCTCATGCACCTCCTTCGGAAGATGGTTTGCCTTCTGAAATTCCTTCTGCCCCTCCTTTCGAATACCCTCTGCATCCATACAAGAAACCTGTGCCGCAGCAATCAGTCTCTCGGTAACCGTCCGCATGTCCTTTTCATACACATACATGTTGAAGTAGACCAATGCCTCCTTCGAGGTCTGTACATTGTAGAACCGCTTCAGATCCTTAAGCTTCAGGACCGTAGGCGGCGGTGCCATCTCGCCCTCTGCCTCATCCGAGAAATAGGTCGACAGATTCATCGTGTGGATGAGCTCCGCTGCGATGGCCGAAGCATCGACGCCCTCGAAGCATTGACCGACATGTGTCTCGCGGCCGCGGATGTAGAAACACGGCAGAATCTTTCCGCCGGCGCCGGTGTAGAGCGTGATCTGCTCATCACCCGGATAAAGTCTGGTTGAAAAGTCGTTGTTCAGTGCGCCAATGTATTCGTACCCGCGTTCCTCACGAAGCCGGATAAGGAGCGGCAGCGTCGTGATAATACCGGTGTGCATGTTTTCTTCAACTGGGTTAAAGGAGCCGATGAGATTGCCATGAAGCTCGTCGGTATGCTCTGAAAAATATTTGAGTAGAACCATAAAGACCGCATCACCGCTCTTCATATCGACACTGCCGCGGCCGAACATGTAGTCGCCACTTTCGAGGTCCGCGCGTACCTCTTGAGGCAGCTCCATCTCCTTCATTTTCTCGTACAACATATCCGGATCGGTACAGAACTGTTCCAGCGGCCCGAAATCCTCTGTCCCGACGGTATCGATGTGGCCGTGCAGGAGCAATGTCCGTTTATATAAGCTTTTAACAGCTTTAGGATTTTCGTCCCTACGCCAAGCTGACGATTCTGTTCTATCCGGATGATCGTCCGGGATTGCAACGGATGGCCCCGGAACAGCTTCTGCAGTATCCTTCGCGATACCTTCAACCACCGCTACGACAGAGCCACGTTCCAGCGGATCATCGGGAATCGGCTGGAAGAAAAGATTCTCCGGATGTGCCTTAAAATAGGGCATGTCCGAAAAATATGCATAAATGTAGTCGGCGACCTTCCGCTCGCCTGCCGTTCCATTCACACTCTTGATGCCTACAAGTGACTTCGTTAAATCCAGTATCTCTTTTTGCATAATTTTTCCTCTTCCCGCTTAAATCCGACATTTTCACCGATGAATAAAAATTTTTTTATGCATTTCTATCCATATTGTACGAACTTTTGAAATATGTCTTGACGAAATCATAGCATCAGTGCTACAAAAAGTATACAGAAAATAAGTGCATAAAATTTTGCCAAAGAGGGCATCGGGATAAATCGCATCCCGATGCCCTCTTTCCTTTTGGAGGAGCAATATGAGTTATTTTTTCTTAGACGGATATGAAAGTATGGAAACCTATCAGCCGGGTGAGCAGCCGCATGACCGGCCTTACATCAAGCTGAATGCCAATGAATCCTCCTACCCTCCGTCTCCGGCGGTGCTGGAGGCATTGTCCACCGTCGAGATCAACAGCATGTCACACTATGAGGACCCATACAATCTCGAACTTCGGAAGACCATCGGGGACATCTACGGCTTCCCGAAGGAACAGATCTTCGTCGGCAATGGTGCTGATGAGGTGCTTTCCTTCATCATGATGAGCTTTTTCCGCGAGGGCTTCCCGATTGCATCGACGGATATCACCTATGATTTTTACCGGACCTATGCGACAACCTTCCATCTCGATTACCATAAGATTCCTTTGAAGGATGATTTTTCTGCGGATGTCGATGCTCTCGTGGACTGCGGCTGTGATGTCGTCCTCGCAAATCCGAATAACCCGACGGGCAGGACAATGCCTATGTCAGACATCGAGCGGATCGTCGCGAAGGATCCGAAGCGGCTTGTGATCGTGGATGAGGCCTATGTCGATTACGGCGGAGAAACCTGTCTCCCCCTTGTCGATAAATATCCGAATATCATCGTCGTACGGACGTTCTCAAAGTCAAGAAATATGGCCGGCGGTCGCATCGGCTTCGGCATTTCCTCAAAGGACATCATCGATGATATGCGAAACGTGAAGTTCTGTGTGAGTCCCTTTAATATGAGTAAGCTGTCACAGGCAGTCGGCACGGCAGCGATCAAGGATACAGCCTATTACGATGAGTGCATCCGACAGATTATTGCAACACGACAATATTTTCAATCAGAGCTTCTCGAAATGGGCTTCCAGGTAGTCCCGACCGCAACAAACTTTGCCTTCTTTAAGGCGACGCCGCAGATTCCGGCAGAGCTGCTGACGCAAAAGCTCAAAGAGCACGGGATTCTCGTCCGGCACTATGGCTTCGAGCCGCGGATCAAGGATTATGTACGTGTGACGATTGGCACGCGGGCAGAGATGGAGCTCGTCGTGCGGAACATGAAAGCAATCCTTGAGGAATATTCTGCACAAGAAACAATCCGCAAGGTCAGCTAGTGTAAGCATTGGCGTGCGCGCGAGGAGGAGAAAACATGGCAACATTACAGATGTATATGGACCAGAATAAGGTGGAAAATACGTTTGAGGATCCGTGCTATCGCGAGGTCTGGGGCGATCAGTTCGGTATCGATAACGCGATCGGGAAGATTCACCGGATCATCGTGCACCGGCCGGGTGAAGAGCTTCTCCGGATGAAAAAGGCGAAGTATGAAGAGGAAGCGGGCTCGCTGATCCTTAAGGATGAAAAGGGACGGATCCGGAGCTATTGGAAGGGCGATACCTTCCCGGACATCGCGCTCATGCAGGCCCAGCACGATGCGATGACAAAGGTGCTTCGCGACGAAGGCTGTGAAGTCATCAACTGGGATGATCCGAAGCATGAATGGACGAATATGACTTTTGCGCGGGACTTTGCTGAAATGACGCCAAATGGTGCGATACTCTCCCGCTATTCGATGTTCTTCCACCAGGGTGAAACGCCGCTTGGTCAAAGGCTTCTTGCATCACTTGGCGTGCCGATCGTCGGCGCGATCCAAGGCAAGGGTACGGTCGAGGGCGGTGCGTTCTGTCAACTAGACCCGCATACCGCGGTCATCAGCCGATCGGTGCGCATCAATGACGAAGGGATCGAGCAGATGCGGCGGCTTCTTTCCTACCAGGGTGTCGAGCTCATCGTCCTTGATATGCCGGCGTTCTATATTCACCTCGATGAAGCATTTATCCCGGTCGATCGTGACAAGCTTCTCTGCTCGACCTTTATACTGCCATTCTGGTTCCTCGATCTCATGAAGAAGCGAGGCTATCAGATCATCGAGACAGACCGCGATGATCCCTTCCTCACAAACAACTGCCTGTGCTTAGAGCCCGGCAAGGTGCTCTTCTCCGCACGCGGCACACGAACCATCAAAAATCTCGAAGCAGCCGGCATCGAAGTCATCCCTGTCGACATCTCGGAAATCAACAAGCTCGGCGGCGGCATCCACTGCTCGACGCTCCCGATCCTCCGCGATCATATAGACTTTTAGGCTGAAACCTACGGGCATAGAATAGGCTGAGCCCTATGGGCATAGGAATTTCAATGTTCCTATGCCTGTTTTTTATTGGGAAAATATTGTATCGTATAGAGATGAATATCCTTCTGAAACTGAAATAGGAAGGCATCGCATGCGATGCCTCTGAACGCGCTCGCCGCTAGGGCATCCCGAAGCCTCGCCGCGCAAGCGCGGCACTCCGGGATTAACCTAAAAACCGCATCGGTATCATACCGATGCGGTTCATATTTTACATCACATTTTTTGCAATGACATAAGACGTTCCAATTATACGAGTCCCTGAGCGAGCATCGCGTCAGCAACCTTTTCGAAACCGGCGATATTTGCACCGGTTACGAAATCACCGGCATGACCGTACTTCTCGGCGGTTGTGGAAACATTTTTATAAATGTTCACCATGATATCCTTCAGTTTCTTGTCAACCTCTTCGAAGCTCCAGCTCAGTCTCTCTGAGTTCTGTGACATTTCGAGTGCGGAAACCGCTACACCACCGGCATTAGCAGCCTTCGCCGGCATAAACAGGAAGCCGGACTCGACTCTTGCCTTCTCATAGCGATCGATCGCGTCTGCATCGGATGGCATGTTAGCGCCTTCAGCGACACACCAGCAGCCGTTCGCAATCAGCTTCTCGGCATCGCTGCCTGTGATCTCATTCTGCGTTGCACACGGAAGCGCAATATCGCACTTCTCACCCCAAGGCTTCTCACCCTCGTGATAAACCGACCCCGGCACACGATCTGCATACACCTTGATTCTTGCTCTTTCCACCTGCTTAATCTGGCAAAGAACCTCGAAGTTGATGCCATTCGGGTCATAGATATAGCCGGCGGAATCCGAAACCGTCACAACCTTTGCGCCGAGCTCCGTCGCCTTCTTAACCGCATACTGTGCGACATTACCGGAGCCGGAAACGAGCACGGTCTTACCAGCAAGTGTCTTACCGGCGCCCTTCACCATCTCATCCGTGATGTACACAAGCCCATAGCCGGTCGCTTCCGTTCTCGCGAGCGAGCCACCGAATGAAAGTCCTTTACCTGTCAGCACACCCTCATAGAGACCGGTAAGCCGCTTATACTGCCCATAGAGGAAGCCTACCTCACGTCCGCCTACGCCAATGTCTCCGGCCGGCACGTCTGTGTCCTTCCCGATATACTTGAAAAGCTCTGTCATAAAGCTCTGGCAGAAGCGCATCACCTCAGCATCGGACTTACCGTGCGGATCAAAATCAGAGCCGCCCTTACCGCCGCCAATCGGGAGACTGGTAAGAGAATTTTTCAGAATCTGCTCCATACCGAGGAACTTGAGAATCGACTGATTCACAGACGGATGAAAACGAAGGCCGCCCTTGTACGGACCGATTGTAGAGTTAAACTGCACACGATAGCCGAGGTTCACATGATTGACACCCTTATCATCTGTCCATGGTACACGAAAGCTGATGATTCGCTCCGGCTCGACGAAGCGCTCAAGAAGTGCGTTCTTCCGATAGACATCCTCATGCGCCTTGACAATCGGATCCAGTGAATCCAGGATCCGCTTCGCTGCCTCCAGGAACTCCGGCTCCGCTGGGTGCTTCTTTTCAAGATTCTGATAGACCTCTTCTACATAAGACATTGGTATACTCCCTTCAGAAACAGCATAAAAGAATAGCGTGGATAACGCATACCGGAAGGCCGCATTATCCCCGCTGTTTCATAAAAGGATGTCCGCTTTGACTTCCCGCTCCACAAATATTTCTTAAAAGGGAATATAGCACACCATGTTTTTCATCACAATAACAGAATATTTAACATGCTAAAATGGCATAGCTTCCGCTTTCAAAATCCTGCCACACATGTAAGCATTAAAAAAATTACATCTTGATCCAGCCGAAGACGCTTGCGACGGAGGAGAACAGAATGATCGCGACGAAGAACGGGCAGAGATATTTGATCATAAAGTTGAAGACTGTTCTTTCACGGAAGGGCTTTCCATCGATCATGACTTCCTCAGCGATCTTATCGATATTGATGACGCGGATTACGAGAAGGCAGGTACACATCGCCGCAATCGGCATCATAACAGAGTTCGTAAGGAAATCAAAGAAATCGAGAAACTGCATGCCGATGATCGTGACTGTACTGAGCGGTCCATAGCCAAGCGCAGAAAGTGTGCCCAAAGCGATCATGATGATTCCCATGACGATCGTCGACTTCTGACGAGACCAGTGGAGCTCATCTTCAAAGGTTGATACGGCTGATTCGGTAAGCGCGATTGCAGAGGTCAGGGCTGCAAAAAGCACAAGAACGAAAAACATAAGACCCATGACGCTGCCAAGCCCCATCGACGCGAAAATCTTCGGCATCGTGATGAACATGAGGGACGGGCCGGCATTGAGATTTTCTGCCGCAGATTCACCAGAGAACGCAAACACCGCGGGGATGATCATAAGACCTGCCATGATGGCAATACCGGTATCGAAAAGCTCCACCTGATAGGTCGAATCCTCGATGGAAACCTCCTTCTTCATGTAGGAGCCGAAGGTCACGAGGATACCCATCGCGATGGAAAGGCTGTAAAACATCTGACCCATTGCAGAAACAACTGTCATCCAGGAAAAATTGGCCGCATGCGGAATAAGAAAATATTTCACGCCCTCAAAAGCACCGGGCAGCGTCATCGAATAGATGGCTACGATGATGGCAAGGATAACTAACACCGGCATCATAAACTTAGATACACGCTCGATACCGTTCTGTACGCCAAGATAGATGATGATGAGATTTGCCAGTGAAAATACGAGAAAGCAGATTTCAACCGACGGACCATTGGATATGAATGCGCCAAAATATCCATCCGCCGCGAGATTCTGTGCACCGCCCGGCAGCAAGTACTCCACGAGATAACGGATCACCCATCCGCCGATGACGCTGTAATATGGCACGATCAAAATCGGGATGACAGCATTGATCCAGCCACCGAAGCTGAACTGCCAGCCATGTCCAAAGTGCTGGTAGGCGCCAACCGGTGACTTCTTCGTCATGCGTCCGAGTGCTGTTTCCGCAATGATCATCGTATACCCGAAGGTCACTGCAAGCAGTACATAGATGATGAGGAAAATGCCTCCGCCATATTTCGCTGCAAGATACGGAAAACGCCAGATGTTTCCAAGTCCGACCGAGGCGCCTGCTGCCGACAGCACATAGCCGAGCTTCCCCGTAAAGCTGTTTCTTTTCTTTTCCATTCCTTATACTCCCCTTCTAAAGCCTGATCAATAACTGAAAGTAATTCTTTCAATGAGCAGGCATTATAGAAGATTCTATAGGAGAATAAGGAAATACACAACCCGAAAATATCCATTTAGAAAAGCCTGAAAATTTTCATATAGAAAAAATCCCCGGCAGACTGTTTCGTCTGTCGGGGACTATATCAACATCTTATTTACTTCCACGGATCTTGCTAAGCACGAGCGCCGCAGATTCCTGCTAAGCACTAGACTGCAGCGCAATATTTTAGCCGAATTCCTGTGCCCAATACCAGACACCATCGGTGCCCTGCACGAGGGAGATTCCAATCGTCGTGAACTGGCTGCTCAGGATATTCGCCTTATGTGTCGGTGATTTCATCCATGCATCCACGACACTTGCCGAACCATTGTAACCTTTCGCAAGGTTCTCACCATATACGAGCGCTTCATTGACTGTGTACCATGCAGATCCGTCCGGTCTCGTATGAGAGAACTTCGTCTGCAGCTCACCTGCACGAACAGACGCAGCTTCTGTAAGTCCCTGGCTCCAGCTGAGCGCCGGCAGTCCTGCAGCAACCCGCTCCTTGTTGACAAGCACCGCTGCATTCATCGCTGCGCTTTCTACGCTTCCATCATCCGGGATGTTCCCGGCAAGCGGTGTCGTAATATCCGGTACCGTGATGAGTCCACCCTCTCCCGCTACCTTCTCACGGGAAGCCGCTTCCTCCGTCAATGTAATCTTATGCCGCTGCGTGTTCACTAAACCGCCCACAACAAGCACAAGCATCAACATCATAGCGATCGCTGCCAGCTTACCTTTTTTTATGGATTTTATTCTATTCTTTTCCATAGGATCACCTTCACAATCTTTTATAGAATATCATCACCACAATCTTGCACTTTTTAGATTTTCGCACTATCTTACTATTAGTATAGTATAAAAACGCGGAATTGTGTCAATGAAATATTAAAATTTCAAAAAAAATTGATGCCTTATTCTTATATGTACAAGCCTCTTTTATGTATTTTAATACTATTTCTAAGTTCCGGGCTTGCTTCCTGTGCCCAGGCTTCCATCAATGGTGCCCAAGCGCAATCATCGGAGACCTCTACGGAGAAGCGGAATCCTGGCACACTTCTGCTGCCCGAATGGTCGGATACGGATATCCGGAAATCACCGGATGGAAGCATTGTTCTGAATCTAAGTCATAGTGAAGATGGTTATATTCTCACAAAGTATGATGGAAGCTCTGATCTCATACAGGCACGCATCACAAACCCGGACGGAAGTATTTACCCATATCCGCTGACGATTGGGACGGAAATCTGTCTTCCACTGACAGGCGGCGCCGGAAATTACGATTTTTCGCTGCTTGAGCATGCCTATGACAGTCTTTATGCCGTAGGTCTTTCTGAAGCCTTCACCCTGTCACAGGATCCTGGTAACCAGCCCTGGCTTTATCCGAATCAATACGTGAATTATCATAAAGACAGTAAGGCCGTAGCGCTCGGAAAGCAGTTGTCCGATGCATCAACTGATGATCTTTCGTATATCGAAAATGTTTTTCAGTATGTGACCACGAATATCACCTATGACGTGGAATTTGCGGAAAATGTTTCCGTCAACTATATCCCGGATCCTGACCGGACACTGAAAAAAAAGACGGGCATCTGCTTTGATTACGCTTCTCTCATGACAGCGATGCTCCGCTCACAGGGAATCCCGACGAAGCTCAATGTCGGCTATGCCGGCACAGCTTACCATGCTTGGATCAGCTGCTGGCTGAAGGAAACGGGCTGGGTTGAGAATATCATCTATTTCGATGGCAAGGAATGGACCCTCATGGACCCGACGCTTGCGGCCAGTGAAACAGACAAGCGGAAGCTAATGAAGTTCATCGGTGACGGCGATAACTATATCGTGCAGTATGCATACTAAGAAAGAGGCACAGGATGGCGGCATTCTCTACGAAACAAAAGCAGCTTTCAAATATCGAGCTTTCGCATTTTTCCGGGCAGATGGCGATGCTTCTCAGGTCTGGTATGCCGGCGCAGGAGTCACTCTACATTTTGAAGGATGATGACGAGACCGATGGGGGGCAGATGAAGAACATAGCCAGAGCTTCTGCTTCAGTTAGTGTCCCGGACGTTCTGCTCTCCATCATGCAGGATGGTACGGATTTCCCACAGGCGCTGATGAATTCCGGTCTCTTTCCGCCCTACTACTGCGCAGCCGCACGCGTAGGATTTGAGTCTGGAAATCTCGATATGATCATGAAAAATCTTGAAGCGTATTACATCAAGGAGGAAAACACAAAAAAATATCTCCGGAGTTTTCTCTTCTACCCATTTCTTCTCTCCTCGCTTGTGTTCTTTGTCATCGTCATTTTCCTCATGCAGGGCATGCCGATTTATAAAAGCATCTATGAGGATCTCGGGGCTGCACTCACCGGCTTTCCGCTTTTTCTCTTTCATCTAAGCGAAGGTTTGCAGAAATATTTTCTTGTCTTCAGCCTCATTTTCATGGCGCTGCTGTTCTTTTTTATCTTCGTGAATTTTACGGATCGTGGTGCCAGACTGTTTTATCCTGTCGGAAATCACTTCCGTTTCATCCGTGAACAGCGGGAAATTCAGTCGGTCAGCCGTTTTTCCAGCGCAATGTCTACATTACTGAAAAGCGGTATGTATCCGGAACGGGCGGTAGCGCTATGTACCGAACTCAACACAGAACCTCTGCTTCACGAAAAGCTCACATTACTTGATGAGCGACTAGCAGCCGGCGAGAATTTCGCCGTTCTCTTGAAAGAACTTGGCATTTTCAATGGCCCCTATGCAAAGCTTGCTGATATCGGCATAAAAAGTGGCGATATGGACAGCACGTTTTCAAAAATCTCTGATTATTACGAAGAGGAAATGGAACGACGTAGAGAAGCTCTTGTCTCTGTTATGGAGCCGGTTATGGTCGTGATTCTGGCTGTGCTGACCGGTGGAGTTTTACTTTCCGTCATGCTTCCACTTCTATCAATTATATCTAGTCTGTAACAAGGAAAAGGGATCTATATGTCAGCAAAAGGTTTTCAACATTTTATCGGGCAGCTTCTTCTTTCTGTCCTGATTCCGGTTCTTGTCATCCTTGCCTTCTATTTAGGCATTGGAAATGTATACACCGGATCTGTTTCACATGCCGAAAATGTATTGAAAAATGCGCTAGAGGAGAATATCACTGAATGCTATGCTGAGGAGGGCAGATATCCGGAAAGTCTCTCCTATCTTGAAAAAAATTATGGTCTTCGCTATGACCATGACCTGTTTTACATTGACTACAAGGTGCGTGGAGAAAATATTCGCCCAGAAATCACAGTACTGAGAAAGGATGGCGGTCAAGATTAAAAACAATCCTAATAAAACTGCACATCAAATTTCTCTTATGGCACCGCTTCTCCTTTTTCTGATGCTTTCTTTTCTTGCGATTCTTTCTGTGATCTTCACAGCGAAATTTTATCGAAAAATGTCTCTAATGACGAAAGCGAACGAAAATCTGATGATTTCCTGCGACTACATTCTGCAGAAAATCAGACAACATGACGTGGGCAGCGTGTCTCATGTGCGTTTCCATGGGCAAGATGCTCTTTGTCTTACGACACCAGCCGATCATGAAAGTTCATACGTCACCTACATTTACGCTTCCAATGGCAAACTCAGAGAGCTTTTTGCGAAAAATGGAGACATTGGCACACTGCCTTTATCCGCTGGTGACCCGATTTCTGATATAGCGGATTTTACGATCGAGATTCACGATACAGGCTATGTAAATATTCATCTGACGGATTCATCGGACCGAACCATAGAAGAAACGATTGCACTTCGTGCAGAAGCTGTCGATTCACTTATAGATACAGCATCACTTCACGCTGAAGCTGTGGAGACATCGACGGAAGCGGACCCTACACCTTCTCCGGAGGTTCTGCCATGAATTTCCGTGAAAACCGTTCATTCCTGAATATTACATTTTTAGAGCTGATCTTGTCAGTTCTAATCTTTTCAGTAGTATCCAGCTTCTGCATTTTTCTTAGTTCGAAAGCCTACAAGCTTTCTAAAGAGACCGAGGTCTATGATCTGGCTGTCAATAAAACAGTTTCTGCAGCAGAACTGATACGATCCGCCGAGTCGCTGGATGACCTCTGTACAAAACTTCATAATGAAGCCTATGTTGAACATCCTGAAGAGGCTAATGCTTATATCAGATACTACGACGAAAACAGAAATCCCGCCGAGAATAAAAGCCTTGCTGTCTACCAGCTCTCGATTTCGTATAGCTTTCAGGAAAGCAGTAAGCTCCTTACCGCTCTCGTAGTCTTTGCACCTGTTGAAGGAAAAGGAAAGGTCGATAGTAATACGATTCGTGACACGAATAACACGATTTATCAGCTTGAAATCAAGCGATATCTTCAGAATCAATAAAGGAGACTGCTATGGAGGTCCATCTTCCATCCGAAAATAAAAATGAGAAAATCATACGTGAAACACCGCCTGTCTTCGGTATTTTCCTTATGTTCACAGTATTTATCCTGATTCTTCTCTTCAGCTTTTCCGCCTTTTCATTATCCAGTGCAAAACAAAGCTATGAAAAGAGTTTTCAGCGCGGAGATCGAAGGAAAGCCTATTATGAAGTTGCAAACAAAGCAGAGGTGATCCTTTCGGAGATAAACGAAGACGGTAAGCTTCCCGAAGACAAAACCAGTACTTTTCATTCCACAAAGGCATCGAATCATGATAAGATTGCATCTGGTGATAGAGATACATCTCAAAATATCAGCTACACCGTACCTGTAGATGATAAAAGTGAGCTTTCTGTCACGCTAATGAAAGATAAGAACTCCGATTATCAAGTGACTTCCTTTAAACTTGAGAACATAGATGATTGGAATATCGAACCGCTTAAGCTTTTCGACCCGAATATGAATTAAATCTCAGGAGCAACCTGTATGGATATTGTTGAAGTTTTGAAAAACGCAGTTTGGGAAAACGTCTCTGACGTCTTTATCGTGGCTGGCGGCCCGATCTCCTATCGAAAGAAGGGCATCGTCACGAGAGCTCAGGATGATAAACTGATGCCTGATGATACAGAAGCGATGGTTAAACAAATCTATGCGATTTCAAAGCGCGATCAATTGAGAGATTTGGCCACTGTTGATGACGATGATTTTTCCTTTGCTATTCCTGGTCTCTCTCGTTTTCGTGTCAATATTTATAAGCAAAGAGGCTCCTACTCTGCAGTTATCCGTGTCATTTCCTTCAACATGCCGGATCCCGTGCAGTTTGGTCTCCCCGAAAGCCTGGTGAAAATCGGTGATACCGCAAAGGGTCTCGTGCTCGTAACCGGCCCGGCTGCCAGCGGAAAAACCACCACGCTCACCTGTATGGTCGACTACATTAACAAAACAAGGTGCGATCATATCATCACACTGGAGGATCCGATTGAATATCTGCACCGGCATGATCAGAGTATCGTGAGTCAGCGAGAAATAGGCATTGACACGCCGGACTATGTCAGAGGCCTCCGCGCAGCGCTTCGTGAAAGCCCGGATGTGATTCTGCTTGGAGAGCTGAGAGATTACGAAACGATCTCCATCGCGATGACTGCAGCGGAAACCGGACATCTTCTGCTCTCGACACTTCACACTTTAGGTGCCTCCAACACGGTCAATCGTATTATCGATGTCTTCCCGGCGAACCAGCAGCATCAGATTGCCGTACAGCTTTCGACGGTACTGCATGCGGTCATCTCTCAGCAGCTTCTGCCGACTATTTCCGGCGGCATGGCGCCGGCCTTTGAGGTTCTGTTTGCGACGACGGCTGTACGAAATATGATCCGGGATGGAAAGGTTTATCAGCTCGATGGCGTAATCTATTCCTCCCAGAACCAGCATATGATATCGATGGATAGCACTATTCTTTCGCTTTATAAGAAAGGTGAAATCACGAAGGAAACAGCCTTGAACTACGCCTTCCATCCAGAAACTCTGGAACGCAGTTTATAAATTCAAAATCTGTTTTATGCATGTCAAATTGATAAGATTGCCTGTCAAGAATATTAGCTAAAAGGTTCGGTATGAAGAAATTCAATATAAAGAAATATATTAATTTCACACATCGGGATCTCATGGATATGGTGCCACGTCTTGTGCTCGGACTCAGCTTTTCTGTCGTGATCCTTTTGATTATATTATTCATGTTTAAGTTTCTTTTCCCGGGACTCTGGCCGCTTCTTAAAGCCGGTGATGAAAAAGGTATTCAGCTATATCTCGAAAGTGAAGGATTCTTATTGGGATGGCTTCTCACTATTCTTCTTAGCGCCCTGCAGGTAATGAGCGTCGTACTCCCGGGTCTCCCGATTCATATTGCAGCCGGTCTCATTTACGGATGGTTCATCGGATCACTGGCGTGTTATCTCGGGTTTGTCCTTGCGAATGCTGTCATGTTTCTTCTCACAAGGCGGCTTGGTTCACGATTTACAAAATTGATTCCCGGTATCGATAAACCAAATTTTCTAACCGAAAAGATCAATTCGATTCACCCGGGACTCGTCGTCGCCATTTCCTGTCTTATGCCTGCTTTCCCAAATGGTATCATTCCGTTGATCGCCGCCGGTTCCCGTATCACCTTTCGGCGCTTCATCATCGCGATTGCTGCGTCTTGCTGGCTACAGTGTGTTCTGAACTGTCTCGCCGGAGATTTTTTGATTCGTGGCCAGTATTTCTTTACTGGGCTTACATTTGTGATTCAGATTGTCGCCGTTTTGTTGGTCACATGGAAACATGACGCAATTCTCAAGCTTTTTGACTGAGTGTCACCTTATCTTTTGTTTGATCCCACTCGTAAAAAGATGTTGCCGGGATAACGCAACGGTTTTCCTTTGCAAGCTCACGAAAGGCCGGTTTTAACAGAAGTGATTCAGCTCTCGCATTGATCAAGAGATTTCCCTCGTCAAATGCCTTAAAACCCCATGCCATGTTGGACAATGTTAAGGAATTCCTACCCTCTTTTGGGGAAGGACGGCCTGATTTGTTTGAAATAGATCCTGCTCTTTCGGCAAGCATACCATCCTCTTCGGACGACTTGACGATCACAGGCGCTGTCTCCGTCGGATGTATATCTCCTGTAACATGATGGACTACAGAACGCTTGAGACCAGGTATTTTATCAACCTCATCATATAAATATTCCTCAACATGATATCGACAGCACATACTTCAACTCCCCTAACTTTATCATTTATAAAATTCCCTATTGCTTTATACCTTAAAAGAGATCTTCGGTTTGGAAGCTTCATCTTCCTTGCCGGCCATAAACTTCTTTCTGGTTTTATTTTTTTCTATTTTTTCCTGCAGGTCTTCATGGCGAATCGTATGATCATCTGTGACTTTCTTGCTAATGGAGGAGTCGCCCGATCCCACTATAGTTAATTTCGTGTTCGTAATATCTGAATCCAAGATGTCTATAGCTTTCCTGGCTGCCTTCTTTACTTTCTCTTCTGCATCGAGTTCTTCTGTACGCTTTGTGGCAGAGTCAACTGTTTCTAAAGTTTTCTTGGGCTTTTCTTTGGCTTCATTTGTAGTAGGATTGGTCTTTTCTGTGGCTTCTTCGATTTTGTCTGCGAGTTCTTCTGCTTTTTCCTTTGTAGCGTCTTCCTTCGCTACGATTTCTTCCGCCTTCTCCTTTGTAGCGTCTTCCTTCGATGCCGTTTCTTCCTTCTTTTCCTGTACTTCCTCTTCTCTTGCCTGTCTTTCTTCCTCGCGGACGATTGCCTCCTCTGCCTCTGTCGGAAGCTTTTCATACTCTCCGCTCATCACGAACTCTGCTTCGATCTTTTGTCGAATATTTGAATTCCGCATTTCGCGCAGCGCTACAGCAAGCTTATAGCCTTCGGAGATATTTGGATTATTTTCTACACTCTGCACAGTAGCATATGCTCTCAAAGCATGCGCGTTTTTGATGCGGTTTACCTCATCCTTTGTCTTCGCATTTTTGATCTCACGCTCGTAGTTTTCCGCTTCCGCATCCGAATTCCGGATCTCATTATAAAGCTCCGGATTCTTCTTCCGGATAAACTCCTTTTCATCCTCCGTGAGTTTTTCGCCGTTCTGATATTTTGTCGTAATCTCACGAAGCTTCTGCTCCTCCGGATCCGGCGGATCTGGAAGCATTGCTTCAAGCCGCGACTGTTCATCCATATGCTGCACCGTTATGCCGCCCTTTTGAGAGCCCGCACTACTCCCTTTGAGGATCGAATCAAGCGATGTACTGCCGTCCGCCTTATAATCGTTCCGGTCCTTTTTCAGCTTCCATTTTGATTGCATTTCCGTCTGCTTCATAAAAGAAGACAGCGAACTGATCGATCGAAAATCTACCATACCATACTCCCTATCACTACCTACGAACCCACTTATCTAATACTTATATCGGCGGTATGGTGTCAACTTATTATGATTCCGGTATCTAATCCTTATGCCTGTTCTTCTGTGGTTATAGAATAATTTGAGAATGTATCATTCTTGATTTCTGCACTTAAATTAATTGACCAGAATGCATTTGCAACCAGTTAAAAAGTTTTGTCTTAGATTGTCCACTTTGACATTTTATATCCGTGTTTTGAAACCAGCTCTTAAAAAACTGATATCCTGAATTAGAATCCTCTGTGAGAAATATTTCTATTTTCGATTTCTGGACTTCTGAATTACCTTCCAGCCTATGGTAAGCATCAAATGAATAGATGGGCTTTAAGTAATGCTTCCCAATCCTGGCTTAAAATCGAAGTGCACGGATGGTTGGACGAAATCCTGATTCCACTTTGATTGCCTCTCCGCACATAATCAACCACCATATCGCACAACGTTGTTTTACCGCTGGCACTTTTCCCTCTTACGATTGTAATATTTCTACGAAGTGTGAAATCAAAGTTTGCTTTTGCATTTTCTACATGAACAGTTTGTATACCCTTCATTTTTGATTCCCTTATACCAAATTTCCCGCTTCATTTAATAATTCCAGAGAGGAATGGACTTTCTTTCCTGTATTTATCACATATATGTTGAATGGACCTTTCCCAAAATCCATAAGATGCCTAAGATTAATAACGACTTTTCGTTTCTCAGCCATTTTTAAAATCCATAGAGCGCAATTATCTCCACAGGTAGATGCGTTAAAAATATGATTTCTGTCTTTGTCGATAAGAATCAGCGTTTTGACGCCTCCTGAAAGATCATTTGGTGTGATCGAACCCAAATATGGACTTTCTATTACACTTCCACTCACTACTTTTGATTTATCCACATCTTTGATCATTTCAACTGCTAAAGGTGATGTAATCCATGATGGTTTGTAAACATTACGAAAATAAGTGGACGTATCATAAATAGCTTCTGGCATATCGCCATAGTAAATGCTAAGCATTGTAAAACCTCACTGCATTATATCTAGATTCTTTTCTCATCATTGTAACACATGCTTTAATCTGATTATACAAAAAAACGATCCGGAAAAATATTCGTTTCCGAATCGTTTTTCATTGCAAAAGCCGCCTGCAATCAAGCCTATCGGATGACTTCTGGTCAATTGCCTTGGCACCGAACCTTTTCCATGGATTTCGGCATAGTGTTTATGCTTATAGAAAAAAGCCCGTCAAAGAAAACTCTTTGATGGACTTTACTTCGCAGGGGTTGAGGGATTCGAACCCCCATGAGCGGTTTTGGAGACCGATATCTTACCATTGGATGAAACCCCTGTATGGTCACGCTTTTTGAAACGCAAGTGATACTATATCAGAAAGCGTGACAGAAATCAAGCATGAATTTTTACTCGTTGATGACTCTCTCGAGGCGCATATTCTTCGAGGGATCGATCACGAGAAGCTTAGCGCGTTTACCAGCTTCAATTGTTCCGTACTGCGGCAATATACCGATCGCCTTTGCAGGGTTATAGGTGGCAGCACGAACCGCATCCTCCACCGGTATACCGAAGGAGATCGCGTTTACCATGCAGTCATAGACATTGGTCGTACTGCCGGCCAAGGTACCATCCTTCAAAAAAGCAGCATGATCATGCTTAAAGATCGGCTGTCCGCCAAGCTCATATTCACCATCCGGCTTGCCGGTTGCACGCGTGCTGTCACTGATCAGAATCATCTTTTCCGGGCCCATAAGGAAGAACGCTGCCCGCACCGCAGCGGGATGGATATGTACACCATCACTTATTATTTCACAGGTCACCTCCGGCTGCTCCGCGGCTGCTGCAATCGGCCCCGGTGCCCGATGATGGATGCCCGGCATCGCGTTGTACATATGCGTGAGGTGTCTGGCACCGGCTTCGAAGCCCTTTCTGGCCTCTTCATACGTAGCTTCTGTATGCCCGATGGAGAAGCGGATATCATCATGCAAGGCTCTGATACAGGCAATCGCGCCCTTTACCTCCGGTGCGATTGTGATCAGTCTTGGAAAATGCTCTGTCTCAAGAAGAAGATTCCTGAGAAATTCCACATCCGGTTCATGCACATAAGCAGGATTCTGCGCGCCGACACGGCCCAATGCGATGAACGGCCCTTCGAGATTAACCCCGACGAGATCAGCCTCAACAGAAGACCTCTTTTTATGCCGATAGGCCGTCTTCACGATCTGCTCGATCCGCTCCTCAGGGAGCGTCATCGTCGCCGGACAGATCGTCGTGATGCCACAGCCGGCTTCATACTCTGCCATTGCGCTCAGTGCTTCATGCGTCGCATCATTCGTATCAAAACCGACACAGCCATGAAAATGGATATCGGTAAGCCCCGGTATGACCAGTCTGCCTGTCGCGTCGATGATGGCTTCTTCCTTCTCCGGCATAAGCGGCGTATTCGAAACCTCTTCGATTCGTCCGTCCTTCACTCGCACATCGCCCCAGCGGAAACGAAAATCCGGCCGATATACCATACCGTTTCTGATCAGCATACGATGCACCCCTCCTCTGGGAGATTACATTTGGACAGGGCTTCTTCATCAGCGACAACCGTGAGATTATTATGAATCTGCAGGATCGATGCCTGTACCTTCGGTGTCACCGGACCGAACAGGCTTTTTGCGATGGCATCCGCCTTAGCGAGACCACTCGCGATCAGCAGCACTCTCTTGGCCTGCATGATCGACCGGATCCCCATCGTGATGGCATGGCGCGGTACTTCTGCTTCATTATCAAAAAGTCTTGCATTTGCCTCGATCGTACTCTCCGTAAGATCCACGATGTGTGTCCCCTTCTCAAAAGCTTCCTCCGGCTCATTGAAGCCAATATGGCCATTACGTCCGATACCAAGAAGCTGGAGATCGATCCCGCCGAGTGAATGAATCAGTTCATTATAACGCCGGCACTCTGCCTGCATATCAACTGCAAGTCCATTCGGAACATTTGTGTTCGCTATGTCAATGTTTACATGATTGAACAGATTTTCATTCATGAAATAACGATAGCTATGTTCATTGCTGCCCGGTAGTCCGACGTATTCATCGAGGTTCACCGTATGGACTTCTCGGAAATCGAGGTCACCCTTTTTATACCAGTCAATCAACTGCTGATACGTCCCGATCGGTGATGTCCCGGTCGCCAGTCCCAATACGCAGTTCGGTTTCATGATGACCTGCGCCGAAATGATATTTGCAGCCTTTCTGCTAAGATCCTTATAATCCTTTGCTCTATAAATTCTCATACTCCTGCTTTCTGAAATAATATATTGCACCGATCATTCCTGCATCATTTGCAAGTGCTGCAGGTACAATCTGTAGCCCTTGAGAAAACGCCGGCATCACACGATGTAATAAATCTTTTCGAATCGGTTCAAGAAACAGCTCCCCGGCTGCACTCACACCACCACCAATGACCACCATCTCCGGTTCAAAAATGTGAATAAGACTCACGAGTCCATCCGCAATATAACTCTGCCACCTCGCAACCACCCTGTTCAACACATCTTCCTGCATAGAAAGCTTTTCGAAGATTCTTTTACCGTCAACACCCGTTGGAAAGAATCCTCGATCAATATTTCCAGCCTCTATCTCCTGTTCTACCATTCGTATCAGAGCGTTCGTCGACGCATAATGCTCAAGGCAGCCCTGATTCCCACAGGTACACCTTTCGCCATCTTCATTGATGATGATATGACCGATCTCGCCACCGATTCCTCTTTTTCCGGAAATCAAGCTTCCACCGGAAAGGATTCCGCCACCGACACCGGTGCCGATCGTCATCATGATGACATCCGTTCGTCCTACCGCCGCACCGATCCAGCACTCCCCGAGGAGCGCACAGTTGGCGTCATTGGCGACCATGGTTCGCACGCCAATTTCCCTTTCCAAAGTCTCTTTGATACGGCTTCCGATATAATGCGGAATATGCCCTGCTGCCCCGATGACGGCACCGGACCTTTCGTCGATCTGACCGGTGGCGGAAACGCCGATACCAGCCGGCAGGAAAATTTTTTGCGTCATACGTGCGGTATGCTGAGAAGCCTTTTCTGTATGGCCATTGATGTCAGCATTGGCCTGCGTGATAGCCATACGAACTGATAAACCGGATGTAGAAGCATCGCTAAATGCAGAAAGACAGCGCTGCACATCCTCGCTCTGAAGAAAAGACTTCGCGTGGGCAGTCACCGTCTTTAAAATCGGCGTTTCATATCCGTCAAAATCGACCGACACGCTGTCCCGGAGCAGGATCTCACCTTTTTCGGTCACAAGACCGAATTTCGCGCTTGTCCCGCCGATGTCGATGCCAATATAAAGCTTCTCCATATACCCTATGCCTCACAGAGTCCGCGCCCGTCAAACTGAGACAGCAATACGCCCTGCTTCTTTGCCCGTGCAAGCGCCTTACCAGCGCAGTCTGCCACATCCGTCACGGAAGCCTGAACTCGGATGCTGGCCTGTACAAGAAAGGTGGTCGAGATGCACCGCCCGATCGTCAGCATGTTATCGATAACATTATTGACGAGACAGCGATAAGGAATCTCATAATACTCGCCCTTCTTATACTTCTCCAGGTGCACAAGTCCCTTCGTCGCCGAATGAACATCGATATACCAGTCTCCCTTACCAACACTGTCAGAAAAACGCGCACGCTTGACATAATCATCTTCATTCAGCACATATTTTCCGACGATACGATACGATTCGCGAATGCCTACTTCAGCTGCTACGCGTATGAGGAAGCTATGCTGAAAACCAGGCATATCTTTCTGAAGGAACCGGACAAGCCGGTCAACTTTTTCTCTTCCTTCAGAGATTGCCTCTGACCTTGCAAAGGCATCCGTGTTCTTCTTCATATGACTAAGATGCGGACAGTTGAACGCCATACACCCGGGTTCACCCGGTAACGAAAAGCATTGATAATAGACGAGGTCCTCCTCTTTCAAAAGGCCCTCTTCGATGCCTCGTCTGAAAATCGGTTCCAGCTTGAAGCCCTTCCCGGCTACCATAGCCGATTCAAAGAAATAGCCTTCCTTGAGCGGTGAAAATGTGTCATGAAGGCTGAGACAATACGCTCTGTATTGCTCTACGTCGATCCCGCCCATCTCGAATCGGAGAGATGCCATCTGATTATTTCCATCCTCATCACCTGCTTTGACAGGAACACCGGCCATCCTGGACAAAGTCGCATCCCCGGTCGCATCGACGAACTGCGAAGCTTTGATCGCACGAAGTCCATCCACTGACATGACGATGACGGCTGTGATCTTCCTTTCAGCCTTTTTAGTGCCGCAGAGTACCGTATCATAGAGTACTTCACCGCCCGCTTCCCGGAACATCTCCTCCAGCACAAGCGCACGTGCTTCCGGTGTCGAATATACATATTCCATGATGCCGTCCCGTGTTTCTATACCCTTTTTCCGAAGTCTATCTTCGATTTCCAGAAACAAAGGTTCATGTGGCACGAAGGATTCCATAACCGGTGTCACAAGCGCCTGCACGGGTGCGCCACCCAGCGCGATGCCCTTTTCTACGATCAGCACCCGGTTGCCTTCTCGTGCCGCACGGATCCCGCAAACCGCGCCGGCAGTACCGCCACCGATGATGACGGTATCATAGCTTCCTGCAACAGGAATCATTTCTGTCTTAAACTCGATATACTCCTCCATCGTAAAGTCTGTCCTCTTTCACCCTTTCTTCCTGATACAGCATCAGGAGATCCGTTGCTTCCGGACTATAAAGAAATCCCGTATAGGTTCTTGCGAAGCTATGGGCTGCAATCTCTGATGGGCTCGTGAGCCTAAGCTTCCTCCGTAATCCCGGAAAGAACTCCCGCGTATATGTGCCGCATTGATCAAAGACTCTTTTCTTCTCAAGAAACTCCAGCGAATGAAAATATTCGTGGCAAAGACAAAGAGAAATCAGATCATCCTCCGTGATATCCATATAATTGGAGAGGAGTTTCAGCTTAAAACGTAGCGGTTGCATCCAAACTTTGATCTGAACATCTCCCGGACGGTACAAAAGCTGTGCTTCCTGCACGGATGCATATGGATTCATGTCCGAAAATGTCTCTTCCCCGGGTTCAATATATCGGACTTTAATGTGTGCATTCTCCAGTCTTTCAAGAATCGGACGATCACGAAGCGCTTCCGCTCTTTCTTTTCCGATTTCGATAGAAGAGCTTACAATCATTTTGACCTCTTCCGCCGTAAGATAGCGGCTATCCTTTTCATCCCGGAGCAGTTCTTCTGCCAGTACAGCTTCCGGGATACGAAGAATTGCTTCTGTCTTTTTATCTTCCCTGAGAATGTTGTTATCCCTTTGTTCCCCGACCATCATTCTAATCCCACGATCCTATATCATGACTCCATACATATACCTTATGATACGCAATCATAGCACGGTCAATCCTTCGCTGCCACAGCGATGATGTCCTCATCATTTTCCGTAAATTCAAGCTCGATCTCAGCAAGATGAAGAAGCTGTTCCTTCGTCTGTACACCACTGAGATCAGACATCTTCTGTGAGAAGAAAAGATATGTTCGTGGCAGAGTTTCTCCGGCATCCGTATAGGATGTCATACTGTCTAAAAACGTGACAAAATCCGTATGCAGATCAGATTTACGAAACACCAGGATCTTCGCTTTATTCTTCTTAAGACGGATGACGCCCTCACTATCCATGACCGAAAGCGTCTTCGAGGTATGCTTCACAAGTCCGAAAAAGCTCTTTCCTGTCACTGCGGCTTCATAAACATGCCATTTGCCGGTCGCTGCAAGAAGTGAAATCTTGTTTTCGTCTGTTCCGGCTCCTTCAGCAGCGATCTTCAGTCGTTCCTGCTCCGATATTTCTGTGACTGCCCGATCCTTCGTACGAAGCTCTGTTGCGCCGGTTGCTGTTGCCCGGAGAATATTCTTCTGGCTATCTACCTCCACTGTGATGTCCACCGTCTTAGGATCCGCGCCTGCTCTTGTGATGATCTCCAGGACATCATGCCGGATCTTCCGGATATCCTCCTCCGATGGATTCGGGACATTTCGTTCGAGTTGTTCCCTTACCATCGCCAGTGATACACCAATCGTCGAGATATATGGCGCATTCTTCGCGATCCGAAACCGAATACCTGTTTTTTTACTAAGATATGGTGTGACCACAGAAGCTGATCCGCCACCTCCTACTAAGAAGATCAGATTTTTGCTGAGCTGATAGTCACTGATGAGCCCCTGCACGATTTCATTCACCTTTGCAATGGCAATATCCATGGCCGTCTGGCAAAGCTCTTCTACGGATATGCCCGTATAGACTGCCAAGGCGCTCCATGCCTTTTCAGCTGCTTCCTTCGAGCCCTTCGCATAATCTCCCTCCGAAACGTAGCCAAGAATGTTTGCGGCGCCACAGAGTGTGAGTGCTACTTTTTCTCCATTTTTTGATATAACAGCAGCATAATCTGCTGCGTCATCGGAACGAGGTGCGATCAGCTGAACCTTCGGATCGATAATATGTTCCGGTTCTGTAAACACTTCATAGTTTAAATCAGCAATATGTGCAGACCGAGGGCCGACATCCACGAGCTTTTTATCCCGTATGACGATCATGCTGCCGCCTGCGATGCCGAGTGTCCGAACATCCAGGGAACTAAGATAGAGCTTATGTCCGCCGACGGTCGCGTTCTTGATCATGACCTTGCCATCTTTGATTGCAGAGATATCTGTACTAGTACCACCGGACTCCAGGAATATACCATCGGTAATCTTCTCATACATGAGTGCACCGGCCACTCCAGCTGCAAGACCTGACAGCATCGTAAGAATCGGACGTTTTCTGACTTCATCTATGCTCATGACACCGCCATCACAGCGCATGATCATCAGTGGCTTACGGATGCCGGCATTCTTGACAGCCTCCTCGGTCATATCTGCCGTTTCCATCATCTTCGGAATCAATGCTGCATTTACGACAGCGGTACGAGTACGTGCCTTCAGACCATAAAGCTGTGAAATTTCGTAACCGCCTGTCGCAGGCAGACCTTCCTTTTGTGCGATGTCAATCACCAGCTTCTCATGCGTCGGATCATCCACAGAATAACTCTCTGACGCTACGATCACTTCACAGCCCTTGCTTTTTAGGTTTCGAATCGCGCTTCGAATGTCTTCTTCCGTGAAGCTCGCCGTATCCAGAAATTCCTGTTCTGTATATAGAAACTTTCCCGGTGCCAGTTCGATATTTCCGACCGTGGTTTCACTCTTTGCACGATCACGCTCAAGTCCTGTGCCCATACCGACGATACCGACCTTTGCGACATCACCCTCAAGAAGTGCATTGGTTGCCTGTGTCGTACCATGTGCAATGAAGATAACATCCTCAGGAGAGATATGATTCTCGGAAAGCACTTCTTCAATTGCCTGTACGATACCTGCAGCAACGCCGGCCTCAGCATGATGTGTCGTCGGCACCTTCTTCTTTGCGATGATCTCAAACGTCTCATGATCTACTACGACAGCATCCGTAAAGGTACCGCCGACATCGATTCCGATTCTTACTTTTCTGTCGCTCATAGAAACCTCATAAAAATCTGTAAAAAAAGAAAAGCCAATCTATTCGGCTTCCCGGATCAAAGTTGTAAAGAAACACCTGCAAGCGTTCCCAGCGGGGTGGTATCAAGCCACCCCGTTAAGAAAAACTCTCTGAAATCTTCGATCAATACATACTATTTTAGAACAGAACCGCTGCAGCATAGATCAGTATGCCAAGCGCCATCACCATCGTGTATGGCAGTGTTGACTTAAGAATGTCATTGACATCTACCTTTGCATAGTCTGCGACGATGACATTCTGTGTATTCGTCGGATCTGATACACACTGTACAACACTTGTCGAACGGAGTGCCATACCCACTGCCGAAGCACTGAGTGTGCCTGCCTGCAGGAAGATATTTGCAAGTCCGCTTCCGAGACCATACATATTCAGCGGGCCTCTGTAAAGTGCAAGCGGAGAAAGGATCGTGAAGAGTACGACATACAGGAATCGGTTCGACGGCAGGATCGCGCTGATGATCGGCTGCATCAGGGCCGATGTATTCTGGGCAGACACACCGTTTAAGAGAATGCCGATTCCCATCATAAGTGCGATAACACCTGCAATATCCTTGATGCCTTCTACTACAGAGCTGGAAATCACCTGCACGATTTCGGATGGTTTCGTGATCAGTGCTGTAACGATGATCGCAATCAGAAGTGCCGTATTTGCATCGAGCTTGAAGATGAAGACAAGCAGTACCGGAACAATCGGCATGAACATAGCTACCGGGCTGACGTTCTTAGCATTAGCCTCGCCAGTCTTCGCTGCCCAGTTTGCAGTCTGTGTCTTCTTTACATTCATGAAGATATACACGATCGTTACAACGATGCAGATGATACCCATAACAAGGGAAGATGTCTTGATGACTTCCATATCCATGCCGATCGTATCTACATAGAGCTGATACTGGGAAACATTGAAAAGAAGTCCGATATTTAGGCCGAACAGCACTAGACTAGCTGCTACAACTGGCGCGATACCTGCTGAAAGCATCAGCGGAATAGCGATCTGCGAAACCATGATGACTGGGCCTGCACCGCTCATGGCTGTAAAGATGATGGCTGTCGCTGCTGTAATAGCCAGTGCGATGGCTGTCGACTTATCACCGGCAAGCTCTGCGGCCTTGCGAATGATCGCATCAGAAATGCCCTCTTTCTGAATCACGCGTGCAAAGATGGCACCAAAGATCGTCACGACGATCGTACCGGAAAGCTTCGCTGCACCTGATGTGATGACAAAGCCCGTAATCGTCTGCACTTCCTTATCGGAAGACATAAACGGCACTCCTGCAAATGCAGCAATCAGGATACCCATAACCGGCAGCGCCAGGATTGCAGGAAGCTTCTTCGTCATCATAAGAACAACACCGGCAATAAACACAGCAAGAATCAAAATAACCTGTAGCGTTTGCATACTTATTCCTCCTTTTTGTCACCCGTTTGATAGTTGATGTAACGGTCTACAAAGGTCTCGACCGATGCATCATAGATCATCTTTCGTTTCTTCTCCCGATTAATATATTCCGCATAGATTCTGTCAATCAGAATCAAAACCGGAAGCTGCGGTGAGATGATGTCACCATATTCTAGATTTTTCTTAACTGCACAGAGAATTACCTCGCTGAACCGCTGATGAAAATGCATTTCATTCCGGGAAGTGATCAGAACCGTTTTAGCACCCTTTCCTGCTGCCTGAATCAGTGCTTCGATTACCTCTCTTGTGGCACCACTGTAGCTGATACCGATCACCAGTGCGTACTCATTAAGGCGAAAACCATTGATTAGAAGCGCATGTGTATCGGTAACTGCTTCAACATCAAGTCCTACCCGGATAAATCGGTTCTTAAACTCCTGTGCTGCCAGTCCGGAGCTTCCGAACCCGTAAACATAGATTCTTTTGTAATGAATCAGGTCGTCTACAAGTCCAGAAATCTGCTCCGGGTTAATGAGACTATAGGTCTTCGATAAAATCTCTTCATAGGTCTCGAACACCTGATCAGTGCTCTTTGTGTCCTTAGCCTCTTCCCCAGCATATTTCTGATATTCAAAGATAAATTCTCTGTAGCCCCGGAAACCCAGCTTCTTTGAAAATCTGGATAGACATGACGGAGACAATGTCAGCTCTTTGCAGATCGCTGCCTGAGAATAATCCCTTTTCTCTTCATAAGGATGATGAAGAAAGAAGTCAGCAACGATCTTTTCACTTTCAGTAAGATTCTGATAATTCGCTTCAATCGTCGGCAGCAGGCTTTTCTCATGTCTCCTCATATCTCAATTTCCTTCAGTGCTGAATTCACCACGTTCATGCCTTGATCGCATCAACAAACTTCCTTGTGATGAGCTGTGGTCTTGTAATTGCACCGCCGACCACGACACTGAAACAGCCGAGATCCAGTACTTCTCTTGCTTTTCCCGGCGTATCAATGTTTCCCTCTGCGATCAAGGGGTGCTTGATTTCCTTTAGAATCGTACGGACGATTCCAAACGTGTCCGCCTCGATTCTGTCGTCCTTCGTATACGAGGTGTAACCAACCATCGTCGTGCCGATAAAATCAAACCCGATTGCATCTGCATGCACGGCTTCCTCAATCGAAGAGCAATCTGCCATGAACATCTGCTCCGGATACTTTTCTCTTACCTGAGAAAAAAATGCATCAAGAGAGACGCCATCCGGTCTTACCCGCTTCGTTGCATCCAGTGCTATGATATCCGGCTGAATGTTCATCAGCGCGTCGACTTCCTTCATTGTCGGCGTGATGTACACTTCAGAATCCGGATACTCGCTCTTGATGATACCGATGACAGGAAGATCTACATTTTTACGAATCTCGCAGATATCCTCGACAGTATTCGCGCGAATGCCGACAGCCCCGCCTTCCTTCGCAGCACGAGCCATCCGTCCCATGATAAAGGACGAGTGTAGCGGCTCATCCTCCAGCGCCTGACAGGACACGATAAGACCGCCCTTTAAGCCTGAAAGCTTTTCCTTCATTTGATTCCCTCCTTCCGCTTTTTTTATATCGCTTTTAGATATTATTTTCAAGAATTGGAGTGAAATCAGATTTTACTTTCAGATAAATGTACAAATTGCCCCTATTACAGGGTGATTTGTACTATTAAATTGTTGATTTTGTTTATACGGAATTTAAAACTTTGAAAGAACTTTACAATTAAGAATTGACAATCGTCTGTCCTTTACCATTCCTCTTCGCCATATAAAGCGCCTTATCCGCACTTTTTAGGAGTTCTTCATACGAAAGCCCAGCCTTGATTTCGCTGATACCGACACTTACATGCACGCCCGCTTCCGGATCCGCCTTTGCGATCCGGCTGTTCAGCTGATCCAGGATTTTCTTCGCCTGCGCCGGCTGCACCCGAAGAACACCGACAAACTCATTACCGCCATATCGCGCGACGACACCATAGCGCATAATGAGCTCTGAAAGCTGCTGTCCGACGAGATTCAGCACATGATCGCCATATTCGTGCCCGTGGTCATCATTAAAATGCTTAAAATCATCGACATCCAGCATGAAGACACTGTGCCAGTTCCTGCGAATCTTACCATTTTTTGCCACAAGCTGTTCGAAAAGTGCACGATTCGGTATGCCCGTCAGAAAATCCGTGTTCTGCATACGGATCAGGATATGATTTAGCCCTGTGAAAAGGATGATAGCCATCGCACCGAGCACCAAAATCTGCCTCGAGCTCATTGAAGATATTGCCGGAGCCGACAACGCCAAGCAGATTGCCATCTTCATCCTCGACACGATAATTCACGAAAATACTGATGTTATAATTATCCGTCGCATCCCGGTCGATCTGGATGTCATAATCCTGGTTCAGTGCAATAAAATTATAGTACCAGCTGTCAAAATTATCGTCCGGTGATACCTTCCGATTGATGCCATCCTAATAATAATAGTAGCCGCTTTTCGCCGATACAACGAAGACATTATTATAGCCGAAGGCAAGCTGAAAATCGCCGAGATAACCAATGAGCTCTTTCTGCGCATCTGCCGTTTCCTCCGCCTTCAGCCAGTTGATGAGGGATCGATCATGTGCAAGCGTTCTGGCCATCACACACTGCTCCTGGGTTGCCAGACCAATCTTACTCGTGATCTGCTCAGAGATCATATCTACGCTTCTCTGTGCCTGCTCTGTCGAAAGCTCCCGGTAATACCGCACATCCATATTCTGGACAACAAAAAACACCAGACAGATGATCGCGATGATCAAGGCATTGTACATAAACAGAAATCTATTTTGCCGCATAATGCCTCCTTCTGGTGCTTCTCACTTATATTCAGTTTATACTCTCATGAAGATTCCCACAAGAATTTTTTTAGTCAAAAAGGAAGCTGTTCAAATCCTTCACCGTTTTAAAATACCAGTTGCAATTCTGCCGCATAAAATTCTCAATCTCCGGGATATCGTTTGCCCAACCGGCAGCCGCAAAGGGTACACCGGCCACATGTGCCATATCAAATCCCGGCTTCAGATCATCCACCACGAGAAGCTCCTCCGGCTTCAGATCATACTTCTCCATGATTCTTTCAAGCGACCAGGTTTTCGGCTTCCGCTTCTCGACCGGCACCTCCCAGCCGTAGCACAAATCCGGCTCCGGTAGACCGTTTTCCCGGTAATCACGAAGCACATATTCAGAATAGGAATGACTGATGACCGTAATCAGTCCACCTCTTCGCCTCTGCTCCTCGAGAATCTCCTTGATACCCGGGAATGCCTTCGGTACATGATCCTTAACATAATCCCGCCAGAATTTCTGCTCTTCCTCTACGTCTTCCTCCGTTAATCCACAAATATCTGTAAAAAACTCTAAAACGCCCGGATCAAAATTATAGCGAAAATAGTCATCGAGAGAAATATGTACATTCGGGAAATACTTTTCCATATACTCGACGAAGCTCGGATAATGCACCGTCTTTGTCGAATCCACAACAGTATCATCATGATCCATCACCAGGCATTTGTATTTTAATTTCATTTGTTTTACTTCGCCTTTGCTTCCCGATATTTCTTCATGACATCGGCGAGATGTGCCGTCAACTTATCATTCTCACGGTAATCGATTGGACACTCTACAAGCGCCGGACCACCACAGGTAAATGCCTTTTCCAATGTCGGGATAATCTCATCCGTACTTTCTACCTTGAAGCCATGCACATGCATCGATTCTGCCAGCTTCACAAAATCCGGGTTCGAGAAGTTTACATAGAAGTTCTCTCCGAAATGCATATCCTCCTTCCACTTGATAAGACCATAGCTCTGATCCGTCAGGACAAGGAACACAACCGGGATGTTGAGACGTACGGCGGTCTCCAGCTCCTGTACGTTCATCATGAAGCCGCCGTCTCCCGCGATGGCAAGAACTCTACGATCCGGGTAAACCAGCTTCGCTGCAATTGCGCCTGGTACCGCGATACCCATCGTCGCAAAGCCATTCGAAATGATGCAGGTATTCGGCTGATAACATTCATAATGCCGGGAAATCCACATCTTATGTGCGCCGACATCAGAGATCACGATGTCAGCCGGTCCCATGATTTTCCGAACATCATAAAGAAGCTTCTGCGGCTTCACCGGGAAGCCGGTATCCTTCGCGTAGGAGTCCTTCTCTTCGCGGAACATATCTCTTACCTTAAAGAAATCTTCAGGCTCCTTCTTCCCATCACAGCTCAGCATCAGCTGCTCCAGTGAATAGCTGATATCACCGATGACCTCGGTATCCGGCTGATACAGCTTATTCACATCCGCCGGACGTGCATCAATATGAAGAATCTTATGATTATCCTCTTTATTCCACTTTGCCGGTGCAAGCTCAACAATATCATACCCCACACAGATGACAAGATCTGCATGGTCAAACATAATGTTCGGATAGTCCTCCATCGGCATACCGATCGTAGCCATATAATACGGACTATTACAAGGGATAACACCCTTTGCCATCATCGTGTTGACAACCGGAATATGCAGCTTTTCTGCGAACTCCGTGAGTGCCTTTTCCGCATGCTCTGCGACAGCTGTATGCCCGACGAGGATTATCGGGTGCTGTGCCCGATTGATGAGTGCTGAAGCCTCGATCAGACGATTTTCATCCGCATATTCGTGGAGTGGCGTCGGCCGGTTCAGGAGCTTCATCGGTGCTCCCTCCGGCACCTCCATCGAGGAAACATCCTGCGGGATACAAATGTGTGTCGCGCCCGGATGCCGGCCCTCCGCATACTTGAAAGCAAGCCGGACGATTTCATTGGTTGAACCAGGGGCTACGATCATCTTCGTACGACGGGTAATCGGTTGGAACAAAGTTTCTAGATCAAGATACTGATGGCTCGTCAGCGGCATCTTATCGGTGGAAACCTGTGCCGTGATCGCCACCAGCGGTGCGCCGTCACCATTGGCATCTGCTACACCTGTGATAAGATTCGTAGCGCCCGGGCCAAGCGTCGAGAAGCAGACACCGGCACGTCCTGTAAGACGTCCATAAACATCCGCCATAAAGGCTGCACCCTGCTCATGCCGGACGATAACCACCTTGATCTTCCCGGACTCCTTCAGTGCTTTCATGATATACAGATTCTCCTCACCCGGAATGCCGAACATGTACTCCACATGCTCATGCTCCAGTGCCTTAACCAAAACTTCCGCTACGTTCATACCTTTCCTCCATAAAACTGCTATAACTATGCATTGATTGTCAATGCCTACACTCTGTGTAAAAACTTACAGAGTCTATCAACATATATATCATCATGCCACGCATTCCTGCATACCGTTGCAAAAAGCCCACTTCCGTTATGGTACGGAAAAGCAGGCCTCATTACTTGCTCAGTATCAATTTGCCATGAGACATTATAGACACTGTAATCAGCTTACACAAATAAAAAATGGCTATCGCTGATATAAGAGGTTTTCCTGCTACTTCCTAAGCACTGCCATCGCTTCCTTCAATGTACGAACAGACAGGATCTGAACATCCTTCAAATTCCTGGCATCGATCCTGCCGGCATGAAAGGCGGGCATCATGATCCGGTCGAAGCCAAGTCTCGATGCCTCCTCGACACGCTGCTCCGCGTTCGATACAGCGCGAATCTCACCTGACAGACCAACTTCACCGAAAACCATCACATCATCCGGAATTTCAATATCCATATAGGACGAAACCAGCGAGAGCACGATACCAAGATCCATCGACGGCTCTGCAATTCGAAGTCCGCCTGTGATATTGACATAGGCATCATATTTCCCGATATTAAGATTCAATCTTTTTTCTATAATCGCAATCAGCATATTAAGCCGATTATAATCAATACCATTCGCTGTACGCCTGGGCAGATTAAAGGCTGACGGAACCAATAGTCCCTGAATCTCGATGAGAAGCGGTCTAGTGCCCTCCATACCGCAGGTCACGACAGACCCGGAGGCATGTAAAGGGCGCCCGTTCAGAAGCAACTCAGAAGGGTTTAGAACCTCTCTGAGACCATCTCCGGTCATCTCAAACACTGCAATTTCATTCGTTGAACCGAAACGGTTTTTCTGCCCGTGCAGAATACGAAGCGTGCCGCCGTTATCTCCCTCAAAATACAGAACGACATCGACCATATGCTCGAGCACCTTCGGACCTGCTACCGTACCGTCCTTCGTCACATGCCCGACGAGAAAGATTGCAATACCATTTTCCTTCGCAACCCGAAGAAGCTGCGAAGCGGATTCTCTGACCTGACTGACAGAGCCCGGCGCTGCAGTAACTGTTTCTGTATACATCGTCTGGATGGAATCCACGACCACAAAATCAGGCTTCTCTTCTTCGATCGTCTCGATGATATTCTCAATATTAGTTTCCGCCATGAAGCTGATATCACCGGTAATCTCTGTGATACGGTTTGCCCGCATCCGAATCTGCTTCAGGCTTTCCTCACCTGAAATATACAGAACCTTTTTATTACTTTCGGCAGCGAGATTTCTCGATACCTCAAGAAGAATCGTCGATTTTCCGATGCCCGGATCACCACCGAGAAGCACGAGTGAACCTACGACGATTCCACCACCGAGCACACGATCAAGCTCACGAAAGCCTGTCGGCATTCTGTCCTCCTGCTCGAGCTTCACCTCATCGATCTTAACAGGTCGTTGCCGTGGCGGTCTTCCACTGCCGGAAGCTTTTTTTCCACCAAAGCCGGCAACCTTTGACGCCGAGAGCACCGGTTCCTCGACGAAGCTATTCCATGCCCGGCAGGATGGACATTGTCCCATCCATTTAGCGGATTCATAACCGCATTCCTTACAGTAAAATTTTGATGAAGCCTTTGCCATATAAACTCCCGAATATGATCAACCTTTATGGAAATATTCTTAAAAAAGAAACGGCATAGCTTCATGGCTTTTGCCTCATCCACTATACCGTTTCCATCTATGAAACCTTATTTTAGAACCGTTGTCTTGCCCTTTGAACTGTCACTTGATTTCCCTTTATTGTCAGCAACCCTTTCACTTTTTTCTGACAGAGATTTCGGCCTGTTCCTTCCAGCAGCGCTCTTCACCTTATCAGTCTTCAAATTAGACTTTTCGGAGCCCGCCCTCCTACCGGTTTTTCGAACATTAAGCTTTAAGTTCTTGTCCTCACCTACCGTGATATGCACACTTGCATTTTCAGAGACTGTGCCATCCAGTACCTTTTCAGATAAGAGGTCCTCGATTTCCGTCTGAATCGTACGACGGAGCGGTCTTGCACCAAATTTAGGATCGAAGCCCTTGTCAATGAGCCAGTCCTTCGCCTTATCATCGAGAGAAATTCGAAGATTCATCTGGCTTCTTGCGCGCGTCTCGAGCTCCTTCATCATGATGTCAAGGATTGCCCGCATATTCTCCTTCGTGATTGGATGGAATACGATGATCTCATCCACACGGTTCAAAAACTCCGGCTTAAAGAGATGACGTACCTCCTCCATCACACGTGATTTCATGACATTATAGTCATGATTCTTTTCCTGTGTCCCTGTATCAAAGCCAAGACGCTTCGGTGTGAGAATCTGCTCGGCACCGGCGTTTGAGGTCATAATGATAATCGTGTTCTTAAAGGATACCTTACGTCCCTGTGCATCCGTGATATGACCATCATCCAATACCTGCAGAAGAATATTCAACACATCCGGATGTGCCTTCTCGATTTCATCAAAAAGGATCACAGAATACGGGTTACGCCGCACCTTTTCACTCAGCTGTCCACCCTCATCATAACCGATATAGCCTGGCGGCGATCCAATCATCTTCGAGACACTATACTTTTCCATGTACTCCGACATATCAACACGGATGAGATTGTTCTCAGAACCAAACATCGCTTCCGCAAGTGCCTTTGAAAGCTCTGTTTTGCCGACACCTGTCGGGCCAAGAAACATAAAGGAGCCGATTGGCCGTTTTGGATCCTTGAGGCCAACACGACCGCGCTTAATCGCTCTGGCAACAGCCGTCACTGCTTCCTCCTGTGATACGATGCGATGATGCAAGGTTTCCTCGAGATGCAGCAGCTTTTCAGATTCTGCCTGCTGTAGTCTCTGTACCGGAATCTTCGTCCATCCGGATACGACATTCGCGATGTCTTCCTCCGTTACATGGAGACGATTTTCTTCTTTTTCACTGTTCCATTTTTCCAGGTCCTTATTCAGACGGTTCTTTTTCTGCTCCTGTTTTTTCTTAATTTCAGATGCTTTTTCGAAATCCTCGGCGCGAATTGCATCCTCCTTTGCGGTCTCAAGCTCAGCAATCTGTGCCCTCAGACGTTTAATCGGTGCCGGCTCTCCGGCAGCATGAATACGGATCTTGGAAGCTGCTTCATCCATGAGATCGATTGCCTTGTCAGGAAGATACCGATCGTTGATATAGCGCGTACTGAGTCGTACCGCGGCATGCAATGCTGCATCATCGATGACGACACGATGAAACTCCTCATACTTCGGCGCAATACCCTTCAAAATTTCATAGGATTCCTCCTCTGAAGGCTCCTCAATCGTCACCGGCTGAAAACGCCGTTCAAGAGCAGCATCCTTTTCAATATGCTTCCTGTATTCATCCAGCGTCGTCGCACCGATGACCTGCAGCTCTCCTCTTGCTAAGGCTGGTTTCAAGATATTTGCAGCATCCAGAGCACCCTCTGCACCGCCTGCTCCAATAATCGTATGAATTTCATCAATAAACAGGAGTACCTGCCCATCATCCTTTGCTTCCTGAATCACGCGCTTGATGCGCTCCTCAAATTCACCACGGTACTTCGAGCCCGCCACCATACCTGAAATATCCAGCGTCAAAAGACGTTTCCCGAGGATGCTTTCAGGTACATCGCCAGCGACGATGCGTTCTGCCAGACCTTCTACGACTGCCGTCTTTCCGACGCCCGGTTCACCGATGAGACACGGATTATTCTTCGTACGTCTTGATAGAATCTCGACAACCCGGAGAATCTCCTGTTCTCTCCCGATCACAGGATCCAGCTTATCCTGAGAAGCCAGTGCAGTTAAATCACGGGAATACTGATCAAGAACCGGCGTGTTAGACTGCTTTGGTGGCTGCTGCATCCGTGCACTGTCATCCGATATATTATCATTGCCGATTACAGACATAATCTGGCGATACATACTCTGCGCATTTCCACCCAGGGTTGCGATGATCTGGCTGGCTACGCAGGATGTACTTCTGAGAATAGCGATCAACAGATGTTCGGTTCCTACTAAACGTGAATGCGTTGCCTTTGCCTCTGCTTCACTCAGTTCTATGACCTTTCTAGCGCTCGGGGTATAACCGGATCGATCTGTTACAGCCACACCACTATCCGGCGTTACAAACTTCGAGATCATATCCACGATTCGCTGATCATCGATACCGCTGTTTTCCAGTACCTTAGCCGCAACTGACGTATTTTCTCTTCGAAGGCCTAAAAGTATATGCTCGGTACCAATATAATTATGTCCCAGCTCCTCTGCTGCTTCAATTGCAAGCTGCAAAGCCCGCTGCGCCTGAATCGTAAATTGATTCATACACTGCTCCTTTTACTACTTCAACTTTTCAGTTGCAGATGCCTTCACATGCTATAACAAAGCTAGCAGGCACCTGTTTCAGATTATAAATCTTCAATATCTAGGCCATCGATGCTCTGCTCCGGCTTTACTTCCTTCACTCCTGGAACAATCATCGTATCCTGTATCATCGATTCTGCATTCTGCCCATGCGTTACGGCATCCATCGCTGACGCATGAAGCTCCTGGTCAAGAGCCTTGATATCCGAATGATTCATCGATTGGTCGGTGGAAATGGTCATTGTCGGTTCATCCACATCGAGATCTTCAACCTGAAGTGTATCCTTCCCCATAGAAGGCTCCGTCTTCGGTTTGCCTTGATCCAGATCTTCTATCTCAAGCATCTCATCTTTTTTCAGAATACGTGTAGCAGATAACGTATCCTCCACAGGTGCGCTTTGATTAATCTGATCAAGAGCAATGGTTTCGCCAAGCTTATCATCCTCCGGCGTCCCGACCCCCTCATATTGATTCTCATGATCCCTTCTGGACTGATCATTCATCTTTCGTACCGTATCGCTCTTCGTACTTTTCCTGCGAAGATTAACGAGCACAATGACAAGAATAAACAGTACGAGGACGCCTGCACCAAGCACGCAGCTAAGAATCAGCATATGATTATATTGCGTAGCAAGATCATCATATTTCGTAACAAGTGCCGGATAATCCTCGGCATCCTTCTTCATCTGATCCGCTACCGGGTCCTGGAAATACCTCTGCAGCGTCTTCTCCTCCAGATCATAACGATAGAAGTTAAGCTCACCAGCATCATTCATACCATATACGATACAATACTGATGCTCAGTATCATTTGCCCATACCCAGCCCTTTACTTCATGGCCATCAATAAAGATCGAGCTCTCCTGGAAGCCATCCGGGATGGCCACATCAGCACCCGGATTCATGATCGTGATCGTCTTCTCTTTCGAGGAAAGCTTCACGCCTTCATTAACAGTTTCTGTACCATCTGCTGCTGACGGACCACCTTCCTGCTTCGTCACCTTCAAATTATAAACCGTTTGGCTCGCACCATCCGCACCGGTCACGGTAATGGTTACATCATTCTCTCCGATTTCAAAGTTTTCATTACCGGATACCTGTACATTCGCTGTAGCATCCGTCGCAATGGCATTAAGCAGAAGCTCAGATACGTCTGTACCAACCGTAACAGAGTAATCTGTGACATCCTGTGAAAACGCTGGCGTCAATGTACCCGGTGAAACCGTAAGTGATTGTAGTGTCGAGCTTGCCGCTGCAGCCTGTGTTGCAATCGTGATGGTTGAAGAACCACTGTGAGTCACCTCAGCCAACGCTTCATCCGTATCATAAACCTCCTGTGAGCCGATCGTAATCGTCGCTGTACCCGCAGAAAGAGTCTTAAATTTCAGATTATACTGTAGCGCTGCAGTTCCTTCACCATTCGTAGCACCATGAACACGAATCGTACCAGATCCTCCATCCGCATCCGTGCCACTTTCGAACTCCAGATGTGCTGCATCATACTGAAGGGTCACATCCGATCTGGAGAGCGTCCCGTCAGGACTCGTGATTTTCATCGTCACATTGACTTCATTGCCAAGTGTAACAGATGGGTCTGAAAATGTGATAGAAGCTGTTGCTGCTAGTGCCGCAAAAGATGAAAGCACCGTCATCGACGCCGCTGTCAGGATATATCTAATCGGGTTTTTGAATCGCATGAATAAAATCTCCCTTTTATAAGGATTATCGGGGAAGGAAGAGTTCCTTCCCCGCTATTTTGAATTTTTTTATATTTTACACCGGACCGGAAGATACTGCAATCCTTTCAACCGGACGGCATAGCAACCTGTTCTTCTTTAGGTGCCAGAAGTTATAGCCCTTCTTTTATATAAGCAACTGTCGTTTATACAGGGCCAACTCCAACCTGTACCATATTGGTCACTATGGATGATGTCGTTTCTGTCGTTGCACCGGATGCGTCCTGACTGATTACAGTAGACGAGCCAGTCGGACCTGTTGTCTGTCCGCCGGATGTGTCGACCGTCGTAGTACCTGCCGAGACACCTGCTGTATTGACAGTCGCTTCGGATGTACCATTTGGCAGCTGTCCGCCAGTCTGCTGTGCGACAACAACCGTATACTGCTTTATGGAGCCATTCTGTGCTTTTACAGTAATTGTGATTCCCTGCATAGCGCTTGTCAGTGCAATGTTGCCTGTCCCGCTCACCGTTGCACCACTGTATGCCGGTGTGGCAGAAATTGAGAGGCTTGTCACAGACGGATCGACAATCAGCGTATAGGTATCCGTCGCTCCAGAGAAGGTCGGCGTTAACGTAAAACCTGAAACATTAAGCGTTGCCAATCTGTTGTTTGGATTGCCATCTCCTGTCGGAAGCGGGGCTGGTGTCTCCGGCATATTCGAGTAAATCGGAATATAAAAGGTCAGCGCAGTCGACTTCAAGGTAGTGCTGTATGCTTGAGAAAGATTTTTTCCTTCCTCACAAGCACCCTGAATATTCGTCATATACTGATGCTTGAAAGTGTTTGAAGCGGTTACATTGAATCGCTTTAAGTAAAGTGTATTCTGGCCAACCTTCAGATAATTATCAGCGTACCACATTGCGCCACCGACAATTGCCTTTTCCGGTGTATTCCACGGACGATTGTAATTGCCAGACTGTGCCGCATACCAGAGTCCTCTCTCAACCGCTGTCATATTGCCAGATGCATAGGCACCGATATTCAGATAATTATAATAACCACTCGTCCCCTGAATGCTGCCGCCATGGCCATCCTTCCCTTGCTCCTGCAGGATCATCGCGGCAAGTACATACGGATTCATACCGGCAGTCGTCGCTGCTTCATAAATAAGATAAGCATAAGGAATCGTCACCGTAACACCATTCGAAACGATACCGGTGCCAGAGACAGCTCCCGCCGTACTGTTCGTCGTGCCAATGCTTACACCAGCAGTCGAACCGGTTGATGTCCCGCTTGATGCAGAACTACTGCTCCCTGGTGCAGAGGTACTTCCTGGACCAATGTCACTGATTTCAACACGATCCTCTAACCAGTCGATATTATCATCACTACTGTTTGTAACCGGGTAATCAGGAAGAATCGTAGTACCTGCATCAAGTGGCGAAACACCAATTTCGACGGAAGATGTACTTTCGGAAGTCGTCTCCGCTGCAGCAGATGTGCTTGAATCAGCTGATGTATTCCCTGTCGGTCCAGAGAAAGAAATCGAAGTTCCTTCCGAAATCGATGCCGACGTAGCTTCCGTAGAGGTATTTTGTACAGTATTCGTTGTTTCGGTAGTAGCTGTAGCACCACTACCCGCTGTTATGCCATATTCAGCGGTAAGCATATAACTATAGTATGGACTTGAGGAGTCGATTGCTACCGAATTCTGGAGAAACGTACCAGCCACCATAGACTGAATACCCTCTAGTGTCTGTGTCGACAAATCAAGACTATGCTCAGCAAACTGAAAAACGGACTGATCATCCAAAAAATTTCGCGGATCTACATAATAGGCGATAATATCCTTCGATGCAGCGACCCACGAAGCCCCATCGAACCCCGGCCATGTAGAGGTCGTCCAGTTAAATTTTCCCTCATCCGTTGACTTCCAGGAAGATTTCGCATTGGTGGATACGAGACTGGTTGTTCCCTGCAGTTCACCTGCTACCACCGTATCAAACGAAAGACCTGTATTCACAGCCCTAAAATTCCAGGTCGGATGTGCCTGATGCAGCTTTCGAAGCCCTGCCTTATAGGATTCCGGAAAGCCCTGCTGTGACATATAGGCTTCAAAATCACTATTTGCAGCAAAAACAGTCATAGAGCCATGAAAAAGATTTACGGCTGGTGATATTGCTACAGCAACAGACAATGTAAAGGCACCAATTCTTTTGAAAAAGCTTTCCTTCATGAAACAGATTCTCCCATATATGCTTTAGATTATTTGTACACGAAAAATGGAGGGTGTTTAACCACCCTCCACAGTTTATAAAGACAAATCCCCATCCGTCAATGAAAGTCAAAATTATTCAGACTTTAGACTGATTTTCGTAAGATTGCTGTGCTTTATTTGCAAATATCCACGATCATGCTAAAGGAAATTATTTCTTCCTAGAGATATGTCTTATGCAGGATATGCCTTATTTTCCTTATCCGCTGCAGTCTTCGCAACACCGGATGCCTGTGCCTCACGATAAGAGAAGAAATCCTTTGCTACAGCAGGGAACAGCGCATAAGAAAGGAAATCTTCCTCAGTCTTAGCACCATACTTCTTTGCCTCCTCACGGAAGCCCTCCATCTCAGGTGCGATATGATCTGCAGGACGATCCGTCATCTGGGTCTCACCCGGCTTCAGGATCTTCTTCACTACTTCCGGATCCATCGGCTTTACGGTACGGCCGAACTCACCAGCTACGAGCTTATGAGACTCCTTCGGAACCATCTTATAGCGCTCACCCATCAGTACGTTCATCACAGCCTGCGTACCGACGATCTGAGAAGACGGTGTAACAAGCGGCGGCTCACCGAAATCCTTACGAACACGAGGAACCTCCTCAAGAACATCCTGAAGCTTATCATCCTTGCCGGCCTGATGCAGCTGAGAAATGAGGTTACTAAGCATGCCGCCCGGAACCTGATACTTCAGCGTATTAATATTTACACCGAGAACCTTCGTGGAAAGAAGTCCGCTCTTGATGCACTCCTCACGATACGGTGTGAAGTAATTGGAAATCTCGATAAGCTTATCCATATCGAGACCAGTATCATACTCTGTGTCCTGGAAAGCCTTGACCATAACATCGGTTGAAGGCTGGGATGTACCAAGTGCAAAAGGTGTAGATGCAGTATCGATGATATCTGCGCCTGCCTCTACGCACTTCATATAAGTCATGGAAGCCATACCGGATGTGTAGTGCGTATGAATCTCGATCGGAAGCTTAGTTCCTCTCTTCAGTGCCTTCACAAGATCATATCCAGCCTGCGGAAGCAGAAGGCCAGCCATATCCTTGATGCAGAGAGAATCTGCACCGAGTTCCTCAACATCATGTGCAAGCTTCTCCCAGTAATCCAGTGTATATGCATCACCAAGTGTATAGCAGAGAGCAATCTGAGCATGTCCGCCATACTTCTTAGTGGCCTTTACAGCAGTCTCAAGATTTCTGATATCGTTTAAGCAATCGAAAATACGGATGATATCGATACCATTGGCAATCGACTTATCGACGAAATCCTCAACCACATCATCAGCGTAATGATTATAGCCAAGGATATTCTGTCCTCTAAAGAGCATCTGAAGCTTGGTATTCTTAAAATGGCTTCTGAGCATTCTCAGTCTCTCCCACGGGTCCTCCTTCAGGAAACGAAGGCAGGCATCGAAGGTAGCGCCACCCCAACACTCTACTGCATGGTAGCCGACCGCATCCATCTTATCAAGGATCGGCTCCATTTCCTCACTCGGCATACGAGTGGCAATTAATGACTGATGCGCATCACGCAGTACAGTCTCTGTAATCTGAACTTTTGCCATTGATTTACTCCTTTGATTCAGTTCAAAAATTATTTAACACCATATACCGCCATGAAGGTACCGGCTGCGACAGCCGTACCGATAACACCGGCTACGTTCGGTCCCATGGCGTGCATGAGAACGAAGTTCGTCGGATCATATTCGGAAGCAACCTTCTGGGAAACTCTGGCCGCCATCGGTACCGCAGATACACCAGCGGAACCAATGAGCGGATTAATCTTATGACCAGAAAGCTTATACATGACCTTACCAAGTATAACACCTGCCCAGGTACCAAATGCAAAAGCAACCAGGCCAAGAACAACGATTTTCAAAGTATCGATCTTCAGGAAAGCCTGTGCGCTGGTCGCACCGCCGACTGAAGTACCGAGAAGGATAACAACGATATACATGAGCGCGTTGGATGCAGTCTCAGTGAGCTGTTTAACAACGCCGCACTCCTTGAACAGGTTACCAAGCATCAGCATACCGACAAGCGGTGCGGTCGTCGGAAGAAGTACGCAGACTACAACAGTAACGATGATTGGGAAGAGAATCTTCTCAAGCTTCGATACCGGACGAAGATGATCCATATGAACCGTTCTCTCCTCGGGTGTCGTCATCGCACGCATGATCGGCGGCTGAATGATCGGAACCAGAGACATGTAGGAATAGGCTGCAACAGCAATCGGGCCAAGCAGAGCTGTCTGACCAAGCTTGTTGCAAAGGAAGATGGACGTCGGGCCATCAGCGCCGCCGATGATAGAAATGGCTGCGGCTGCAGCACCATTGAAGCCCATGAAAATTGCCAGGAAGTATGCTGCATAAATACCAAACTGTGCAGCTGCTCCCAGCAGGAAGGTGATCGGGTTTGCAATCAGCGGTGAGAAATCCGTCTGTGCACCGACACCCATGAAGATCAGCGACGGGAGAATCGTCAGCTCATCCATGTGGAAGAAGTACCACAGAAGACCGCCGGTACCATTCATCGTATCTGCAGGATCTACCATGATATCCGGATAAATGTTTACAAGCAGCATTCCAAAGGCAATCGGGACAAGGAGCAGAGGCTCGAAGCCCTTCGCAATCGCAAGATACAGATAAATGAAGGCCACGATGATCATGACCACATTACCCCATGTCATACTGAAGAACGCTGTCTGCTGTAGTAAATTTGAAAACGTTTGTGCTACGTTCATATGTGTTTTTTACCTCCAGATCAGCAAAATCGGGTGACAGTTACTACCGAACCTTAGTTCAGTGTAGCAAGTGTTGCACCGGACTCTACTGCATCACCAACAGACACGTTGATGGAGGCAACCGTACCATCCTTCGGTGCTACAATATCATTTTCCATCTTCATAGCCTCGAGTACGAGGATCGGATCGCCAGCCTTTACTGCATCACCAACATGCTTCTTGACTGCAAGAATCTTACCAGGCATCGGGGCATCAACCTTGATGGAACCAGCTGCGCCTGCTGCTGCAGGTGCTGCAGGTGCTGCTGCCGGAGCGGGTGCTGCGGGTGCTGCTGCGCGAACTGCAGGCGCTGCGGAACCCTTTCCCTCTTCTACGGTTACGTCATAAGCGACGCCATTTACTGTGATCGTATAGTTCTTCATATTATTTACCTCTCTAATTTGGGAAAAGTCCCATGATCAACGTCTTCTGATAGAACGAATAACAAGTCCATTGTTCAGTGTCGGGCCGGCTGTAAAGCCATTGCCTGCACCGCCTTCATCAGCTTCATAGGCTGCGATTGCAGCTGCGATAACGGCCTGAAGCTCAGCGCCGGAAACTGCCTGTGCTGCAGCAGGTGCTACCGCTACAGCAGGTGCTGCTGCAGGTACCGGTGCAGAAGCTGCTGCCTTCGGTGCTTCCTTCTTTTTCCTAAACTTCTCTTCAAGCTGCGGAATATACTTAAAGAGACTGATGAGCCATGCGATGAAAATGAGTAAAAGGAAAACGGTACCCATACCTACGACAAGGTTGCCGGCTGCATTTGCAAGCTCCTCACCGATTGTGTAGTGCGGGTTGAAGGTCATCTCTGTGATCTCACCGGATTCGGAAAGTCCGAGTGTCAGTTCGAGTACACGCTTCTCGAACTGTGCATCAACCTCGACGGAGTACTCCTCACCGACTGTTGTCGCATCAACAGAAAGAATCTGCTGGAACGCACCAAGACGGTCCCGGGAATTGATATAGTTCGTTAAACCATTATAGGTTACATTATCCTTTGATTTCTGTGCGCTGGTGATCCGCGCCTGCAGTTGTTCTGTATCTTCTGTATAGATTTCAGTTGCAAACTGCTCGACAGACTGCTCCAGTGATGCTTTCACCGACGGCTCCAGCGGCATGTTGACTACTTCACTGCTTCCGCAGGCACCGAGCATCAGTACGGACAGAGCAAGAGAAAAGCAAAGGATCGCTTTCTTAAACCACTGCTTCATACTTACCCCTTTCCTCATACGGTACCATGCTTCTTGTCAGGTCTGTATACACTCTTCCAGTTCAGCATCTGAAGGGCAGCAGCAACACGCTGTCTAGTTTCTTCCGGTGCGATGATATCATCGACATAGCCGCGCTTCGCTGCCGCAAGTGCTGTAGCCTTCTCGCCGAAATCCTTTTCAAGAGCAGCCTTTTCCTCATCGCTGTCCGCAAGAATCTCTGCCGCTTTCTTTGCATCGAGAATACCGAAGCCGGAGCCCTCATAAGCATAAACGGCATCTGCGCCAAGTGCCTTTGAGCCGAATGCTACACCGGCTGTACCATAAGCGTTCTTAACGATAGTAATCATCGGAACATCAGCATTGGCATAAGCATATGCAAGACGTGCAGCAGCCTCCGGCATGAACTTCTCTGTGCACTCTGTATTGTTATATTTCTTAACATCTACAACAGAAACAACTGGAAGATCAAACGCGTTACAGAAAGTAACAAGCTTTGCAGCCTTCTCGGCGCCCTTCCAGGTAAGATTTGCGCTCTTATTAAGCACGAAGCCCACTGTCTCACCGCCGATCTGGGCAAGTCCTGTCAAAACGTCTTTTGAATAGCCCTTCTTCGTCTCGATGAAAACGCCATTATCAGAGAGCTGCTTAGCAGCCTCCTCAGCATCCAGCGTATCAAATGCACCTACAGAACGGTTAAGATCATCTGTGTTCTCATCCTGTACGCCGCCCTCGTCATTGGAGCCTGGAAGGATAGAAACAAGCTTACGGATCTGTGCGAAGATTTCATCCTCAGTGCCATAGAAATCTACAAGACCATTGGCAGCCTGTGTCTCTGCTTTCGCGATCTTATCATCTTTGTTGCCCTGTACTGCATCAGGAGCATTAACATACATCCGTGCATCCTTGGCTTCCATCGCAACAAAATCAGAAAGACCAGCAAGTACCGTGAGTCCGCCGCCGCAGTTACCAAATACAACTGTAATCTCAGGAATCTGACCGCTTGCAAGTGTCTGCTTCTTAAAGATTCTGCCAAGTCCGAACAGTGCGTCATCCGCCTCCTCGAGACGAACGCCGGAGCAGTCAATGAGACTGATGACTGGTGCCTGGTTCTTCATTGCCATCGAATAAAGGTTGGCAATCTTTCTTGCATGCATCTCGCCGATTGAGCCGCCAAGTACTGCGGAATCCTGTGCATAAATATACACAAGACTTCCGTCAATCGTACCATAGCCGGTAACTACACCATCGGAAGGTGCCTTTTTCTCAGCCAGATTGAAATCTGTGGATCTTGCTTCTGCAAGACGACCAATTTCAACGAAGCTGAACTCATCGAGCAGTGACTTGATTCTCGTCACAGCGGATGAAGTTTCACGATTATCCATGTTTTATCCTCCATTTCCTATATAAACAAAGGGTCAGTTTGACCCCGGTTTATGTCAGATACTATTGTAAACGAGCAAATGCTATATTTCAATAAAATAATCTTTTTACAGAAACCTAAGACCCTTCGGAAAATGATTTTTGATTTGCGTCCCCGCACATTTTCCGAGGCCAAGATACGCACCGTCACAAGCTACGATAACGAAGCCTTTTCCGTCGAAGCCATCCGGTACCGTAATCTGAAGCCCATGAAGATACTGGTCAATTCGCGGATCTTCTTTCTTGTAATTCACTACCGGAAACTCTGTCTGCATCGGTGGAAGTGCATGCACATAAGCATGAGACGGCTCCTCTCTGTTCTTAAGGATTTCCTCTTTCAGGATGCCCTTTCTGAAAACCTTCAATCCCCGAAGATCCGGCAAACAATCAGGTACAAGATAAACCTGGTCCTTTTTCCTTTCCTCCGTAAAGCCAACAGATAAATCAGCCTCCTGCCGAATTTCTTCCTCGGAAATCGATAAAAGCGCTGAATTTTCTGTCATAACCTCAGCTGAAATAGCTCTGTCCTTAAAAAGATCCTCTCCACTTTTTTTCAAAATCGCGCAGAAATGCCCCTCTCCACGGTCCTGATGCGGCCAGTGCCGCTTCATATAGATGCACTGCATCTCCGGAAATTCGGCCAGAATATAATTGACAATATCCTCATTTTCTTCCCGTTCAAACGTGCAGGTTGAATAGCTCATGCGTCCGCCTGGCGCGAGCATGAAGACAGCATTCCGTACGATTTCCCGTTGTCTCAATGCACACATCGCGACACTCTCCGGAGACCATGCGCGGATCGTTTCAGGATCCTTCCGAAACATGCCCTCTCCAGAACATGGTGCGTCGACGATTACTCTTGTAAAGTATTCCGGAAAGCGCTCTGCGATACGCTCGGTATTTTCATTCAGGACGGCCCCGTTCCGGATGCCCATCCTTTCAAAGTTTGAGCTCAGCGTCCTTGCGCGAAGGCCGATGTATTCATTGGCGAGTAAAAAACCACCTTGTGAAAGAGACAGCATGTCTGCTGCCTGCGTGGCTTTGCCTCCCGGGCTTGCGCATAGATCGATGACCCGGTCATACGGACGGATCTGAAGCTTCGCGACGACATGCATTGCCTCCGGACTTTGCATATAGTAAAGTCCGGCTTCATGATACGGATGCTTGCCTGGACGAAGTGCATGCTCATTCAGAAAATCATCATCAAGATAGAATTCACGAAAATATTGTTTTCCCCGAAAGACAACAGAGGATGCATCAGGAATCGATTTGAGGCCGAAGTCTCTCAGCAATCCTTCATAGCTCACAATATTTTCCTGATTCATCACTGAAAGCTCCAGGAACTTATGGAGATTCAGTCTTATGCCACGCTGGGCAGGTTCCTCATAGCTTTTTAAGAACTGCTGATACTCCGAAACTGGTAGTAGTGCTTGCATCCTTTGTAAAAAAGCCTCTGGTAAATTGATCATATTTGTTCTCTCTATGCTTTCAAAAAACATAAGAAGGCATCGCAAGCGATGCCTATGAACTTGCTCGCCACTAAGGCATCCGGAAGCTCTTCGCTCCGCTTCGGTCGTTGCAAAGCAGATGTCCACTGGACATCTTGCGACGCCGCTCCGCGACACTCCGGGATAACAAAAAAAGAGAATACATACCGCGGGTATATATTCTCTCTTCTTCCGCTGTAAGGCGATAATTACATCTCTACCTTATAATCTGCGTTGCCTTCGCCATCTACTGCAAAATATGCAGCACTTTCATCGACGTTTACATAGATATCAACCTTCTTTGCATCAGCCTTTACCTTTGATGCAGCCTTCTTGGCAGCTTCTACGAGCTTGTCAAGATCAACATCCTTGCCGCTGTACTGCAGTGTAACGGATGTCTTTGCTTCCTTCTTAGCAGCCGGTGCCTTCTTCGGTGCTTCCTTCTTAACAGGTGCAGCCTTCTTAGCTTCCTTTGCTGGAGCAGCTTCCTTCTTTGTTTCTTTCGGCTCTTCCTTCTTTACAGGAGCCGGAGCATCCTTCTTAACTTCCTTTGCTGGCTCTGCCGCCTTCTTAATCTCTGCAAAGGATTCCTTTAATGCAACGTCCTTCTTGGCTTCTGTTGCCTTGACTGTAGCCTTTGACTTCTTCTCCATTTGTTTATCTCCCTTTTTCAAATGCAGTGATAAAAGCTGTTGTTAACAGGTTCTATGGAATGCATTATAGATTTCTCATAACTTTTTGTCAATAAATTGTATACAGATTCTATGCGATAAGACCGATATAAAGACCGAAATGATGAGATAAAACCAGGTTGACGGTAGTGAAAACCAGGTCGTGAAAAAGGAAAACAGGAAATAAAAGGCCACCTGTGCATAGACTGGTGTAAGCATTGTACCACTGAGTGGCTTATGATTCTTCTCAAGGAGTCCTGTGAGAAGCCCAAGTACTATGCCAAATAATAAGACGCCGGGGATACCAAAATCATACCATGCATCATACAGAATAGTCGTCGTGCCAAGCTCTTCCTTTGTCTTAAACAGCGGAAAAGCCGGTGCAAGAGATGGGAAGAAATATTTAAGCGCACTTAGCGTCACAAAAGGATACAGCATCTTGAGTCCTTTCGAATGAACCGTAAGGTCACATGTCATGACATTGAAATTGTCATAATTATTCGCAATATACATGTATGGCTGTGTAATGAAAATCGGTGTTGCCGGATTTTTCATAGCAAAAATACCATTCAGATACTCTACAGAATGTGCGCGATGAATCGTGATAAAGACATATAAAAGCACCATGGCAAAAAACATAAGAGCTGCTTGCCAGAGCTTTAGCTTTCGTCCGGAAAGAAGGTATGTAAAGACAGCGACAATTACGGAAAACATCAGCTGAAAGCGGGATACCATGAGAACCGGCATAAGGATTGCAAAAAATAATGTAATAAGTGAAAACAGATCAACGAAGTTTAAAAAGGTCCTTCTCTTTCCTGCTATGGATTTCTGTGTTTCTCTTTCTTCCGTTACACGGATTCCTGTCCGCGTGTTTAGATATAAAACCACATAGGAAGGAATCAGAATGACCAGTGTTGTAAAATAATGCACACCTTTCAGGTGAAATATGCCATAGGCATGTGGTGTATCCTTCACAAAAAGCGGAATCATCCGAAGCCGGAATGCCTCAACAGAGAAGCATGCATATGTAAGCACCAGGAGCATAAGAATCAATCTTCGAAGGAACTTAAGCCGGGAAGCTTCCGAAATGGTGCTCTCTGTAGAGTTTTGGTGCTCCGCATGTTTTTCTCTCCCCTCTGGCAGAAAAGAAACGAAATAAAAAACAAGATAGAACAAATAGAAACTCCACCATGTCATCTGAGTCCAATCCGTACTAAGCGTACTAAGCTGAAATCTGGCGATTCCCTCACCGCCGATAAAGCCGAGTGCCATCAATCCACGAAGGCATAGAAGCTGCTCCTGTCTTTTATATTCTCTATAATACAGAAAAATCGCGGCAAGCAGAAGAAAAGCACCGGAAAGCGGCGCAATATGCCGCTCCCCGGTGATGACGGAAAGACCATATAGGACAGTATAAATTGATGCGTTTACGAGTATTTCCTTCATAAAATGCTTTTTATCCCGTCTTCAATACGTTATTCGCCTCAGTTGAAGCATCCTCCTTATTCGCCTCGGCTGGGGCTTCATTATCCGAAGTCCTTGTCTCAGTGTGTGCAGTTTCTGTTGGACCTTCAAAGGTGATGCCCGGTTGCTCCTTCGCAGTGGTTTCCGTATTGCCATGATCACCACTTGTATCCGTCTCTCTTGCGGATTCATGCGAGGCTGTTGATGCGTCATGAATAGAAGAAGTCTCCTCCCCCGGACCCTGCTGTGATTCGGTTTCTGTTTCACTTTCTTCCACTGCACGTTTTGTCTCCGGAAGCTTTTCGATCCGTACTGTCACATTGATCATGTTTTCCTCGCCTTCGGCAAGGCTCACGCCATCTGGCAGATAGTCACGGATATCATAGGAAACAGTAAGATTATCCTGCTGGTTCGTGATATCAACCGCAGGGAGCGCCAAAACAGACATATTGTCAACATTTTCCGGTAGAGCGCTGAGCAGCACAGAATCAGGCGAAACCGTCATGGATTCATATTGATAGCCATCCTGTGGCACACCACTGACAGAACAGAGCAGATTAACTGCCTTTTCCTTGTTGAGCTTTACCGTGTAGGAAATTTGTGCTGAGCTCGCCGAAACATTCTGCAGTTCTATGACATTGCCATTTGCATCGTAATAAACCGGCTCGGCAACGCCTGTCTTATCTTCAGAAATATCAGTGACATCCGCTTCGAAACCAACGCTGGAAATCCGACCGATTTGTGATTCCGGCCCGGTTACATTGACAGATGTCGGATTGGCCACAACTTCCGCCACCTCATAACCACTCTTTGGTTCTCCAACAGTCGTTGACTTAACCTCAAACTTCTTTGTCTGGATATCTTCAATCGTAACGTGAATCACAGTCGGACGCAGTGTTACATTTTCCATCAAATCATCCTTCCCATTCAGCACTTCCACATAAATGGGCACGCTTCCGGTGATTGAATAATCATTAAGATCAATATAAGCATGAAAATCTGCCGCCGTGATAGAAGAACGCATATCCGTGCGAACATTATAGCTTACTGTTACCGTTGTTCTGTCAATCTCCCAGGTCTTCTCATCTCTCGCAAAGGCATCCTCATTTTTAACTTCCAGCTGCACGCTCTTTTGATCTGTAATCTCAGGCTTCGAAACATTAATGACGAGAAGCCACAGAAAGAATGCCATAGCAATGCTTAAAAGCTTAAGACCAAAATTACTGAAAACATATTTTTTGAAAAAATTCACGATCATGCCTTTTCCTCCTCCTTTCGTCTAAAGAAGTGGAAACGGCCGTTTTTATCTGCGGTCAAAGCAGTTGACGGAAGAATTGCTCTAAGTGCTTCTGCGTCGGATACCCTGCGGAGCGAGCCATTAACAGCGACTGATACTCTTCCTGTTTCCTCAGACACTATGACTGTGATCGCATCCGTCACTTCGGAAACACCAAGTGCTGCACGATGCCTTGTACCAAAATCCTTAGAAATTTCTGTATCAGACAGTGGCAGATAGCACGTAGCTGAGGTGACCTTATCACCGACAATAACCACCGCTCCATCATGAAGCGGTGTATTTTTTTCAAAGATATTGATCAGAAGCGCTGACGTTACGATGCCATCAATCCTGATGCCTGTATCTTCAATTTCCTTCAATGGCTGCCTTTGTTGTATAACAATCAGCGCACCTGTTTTCTTCTTTGCCATTTCGAAAGTCGCCTTGATGATTTCATCGACGGTTAAAGCACTGGAACGCTCTGTTCTTTCCGTAGGCAAGATGCCGGCAATAAAGGATCTCGTGCCGAGTTGTTCAAGTGCCCGCCGGATTTCCGGCTGAAAGATCACAACAGCTGCAATGATAGCAATACTGGCAAATCGTTCAATGAGCCAGACAATCGTCGAGAGTTGCAGTATAAAAGCCATAAATGTAAACACTACAATGACGAGAATGCCCCTCAGAAGCGCCCATGCACGCGTGTTCTTGATCCATAGCATACATTCATAAATGAAAAAGGCCAGAATGATAACCTCAATCACATTGTTAATCGTGAACGGCGGGAGAAGACTCAGCCAGCTTTTCATTTTAGTCATAATCTGTGTCAAAGTGTTTCCTTCTTCCTCTTACTCAATCCTTCCGTGCGCGAAGCTTCGGAACTGCTTTCACAAAATAAAAATAATCATCATCTTCAAACCGAACGCGTTCTGTCCTCTGATAATCTGCTCCATATCGGAGAAAGGCAAATATTATAGATAAAAGCAGTGATAAAAGAAGCGGTATTATTTCACTAAGAATCGTGAAATCACTTCCAGTACGATACGCGCCTGCTGTAAGAACAATCACCATTGAAATGAAACCAACTAATGTACCGATGAATCCTGCAAAATTAATATCCAGTGTACGAATAATATATACGACAATCAGCCCAATCACAAAGGCAATTGCTTCCAGAAGCATCGCTTTGTTTTTAAAAAATCCGGTGAAAAGACCTGCATATTGTGAAAGAAGTACCGTCATATCGTCAGTAGTTCCACTTGAAAATATCGAAAGATTCTCCGAAAGATACATGAGATATCGGTAGATGATAACGCCAATCGCCACTGGAATTGAAGACATAAGCGAAAGTGTAAGCCCTGCAATTATTGGCACAAGATATGGAATATGTAGATGAAAGCAAACCGGAACAAGGCAGATCAGGATTGAGTATCCTCCATGGAAGGCCGACTGCGCTAGTCCTGCAATGATAAAGATTACAGTTGTCGCCGCTGCAAGCCCTATGGACAGCTCATATAAATTTCCTAAAATAAACACCGCACCAAATGCGGTAATTGCTGACCATGGCAAAAAAGCGCATAAAGCTGCGGCACCTAGAAGAACAAACGGACTGCCAAATGAAGCTTCAGCCTGAAGATCTCTGTTGATAAAGAAAAAGGCAAGAAAAGCTGTACCGGCCTTTGCCAGCGGAACAAGCCAGTAATCATTATCCGTATAGAATTTTTCAAGCACTTCTCTCACGATCAGAACACTATCCATACTCTGCTCCCTAAAAACTTTTCTTTATTCATCCAACCAGCCGCCATCCGGTTCATCGGCGTTCCGATGTCGCCTGCGATCATTATCATACATTCTCGCAGCGCGCTGTCTATCTTCTCTTCCGTAAGTCATCTCATTGAAATCATCTTCCTCAGCTTCTTCCTCCCAGGAACGTCTGTAATCCTGCTTGTTTTTTCTATAGACACGCTGTCTCCTGTAGGAATCATCCCTTCGCTCTTCTGCAGGATTCAACGGCTCATCATAAATAATTTCTGGCTCACCTACTGCCCGCACGATATGCTTACGGTGTGTATTTGCATCATACACACGGATATCCCCATGCATCTCCTTATAATAAATTGCTTCACTCTCATGCACCGTAAAGGGCTCACCCTGATCCGCCGAAAGATGGTCAAGACGATCCAACTTAGCCTGATAGTAAAGACTTTCTTCATAATTTTTATCGTATCGAGCAGAAAAGGCTGCATACCCAAGTAATACAACAATACCTAGTCCGAAAAAATATAGCATAACAAATGTATGAGCCGTCGCTTCAAGATTTTCAAGGTTAACATGAATCAAAATATTCTCGAGATCCACAAAAAACATCATAAGTGCCACAATAAAAAATATGATGGAATACCGCAGAATCATACCCAGAATATGTACGGAAATATAATCCTGTCGATAATATTTTGCGACGTCCCGAAGCGCACCGCCATGATGCTTTTCCTCGATCGCGAGCTCCGTCATCAGACGAATTTTTTCCACATTTAACATGAATGCCTCTTCTATCAGTAAGATGTTTTTACTTTCGCTATGCTTTTTCGGTCAATAACCTCTTGCATTCCGCGCACGTGCCGCGTATGGCGAATCTGGATGCTCTCCGACAATCTTATCAAACCATATGCTTGCTTCCTGTGTGTTTCCCATGGACTGAAGAAGTCTTGCCAAAAGATACATATTCACCGGTTCTTCACGGATTTCGACGCTGAGCGTGTACAGCTCGACAGCTTCGTCCTTCTTTCCACTATTCCAGTCTGCTGTTGCCTCATCGGCAAGTGTCTGGTAAACGGAACCTTCCATATAATTCTTAATGTCCTGCAGCTGCGCAAGCAGTCCTTCATCTGTGATTTGAGACTGGTCAAGACTAACATAGTAACCCGCAGCCGTCACGAGATCACCACTATTATAAGCACTCGTAATCTTATTCAGTGTTTCGTATTGTGTCATGAAGGCAGCATTCTGATTTTCATATTGATCCAGCTGATTCGCTGCTTCCGCATATTGTGATGCCAATGTGTCATACTGTGCTTTCAAGTCATCGTATTGCCGGTTTGCTGCATCGAGCTTTTCTGTGTAGGTAATCAACTCTTTGTTATTCTCGGCATTGATTGACTTCGTTTTAGCCGGCATAATCAGGAAATAGAACGCAAAAACAGCCAGCACGATGCCAGATACAATCAGCCCGAGTACCGCCCAGGGAGAAATCTGCTTCACCTCCTGCGGCATCACCACGAGATCATCTGTCATTTCCCTATGAGAAAATGCATTTTTTAAACGGTTCTGCTCTACTTCCTTTCGACCGGTATTCTGTTTCACTTCATCCATCAGCACAAGTGCTTTCGGATTATTACGGTCAATTTTCAGAACAGTATAGAGGCTCCTTCCTGCCTTTACCCACTCCTCCCTATCCATATACAGAAGCGCAAGCAAAATATGTGCCTTAATATAGTTCGGGCTATCCTTGATTACCTGATTCAACTGCATGATTGCCAGTTCTTTGTTGTTATTCTGTGCGTAATCCAGTGCCTGGTTAAAGCGTTGAACATTATCGGAACATACGCGAAGGATTGCAGGCTTCCGCTGAATCTCATCCAGGTAATGATCTGCGATATTATTCTCAGGTAACAGATTCATACTGATAACCCATTGGCACAAGGCATCTGCTGTTTCACCACATTCAAAAAAGATGAGTCCCAGCAGATTTCTGGCATCCTTTTGATATTTATCGAAGAGTAATGCTTTTTTTAATAGCTCACAAGCCCCGGATAGGTCTCTAAGTCTGGCTCTTTCAAGTCCCAGATTATAATAACAGTTTGCTATTCTCTCCAGCGTAATATCGTATTTCATGCCTTACTGAGCTCCTGGTCAGAAGATCTCTCAGATTTACCCTCATGAATACCCTCTTCTATAAGTTGCGTCATCACATCATTCATATCTGTTAGATCGATTTTGACGATTGCATCCTCAATTTGATTCACATCAAGACTTGGCTTAAAACGTTTAATTTCTTCTTCGTAATTGATCATATATTGTCCTGTCCTAAAGAAATCTATCCTTTCGCATAACCGAGCACGGAACAGAGTCTTGGTAATAAACGATTTTACTACGGCATTTTATTGACACAAAGAGCCGCTTAACCTAAAATCTATGTTCAGCTGCGTGTCAACGCAGATATTCGAAAATAGTGTATCACATTAAAATCGGGCATTCAAGAAACAGGAGTATATATGAACACACTAGTTCAGTTTTTTACAGAGCATCTTGCAAAGATTCTTTCAAAAGAAGCAGCGATATTCATCATATCAGTTATGCCGGTTCTCGAGCTGCGTGGCGGTCTCATTGCAGCCTCTCTGCTTGACATACCATATCTCAAAGCACTGGTCATTTGTATCCTTGGAAATCTGGTCCCGATTCCCTTTGTTCTGTTCTTCATAGAAAAACTCGTTCTTTTTCTTGAATCGAACAAACATACCGAACGCTTTGCACGGATATTTCGTTCAAAGGTTGACAAGCACAAAGAAACAATTGAAAAGTATAATCTATTTGGGCTTACACTGTTTGTAGGGATTCCTTTACCCGGCACAGGTGCATGGACCGGATCGATTGTAGCCGGTCTCATCCATATGAATCGTAGGAAGGCGTTTCTTTCGATCATACTCGGCGTTTTGCTCGCCGCCGCTATCATGTCTGTCATTTCTTATGGAATCCTAGGTACTATCATTCACTGAAAAATGATATGTTTCACCCAGGCATTGCAAGTATGAAACCTTCGTGCTTCAAACACATGGCACACAAAAAGGAGCCTCAAATGAGACTCCTTTTGCTATGCGGAGAAAGGGATTTGAACCCTCAAGAGTGTTGCCTCACACGGACCTGAACCGTGCGCGTCTGCCGTTCCGCCACCTCCGCGAACCTGTTAATAATATCAGATTGAGCTCCGCACGTCAAGTGCGGAAGCTCATGAATATTCCTAGTACAAATCTTATATTACTTGTTCAGTGCTGCCTTTGCTGTATCGCAAAGCTTCGCAAAGCCTTCCGGATCAGCGATTGCAACTTCTGAAAGCATCTTTCTGTTCATATCAACGCCTGCAGACTTAAGTCCATACATGAGCTTAGAATATGAAAGACCATTCATTCTTGCAGCTGCATTAATACGAGCAATCCAAAGCTGTCTGAACTGTCTCTTTCTCTCTCTTCTGCCCTTGAAAGACTCTGTGAGCGCTCTCATAACGCTCTGCTTCGCTACTCTATACTGCTTCGAGCGAGCGCCTCTATAGCCCTTAGCAAGCTTTAATACTCTATTGTGCTTCTTCTTAGCGTTTAAACCGCCCTTAATTCTCATCTTAAATGCCTCCTCTAACTACTACCGATCAAAGATACGGAAGAATCTTCTTCATCGTCTTAACAGTTGTCTGATCTACAGTTGTATCCTTTCTCAGACCTCTCTTACGCTTCGTCGTCTTCTTCGTGAGGATGTGGGACTTGTTTGCCTTGTTTCTCACAAGCTTGCCGGTAGCGGTCATCTTGAAGCGCTTTGCAGCAGCTCTCTTTGTCTTAAGCTTATAGTTTGCCATACTTGCCTCCTGTGAATTTACTTTTTCGGACTTATAACAATCGACATATTTCTACCTTCGACCTTTGCCGGCTTATCAAGATTCGCTATATCTGACAGCTTCTCGGCAAAATCGTCAAGCAGTGGCTTCGCCTGATTCATACGGGACATCTCACGGCCACGGAAGCGAAGTGTAACCTTCACCTTATTTCCCTTTTCCAGGAACTTCCGTGCAGCAGAAAGCTTGGTATTGAGATCGTTTGTGTCGATGTTTGGCGTCATACGAATCTCTTTCAGCTCTGTCGTATGCTGATTTCTCTTGGCTTCCTTTTCCTTGCGGAGCATCTCATAACGATACTTACCGAAGTCGGCAATCTTTACGACAGGTGGCGTAGCAGTCGCAGCGATCTTAATCAAATCAAGATCCTGATTTCTCGCCATCATATATGCATCCTTAGATGACATGATACCGAGCTGCTCTCCATCCGGTCCGATCACACGCACCTCACGGTCCCGGATCTGTTCGTTGATTTCAATTTCGGTTGTCCTAGCCATTAAGCTCCTCTCTACTCAAATCTCTGGTAAAAAAATATGGTGGATTGTAAGCCCAATCCACCATAATGAAAATACTCAAATATTCTTCAATATGAACCCGGGTCAGTCTCAAACTGCCGAGGTGAGGTGGATAACCTACTTTCCTTTTGTCTTTGCACGACTTGAAGATATTACCACACAGTCTATTGAGTGTCAACAATTTTTTGTATTTTTCTAGACACTTTTAGCGTTTATATTTTCTCCTGATAATTCTTAAAGCAACCATACGATTATCTGAATCATTATGCATTGCTGTCCGCGGGTTGCGACAGGATATCATCAAAGATCTTATAAATCTCCGTCAGCCCCTGCTTCGTTTCCGCCGAAAACGGAATTAAAGTACAGGTCTCTGTCGCATGCAATCCCTGCCGGATCAAATCAACCTGTCCTTTCATCTGCGAGCGCTTCAGCTTATCAGCCTTTGTCAGAATTACCACTGGCTCATAACCTGTTCCCTGGACAACATAATCAAACATCTGCAGATCCTGCTTCGTAGGTGCATGACGAATATCAATGAGCTGAATCACTTCTTCGATATCCTGTGAGGTTTGAAGATAGCGATTGATCATCCGTCCCCATTTTTCCTGTTCAACAGGGCCTGTACTTGCATAGCCATATCCTGGCAAATCGACAAGATAGAAACGGTCATTCACATTATAATAATTAATCGTCCGTGTTTTACCTGGTGTTGAGCTCGTACGCGCATAGGCCTTCCGATTTACAAATGCATTAATGAAAGAAGACTTGCCAACATTAGAACGCCCTGCAAGAACGAATTCAGGTCTTCCTGTCTTCGGCAGTTCCGACTTCACGCCTAAAACCTGCTCTAAATTTACCGATACTATTTTCATAAAAGCCTCACTAAAATATCCGTCAAAAAAGATGCCGGTAAACAACGCCGGCATCCTTCGTAAAAAATACCAAAAATTTTATGCTGATTCTGGTGATCCGGTCTGCGTCTGCTCCGGACGAATCTTCGTCGGATGCACTGGTTTCATTTCTTTACGTGTAAGAATCGGCTGGCCCTTTCCTTCCACGCAGTCACGAGTGATCTCTGCTCCGATGACATCTGGTTCCGACGGAATATTATACATAATGTCCATCATCATATCTTCCATAATGGACCGAAGGCCTCTGGCTCCCGTTTTTCTCTCAACAGCCTTTTCCGCAATTGCGCTAATGGCATCCTCTGTAAATGTAAGATCAACGCCATCGATTTCAAAAAGCTTCTGATACTGCTTTACCAATGCATTCTTCGGCTCGGTCAAAATCTTCGTCAGTGTATGTACATCATGCGAAGAAAGCTCAACATCCACAGGTACACGACCAATAAACTCAGGAATCATGCCAAATTTTACGAGATCCTCCGGCTGCACCTGACGCAGAACGTCATCATAGTTTTCTTTATTCTTTTCAATAATCTCAGCGCCAAAGCCCATGGATCCAGACGCCACTCTCTTCTCGATGATATGCTCAAGTCCGTCAAATGCGCCACCGCAAATAAACAAAATATTGGTTGTGTCAATCTGGATGAACTCCTGCTGCGGGTGCTTCCGGCCACCCTGTGGCGGTACTGATGCGACAGTACCCTCCAGAATCTTCAGAAGCGCCTGCTGCACTCCTTCGCCGGAAACATCACGGGTAATGGAAACATTTTCCGATTTCTTCGCAATCTTATCAATCTCATCGATATAAATGATACCAATCTCAGCACGTTTGATATCATAGTCAGCAGCTTGAATCAGCTTGAGAAGGATGTTCTCGACATCCTCGCCGACATACCCAGCTTCCGTGAGTGCCGTCGCATCAGCGATTGCAAAGGGAACGCCAAGAATCTTCGCCAGTGTCTGCGCAAGGTAGGTCTTGCCGGTACCCGTCGGTCCAATCATAAGGATATTTGATTTCTGTACATCAATATCCTTAATCTTCGAGGTAATGCGCTTGTAGTGATTATAAACAGCGACAGAAAGAACCTTCTTGGCTTCATCCTGTCCGATGACATATTCATCCAGGAAATCCTTGATTTCCTTTGGTTTAAGAAGCCGGATATCCGAAACATCCTCACCGGCAGCAGCGTTGTTATTCTCCTCATCCAGGATTTCCTGGCAGAGCTCGACGCATTCGTCGCAAATGTAGGTATTGTTCAGACCCGCGATCAGCTTATGCACCTGCTTTGCAGATTTTCCGCAAAAGGCACATCTGATTTTATCTTCCGGTTTCATCGCCATTATTTATCCTCTTTCTCATTCTTATTTGTGAGGCCTTCATCACGAGACTTAAAGATGTGATCCACAAGGCCATATTCAAGAGCCTGCTCTGCGGTCATCCAGTGATCTCGTTCTGTATCTGCCATTACCTTTTCGACTGGCTGTCCGCAATTCTCAGCCAATATTTCCGCCATATGCTTCTTTGTACGAAGAATCCATTCCGCTGTAATCTGGATCTCCGTCGCCTGACCTTCTGCCCCTCCTGATGGCTGATGAATCATAACCTCTGCGTTTGGCAGAATCATGCGCTTCCCCTTCGTACCGCCAGCCAGAAGAAATGCACCCATCGATGCAGCCATGCCGACGCAAATCGTCGAGACATCACACTTGATATACTGCATGGTATCATAAATGGCCATACCATCCGTGATCACGCCGCCCGGAGAGTTGATATAGAGATTAATATCCTTGTCCGGGTCCTCCGACTCCAGAAACAGGAGCTGTGCTACAACGAGTGATGCTGTATCATGATTCACTTCATCGCCGAGAAAAACGATACGTTCATTTAAAAGGCGGGAAAAAATATCATAAGAACGCTCTCCACGAGATGTCGATTGAATGACATAAGGGATTGTCGTAATATTCTGTGGATTAAATGGATTATTCAAGTGTATATCCTCCTTTTATACCCTAGCTTTCTTGGATTTCTTCAGGTTGCCATATCAAGTACACTGCAGCTTAATTTTCCCTGTAAACAGCAATGAGCGATGCAGACGCATCGCTCATTCTTTATTTCCCTGGCCCGGTACGAGCGATGCGGGAACTGTATTCACTCTCCCTAAAATAGCGGGAAATCAAATATCTCACGGATTACTGCTGTGCTGAAGAGTTTTCTTCCGCTTTCTTCTCCGGCGCAACAAGATTTGCCTCGGAAACGAGAAGATCTACGGTCTCCTGGAAAGCAACCTGACGTCTCATGTCTTCCTTTTCCTTATCAGAAACGGACTTCATAAGATCCTCATACTTCATCTTATACTGATCAGCAACTTTCTTGAACTCCTCCTCTAAGCGTTCATCAGATACCGTTACATTTTCTTTATTCATAACAGCCTCGATGACAAGGGAATTCTTCAGATTCTTCTCTGCAGAAGGCTTCATCTGCTCTCTGATCTTATCTGCCGTAAGACCAGTAATCTTCAGATACTGATCCATCGGGATGCCCTGCTGCTGTAACCGCATCGCATAGTCATAATACATATTGTCAAGCTGAGACTCAATCATCGGCTCAGGCAGCTCGACCTCTGCATTCTCTACGACCTTCGCAACGACAGCGTTTTCATTGGCGGTTGTAGCCTGCTTCTCTTTCTCTTCCTTCAGCTGCTTCTCAAGGTCCTTCTTATACTCATCAAGAGTATCGAACTCGGAAACCTCGGATGCAAACTCATCATCAGCCTCTGGAATCTGCTTTTCCTTCACGCTCTTTACAGTAACCTTGAACAGTGCAGGCTTACCAGCAAGCTCCTTCGCGCCATATTCCTCTGGGAAGGTAACATTAACATCAACCTCTTCGCCAGCCTTGTGTCCGATCAGCTGATCCTCGAAGCCTGGGATAAAGGTACCGGAGCCGATCGTCAGGTCATAATCTTCACCCTTGCCGCCTTCAAACTCCTTGTCATCTACGTAACCAGTGAAATCAATCTTTGCGATATCATCCTTCTTGATTTCACGCTCTACCTCGACTGTACGCGCATTCTTCTCACGCTCACGATCAAGTCTCTTCTCAATCTCTTCTGCCGTAATCGTCGTATCAGCCTTCTCAACGGTTACACCCTTGTACTCACCAAGCTTAACTTCAGGCTTTACAGCTACGGTTGCAGTATAGATGAGATTCTTGCCCTTTCCAATCTGATCAACACCAATCTCCGGGCGAGAAACGATATCAAGCTGAGACTCCTTTGCAGCATCCGGATAAGTTTCATCCAGAACAACATTCAGCGCATCTTCATAGAAAACCTGCTCACCAAACATCTTTTCAATCATAGAAAGCGGTGCATGTCCCTTACGGAAGCCGGGAATATTGAACCGATTCTTATCCTTATCATATGCCTTCTTAATGGCCTTTTCAAAATCAGCGGCATCAACCTCAACCGTGATCTTTGCCATGCTCTTTTCAAGATTTTCAACCTTTACGCTCATTCAAGAGTACCTCCAAACGATTTTACCTATATTTATGCGAAGGCCCAACCGGCAGCATAAGCATAAGTATCCCTCCGGTTCCCGGTAAGAATACTTATGCCCAGCGGCCCATCTGTTTCACGGGTCATGCATCCGAATTGTGAGTATAACACGAAGTCCCGCTTAACGCAAGGAAATTCGCGCAGGTAATCGCCCTATATTGTTCCGATAATGTTTAGCTTAAAGTCAAATCCTCAAACATTTTTATATGGCAGTCCAGACTTTGCAAGGCGGGCATTGGAATACAATCCAGTCGATGTCACATCCTCACCAAACCATGATGGAGCAATAAAGCGCCGCTCTTCCTCCTCCGTCGGGAATTCGACTTCTAAAAAGACAAGGCCGCTCAGATCGCCCTCAAATACATCCAGTTCAGCCGTATATTTGCCGACTGGAATCATGTATCTCTTTTTTCGGATAATGCTTCCATCATGCTTTTCAAGAAGGTGCTGGTATGTCGCCGCGTCAATCGGCAGGTTATCCTCCTGATGCGCATAAATGCCCGATCCCTTATAAGTCAGCTCATACTTCTCAGCTGTATCCGACTGGTCATGGCGGATCCGGATTGCCGGACTATAATTAAGATATGCCTGTTCAATCAACCGCACAGGATACTTTGATAAATCCGGCATATCCCGAACCAAAAATTTTCTTTCAATTTCAACTCCCATGATTTCATTCCCTTAAATGATTTTTCTTATTTTTATTAAGGTACAAGGCTTGATAAAGCAGCGCCAGATTCGCCTTAAAACGAAAAACGGCCGGGCAGGTAATACCTGTCCGGCCAAAAATATATCACTTACTGTGCATCCTCTGTGTCAGCCTTTGCAGCTTCTTCTCTGCCGACTGCCTCGATATCAACATCAGCAAACTCACCGTCGTCCTTCTTACCGCCCGGAAGCATAGCCTTCATGCTGAGAGAAATCTTATGATTCTCTACATCAAGATCAACGATCTTAGCCTCAATCTCCTGTCCGATCTGTAAAACATCAGCAGGCTTGTTGACATGCTCCTTAGAAATCTGGGAAACGTGAAGCAAAGCATCAATGCCCTTCTCAAGCTCGATGAATGCGCCGAAATCAGTCATACGTGCAACTTTACCCTTGATGACGGTACCAACTGCGAACTTCTCTTCAGCATCTTTCCATGGATTCTCATCCGGGAACTTGCGCGTAAGAGCGATACGGTCTCCATTAATATCCTTGACCATAACCTTAACTTCCTGGCCCGGCTTAAAAAGCTTCTTCGGGTTTTCGATTCTGCCCCAGCTCATCTCGGAAATATGTAAAAGGCCATCCGCACCGCCGAGATCAATGAATGCGCCAAAATCAGTCAGATTCTTAACAACACCAGTATAAACATCACCAACAGCGAGCGTCGAGAACAGCTTATCATGCTGCTCCTTCTTCTCCTCAACAAGAATCTGCTTTCTGTCGCCAATGATTCTTCTCTTCTGCGGATTGAACTCTGTAATAACGAACTGAATATCCTGTCCCTGGTACTTCGTGAGGTCTCTTTCAAAGGTATCCGATACGAGAGATGCAGGAATAAATACCCTTGCTCCTTCAACTTCAACATTCAGACCGCCCTTTACAACCTGAACGACCTTACCTGTAAGAACTGTCTTCTCTTCAAATGCCTTACGAAGTTCCTCTGAAGCCTTGCTTGCAATGGCTTCTCTATGAGAAAGAACCACCTGACCTTCGCCGTCATTTACCTTCTTAACCTTGCACTCAATCTCGTCACCGACATTGATCACTGTAGTAAGATCCAATGTGTTGTCTTGGCTGTAGTCGCTTCTTGTCATGATACCGTCGGACTTGTAACCGATGTTCAGTGCAACTTCATCCGGCTTAACACTAATAACTTTACCAGTGACAATCTCCCCTGCATGAATAGATTTCCATGATGCATCAAGCATTTGTTCAAAACTCATTTCTGACATAAGTTAGAACCTCCTCAATAATTTCTTTCGGGGTGCTTGCCCCAGCTGTAATACCTACGTTTTGAATCGCTTCATCTTTTCGGAATTCAAGATCTTTCACCGTCTGTATCAACTGGGTGTCCGGGCAGAATTGCCTGCAAATCTCAAATAGTTTCTTCGTGTTGGATGAACTGCTTCCTCCAATGACAATCATAGCATCTGAACGCTTTGCCAGTTCCGCTGCTTCTGTCTGTCTTTCGAAAGTCGCGTTACAAATCGTATTTATAGCATTAACATAATAACCTTTTTCTTTCAAAATAGCAAGGATTTGTTCGAATTTTGAAACGTTGAAGGTTGTCTGTGCAAGAAGTGTAATCTTCTCTCCATGCCCATCTGGAAGCCCCGAAGCTGTCTCTACATCCGGCAGCACCGTGATTGGGCCCTTTGCCCAGCCAACGATCCCAACGATTTCCGGATGCACCGGATTCCCGGCGATAAAGGTTTTTTTGCCGTCACCCGTATTTTCTTCTGCAAGGCGCTGGATTTTCTGTACAAAGGGGCACGACGCGTCAATAATTTCCGACCCTGTGTTTTTTAACGCCGTATAAACATCTCTACCAACCCCGTGTGCTCGTATAATAATGATACCGTCACGGATATCCTGTAGCTCTGCAGGCGTTTCAATCACATGCACGCCTTTCTTTCGGAGATCCTCGACAACCGTTTCATTATGGACGATGGCGCCGTATGTATAGATGCTTTTTCTTTCCTTCTCCGATTTCCGTGCTTCCCGATTTATCGTTTCATATACTGTACTGACCGCACGCTCAACGCCGAAGCAGAAGCCGGCAGTCTTTGCTAATTCAACATTCATTTTATTCCTCAACGCTTCATGGCGATGTCGAGAATCCGGTCGATGGTTTCGTCGATCGTGAGGTCGGAGCTGTCTACCAGTACGGCATCCTCTACACGAACAAGGGGTGACTGTGCACGATGCATATCCCGGTAGTCTCTTTCCTCAATATCCTTTTCAACTGCCTTGATATTGCACGGTTCTCCCTTTTCCTGAAGTTCTCTCGCACGACGTCTCGCCCTTTCCTCTACAGAGGCCGTAAGATAGATCTTCGTATCAGCATCAGGCAGTACCTTCGATGCAATATCGCGGCCATCCATCACGACAGAAGTCCTTTTTGCAAGTGCCTGCTGCAATGCGACAAGCTTCTCCCTAACCGCCTTATACTGGGACACGACAGAGGCAGCTTCTGAAACGCGTTCTGTTCTGATTGCCGAGGATACATCCTCTCCGTTCAAAAGCACATGCTGCACGCCCTCATCATCGTAGGAAAGTGAAATATCAAGAAGCGGCAATGCTTCTACGATTTTTTTCTCATCAGAAAGCTCTATTTTCTTTTTAAGTACATAGAGCCCTACCGCACGATACATCGCACCTGTATCAATATATACATATCCAAGCTCCTTTGCGACAGCCCGTGCGATCGTAGATTTTCCGGCGCCTGCCGGTCCGTCAATTGCAATACTATATGGCATGTTCTTTCTCCTTCATTCTATTTGTTTTGAGAAGCGGCGGATTTTCCCGCAAGGCAGCCGGTTGAAAAGGCCATCTGCATGTTAAAGCCGCCCGTGAAGCCGTCAACATCGATCACCTCACCAGCGAAGTATAATCCTTTAACCCCTTTCGCCTCCATTGTCTTCGGAGAGATGTCCTTCACAGATATACCACCCTGAGTGATGATTGCTTCCTTAAAGGTGCCTGTACCGCTAATTGTGAAGCTGTAATCACGAAGAAGCTTAAAAATCTCTTTTCTTGCTTCCTTCCGGGCATCGCCGGCCTTCTGATTAATGTCAACATTTCGTGCCGCAAGCCTATCGAGAAAAGCAGGAATCAGCTGCGCGGGTAACAGGCTGAAGAAGGCATTGCGAAGTTCTTTCTGATGGTTGTCGGAAAGCTCGCGAATCAAACGATCATCCAGCGTTTTATCATCCAGGGATGGCTTTAGATCGATGTGGACAGTCAGAATCGGCTTTTTCATATTCTTCGTATTTAAATACTTTGTCACGATAGAAGATGCGGAAAGCATCAGAGGGCCTCGAAGACCTTCTTCCATAAACTCAATATCTCCGAAATCGGAAAAATATGTTTTCTGTTCCTCATCCGTGATTCGGACGCGGATATTTTTGAGCATGAGTCCGCGAAGCCGCCGGTAATCTTCCTCATAAACGCTAAGATACACAAGTGCCGGAAAGCATTCTGTGACCTTAACGCCTGCCTTTCCCGCAAAACGGTAACCGTCTCCTGTCGAACCAGTCGACGGATAGGTTAGTCCGCCGGTTGCAATAATCACAGCATCTGCTGTTTCCTTTCCCCGGTCTGTCAGCACACCTGCGATGCCACTCTCCTCTTTAAGAAAAATGTCCCGCACCTCGGTCTTATACCGGATCTCGACGCCTGCATGCTTTAGCGCATGTTTCAGTGCATCTGTGATACTATAGGCATGATCCGAGGCAGGAAAAACACGATTGCCGCGTTCCGTCTTAAGCCGACAGCCATTGTCCTCAAGAAGCCGCATCACATCCCGATTTGTCATCGTATGAAAGGCAGTATAGAGAAATTTGGGATTATTTACATAATGCTGCATAAATTCTTCCATCGGTGCAGCGTTGGTCGCGTTGCCACGGCCCTTTCCAGTGATAAAAATCTTCTTTCCCAGCTTATCGTTTTTCTCAAAAAGAAGCACCTCTTCATCAGGTGCTTCTGTCTTCGCAGCTAATGCGGCCATCATCCCAGCTGCACCGCCGCCGATTACAATTATTTTCATCGTTCTTCTTTTTAATCCAACTCAGCATAACAGAACGCAGCAATTGGATACCTGTTAATCCAGCATGTTCTTCTCAAATCAGGATTCTTCATCCACCGACAGTACAAACATATCATAAATCGCGCGGATGGCTTTCTCGAAATCCTCATTGCGAACGCCAATGATGATATTATACTCGCTTGATCCCTGATCAATCATCTTAATGTTGATATATTCGTGGGCAAGTGCAGAGAATACACGTCCGGCAACGCCACGGGAGGAACGCATGCCACGGCCAACCACAGCAATCAAAGCGATATCCGATTCCAGTTCGATGAGGTCCGGCTCCACGGCACGCTGAATGCCATTCAACACCTCCTGTTCATGTTCCTCAAGCTCCTGCTGATGAATCACAAGTGTCATCGTATCAATACCAGATGGAAGATGCTCGAAGGAAATATTGTTATCCTCCAAAACAGAAAGTACACGGCGCCCGAAACCGATTTCAGCATTCATCATCGCCTTTTCGATATTGATTGCGCAGAAATCCTTCTTACCGCTGACACCGGTAATAATATAGCGCGGCTTTTTTAATGTGTTATGTACAATCAGTGTACCGTGATCCTCAGGACGGTTCGTATTCTTAATCTGAATCGGGATGCCCTCCTTCCTAACCGGGAAAATCGCATCCTCATGCAGAACACCAGCGCCCATATAGCTAAGCTCACGAAGCTCCTGATATGTAATATAATCAATAACCTTCGGATTCGGTACAATATGCGGATCTGCTACGAGGAAGCCGGAAACATCGGTCCAGTTTTCATAAAGATCTACGTGCTCTGCAGCGGCAATCAGAGAACCCGTCACATCCGAGCCGCCTCTCGAAAAGGTTACGACGTTGCCATCTATATCCGCGCCATAGAAGCCTGGTATTACTGCATGCGGCACAGCCTTCAAGACCTCACGAATCTTCTCCTCGGTTTTCTGGTAATCGCAGGTCTTATCTTCAAGAAAGACGATGCATCTCGATGCATCAACAAATTCGAAGCCTAAGAATGCCGCCATCAGCTGCGCATTTAGGAATTCTCCACGAGATGCCGCATAATCGACGCCCACTTTCTTTTTGAAGTTATCGGTAATGATGCGAAAATTTTCATCAAGGTCAAAGGAAAGACTGAGATCATCGACAATCTCCTGAAAACGGGCTCTGATTTCCGCCATCACAGGTTCAAAATCCGCATCTTCTTCAGCAAGATGATACGCTTTATACAGAAGGTCTGTCACCTTTGTATCACCAGACATCCGCTTGCCGGGCGCTGAAACCACGACGTATCGTCTCGCCGGATCCGCCAGCACGATATCCTTTACCTTCTGAAACTGTGCTGCCGTAGCGCACGAGCTGCCGCCAAACTTCGCAACCTTGATCATCGTATCCCCCTCTTCAGCCAAAGCTAATTGCCATTTGGTTTCACATTGTACATCATACCAGGAAATCTTGCCACTATATTTTTCACGATAACAATCTCAGTGGTCAAAAAATCCGGGGTGGAATGTCCAACCCGGATTTACGATTTATTCATTTCTGATTGCGACCAGAGGACTCAGCTTCATCGCTCTAACGGCAGGTACATATCCTGATAGGGTACCAACCATGATTGAAAATAGGATTGCAAAGGCGGCCAGCCAGAGAGGAATGTAGCTTAGGCCGGTGCCCATGCCACCGCCCATCATGGCAACGAGACCGCCGTCGGAATTTTTAGTCAGGAAATTGATGGTGAAGGACAAGATAAAGCTAAGAATAAGGCCAATGACACCACCGGCAAGACCGATCGTGCCGGATTCAAGGAGAAACATGTTACGAATATCTCCCATATCACAGCCGAGCACCTTCATGACGCCGATTTCCTTTGTCCGTTCATAGATTGACATCATCATTGTGTTCATGATGCCGATCGCTGCAACAAGAAGTGATACGGCACCAATGCCACCGAGTACAGCTTGAACCATGTTCATGGATTTCTGTGCCTGTTCGAGGCCATCCATGTTCGAGTAAACCTGCCAGCCTTCGTTCCGTAATGCTTCAGATACTGCCTTTACGTTTTTCATATCATCCACCATGACGACTGCCTGGTCATAGACATAATAGCGAAGCGGTTTCCCCTGTTTATTGGTCTTCGGGTTCGGCACAAGATCCTTTTTATAAATTTTTTTTAGAAAATGCTTGAAGGTATCGATATCGGCGTAGACATTATACGAGTTATCGGAATAGTCTTCCTGCCCGCCCGGCAGTACTCCGGTTACAGGAAGGATATATTTTTTCGCAGGCTTAGCAGAACTATCGCCATCTCCGGAAGCACTGCCGGACGACCCGGAAGGCTCCGGAAAGGAGATAAAAATTGTATCCTTCATAGGATCCACGATAGCCTGCTCATAATTTGAGCCCTTATAAAAGTTATAGCCGACCTGATTACCATATAGAAGCGACAGGGTGTCCTGATCCGGCTTCGGAATCTCATCCTCGGACACCTTCAACTCACGAAGATAATCCTGTGATACACCGCGTATGGAAAAACCGCCGGATGCCGCACCGGATTTTGCATTGACATACACCTCGAGAATCGGCGACGCGCCAGTCACATGCGGAAGCATGCGGAAGCTGTCGATCGCGTCATCCGTCAACTCCTGTGCCTTCGTACCGGTGTTGCTCTGCCGCATACCCATCATTCCACTGTCTCCACCTGCATATACGTTGATATTTGTCAATGAGGAATAACTCTGGTAAGACTGCAACATCGAACGACTCATGCCTAAGCCCAGGCTCACCATGACGACAATCGATGCCGTGCCAATGACTACACCAAGCACAGTAAGGAAGGTTCGCATCTTCCGGCGAAGTAAATTGCTTAGACTTAACCGAAATAAATCAGAGAATCTCATCCTTCTCCTGCTCCCGTTTCTTTAAATCCTTCTTTTTCTTTAAGCTGCGAAGAACAACGATCAATACCACAACAGCTGCCGTTACACCGCCGGCAATCGGGAGTACAGGCGGCTTCGTCGTCTCGGCGCCTGTATCTCCTCCTCCATCCAGTGAAGGATCTGTATAGTCCATATCCATCTGCTCTGTCACAAATAGATTGACTGATTCCTCCTCGGTCGTTACGCTGCCATTCACGTCTTCATAGGAAATCGTAACCTTGATGGTACCATCGTCCATCGTCGGCTGGATGCCGGTCAGCATCGCATCAACATTGCCTGTTTCACCAGGTTTGATATTGCCGACATAAGCGCTTGTCTTCTGAATGGAATCCGCCTCAAAAATGGCAGTTACATTATAGAGTGTTACTTTGCCGGTATTGTTGATGCCAAACATCACATCGGCCTGGTTGCCGACTGTAATGCTCGATGGTTCTACATCAAAATTCGCAACGGACAATCTAGCAACCTGCAGTACAGGAACATCGATTGAGACCTTTTCCTCTGCATTCTTAAACTCCGGTGAATCGTACTTTTCATTGATCGTAATCGAGTATGATTTCGGATCAACACCGGCGGCTGCAGACATGAGGAAACTGATTTCTTTCGTCTGTCCTGCCGGGAGGCTGTCAATCACGACGGAATTTGCACCATTTTCCGTTGCAAATACAGCGGAATCGGATGCCTTTTCAGACTCGAGGCTTAAGAGAATGTTGGAAGCATTGATATCCTTGCTCGCGTTCTGAATATCCATCACGAGAGAGAAGGGCTGTCCGGCATAAACAGTCTCGGGATCAGTATGATACGAAGAAACGACAAGCCGTGCCTTCTCGCGGTCATTTGCATTAAATTCCTGTGTCACGGAGGATTCTGTCTCGTTCATCGCCGGGTTGTTGATCCGAACATAAAAGGTATGTGTCTCGGAACGGGTGATCGTCGCCGCCTCGGTATCCTTCCACGTTACGGTAAAGCTCAGAGGATAGTATGCGGAGGCTGCGTTATGCTTCACCGCGAGGGAATAGGAAGCTGCCAGCGTGGCACCGGATTCCAGGCCCTGGAAGCTCTGATCATAATTTGCCTTTGAAATTTCAAATGGGAATTGTGTCGACGCACTGCTCTTGGCATTCGCAATACTCTGTACCGAGGCGCCCTCCGCAAAGGAGGTCTCAAGATGCACAAGCATGTCGTATACGGGCTGCTTTGACTGATTCCGGAAATTGACAGAGAAATTCAGCGGTCCAGGTACTGTGACCGATGGCGTATCCTGGTTCTCACCGATGACAAAGACAGACTGCTTCCCTGCGCTGACCGGATCCTTCACATCACCAGCCTTTACCGCGTACATGTTAATGAACTCGGCCCGTTTGTAAGAGCCATATGAGCCGGTTTTGTTCTCCGGTACATCATATGTGATGGTTACAGGAATGCCATAGTAGCCCTCATCGGTGTCGGAACGGAGCATGACATCAAATGAAACCTCTACATACTGTCCTTTCTTCAGTGTACCGAGATCCTTCTCTTGTGTCATAGTAGAAGCATTGACCTCAAGGGGATATTTGCCGGCATCCACCGGATAGGTCAAGCCCAGGCTTGCGTTATAGCCGCGCTCGATGCCCTCCTTATAGCCACTGTTGTAGGCGTCGGACAGTTCCTGCTCACTTTCGTCTTCACTATCATCACTATACGGGTTGTTCTTTGGCTTCTGAACCTCAGTACCTTTCGTATTAATGAGGTTTTGGTCCTGGGAAAGACGAACCTTGACATTATGAATCTCATCTGTCGGCGGATTATAAAGACCGTTTACGCCATTGTAACCCACTTTCACGATGAGCTGCATGGATTGACCGATTGTACCGGTCTGGGTCACATCCGGATCATGCATAAATGTGTTTAGATTTGTGTCGACATAGGTCGCTTCTGCCTCTCGAACGGCATGGGCCGGCAGCACCGGAACCCCAGTAAATATCAGTGCGGCTGTCAGAATAATACCCGCTGCGCCGCGGCAAATTTGTTTCAACATTTCTCTCTCCTTTTTGGCTACGCGGACGCAGGAGTCCGATGGTACATGGCTCCTGCTGTCTATGACAGTGATTCCCTAATTCTGTGGTTCTATTTTTGCGAACGGGAAGTCTCCCGTTTCTTCTTTGATCTTTTGTTCCACCGGGGAATCTTTATTTAGCTCGGTGGCGATGATATGTCCGTCTACGACGCGCAGCTGTCGGTCAGCCCATGAAGCAATGTGCGGGTCATGGGTAACCATCACGAGGGTTTTCTGGTCTTCACGGACAATTTTCTGCATAAGGTTTAGCACCTCTTCTGTCGTATGGGAATCCAGGTTTCCAGTCGGTTCATCTGCAAAGATGATTTCCGGATTCATAACGAGAGCCCTTGCGATGCCGATCCGCTGCTGTTGTCCGCCGGACATCTGATTCGGCATATGATCTCTCTGGTCATACACATCAATTAGCTTCATATACTTTTCAGAGAGCGCAATACGCTTTTCCTTTGAAACGCCCCGAAACATGAGTGGCATCGAAACATTTTCAAGTGCGTTCATCGTCGGCAGCAGATTATAGCTCTGAAAAATGAAGCCCACATGATCCCGGCGAAAGCGCACCAGTTCCTGTTCATTCATCTGATCAATCCGCTCTCCAGCAACCTCTATGGCTCCTTTTGTCGGCGGTTCTAGCCCCGCCAGCATATTAAGGCAGGTCGACTTGCCGGAACCGGACGTACCGACGATTGCAACAAATTCTCCCGGATAAATATCAAAGGAAACAGCATTTAACGCACGAACCCTGTTCTCTCCGATTCGATATATTTTATAAAGCTCCCGAACCCTGATCACCGGCTTCATCCTATATCCTCTTTAATACATCCTCTATGAAATCCCTAATAAAGCTTGCTTTCTCTTTTCAGTATAGAAAATCCACACTCTATAAACAACTGACAAAATTATTACAGCTCGGGTTACATATGGCTACAATTGCTTTTCAATTTTTCTTTCTGTACTAACTGTACTATTGCGTATAATACACTAGCTGTAAGAAATGTCAAGTGTTGAAAAGGGAGCCGCACATCCGTGCGGCTCCCTTAAAATTCTTTTAATTCTTTTTACCTGTAATAGAATTGTACTTTGGAACAAGCACCTTCGTGCCGCCCATATAGGCTTGAAGCGGTTCCGGGATAGTTACTGAGCCATCAGCCTGCAGGCGGTTCTCGAGGAACGCGATCAACATACGTGGCGGTGCAACACAAGTGTTGTTCAAGGTGTTCGCAAGATGGATTTTACCATCCTTACCCTTTACACGGATGCGGAGACGTCTGGCCTGTGCATCGGAAAGATTCGAGCAGGATCCAACCTCAAAGTACTTCTTCTGTCTCGGAGACCATGCCTCAACATCGCAGGACTTTACCTTGAGATCAGCAAGATCGCCGGAGCAACACTCCAGTGTTCTGACCGGAATTTCAAGGGAACGGAAGAAATCGACAGTCAGCTTCCAGAGCTTATTATACCAGTCCATCGCCTCCTCTGGCTCGCAGACAACGATCATTTCTTCCTTCTCAAACTGATGAATACGATATACGCCTCTCTCCTCGATTCCGTGCGCACCCTTTTCCTTACGGAAGCATGGAGAATAGGAGGTCAGTGTCAATGGCAGCTGCTCGGCAGGGATAATCTTATCGATGAAACGACCGATCATGGAATGCTCAGAGGTCCCGATAAGATAGAGATCCTCACCCTCAATCTTATACATCATGGCATCCATCTCTGCAAAGGACATCACACCATCAACAACCTTCGAACGAATCATATAAGGCGGAATCACATAGGTAAAGCCATGATTGATCATAAAATCACGCGCATAGCTCAGAACAGCGGAATGAAGCCTTGCAATATCACCAACGAGATAATAGAAGCCATTACCAGCAACCTCTCTCGCCGAATCAATATCAATACCGCCAAAGGATTCCATAATATCAGTATGATACGGTACCTCAAAGTCCGGAACAACCGGCTCGCCAAAGCGCTCATTTTCAACATTATGTGTATCATCCGGGCCGATCGGTACAGACGCATCGATCATGTTCGGGATAATCATCATTCTTTTCTTGACTTCTTCATCAAGCTTCGGCTGCTTCTCCTCAAGCTCCTTGAGTCTTGCACTATATGCAGCAACCTCTGCCTTTACCTTTTCAGCTTCATCCTTCTGGCCCTTTGCCATCAGTGCGCCAATCTGCTTTGAGGCCTGATTTTTCTTCGCCCGAAGATCATCTGCCTCCTTCTGATTAGCCCTTGCCTCAGCATCAAACTTAATGACCTCATCCACAAGCGGAAGCTTCTGGTCCTGGAACTTCTTCTTGATATTTTCCTTTACAAGCTCCGGGTTCTCCCGCACGAACTTTATGTCCAGCATACTGAAAAATCCTCCTCGACATTTGTTTTCATACTCTTTGAAGCACCCGGGCAATTTTAGCTTAGAGCCCTTTCACAAGGTGTTCAAACGGCTTTAATCATACCGTCAAAGTCTATTTTTGTAAAGCATTAAGAAGATCGCGGATATTTTTATCAATCTTCTCTTTCGGATGAAAGGCGGATGATCCGGCAATAATGAAATCAGCGCCAGCTGATAGAACTGTCGATAAATTTTCCTTTGTCACACCGCCATCGATACCGATATGAAAGGATAGACCTGCTTCTTTCCGTATATCACAAAGAGCTGAAATCTTATCAAGCGTATATGGAATCAGCTTCTGACCACCGAAGCCCGGGTTCACCGACATTACAAGCACAAGATCGACAAGTGGGAGCACATATCGGATGGCACTTTCCGGCGTTGACGGATTCAACGCAACACCTGCTTTTAGTCCGAGTTCATGAATCTGATTAAGGCCACGGTCAAGATGCGTTGTCGCTTCCTGATGAATCGTGATGCTGTCAGCGCCAGCCTTCTTCATATCTTCAAAATAACGTTCAGGATCCTTCACCATCATATGAACATCAAAAAAACTGTCGGATGCTTCCCGGACAGATTGAATCACAGCAGGCCCAAAGGAAATATTCGGAACAAAAGTGCCATCCATCACATCAAAATGCAGTGTATCAGCACCTGCTTTCTCAGCCGTCTTCACATCCTGCCGAAGATTTCCGAAATCCGCCGCCAGAATCGACGGGGACAAAACCCTCTTTATTCCACCTTTTTCACTCATCGCCATTTCCTCCGATTTCATCTTTCAAGCGCACTGCGCCATTAAGCATACTTTTTAGATTCTGAAAGCTAAGACCCGCATGATTTCATGCAAGAATCCCATCAGTATCTCTTCTGATTTTTCAGTTCCTCATAAAGCATCTTATAGCTTTCATACCTTTCCCTTGCGATCCTTCCTTCTTCGACAGCCTTCTTCACGGCACAATCCTTTTCGCTTAAATGAAGGCAAGTATTGAACCGGCAGCTGGTACGAAAGGCTTCGAATTCCGGATAATAATACATCAGCCTCTCCGGGAGAACGTCTTTTACATATAATGATGTGAAACCCGGCGTATCCAGTACATACGTATCATCAGACAAACAAAAAAGCTCCGTATGCCGCGTCGTATTTTTTCCGCGTTCAATCTTTTTTGACAGCTCGCCGGTTTCCATGTCAGCTTCCGGATGAATCAGGTTGGTAATAGAAGACTTTCCGACACCGCTTGGCCCGGATAAAACAGTTGTCTTACCGCAAAGTACTGTCATAATCTCCCTGAGATTTTCCTCAGGATCCCGTACGGTACTGATCTCCAGTACCCTGTAGCCTGCTGCCCTATACATATCCGGTATCCGCTCCGGATGTCCGCTGTAAATGGCAGGTACCATCCTTCCATTTTCTGTTCTCTCCATCTCCATGACTACCTCCGTTTCCGGTGCTTCTGCAGCCGGTGAAGGCATCACAAGATCGGTTTTATTGAAAAAGATGACAACCGGAATTTCTTCCTTCTCCATATTGATAAGAAACCGGTCTAGGAGGCTGAGATTCGGATCAGGATGCCGCAAGGCGAAGACGACAACAGCCTGATCGATATTTGCAGCCTCGGGACGAACCAGTTGATTTTTCCGTGGCAGAAGTTTGATCACACTGCCTTCATTCGGCTTTTCGGAATCAATTACCGGTTCGATCACGACATTATCCCCGACAAGAGGTTTTTCCTTCCGGTTACGGAAGATGCCCTTTGCACGGCATTCGAATTCTCCCTCCGCCGTATGTACATAATAAAAGCCACCGATACCCTTCCAGATTTTTCCAGTTAGTGCCATACTCCTTCCTTCTCTAGGTTTTCCATTCTGCCTCATATCAACCTGCCGGATGGAAGCCGACGCTGATTGATTGTAAAACTGTGTCAGTCGACGCATCCACGACCTCGACGACACCGCTAGCGATACCATATTCACCACGAATCTCCGAAAATACCACAGGAAGCTCCGTGCCAGGCTGATAGGACTTTGCATCCTGCAGCGTCGTATAATGTTCCTCACCATCTACATCCTGACGCAGCCGGATGGAAACAATCAATCGGCTCGTTTCGCCAGGTCCTGAAGCCCCTGGAAGCTTCACATTTGTATAGAGACTCGAAACCCAGTAATCCTGATGATCAGAATCTGACTTCTCAGAGATCGTATCCTCTACAGTGGTCTCTGCCGATGCAACGGGCGTCTGGTCTGTCAGGACCTCATCATAAATTTCTCCATCCGGGCCAGAGGATACCACCAGATTGATGACAGTCCCTGTCGGAAGCTCAGCGCCATCCGGCTGTCCCTGCTGTAACACGATTCCATCAGCGGCATCATTTGGCTGATGACTGACGACGCCCGGATATAATTCATTGGCGGCCAGTGTGCTCAACGCATCCTCTTCAGTAAGCCCGACAAGATGGGGCATGATCGTGATGCCCTTCATCGACCCCTTCGATACGACGATTTCCAAAAGCGTCGAGCCCGACGTATCCGGTTTGTTTGTACTGATGATATAACCCTCCGGAACATCCTCGCTATACTCCTCGGTTGCATGATAAGGCACACCCCGGTCAGCAAGCTCCATTTCGAGCTCACGGAAATTCAGGGCATGGAGCGCCGTGAGATCCGTCGGATTCTCCGGATCATAAAAGGTCAATGTCTGTGAACCCTTCGATACCGTCACCCGGATCGTGTCACCGCTCTGGTACTGGCCATCCGGATAGCTTATGATCATGCCCTCATTGTAACGATCAGAATACTCCGACTTTTCTGTTTCAATCGCGATGCTGTAATCCTTGAGATACGTCGCCGCCTCCGGGATCGTCATCCCGATTATGTTTGGAAGCATGCTCTCAACACCTGAGATTGTGATATTGACACTCGTCGTCACCGCTTCTGTCGTCGCAACCTCCGTCGTCTCCTTTGCCTTCGCCCCGCTTCGGAAGAAGGACAAGGCAAACCGGGCAATAAAGAAAATCAATATGACGAGTCCGACAATGCACACACCTGTGATCACACGGGTGATAATCGTCATCCGATCCTGCAAAAGTCTTCTGTCATCCTCTTCCTCAAACGAAGCATCCTCATCCTCTGCCGGTGGCAGCATAAAATGGCCCTCCGGATCCTTCAGAGCGCGACGAAGATCTCGTCCCAGCTCACCGATATGCTGGTAACGTTTTCCAGGCTTCTTTTCCATACAACGATAAATCGCTATATCCAGTGCAGGATAAGCATCCGGGGCTATATCCCGAACATGGGGAATCGGATTTTGAAGGTGTGCAAACACAACTGCAACCGAGGTTTCTCCTTCATAGGGCACCTTGCCGGTCAACATCTCAAACATCGTACAGCCGAACGAATAAATATCCGAACGCTCATCGGATATCCCGGATCTCGCCTGCTCCGGCGAAATATAATGTACAGAGCCCATAACCGTCGCATTGACGGTCTGCTGCGTTGCTGCACGGGCAATGCCGAAATCCGCCACCTTGATTGTCCCGTCCTTCGACACGATAATATTCTGCGGCTTGATGTCACGGTGTACGATGCCCATCTTATGCGCCTGCTCCATGCCATTGATCACCTGCAGCGCAATGGCAATCGTATCCCTGCTGGAGATCCGTCCCTTCCGCTGGATATACGTTTTCAACGTGATACCCTCGACGAGCTCCATCACGATATAATGAAGCTTTCTCTCCTCATCATCTACAACATCGAAAGCCGCTACAATATTCGGATGATTCAGCTTCGCCGCTGCCTGTGCCTCATTCTGGAACTTTTTGATGAACTCTTCGTCTTCGCAATATTCTTCCTTCAGTACCTTCAATGCCACCGTACGGCCCATCTTCTGGTCCTTCGCACGGTAAACATAGCTCATGCCGCCCTGGCCGATGAGCCCCTCTACTTCATAGCGATCATCAAGAATCATTCCTTCGGAAAGTGTCATACCAGCACCTCCTTCCGGAAGGGATCAATGAGAATAACTGCAATATTATCCCGTCCGCCATTGATATTTGCCGCGTCGATCAACGCCTGTCCCTTTTCAGGAATTGTACTACTGTCCCGGATGATATTTCGGATGCTCTCATTATCCACCATATTGGAAAGACCATCCGAACACATCAGCACATAGTCGCCCTCTTCGATTTCAACCTCAAAGAAGTCTGCCTCGACCGTCTTTTCGATACCAACTGCCCGCGTGATGATGTTCCGCTGCTCCATATATTCCCTGGAACCCCGGCGCATGAGACCACGGCTCGCCATCTCCTCAACATAGCTATGATCCCTTGTGATCTGTCGGATGACATTGCCCCGGATAAGATATGCCCTTGAATCACCAATATTCGCTACTGTAAGACAGTTTTCCTCCATCACCGCAATGACAAGAGTCGTACCCATCCCGTGCAGTGCTTCCGTACTGATAGACTCACGGTAAATCTCCTCATTTACCTTATGGATGCCCTCCTCCATCAGCTTCGGAAGCGGGCCCTCCTTTGCCTTTTCAAAGTATTTTCGGAGACTCTCCACTGTTGTACGCGATGCATAGTCTCCTGCACGATGACCGCCCATACCGTCTGCAAGAAGGTACAGATTCGGCAGGATACCTACCGGCTCTCCGCTTGCGAACACATAGTCCTGATTCATTCTTCTTTTTTTGCCCTGATCTGTCTTTGCAAAAAAAGTCATTCCTTTTTCCCCTTTTCCAATGCCTACAGCTTGCTGCCATAGCCGTTCTTTTTCTAAGAACGAGGCTTCCTATCAAAGGCTTCCCGTCAGGCATTTTCCTTTAAATAATCCCGCCTAAGCTGCCCGCAGGCGCCCGAAATATCCGACCCCATCTCTCTGCGGATCGTCGCTGTGATTCCGGCATGCTGAAGTACATGCTGAAACTCCTCTATCTTCGCACGATCCGGGCGCTTCCAGTCACGTTCCTTGATAGGATTCACCGGAATCAGGTTAACATGGCACTGGAGCTTCCCGCCATGCTTCATGCCACGGATCAGTCTCACTAGCTCCAGTGCTTCCTGCCGGTTGTCATTGACACCCTGCACCACAGAATATTCGAACGTAACCCGGCGTCCCGTCTTCTCAAAATAGTATTCAATCGCCGGCATGATCTCTGAAAGAGAATACTTATTGGCAATCGGCATCAGCTTCCGCCTCGTCTCATCATTCGGTGCATGAAGACTCAGCGCCAGTGTAATTCCATAATTCTCGTCAGCAAGACGCCGGATGCCTTCGACGATACCGCAGGTCGACACAGTGATATTCCTTCTTGAGATATTCAGTCCGTTTTCATCAGAAATCATACGAACAAAACGCGTGAAATTTTCATAATTATCCATCGGCTCGCCAGAACCCATGATCACGATATTATCAACCCGTTCGCCAGATTCCCGCTGAATCTCATAAACCTGTGAAAGCATCTCCCCGCTTGTGAGATTTCTCGCGAGTCCGTCCAGCGTAGATGCGCAGAAACGGCAACCCATCCGGCAGCCGACCTGACTCGAGATGCATACACTGTTACCATGCTCGTATTTCATAAGAACAGCTTCAATAACATGCCCGTCCTGCATTTTAAAAATGTACTTTTTTGTACCATCAAGCTTAGAGGTCAACACCTCACAGATTTCGGGAAGTGCTGCTGTATACGTCTTTTGAAGCTTTTCCCGAAGCGGCTTACTGACATTCGTCATCTCTGAAAAGTCATCGCAGAGCTTCACATGGAGCCACGAATAAATCTGCTTCGCCCTGAATTTCGGCTCGCCGAGCTCTAAAAGAACTGCCTCCAGTTCAGGAAGCTCAAGGTCACGAATATTCTCTTTCATCCTATTTTCTTCACTCATATGCAGTGCTTCCTTTAAACCCGTAAAGCTCTTCTCCATGCACTCTAACCAGTTTCTCCGTTATCCTTTATGCGAAGGAGCTTCTCACATATTTGTCAGCTTCTCCTAAAGACCGCAATATAAAAGCCATCCGACGGCTTACCCGGCATCAACTTCCATTCCTTCTCCAGTGTAAACACACCCTGTTTGTTCATAGAAAGGATATAGTCCCGGTTTTCCTCATCCTCTTCCTTTGTCAGCGTGCAGGTACTGTAGAGAAGCTTGCCGCCCGGCTTGACATAGCGAACCACTGTATCAAGAATCTCGCGCTGCAGCTTCTGAAGGGACTGAATTCCTTCCATCGACGCATGATCCCGTATATCCGGCTTTTTCCCGATGATGCCAAGCCCAGAACACGGCAGATCTGCAAGGACAATGTCCATCCGGCCGTTTCCCGCTTCATCAACAAGTGTTGGATCAAACACTCTCGCATCATGCACCGTGGTGGAGACATTGGAAACATGCAGTCTTCTGATATTGTCTCTGATCAGCGCTGCCTTCCCTTCACTGAGATCCCGTGCATCCACATGACCGGTTCCTTTAAGAAGCTTGGCAATATGACAAGCCTTTCCGCCGGGTGCAGCGCAGACATCAAGCACTTCATCTCCCGGCTTCGGATCAGCAAGGATTGAAACCTGTTGTGAGGCATAATCCTGTACGGTAATCTCACCTTTTAAGAAGTCTTCTCTTCCCGCGATATCTCCCTCCATCACCTCGGTATGGCCATCCTGGAACCGGACATAATTTGCCTTTTCCGGAGAAACAAAATACTGTGCGATGCGATCGGTCTCCTCTTTCCCAAAGAGAGTTATAAAATAATCATACATCCATTCTGGCAGACAGGCCTTCACATAATCCGGCACTTCCTTCTCCCAAAGAGACTCCTTCTCCCGGGAAATACTCCGAAGGACAGCATTGACAAACCCGGAAAGCCCCATGAGGCCACGCTGCTTCGTTAGCTTCACTGCTTCATTGATTGCTGCGCTATCCGGCACCCTGTCAAGGAAAAGAATCTGATAAACACCTTCCCGAAGGATGACCCGGATGATTGGCTTTAGCTTCGGTACCTTCGTCTTCGAGTAAAGTGAAAGCACGTAATCGATTTGAATCCGTCGCTCTACCGTTCCTTCCACGAGCTTCGTTACGAAGGCACGATCTTGCTCCGACAGCCCCGGATGGGCGGCAAATGCCTCCTTCAGTGCAAGATGCGTGAACTGTTTCTCCTCAAACACGTGGAAAAGGCAGTCCATGGCAACCGCTCTCGCATCAGCCGTCAGCTTTCTTTTTTCTGTGTTCATGTAAATCGATGCCCCCGAAGAAAATCCTCCGCCTTCATCTGTTTCTTCCCTTCAAGCTGCAGCACGTTAAGTCGGAGGACCCCATCACCTGTCCGGATCAAAAGCGCCTTCTGGTCAGCATATACTGTGCCCGGCAAGGCATCCGCTCTTCCTGCACCAGCATCGGCTCTTGTAATGTGGTTAGCTGTCACTCCGATCTTCTTCTGATTCCGTGTTTCATCCCCATTTTCTTTTACGGATGAAGCCAAGGCGACTGCCGGGATATTTCCCACAGCGTCCTCCGGCAGCACATCCGCATCGAATATCTTTAGTTGTTTTCCTAAAAGATAAGTATAGGCGCTCGGCCATGGATTCAAACCGCGGATTTTCCTCTCAATGACGATCCCTGACTCTGTCCAGTCGATATTGCCGCTTTCCTTCGTGAAAAGACCGACCTTCGTTGCCTTCGTTCCATCCTGCTTTGTTCTCGTCAGTGTGCCGGCTTCCAGAGCGTCCAAAGTCTCTACGATAAGCTCTCCTCCAAGAACAGCCAGCTTATCGAAAAGGCTGCCGCCGGTTTCCTTCGGGGCGATGGCAAGCTTCTTCACCATGAGAATATCCCCGGTATCAAGTCCCTCATCCATCAGCATCGTCGTAACGCCGGTCTCTGTATCGCCATTTAGAATCGACCACTGGATTGGTGCCGCGCCCCGATATTTTGGAAGAAGCGAAGCATGTACATTGATACAGCCGAATTTCGGCATCTCCAGAATATCCTTCGGAAGAATCTGCCCGAAGGCCGTCACGACAATCACATCCGGCTTAAGCCAACGCATAGTCTCCTTTGCTTCTTCATCCTTTCGGATCCGGACCGGTGTGATCACCGGAATACCATGCTTCTCTGCTGCGATTCGCACATCCGATTTCTGAAGCTCCCCGTGCCGTCCCTTCGGACGATCCGGCTGCGTCACTGTAAGTACCACCTCATGACCTGCCTTTATCAAGGCTTCAAGCGTCGCCACCGCGAAATCCGGCGTTCCCATAAAAATTATTCTCACAACAAAGCCCCTCTTGTTTCTATCATCCTCCGGATACTGAACCTCCGGCCACGATCAAATCATCAGATACGTTTCATATTCATGGAGGTTTCAGCCTTCGCTGTCCTCGTCGTCCGTTTCCTCGAGATCCTCATAGTTCACATCCTCGAGTTCGCCTTCCACCTTCGTCGTGTACATCACACCGGAAAGATGATCATTCTCATGGCACATCGCCCGTGCGAGAAGCCCTGATGCATCAAATTCATACGGCTCCATATTGATATCGAGCGCCTTCACATGCACATTGAGCGGTCTCGTGACGATACCCTGCTTGCCCGGTACCGAAAGACAGCCCTCTTCACCGGTCTGAATCTCTTCGCCGACAGCGGTAACCTCCGGATTGATACATACGAAGCGCTTTCCATCGCCGATATCTACGACGAAGATTTGCCGGAGCACTCCGACCTGCGGTGCCGCAAGCCCTACACCATCTGCATGATACATCGTCTCAAACATATCACCAACCAGCTCCTTGAGTCTCTCCGTCATCGCCTTCACCGGCTTGCAGCTCTTCTCAAGGATTTCATCTCCCTCAACTCTGATTTCTCTTAATGCCATAATTTCTCCTTCACTGTATATCAAAATTAAGAAGCACAAGCCCCCGCGGATCGATTTCCCGGGAAAGTGCGCTCATTCTCTCTCTTAACTGAATGATTATATCATGAGAGTCATGCTTCACGTATATTATTTTTCGGTACACATCCTTCACACGATACACACTCGCCTGCACCGGCCCGATAATGCTTACATCCGGCGCCTCTCCTCTAAGATGTTCCGCGACATATTCCGTCACCTGCGAAAGCGTATCTTCATCCATCGACTGGAACTGCACTGTCAGAAGTTTCTCAACTGGCGGATACCTGAGAAGCCTCCGATATGTCATCTCCTTCTCATAAAACGAGATATAATCCTGTTTCATCGAGAGCGTGATCGCATAATGCTCCGGCTGGTAAGTCTGTATCACAACATGTCCCTTGATGCGATCCCGTCCCGCCCGGCCAGCGGCCTGCGTAATCAGCTGAAAGGTCCGCTCAGACGCCGCAAAATCAGGGGACTGAAGACTCAAATCCGCAAGCACGAGTCCGACGACCGTCACATCCGGAAAATCATGGCCCTTCACGATCATCTGCGTTCCAATGAGAATGTCCGCTTCACGCCCGGCAAACGCCCTGAGAATCTTCTCATACGCGCCCTTATCCCTCGTGGTATCAGCATCCATCCGAAGCACCCTGGCGTCGGGAAAAAGCCCCTTCACATACCGCTCAAGTTTTTCCGTACCGAACCCAAATGGCGCCAGATACTTGCTCCCACAATGCGGGCAAACCTTCATCACCGGTTCCTCATACCCACAATAATGGCACCGGAGCATCCCGTCCTGATGCAGTGTCAGAGACACATCACAATGCGGACACCTGACACTCTCACCGCAACTTCGGCAACTAAGAAAATTACTATAGCCACGGCGATTTAAGAATAGCATAATCTGTCTTTTTTCTGAGAGGGCTTCTGTCATCAGCTGCTTAAGTCTGTCAGAAAATACACTACGATTACCCTTTCGAAGCTCATCCCTTAAGTCAATGATCTCTGTTTCCGGAAGCGCTGCACCTTCCTTGGCCCGTTTGGAGAGCCTGAGAAGCTTTATACGGCCTTTCAGAGCAGACTGATACATCGTAAGAGAAGGTGTCGCTGAACCATAGAGAATCGGACACTTCGCAAGATGTGCTCTTATGAAGGCTACATCGCGTGTCTCATACCGCGGGGCTGTTTCTGATTTGTATGCCCGTTCATGCTCCTCATCCATGATGATAAGACCGAGCCTCTCAAAGGGCGCGAAGACAGCAGAACGCGGACCGACCATGACAGAAACCTCACCTTTTCTACATTTTTCAAAGGCCTCATAGCGTTCACCGGCGGTCATCCGGGAATTCATGATGGCGACCTTACCCTGGAACCGAGTATAGACACGCCGTACGGTCTGATACGTAAGAGAGATTTCCGGAATCAGCAGAATTACCTGCTTCCCTGCCGCGACGACTTCTTCCATGATATGGAGATAAACCTCGGTCTTTCCGGAGCCAGTAATACCAAAGAGAAGAAACGGAACAGATTTACCAGCTTGAAATGCCGCGCTCACTGCCTGCACGGCAGCTTCCTGCTCATCATTCAGGGCATGCTTCTCATCGGTATCCTGCCGGTATGAAAGAAGCGGATCGATCCGTCGACTGTTTTTCCGGACTGTCCGCTTCACTGGCAAAACTGTACGAAGGCACTGATTCATCGTGGTGCCATACTCCCGCGACATGAACGCCGCAAGCCGGATCAGATCACCCTGCACGGAGATGGCATTCTCCACCTTGCCGGAGATATCCTTAATCTTCTCCATCGGAAAGGAAACTGACTCCCGTAGCCCGATGACGTAGCCGGTCTTCGTTCTACCACTAATCCCGAAGGGTACCTCGACCCGATCACCGAGCTTCACACCGAGACCATCCGGGACATGATAAGTAAACGCCCGGTCAAGCGCTTCATTTGTGATATCCACGATGATCTCTGCAAACATTGACGATTCCTTTCTGTGCTCTTTGGCTTCACTTATTTAATTTTTGTCGACTTTGAATTCTTCCACGATGGTGGAAAGCTTCATCGAATTCGAGCCTTTGAAGAGAACGACGTCGCCTTCGTCAGCGAGGGAGTGGATCATGTTGCGGAGCTCCTGGAAATCGGTGAAATAGATGATGGTCGGTTTCTTTTTTGGAAAAGCTGTGTTATCGTCCTGTAGTTCTTCGGGGCGGGAGTACACTTCTTCGATACCAGCGCCGATTTCTGCGGCAAGCTCACCATAGAGGAAAACGACATCGATGGGAAGCGTTGCAAGGTACTGGCCAACCTCGCGGTGAGCATCATGCGCCTTATCACCAAGCTCTAGCATGTCGGCGAGGACTGCAATGCGGCGTTTGCCTTCGTGCTCGGCGAGGGCGGAAAGACCGGCCTTCATCGAAACGGGGGACGCATTGTAGGCATCATCGATGACGGTAACACCATTTTTTGTCACGAAAAAGGCGCCTCTGCCGGCGACACCGGTGAAGGCTTCCAGCTTTTCACGGGCACCTTCTTCGGAAACGCCGAGCGTTAAAGCCACATGCATCGCGGCGGAGGCATTGGACAGCATGTGGTCTCCTGGTACCTGAAGATGAAGCTGATAATCATGTTTTTTATAACCGCGAATCAGCACATTTTTTCCCGGGATAAGGCCATCCTGATGGATGCTATCGATTGTGACGCGGGAAAGGAGTGAATCCTCAAGGTTGATGAACAGCATGCCATTTTCGCGCATACCATCAAGAATATGGAGCTTTTCATGGAGGATGTTATCCTGGGTTTTCAACTGTTCAATGTGGGCGATGCCGATGTTTGTCATGACGGCAATATCTACACAGGCGACGCGTGCAATTTTTGTCATTTCGCCGGGCTTTGACATGCCAAGCTCGATGACGGCTGCATCCGCCCCGGAGCGAGCCATATGGAACATGGTGATCGGTACGCCGATCTGGGAGTTCGCATTGCCGGCGGTCTGGAAGACCTTTTTTCCGGCAGAGATAGCAGCAGCAATCATGTTACGGGTCGTCGTCTTTCCGACGGAGCCGGTCACACCGATCACAGTGCCGGTGAACTTAGCACGTTCCATCCTGCCGATCTCCTGCAGGGCGTCCACGGTATTTTTTACCTGGTAGAAACGTACGTAGGGATACTGGTCCTTTAACTTATCGACAGGCCTTGATGACAGTACTGCTACTGCACCGTTTTTAATGGCCATCTCGATGTAATCGTGACCATCGCTATGCTCGCCGACGATCGGCACGAAAAGGCCGTTCGCCATCTTTTTTCTGGAATCGGTGTATATGTCATCGATTCCGGTATCATCAAATTGAAAACTGGTTCCGCTGTCTTCCATACTCTCCCTTTTAAGCCGGCTCCTGATACGTTCCCGGACCGGTCTGTCATCTTCTTTCATCATAGTTCTTATAAGTGATATTTCCCGGCTGTTTCGAGGATCACCTCGCGGTCGAGGAAATGTGTCCGCACACCCTTGATTTCCTGGTAATCCTCATGGCCCTTGCCAATCACGGCAATCATGTCACCCTTTTCCGCGTGTGTCATCGCGTATTCGATTGCTTCACGGCGGTCCGGGATTTCAACATATTTTCCGCCGGCCGGCACGAGCTTCGATTTGATATCTGCGATGATATCTTCGGTTTCTTCAAATCTGGAGTTGTCCGCTGTAAGAATGCTGAGATCAGCCATCTTCGCGGCAGTTTCTCCCATACCATAGCGTCTGTCCTTCGCGCGGTTTCCGCCGCAGCCGAATACGACGACCAGGCGTCCTGGTTTATACTCCCGAAGTGTCGAAAGGAGGTTCTCCATAGCCATCGCATTATGCGCATAATCGACGAGTACGGAGAAATCATCATTCTTAAAGACAACCTCCATTCGGCCATTGACCTTTACGCGACGCATCGCGCGAATGATGGCAGTGTGATCCACACCCATGAGACTCGTGACAGAGATCGCCGCGAGCGCGTTGTAGACATTGTACTTACCAGGAAGGTCCAGTTCGATGTCTAAGCTGCTTCGTCCGATCACATCGAACTGAAGGCCGACAAAGCGGGGCTTCGTGAGATGGCGGATGTTCTCCGCCATGAAGTCAGCCTTCTTTTCAAGTGAGAACGTAAACATCTTACATGGTGCCCCGGCAAGGAGTTCGTCCGCATAATCTGCGTCGAGATTGATGAGTCCGACCTTAGACTGCTTGAAAATACAGGACTTATAATACTTATATTCCTCGAAGTCCTTATGCTCATTCGGGCCGATATGATCCGGCTCGATGTTTGTGAAGATGCCGTAATCAAATTCGATGGCATCCACACGATGGAGCTTGAAGGCCTGCGAAGAGGCTTCCATGACGACATGGGTGCAGCCATCCTCTACCATATCATGAAAATATTTCTGTAGGTCGTAGGACTCCGGCGTCGTGTTTTTCGTCGGAATCTGATGGCGGCCATATTCGACACCGGTTGTGCCGATGATGCCGGTACGGAGGCCTGCCTCGAGAAGAATCTGCTGAATCATGTGGGCAGTTGTTGTCTTGCCCTTCGTACCTGTGATTGCAATGACCGTCAGCTTCTTCGAGGGCTCGTCGAAGCGTCTTGCACTCACCTTCGCAAGTGCTTCACGCGCGTTCTCCACCTTGATGAGTGCCAGATTTTCGGGGAGTTCTTTCACTTTAAGTGGGAGTTCGTCTTCATTTTCTTCTACGATGATAGCTTCCGTCCCATTTTCGATTACATTCGGAATGTATTTGTGGGAATCCGTATTAGATCCACGCATCGCGATGAACACTGTGCCCTTCTGCGCCTTTCGTGAATCGAACACAACCTCCGTGACCTCGACAGTTTCCGGGTCGCCATGCAATACTGTGTAATGTAAATCCTGTAACCATGCTTTAAATATTGCCATAAAATCCTTGCCGGGATATCCTTCATCCCTGTGATAAGTTTTCAGAGTGAACTATGCTCTGTATGTTTTTAAACCTGCATGCCAATCATCCGACCATCAAAGCCTTACATCGATGGCCGGATGAGCCTATATTCTGCCTTTGATCAAAACAATCCGGTGATCTTGCCATCGACGACATCAATGTTAAACGCAGCCGGCTTCTTCGGAAGGCCTGGCATCGTCATGATGTCACCAGTCAGACATACGAGGAAGCCTGCGCCAGCGGAGATATACGCATCCCGCACAGTGATGCGGAAGCCCGTCGGACGTCCCAGCTTCTTCGGATCATCAGACAGTGAATATTGTGTTTTCGCCATGCAAACAGGAACATTTGAAAATCCGAGTGCCGTAAGCTCATCGATGGCCTTCTTTGCCTTCGGCTCATAATCCACCCCATCTGCACCGTAAATCTTTGTTGCAACCGCCTCAATCTTATCATAGAGACCGGCGGAAAGCTCCTGTACCGGATGGAAATCAGACTTCTTCGTCTCGAGTGTATTGAGGACAGCGCGGGCAAGTGCCTCGCCGCCTTCGCCACCCTTGCCGTGCACCTCGGACAGGGCGAATTCCGCACCTTTCGAACGACAGAAATCCTCAACGAACTGAAGTTCTGCATCGGTGTCGCTGGCAAAGCGGTTGATCGCAACGATACATGGTACGCCATACTGCTGGATGTTCTCGATGTGCTTTTCGAGATTGACGATACCCTTCTTCAGTGCATCGAGATTTTCGATGCCGAGATCCGTCTTCGGCACACCGCCATTGTATTTGAGTGCACGAACAGTCGCCACGAGGACGCAGGCATCCGGACGAAAACCTGCCATCTGACACTTGATATCAAAGAACTTCTCTGCGCCGAGATCGGCACCGAAGCCAGCCTCGGTTACAGCGATATCGCCTAGCTTCAATGCAAAGCGAGTCGCCTGTACGGAATTACAGCCATGTGCAATGTTCGCGAAGGGTCCTCCATGAACCACGGCCATATTGTGTTCGAGGGTCTGGATGATATTCGGCTTGATCGCATCCTTCAGAAGTGCTGCCATAGCGCCCACAGCGTGGAGCTGCTCTGCTGTCACCGGATTACCGTCGACATCATAGCCTACGATGATCTTCGCCAGACGCTTCTTGAGATCAGCCATATCGTTGGATAGGCAAAGGATCGCCATAACCTCAGAGGCTACGGTAATCACGAAATGATCCTCCCGGACGACACCATCCCCACGACCGCCTAAGCCTACGACAATGTTTCGAAGCACACGGTCATTCATATCCTCACAGCGCTTCCAGGTGATCCGCTTCGGATCAATCCGTAACGCATTGCCTTGCTTGATATGGTTATCGAGAAGAGCTGCCAGGAGGTTATTGGCACTCGTGATTGCGTGGAAGTCGCCGGTAAAATGAAGGTTCAGATCCTCCATCGGCACAACCTGTGCAAAGCCGCCACCGGCAGCACCGCCCTTAATGCCGAAGCACGGACCGAGGCTCGGCTCACGAAGGGCAACCACGGTCTTCTTACCAATCCGGTTCAGCGCATCTGTAAGACCGATTGAAGTCGTCGTCTTACCTTCGCCTGCCGGTGTCGGATTGATGGCCGTCACAAGTACGAGCTTCCCATCCGGACGATCCTTCACCTTGTCCCAGAGATCATCGGAAAGCTTCGCTTTATACTTTCCGTACAGCTCGAGGTCATCCTGGTCGATGCCATACTTCTCCGCCACATCCGTGATGCGGTTCATCGTCGCTTCCTGTGCAATCTCAATATCTGTTTTCATCGTATTTCCTCCGTGAAAAACGCCGGACAAGGGTCTCCGTCCGGAAAGACTGTGTACCTTTACTTCTATATTGTGACTACCTTTCGGCAGAAATCACACCTTACTGATTACCGGAAAGAAAAGCAGCAAACTCAGCCTGATTCATGAGAATCTTACGCGGCTTCGTGCCTTCCTCTTCTGATACGACACCGGATTCCGCCAGCTGATCCATGATCCGTGCAGCCCGGTTAAAGCCGATTCGGAACTTCCGCTGGAGCATACCGATCGATGCCTTCTGTGAGGTAATGATCAGCTCCCCGGCTTCCTCGAACAGCTCATCGCGATCGCTGCCGCTGTTGCCGCCCGCACCGCCGCCGGTGGAGTCATTGACCTTTGATGCAATATCCGTACTGTAGACCGCATCCGCCGAGTCCTTAATGAAATCGACGACGGCCTGTACCTCCTGATCGGAAACAAATGCACCCTGCACACGGACCGGCTTCGGGATGCCCTGCGGGAAGAAGAGCATATCGCCCTTTCCGAGGAGCTTCTCGGCGCCATTCATATCAATGATCGTCCGCGAATCTGTACCAGACGAAACCGCAAAGGCGATTCTCGATGGTACGTTTGCCTTGATGAGACCGGTAATGACATCGACGGTCGGCCGCTGGGTCGCAATCACGAGGTGCATGCCTGCCGCTCTCGCAAGCTGTGCAATCCGGCAGATCGCATCCTCGACCTCCTGAGACGCCACCATCATAAGGTCAGCAAGCTCATCAATGATAATGACGATCTGCGGCAGCTTCTCCGGCTTCTTGTCCTCCGGAATATCCGGCTGATTCCGTACGATCTCGATTTTTTCATTGTAGCCCTTGAGATCACGGGCGCCGGTCTCGGCAAATTTCTTGTAGCGGTCAGTCATCTCGGAAACTGCCCAGTTAAGCGCTGCGGCAGCCTTCTTCGGATCCGTCACAACCGGAATCAGGAGATGCGGGATGCCATTGTAAACAGAAAGCTCCACAACCTTCGGATCCACCATGATCATGCGAACCTCCTCCGGTTTGTACTTATAAAGGATCGACATAATAAGTGTATTGATCGATACCGATTTTCCGGAGCCTGTCGCACCCGCAATAAGAAGATGCGGCATCTTCGAAATATCGGAAACGATGATCTTGCCGGCGATGTCCTTGCCGACGCCAAATGCGATCTTCGCCCGCGAATCCCGGAACTCCTTCGAGCGGAGGATGTCACCGAGGTAGACGGTAGCGCCATGCTTGTTCGGTACTTCGATGCCTACCGCTGACTTTCCCGGGATCGGGGCTTCAATACGAATATCAGAGGCAGCAAGCCGCATCTTAATGTCGTTCGTGAGGGATACGATCTTTGATACCTTGACACCGATTTCCGGCTGCAGCTCATATCGCGTGACGGCCGGCCCGACGGAGACATTGGTCACATGAACGCCGACACCGAAGCTTTTCAGGGTATCCTGGAGAATATTTGCGTTTTCACGAATCTCCGCCTCGGAATCTGTGTCCTGCACACCACCGGTCTTAAGGAGAGACAGCGGCGGAATCTGATACGGCCGCTTCGGCTTCTGATTATGAAGTATCTCCTGCTGTGTCTTCTGATTATCAAGGTCCGTCGGCGTGTTCTCGCGTTTGATTTCACTGCGCGGATCATAGCCCGGCAAGGCGCCAGCACCTGATTGCCCTATGGCGCCTGCCGCCACGCCTGCTCTACCGCCTGTCGTTGAATCAATCGCGACAGTCTGATTCGTGCCCTCGGTCATGCCGAGATTCTGGTCATTGCCGACCTTCGTGGATGCAAACGTGCTTGCAGCGACCGGCTTCTTATCGATGCGCTCGACATCCGAATCAATTACCATGCCATTTGCCGTGACGATTCGTCTCGTCCCTGCCGTGAGATCAACATCCGGATCATCTTTGAATTGAAGAGAAGCCGCTGCGCCACTGACCTCCTCCGACGTAAGCGCGCGAATCTGTATGATGCCGGAATTCTCTTCTTCCTCTTCATCCTCTACTGCTGTCACGACCGGCTTATCCGCTGTATCATGAAGTATCTTCGTAAATTCAGATTGATTGCTGGCATCAGCGGTCTCGTCGGATAGCTTCTGTTCCTTCATCGTCGTATCCGCTGCGTCCGGGTCAATCTTACGAATGCGGATGATCGTGCTTCCTGTGTCACGTGAGGTTGTAGTATAGCTTGCCGGCTTCTCGAGACCATGAATCGGAAAATCATCTGTTGTTACTTCATCATCTCCGGTAGAAATTTCCGCTTCCTTCATCCCGCTATAGACAGCCCGGTTCAATGCAGAATATCCTGCACCTTCATCAGCCGGTTTCTCATCCGGAGCAAGTGTGTCTGCCACATCCGATGTTGAAGCTGCCACATCCGTCGGAAGTGTCTGTGCCCCAATCACAGGACCTGCTGCCGCCGGTTCCTTCCGATCCGTCCTTTCGTGCCGCACATTGAGTGGCAACTCAATCTCCCGGTCATCCTTCACCATGCCGTTCTTTGCACTTTGTACAGCACCTGACAAGAAACTAAATGATGGCGATGCTTCTGGCGGGATAGTCCTATTGATCTCCGTCGATTGATTGCGAAGTTCTCCCGATAGATCGACCACAGAAGCATCGCCTGCAGAAGCTGCATGATCTAAAACAGATGTATGCATAGCTGCTCTCGCTGCACGCTCTTTTTCACCCGCTTCCCACTTTGCACGCTCCTCCGCCTCGATTTCTGCACGTCTTTCCCGATGCTCCCGGGCACTCTCTTGCAAATGTTCGAGATTATCCCTGGCGCTGGTCCGTGCTCTCCCGGCAAAGCGGAAGCCCCACTCTGCAAGCTTTCTCGTGAGCGGCTTCTCCGTCACATACACAAGACAGATGAGAATCAGTGCCACTAGAAGGATGATCGCTCCGACCTTCCCGGCGAAGCTGTAAAGAAGCATCCCGAGTGCACCGCCGATGAGACCGCCGCCCTTTCCTTCCTCCGCACCGGTCCGATACAGATCCGCGAGGCTCTCCCCTGCCGGATTCACAGTCCCTGCGAGGGAAATGATTGCTGCAAGAAAGATCATCATAAAGACCGCTGCCGTCATCCGGCGCGTCACATAAGGATTATCAATATTCGCCAGAACGAAAACAACAACAAACGCCAGCACAAGCGGGAAAATAAATCCCAGTACGCCAAAAAGCCCGAGCTGTACACTCTTAAGAAATGCCCCCACCGGGCCACATAGATTCAGGTTTGACAAGAACAGAAAAATAGAAACAGCAAAGGTGACGATGACGACGATTTCATCCGACACCACCGGCTCTTCTAAAGTCTGCCTCGTACTGCTTTTTCTCCCTTCCGTCTTTGGTTTATTTTTACTCCCCTTCGGTCTGCCCATATTTCCTCACTCTATCATCAAATCAAAATTCAATTCATCGATTATATCACATTTCATTGACTTATCCCATTAAAAGTGATAATCTCCAGGGTAATAAAAGACGTATGTACTCATATCCTAAATTTATGGCTGATATTAGGGGGCATTTATGATTAATGTAGCCATCGTTAGTCCGGATCATTCGCTTGAACCTGTGGATAAGGTGATCACAGAGTATGATTTCGGCTGTCATTTCATAAAGTATATCTATAAGACGATGTCCGATATTGACGGAATCTACCAGGATTGCAAAGGAAAATGCGATGTCATCTTCTTCTCCGGCGAACTCGGGTATCATTATATCAAAAATAAATTTCCCGACAACCGGATTCCCTGCGCTTTTACAGCGTATGAACCGATCGATGTACTTTCCATTCTTTTGAACTTTAAGATTCATCATCCGGAGCAGGAACTTTCACGCGTTTTCTGTGATTTTCTGACCGTTACGAATCACTATATGGACCTCCCGCAATATCTGCCGAAGGAGGAGTGTCCTGTTTTCTATGAGGACGCCCACTATGATTACCGGCACATTACGCAGTATGCAAAGAAGCTGTGGGATAATGGCAAGATTGACTGCATTCTCTCCCGTTCCATCAACAATCTGAAGCAGCTGGATGCACTTTCCATCCCGTATGAAGCTGTTTTTCCTTCAGAGGACATGATCGTGAAATCGATTCGTGCATCGCTGAATGCACTGAAGCTCGACCAGATAAACCTAAAGGACGAAATCAATGTGCTTGTCCGCCTGCCCTTCACAGAAGATGTCGAGACCGAAGAGCAGGAGTATCGCGAAGCAACCGTTTATAAGCTTCTTGCCGATTATCGTAAAAATGCACACACCCACTTTTCTATCCGCCAGGGCTTCAATCAGTTTGAGGTACAGATGCAGCTGGAAAGCGGCACCTTCCATATGGAGAAGCTTCGTCCGATGCTCCAGGAATTTCAGAAGTCACTGGGCTTCCCTTTCCGGATCGGTATCGGCTTAAGCTCCTCGAAGGAGCGGGCAAGATTTTTCTCTGAGCGTGCACTACTCGAGGCGAACCGCTACGGGCGTAATGATGCCTTTTTCGTCGGAGAGGAAGGTACAGTCACCGGACCGCTCTCACAGGATATGACGCTCATGTATGACTATACCAATGACAAGGCGATCGAATTCGCACGTGCCCAGGGCATCAACGAAACGAATGTCCTAAAGCTCATCAGCCTCTTCCGGGATGATCCGGACCGGATTCTCACTTCCCACGAGCTCTCAAAGACACTCGGCATCACAGCGCGCTCTGCAAGCCGAATCCTCTCGAAGCTCTCGGAGCTTAAGATTCTTTCACTCATCCCGCAGGACCAGACGGAAGAAAAAGAGCCGGGCGGTCACCAGGGACGCCCCACCCATCACTACCGCTTCATGGCAGAAGCCTTCCGCGAAGCACTTCTATAATTTGTGGCCGCAGCGTCCGGGATGTGAAACGCCTCGCCCTGCTTTTTCGATGCTGCGCAGTGGAGCCACGGCAAAAGGCCCAGAAGCATTGGAATAAAAAAGGTATCCAGCAGGCCATAGGATGTAAATGCAAAAAGCGAAAGCCCATACACTACTCCGAATTTTTTACTTCTAAGAAAATTCCATTTCATTGCTTGATCTCCTGATGCCGATTCTTTTTCAAACTGCGGTAGCATTTTATCATCGTTCAAGGTCGACATCTGTTCACGCTGCGGCTGCGTTCTGAAAGGGCGGTTGTGTTTTCTTCTCAGCCACCGGCTGCTTCTTAAATACGAAATGCTTCTGCATGAAGAAGCTGAAGAAAAACATCACGAGCTCTGTGCCGAGCTTCGCTAGAAGCGGCGTGATGCCGATCATATTCGACAGTACATAGAGAATTAAAGAATTGATACAAAGGATGGAAGCCGCCAGCGCTGCATACCGTAATGCGGAATGCTTGTGATCATCTTCATCCATGAACACAAAGCTCCGGTTTAAGTTATAATTCGCAGTTGCGCTCACGAACCGGGCGAAAACATTGGCAAAAAGCGTGGTGGAAGCAGCGCCGCCGAAAAGGCCGATGATACAGCTGAAAATTCCATAGTCAATGAGAAAACTGAGAAAGCTCGAAGCGCTGAATCGGAAAACGCCCGAAGACCAGTCTGTGTATCGTAAACCTTTAAGCCTGATGTCAGTCGGAACACGTTCCTGGTGATAGCATTGCCCATGCGGCTCCGAAGCGGAGATTTCCCACTCTGCCGGCGGCTTCCGAGTACCAGCGTACTCCTGTGGCGTTCCGCATATGCGGAGACTTTTTCCGCATCTTCGATCGTATGCTGCCCGTCTGCATCAATCACCACCACTGTGAAATTGCCATGGTAATTGTCCTTGATATGCCGGAATGCTGTCTTCATCGCGTAGCCCTTGCCATGATTCTCCGGATATGACAACAAAGCTTAAATGACGCTGAAGAAACAAAAACAGGGGCAATCGCGCAAAAACGCGACTGCCCCATCCGGTATTAATCAAACTCTATCCTTGCCATGATATAAAAGGACGATGACGCCCGGCCCGGTATGACAGGCGATCGTCGGCCCGAGATGACAGATCCGAACCTTGCCCTGAAGTTTTGGAAAACGCTGCTCTATAAGATTTAGCAGCTTCTCCGCATCCTCCATATTCTCAGCCTCGGTAATGAAGCATTTGCCATCATAATCAGTACCATGCTCAGCATACTTCTCCATCATCTCGACATCACGCTCGATGACCTTTTTCTTACCCCGAATTTTCTCAATGACCTTCAACGTACCATCCGGTGCGACATCCATCAGGGGAACAATGTTCAGTACGGAACCGATCATGCCGGCAGCCTTTGATACACGACCGCCGAGGATCAGAAACTTAAGACTCGGCACGAAAAACCAATGCTGGATATGCTTCTTTTCTTTCTCTGCATACTCCCTGACCTCATCGATCGACTTCCCTGCATCCCGTAGATCACAGAGATCATCCACCAGCATGCCATAACCGGAAGATGCTGAGAGAGAATCCACGATATAAATCTTCCGATCCGGAAACTCCTCCTGAAGATCAGATGCCGCAAGCTTCGCCGAATTATAGGTTCCCGAAATCCCGCTCGAAAGTGTCACATGAAGCACATCCTTTCCCTCGGAAAGAATCTTCCGGAAGGATGTCTCATAATCCTCGATATTGACCTGCGACGTCTTCGTCAACTCACCAGCAAGCATCCTTGTATAAATTTCATGCGTAGAAATCGAACGCCCGAAATTATCCGGATACTCATCCTGCCCTACAAAAATATTATGAAAAAGAACATTCACCTGCCGTTCCTTTGCCCAGGCTTCATCCATATCGATGGAACTGCAGCAGCTGATGACATATTCGCCCATTGCTTCCTCCTGTTATCCACGTTCATGCAAAGCCCGGTGAATATGGCACTTGTACATTTTTGGCCTCCTGTCAAGTATAGCCCAATGCACACATCGGTGTTTGTTCATGCACGTTTTTAAAAGTTCTGATTAAAAAAGAACACTCACAGAATAGCATACCGGGAACTTAATAAGCAATATAAAATTGCAATAGTCAATCCGGCAAAAATGCTCAAAATTTCATATGTCGATTATGATGATAAAGTTATAGTCAGGATCATTAGTTTCCGATGACATTACGGATCGCGACAGGTGTCCGGTAGTTCCAGCGGTAAATCCGGATGCCGGACCGCCGGGAGGCCGCATTGACCACCTGACCATTACCGATATACATGCCGACGTGATTGATGGTGCCTGATTTGTTCGCGTAGAAAATGAGATCACCCGGCCGCATATTTTTACTCGTCACCTTCACGCCCGTATTCGCCTGCGCACGGGAAACCCGCGGCACAGAAATGCCGAAGTGCCGGAGCACCGATTGCGTAAAGCCCGAGCAGTCCGCACCATGCGTGAGCGACGTACCGCCCCAGACATACGGATTGCCGACAAACTGGCAGGCATAGTTTACGATATCGCTCCGTAGCTTCGCGGCAGCATTCGCTGCATCCGTCGCCGGATGATAATCAATCGCCTCCGAGAGTGCATACAGAACGGAAACATTGTTATCACGGGTCGAAACATAGGCGCCCTGATCGATGTCCTCATCATCGCCGCTGTCGAGATCGATCTGCACCCAGCCATCCATCTGATTTAGTACATCATATCGCTGCCCCGTTGTGATCTTCGTCCACGCCTTCGAATCCGTCGTCGGCTCCGACCGGACATTCAGCGCGTCCGTGTTGACAATTGCCATAACATGGGCATGACTCGTCGCAAGCGCTTCCGCTTCCTTTCCGGTCGCCAGCAAGTCCGCCCGAACATAGCCCTTTACACCGCCCGACTCAATCTGATACCAGCCATCCTTCTCTCCGACGATATTCGCACCAGCGTAGCCCGGCAGCTTCCCGACAATATTTTTGATGCCATCCTCCTTCGGATCCGACCGCACATTGATATAATCTGAAGCCAGCGAAACGCCGAGATGGTCATACATATTGAGAACCTTCTGCCGAAGATCCAGTGTGCGCGCCTCATCGAGTCCGTAGCCAATGCTTACATTCTCTGGCTTCGCGGACATATAGCATTCCGAGATGTTATCAATGTTGTCCGGCTCGATCCGAATCCAATCTTCACCCTCGAAGCCGAGCACCTCATACTTTTCGCCCTTCGCCGCTGACCCGACCGTATTACCCTCCACAATTTCCGGCGTCGACCGCATCCGGAGCTTCTCCGTCACAACCGTCGCCCGCTTCTTCACAAGCGCCGGAATCAATGCCTCCGCATCTGCTCCAGTCACGATAAACTGCTTTGAAACATAACCCGTCATCCCGCCAGACCGAACCTTCAGCCACCCATCAGTCCCCTCCGGCGCGTCATCAAGAATATCCACAGCCGCTCCATTCGCAAGCATCCCCTGAATATTCGTAAGATCATTCTGATCCGGCTTCGTCCGGAAATTAATATAGCTCGAGCACTGCACGATCCCCAGCCGCTGATACTCGCTCTCCACGGTAGCAATCGCCGCCTGCCGTTCCTCCTCTTCCTCCGTAGTAATATTTGTCACCACAGGCTCCGCCGCTACATTCAGTGCATCGCCTACCGCAACCGACGCTTCCTGCGAAACCACGCGAGCATCCGAACCAGCTTCACGATTCAATTCCTCCTCATACACAGGCTTCCGGAACACAAGAAAAAGCCCTACGCTCAGAACAGCAACCAACGCTAAAACCAATACAGACGCAATTATAACTGTCTTTCTTTCCTGCTGTATTCCCTTTATCGTAAAACGAAATTTAGGTAATCTCATATTTCTTTCCTTTCCAAGCGACTAGCATACAAGAAAACCGCCCATTCAGCAAGTAAAAGCAAAAACAGTTAAGCGAAGTAGAAAACCAGCGCGAGACGTGAGAGTCTGTGCGAGCCAATGGGCCCTTCAGACACCATTCTGACGAAAGTCTCAGCTAGCCAGCCATTTCGAGCAGGGTAAAAAATCGGCGCCCACAAGGCCCGATTTTTTAGGCCCATTGAAGGAAAAATCCCTTCAAGGATTTTTCCTGAATTGGGCCGGTCCAGCTCGAAATGGCTGGATAGCGCTAAGACTTTCGTCCCTGGCGTCTGAGGGGCCCATTGGCTCACACAGACTCCCGCGTCTCGCGCGTCCGTTATTATTCTACATCGCGAAGCCTACTGTCCGCTTCGGCGATTGTCTCCTCGAGAAGCCGATCAGCTCGATGAAGCGCCGAACCGACCATCGCGTATACCGTGCACGGCGTCCCATCGTCCAGCGACTGAAGACTGCGAAGCTCTTCCTTAAGCTTTGTTACAATCTTCCGAAGCACCTTCTCATCTGACACCGGTACGATGATTCCAAAGCGCCCCAGCAAAACATGCCCGACGATGCCATCTGGCTTTACGACCTCCGAAATCACATCACCGACCTTCTTCAGATAATCAGAGAACGCCTTCGCGCCATAGGAATCCGTAAAGGACTTAAGATTCTTAATCTGCACTGCGATGACGCCGAACGTCATATCCCTTCCGGAAAGCCTTGTCTCAAAAAGCTTACTTTCCTCCTCAAGTCCACGCTGATTGAGAAGCCCGGTCATCATATCAAGATAAAGTGAGTTACGATAAATCTCAGACTGATTCGCAGCATCCGTCACATCCATGAAGAAACCGATCAAGCCGACGATTTTCTTTTTCTCATAGATCGGCGCCTTGCTCGCCATGATCTTCCGGATCTTCCCATTGACGAGGCATTCGCCCATGGCACCCGTGATGACAGCGCCATCCTGAAGAACTCTCTCCTCATCCCGCTTAAAGGGCTCCGGATCCGGATGCCAGCCCATATCCTCATCATTCTTTCCGAGGAGATCACTGATCTTCAGATTGTAATAGCGGAGGAAGGCAGCATTGACACCGACAAAACGTCTCTCCTTATCCTTCCAGAACATGCCGAGCCCCTTCTGATTCACGAGGGCTCTCCAGAGCGATGCCGTCTTCAGGATATCCGTATTCTCCGTGCCATCGGAAATATCTTCGGCGACGCGATCATTGCGATTCGCATAATCGAGAAGCTCCTCCTCCCAGCCGACGAGATTGCGGCAGATACAGAGAAGAAAACGCTTAAAGTTGTTCTGATCCGGAACTTCCGCAAGAGCGACTCTTTTCCAGACATAATAACCATTATCCGACTTCAGATGGAAAAAGCCATTCAGAATATGATTCGGCGTGTCTGCGATCCTTGCCTGCATCGTATCCGGGTTCAGAAATTCCAGGAAGCGCTTCTGCTCTGCCGGATGCACCAGCTGTGTAGCAGAGAAGCGGAAGCCCTGACGAAGCCGCATCGTAGCCATGCTGCTTAGCGGGGCATAGGTCCCATACAGATGTGTGATAATGTTTTTGCCGGGGATAATCTCCTCCACCGAATCAAACAGTGAATAAAGGTCCTGCAGGAAATGAATCCGGCTGGCCATAGAATCCTTGAACGGAACGATATTTAGGCCGCGAAGAAGAAACGCGCTTCTGTCACGATAGGCAGTGATATACTGTACACTGATACTGCCTACATATTCCTCGGATACAAAATTGGAAATTGTCGGCTGACCAGTCTTCTCCGATGTGGCCGCAAGCTGGAGAAAACTCCTCTGATAGTCAGATAATGCTTCCTCCGGTGTGCTCTGCCCGAAGCTTCTATATGGCAGAAAGCCGGTGTAGTTCCGGCACTTCTGATTGGCATAAATCGGCAGAATTTTCTTTCCGTCGATACCGATGATAGCAAGCGGGATGTCCTCATGATGTTCGCTCCCACGGATCGGATTCTCGACATCCATGACATTCACACGGCCGACCTCACGATAGAAGATACGATCTGCCGGTGTCTCGAGTTCAACACCACGCACGCTCATCTCATGAATCATATCAAGAATCGGGAGTGGCTTTGAAAAGTAATACCCCTGTAGATAAGAGCAGCCGATCTCGCAGAGAAACGCACGCTGCTCCTCTGTCTCGACGCCCTCACAAAGAGTCAGTACGCCGAGCTTCTTCATCATAGCGATGATGCTCTTCAGAATTTCCGGTGTGCGCTCATTTCCCTTACGAAGAAAATCCATGTCGAGCTTCACACCATCAAAATTGAAATTCTGCAGTGTGTTAAAGGAACTGTAGCCACAGCCAAAATCATCGAGCCATACGCTATAGCCATCCGATCGGAAATCCTCGATCCGATGCTTCGCAAGCTCCTCACTATCCGCCAGCGCAGATTCCGTGATCTCAATCCGGATCATGTCATGCGGAATCTGATGAGCAGATAAGACCTCGTTAATCCTCTTATGAATTTCCGGCAGCTCCAGATCATGCCGTGACAGATTAATGGAAACCGGGCACATCTCTCTACCCGCTGTCCTTGCACGCTCGATATCCTGACATGCCAGCTCAAGCACATAAAGATCCAGCTTATAGAGAAGCCTCGCCTCCTCCAGCACCGGGATAAAATCAATCGGATTTAAGAAGCCATATTGCGGATCAATCCATCGGGACAATGCCTCCGCCATGGAAAGCTTGTGGCTAAGACTGTGGAAGATCGGCTGATAATAAATGGTGATCCAACCCTCATGCAAGGCTTGATCAAGATGACTAAGGAGATAGTTTTTTCTGGTAAAATCCCCACCCATGTCCTGTACCCTTTTACTTAGAATATGTCTACTTTACTACTTTATTTTATTGAAGCACGATCGTGATTGACTCTGACCGCTCCATGAGGACAAAGTTCTACTTAATGCCACTATATTAATCCAAAACCGCAATAAAAACAATATTTTACCACGACTTTCCGGCCAGAATCCCCGCCGATAGACATATACAGAAGAAGAGGCTGGCTGACAAATCGCGTGGCACCAGGTACCCGAGAGAGGGCGCTCGTAGGAACCATTCCCGGCGAAAAACCTTAGCTAGCCAGACAGCACGAGCCGGGTAGGAAATCCGGGTTACAACCCCGGATTTCCTAGGCCCATTGAAGGAAAAATCCCTTCAAGGATTTTTCCTGAATTGGGCCGGCCCAGCTCGTGATGGCTGGATAGCTTAGTTTTTTCGCCCCTTGGTTCCCTAGAGCGCCCTCTCCCGGGTACCTGGTGCCACGCGATTTGTCAGCCAGCCTCTTCCGCGATCAATCGTGTGTCAGGATCATACGGTCGTTTGCAAAGGTGCCACCGGAAGCCTCCTCGAACTTCTGGAGGAGATCCTCTACCGTAAGCTTTTTCTTCGCTTCGCCGGCGACATCAAATATGATCTTTCCGTTATCCATCATGATGAGACGGTTGCCGATTGCAATGGCATCATGCATATTGTGGGTTACCATGAGTGCTGTCAGATGATCCCCCTCGACGATTTCCTTCGTGAGGGAAAGCACCTTCGACGCGGTCTTCGGATCAAGTGCCGCTGTGTGCTCATCCAGAAGCAGAAGCTCCGGCTTCTTGAGGGTTGCCATCAGGAGTGTCAGGGCCTGCCGCTGACCACCGGAAAGGAGTCCGACCTTTGACGTCATCCGGCTCTGAAGCCCGAGACCAAGGCGTTCAACAGCCTGCTTGTAAAATTCTCTCTCGTGCGGTGTTACTGCCCAATGAAGTCCTCTCGGCTGTCCTCTTCGAAACGCAAGTGCAAGATTTTCTTCAATCTGCATATTCGACGCGGTACCCTTCATCGGATCCTGGAACACACGGCCAATGTATTTTGCTCTTTTATACTCTGGAAGTCTCGTGACATTGACGCCATCGATCATGATGACACCGGAATCTACCGGATAAGCACCGGCGATCATGTTAAGGAGAGTGGACTTACCGGCACCATTGCCGCCGATAATGGTGACAAAATCGCCGTCATTTAATGTGAGGTTGATGCCGCGGAGGGCTTTCTTTTCATTGACGGTTCCCTTGTTAAAGGTTTTTCTGACATTCTTGATCTCCAGCATCAGTCCTTACCTCCTTCTACTACAGTATCCGTAGTCTCTGTATCCTCCTCAGCCTTATAGGCAGACGCTGCATCCTCTTCGTCAGAAACACTTTCGCGATAGGATTGATGATCACGATATTTCTGCATCGCCACCGGGACACAGAGCGCGACGGCAACGATCAAAGCCGACAGAAGCTTCATATCGTTTGCCTTCATGCCGAGGCGAAGAACGATGGCACGAATGAGGAAGTAAATGACACAACCCATGACGGAGGCAGAAAGCTTCAACGCGAAGTTTCTAAATTTACGGAAGAGCACCTCACCGATGACGATAGAGGCAAGACCGATGACGATGGCACCGGTGCCCATGCCGACATCCGCATACTTCGTGGACTGGCAAACCAGAGCGCCCGAGAGCCCGATGAAGACATTGGAAAGAATCAGGCCGAAGAGCTTAATGTTGTTCGTGTTCACGCCAAGTGCGCGGATCATGTCTTCATTGTTACCTGTGGCACGAATGGCCGAGCCGAGCTCCGTACCGAAGAACCAGTAGAGCACGAGGATTGCAAGAATCGAAGCAATCAGGCCGACAATGAGTGTTGCCTGTGACTGTGTGACGCCAAGCTTGTCCGTAAAGAAGGTCACGAGAGAGCTGATCTTGTTGATGGACTGGTTTGACTTGTCACCCATGATTCGAAGGTTGATGGACCAGAGAGAAATCTGCGTCAGGATACCAGCGAGAATGGCGGGAATGCCGAAGAAGGTGTGGAGAATGCCGGTCACCGCACCGGCGACACCACCGGCAAGTGCACCGGCAACCGCCGCGATGAAAGGATGGACACCGCTCATCATCAGCATCGCGCAGACACAGCCGCCAAGGGCAAAGGAGCCATCGGTCGTCATATCAGCGATGTTCAGAAGTTCAAAGGTAATGTAGACACCAAGCGTCATGAGGGACCAGACCAGTCCCTGTGCCGCGGCACCCAGAAGTGAAGCCAAAAGACCATTCATGAAGGTAATTCCCCTTTTACATAATTTTGAGCTCCCACGGACAGCCTACCCGCCTGTGGGAGCTCTTTTAATCCTTTCAGATTATAGCATATTTTTCAGGATCCGCCTGCTGAAGGAGGCATTGTCTTGAAAATGCGCACATTACTTTAAAACCGAGGTGTCAATGCCAAGAAGCTTTGCCGTATCCTCGTTGACCTGAAGCTCGCACTCCTCTGTGCTTTCATACTGGATCGGCATATCAGCCGGGTTCTTACCTTCTGTAAGAATCTCGACAGCCATCTTACCAGCCATGTAGCCGAGCTTCGTATAATCGATACCATAGGTTGCAAGTCCGCCGTTATCAACCATGCCGCCCTCGCCGCAGATCGTCGGGATCTTGTTATCATTGGCAACCTGCGCAACGGTAGCCATACCGGCTGCGATCGTGTTATCGGTCGGGCAGTAAATTGCGTCAACCTTGCCGATCATCGACTCAACGACAGTCTGAATCTCGTTCGTAGAGGAAACGGTGTAGTCATCATGTGCGAGGCCCTGTGCATCGCAGGCGTCTCTTGCCATCTGTGCCTGAATCTCGGAGTTTGACTCAGCAGAGCAATAAAGGATACCAACAGTCTTTGCATCCGGAAGAAGCTTCTTAAGAAGCTCAATCTGCTCCTTAACCGGGGTGAGATCCGATGCGCCGGTAATGTTTACACCCGGCTTCTCGTTTGACTGTACGAGTCCGGAGCCCTCCGGATCGGTCACTGCAGCAAGTACGATCGGGATATCTGTCGTCGCAGCGGCGGCTGCCTCTGTAGCTGGTGTTGCAATCGTGTAGATAAGGTCTACGCCGTCATTAACAAACTTCTCTGCAATCGTCTGGCAGGCTGACTGCTCGCCGGATGCGTTCTGCTGGTCTGCGGTATACTTGATGCCTGACTCATCGAGTGCCTGGATGAAGCCCTTGTTCGAAGCATCGAGTGCGACATGCTGTACGAGCTGAAGAACACCGATCTTATATTCCTTGCCATCATCTGCTGCAGCTGCTGTCGTGTCAGCTGCTGCCGCCGTGGTATCTGCAGCCGCTGCTGTCGTAGCTGCTTCTGTGGCTGCTGCGGTCGTCGCTGCTGCAGTCGTCGCTGTCGACGAGCTGCCGCCACAGGCTGCGAGCGCGCCTGCTACCATACAGGCAGCAAGTGAAATTGAGGCAAGCTTCTTCATGTTTTTCTTCATAATCATTCTCCTCCCAATGCATCGTCATCATCGGCTTTACCGAATGAAAGTTACGTTACTTTAACGTACTAATGCATTTATTTCGTAAATTATAGCCCTCCGCTTCTAAAATTACAAGCAACGAATGGCTATATCTGTGTTTGCAATTGGCTATACCTGTGGTACGGAAAGCGAACTCTTAAAATGTCACAGGATCTGCTATCTCGGCTGTGCGGGCGAGGTCGGTAACTTCGAGGACTGGGCCTTCGCCGCTGTATTCTTTGCGTTCTTCCATGTTGATTTTGGCTGTGACTTTCACCCAGTCGCGCGTCTTGTATGGCGCGAGGGCGTCGGCATTGCCTTTTGCGATGAAGCCGAGGAAGGTCATGTCCTGGGCGCAGCAGGTCATGGCCATACGGCCGGGTACAAATTCGGTCTTTGGCATGTTTTTACGCTTCAGCATCATTGCGGAGAACTTGACCGTTTTTCCGACGTAACGGTCGGGGTTGTCCATGCAATCGACGAACCAGGTGCCGTAGTCTTCGTCCTTTAGTTCGATCATATCCTTGGAAAGGTCGTATGGGAGGTCCTCCGGGAGGGTGTCCTGCGGAATCTCGCCATCCTTGTCCTCGAGGACAATCATGGCGTTCTGGCCCATGGCGCGGATCTTTCTCCGGTAATCGACGAGCTTGTCGTCAGCGATACCATCGCAGCGGTTTACGATGGCGAGCTCTGCTTTACGGAGCATCTGTCCCATGTAGCTCTTCATGTTATTGAGATAAAGATCCAGTGTAGAGCCGTTCATGATGGTGATTACCTGGTAGATGACCCAGTCATCGGGAAGGGAAATCTCATAATTTGCTGGTCGGTTCTGTGCCTGGGACAGCACCTTCTCGGACATCGGTCCGTCGTAGAGGTCGTCCTGATTCCACATACCATTCCATTCGATGATAAAGCGCTCCGGATGGTATTTCTCTTCAAGAGAGGTCAGATATTCCTTGTTGAAATCCGTCTCCTTCTCGACCGGTACCACGACGGTGTGATTCTTCTTAAGAAGCTTCTCATCGTATTCGGATTCGCCTTCCTCGCAGAGAAGAAGCACTGTCGTTCCCTCGGTCTGGAAGTACTCCTGATCCATCGTGAACTTAATGAAATCGGTCTTACCGGCTTCGAGGAATCCGTTGATAATAAATACAGGAACCGCATCGTCAGGCAGATCGTAGTTATCACTTGTTGCCATATTTTCTCCTTTATACTTTGAAGGCGAATCCGCTATAAGCTGGAAAGTCCTGCTTCTATGCATCGCAGTTCCGCTTTCCAAATTTAAGCGGATTCGCCTAATCATTTTATCAATAGAGGATTATCCTCTGAGAATTATGATTTCTCGACAAATGCTGCCTTCAGGAGGTCTTCCTTCAGATCAGAACCGATGACGACCACCTTGCCGGTGTAGTCCGGGGTGCCTTCACGAATCTCCGTCTGCTCCGGTACCATATCGAAGTACATCCACTTGCCTTTTTCGTTCGTCGGAAGCATTCCTTTGCAACGAACGATTGTGCCGTACTTGTCGGTATTTGCCATATCGGAAAGGATCTGCTCGAGCTTTGCCTTTTCGAAGGTATGCGGTGTCTCGAGTGCCCAATTCTGGAAAATATCATCGGCATCGTGATCTTCGCCGTGGTGATGATGGTGATGATGGTGCTGGTGATGAATGATTACATCGCCGTCATGCTCTTCTTCGCCGTGATGATCATGGTGGTGATGGTGCTCATGCTCATCCTCATCGTCATCATCGTCGTCATGATGGTGGTGTTCATGCTCATCCTCATCGTCATCATCGTCGTCATGATGGTGGTGTTCATGCTCATCCTCATCGTCATCATCTTCATCATGATGGTGGTGCTCATGCTCATCCTCATCATGATGGTGGTGATGCTCGTGTTCATCTTCGTCCTCGTCCTCTTCTTCCTCATGCTCGTGAACGCGGGCCATAACCTCCTTCATCATCTCTTCCTTCATGTTATCCTTCTTCGAAATGATGGAAAGAAGCTGCTCTCCTGTGAGCTCATCCTCCGGTGTCGTGATGATCGTAGCATCCGGGTTGATGGCACGGATGATGGCTACGGCTTCATCGACCTTGTCCGGTGTCGCAATATCAGTTCTCGAAAGAACGACGGTACCGGCATACTGAATCTGATTGTCGAAGAACTCACCGAAGTTCTTTGAATACATCTTGGCCTTCTTCGCATCGACGATGGTTACGGCTGCATGAAGCTCGACATCTAGATTGCCGGAAACAGACTTCACAGCGCCGATGATATCCGAGAGCTTGCCGACTCCAGACGGTTCGATGATGATGCGGTCCGGCTTGTAGGTATCGACTGCCTCTGTCAGTGCAGTCTCAAAGTTACCGACCAGTGAGCAGCAGATGCAGCCCTGATTCATCTCATTGATCTTCACACCGGAATCCTTGAGGAAACCGCCGTCAATACCGATTTCACCGAACTCATTCTCGATGAGCATGATCTTCTCGGAACCAAGTGCTGCGTCCAGCAGTCTCTTGATAAAGGTTGTCTTGCCGGCCCCTAAGAAGCCGGACACAATATCGATACTTGTCATCTTTTATTCTCCTCTCAGCCTTAAAAAAGGTGTTAGCACTCTCGTCAGAACGTTGCTAATTATACATACCTAAAATACCCTTGTCAACGGGTCTGACAAATAAATTTGAAAACGGGTTTCATTTTCGTGTTTTATGGGGTCAGGAGACATAACGAATTTCTTACAGCAGTAAGAAAGCCGCAAGGTCTCCTGACCCCATGATAAATTCCTTACAATTCTTCCAGATAGGTAACGGCCTTCAAGAGGTCGGCGGCAGTTTCAATGCATACAGTAGCGCCGTTTTCCTCGAGCTCCTTCTGACCGCGGAAGCCGTAGATGCAGCCGATGGATGGGATGCCGGCACGCTGCGCGGTCTGCATATCTGTGTTCGTGTCGCCGACATAGAGGCATTCGGAGGCATCCTTCCCGATATGGGAAAGTGCATCATGAATCACACCAGTATCGGGCTTTAGTGGATGCGTGCCATCATCACCCGAGATATAGTCAAAATAGTTTTCGCCGAAGGCATGATCCAACACCTTGATGGCTTCGGGAAGCGATTTATTTGTGATGCATACAATCTTCCAGCCCTTTGTCTTCAGTTCATCGAGGCACTCCTTCATGCCGGGGTACGGATCTGCCTTGTAGATGCAGCCCTCCTTAAAGAGTCTGAAGTAAGCATTACAAGCATCATCATATTTCTCTAGAACCTCGTCGGCCTCCTGATCGAGGTCAAATGCCTTGTCCGGGTCCTTGTCCTCCCATTTTTCTGCCTCGGCATAGAGACGGTCTGCAGTCGCCTGTAGAGACCGCTCGACAAACTTGTGGCCGCCGTTTCCGACATATTTCTTTGTCTGCTCCATCGAGATCGGATCGCAGCCGACCTCCTCCATCGCCTGTGACATCGTGTGCTGCAGACTGTACAGCGTATTCACGAGTGTCCCGTCCAGATCCAGCAGCATCGCACTATATTTTCCCATATTATCTCCTTTTAAAGATTCCCAACAGCTTCCTTCGCGAGGCGATCGACGAGTTCATTGAAGCGGACGCCTGTGTGCGCCGTAACCTTCCGGAAGCGGATGTCCATCTCCGGCCGCATCTCCTGCATGAATGCGCGGTACTTGATCGTGCCGTCCTTGTTTGCCTTCCATTGCCCCGTTGCCCAGCACTCGATGCCCATGTAATCATAAAAGATTGTGAGGCTCTGCAGGTTCTCCTCCCGCGCCGCGCAGACCGCAGCCATTGCGCCGTGAATCTCGCCCGCGACGTTTCGCATCGAAGTAAGCGAGGGGTCTGTGCCGCTGTCCTGGAAGATGGAGAAGGTCCCGTCCCGTTTCATGAGAATGCCGCCGTAGCCATAGACCTTAGTCGCAGCCTGGAAGCTTCCATCGACATAGGCAAGTGCTTCGGTGTCAACACCCTCGAACTCTCGAATAATGTCCGGCGGCTTAATCTCTGACAGAGTGTGAAACTGCGGCAGGTGCTCTTCGCTTTGATGGTTCAAAGCATCATAACCGCCTTGCACGCTGATAAATGCTTCCGCTTCTTCTTTCGTTTTAAACTTCTTGAAGACTGCGCCAGGAAATCCGATCGTCTGCTTCTTGCACTCATCCCAGGTCAGATACACCCCGGGCGATCGCCCCGTTCGCACCGCATAGAAAACTCCCATATATCTCTCCAGTATCAAAATATAAGTCGTTCTATAGTCTACCCCACTTCATCTCATATTTGCAACGTACAACGGCATAGAAAATCAGCATTTTCATGATTTCCTATGCCAGTCAAAATTCAAATATTTTCCACATGGCATAGGAATCTTTGCTAATAGTCAAATTCTATGCCATAAAAAATTTCAATAAATTTAAAACGGCATAGTAGATTCAATTTTCATGAATTTACTATGCCGATTCGACACTCATATTTTATTAAAATGCTTCCATTTGGCATAGAAATCGAGATATTTCATCAAATGCTATGCCTCTGGAAAAATTTGGGATTCACTTGTGGCATAGGAATTTAACAAAGCCATAAAATACTATGCTGCAAAAATACTTCAACAAATTTAAATCGCAAATTTCAAGCCGCGACGCAAAATAAATCAGACAAACCTATTTGTTCACCGCGGCGCGAAGGAAATCCGCAGTGCGTTCGCTGGTCGGATGCTCGAAAAGCTGCTCCGGTGTGCCCTGCTCCTCGATCCGTCCCTGGTCCATGAAGACCACACGGTCTGCGACCTCCTTGGCGAAGCCCATTTCGTGCGTCACGATAATCATCGTGAGGCCCTCCTTTGCAAGCTCCTTCATGACGTTAAGAACCTCACCAACCATCTCCGGGTCGAGTGCCGACGTCGGCTCATCAAAAAGCATCAGCTTCGGGTGCATGCAGAGTGCCCGTGCGATCGCGACACGCTGCTTCTGACCGCCGGAGATCGTCTGCACATTAGCCCCGGCGAACTGCCGCATGCCGACCTTGTCAAGGTAATGATAGGCAGTTTTCTCCGCCTCGGCTTCAGAAATCTTCAGCACCTTCCGCTGCGGATAAACACAGTTCTTCAGCACATTCATGTTATTAAAGAGGTTGAACTGCTGGAAGCACATGCCGACCTTCGCGCGATACGCATTGACATCCTTCGTATGGAGGATATCCTCACCGAATACGCGAATGACACCTCCATCCGGCTTTTCCAAGAGATTAATGCAGCGAAGCAAAGTGGATTTGCCGGAACCGGAGCGGCCAATCAGGCACACCACCTCTCCTTCATTGACGGAGAAGTCGACACCCTTCAGCACTTCGAGATGCCCGAAGCTCTTTTTGATCCCCTCGATTTCGACGATTGGGTCAGCCATTGCAAATTCCTCCTGCCTCATTTATTTTTTCATTTCCTAAGCCCAAAATATTTCTTCTCATCATTTCAAATTTCATATTCCATATTATTGTCATGGCACTGTAGCTATCAACGCATAACCATGATGCTGCATGCATAAACTTCATGACCATGAATCGCATGCAATACTTGGCTGTATCACTTCTTATCCCTCTCCAGCATCGTGTATCCGATACTCTTCGGATCAGTGTCGCTCATCGGAAGCTGAAAGGAAACCTTCTTTGTCTTCCGCATATTCCGCTCGATGGCGTTCAGGATCAGACTCGCTATCGACGTCAGAATCAGATAGATAACCGCCTCGATGAAGTAGGTCTCGGTGAAATGGAAGGTTGAGCCTGCGATGCTCTTCGCCTGAAACATAAGCTCGGTAATCGAAATGATCATAAGCACGGACGAATCCTTGATATTGACGATAAGCTCATTACCGATCGCAGGAAATGCATTCCGGATTGCCTGCGGGAGGACCACACCGAACATCGTGTCAGCGTTCGACATACCGAGAGACCGGGCGGCCTCTGTCTGACCGACATCAACAGCCTGGATGCCGGACCGGATGATCTCTGACATATAGGCACCTGTGTTGATGCTGATGACGAAGATTGCCGCTGTCAGTGTCGTCCAGTGCACGATATTCAGCAGTGCATAATAAATGAATACAGCCTGCACCATCATCGGCGTACCACGGAAGATCGTGATGTAAATATTGGCAAGCGCGTTAAAGAGCTTCTTAAAGAAGACCGCGACCGGACCAGCGGTATAATCGAGCTTTGCCGCCCGGAAGCCGCCGACGAGAAGTCCTAAGATCAGGCCGAAGAAGGTGCCTGTCAGAGAAACGATCAGCGTGGTCTCGACACCGAGCGCGAGGCTAGTACCATATTTATTTAAGATATCCTGGCAATTCTGTATGAACATAATTTAGCTGTTCGCCGGCTGACGATTCACGGCATCCTCCATGAGCTTGTTTCTGTCATCTGTAGAAATTTCTGCTAAAGCCTTATTCAGCTGATCCTTGAGATCGGTATCCTCCTTACGAACAGCGATGGAAACCGAGGTATCGGCATCAAAATTCTTTCCCTCATCGAAACGAACGATCGCGAGGTCACTATTTGCCGCTACCACACCATTCGCAACCGGAAGCTCGGATACGACACCGTCTACCGCACCGGCCTGCAGCGCCTGGATGGCTGCCGGGAAGGTCTCGGCTGCCGGCTGATGCTTGACACCCTGGATCTGATCGATGACCTCATCGTAGATGGTGTTCATCTGGCCCTGGACGGTCGCACCGGAGAAGTCCTGGATGTCATGTGCATCCTTGTACTTACCATCGGCCTTCACAATCATGACCTCCTCGGAAACATAATACGGATCCGTGAAGTCGACCTCCTGCTCACGCTCCGGCGTATCGGTCATGCCGGCGATGATGGCATCGATCTGATTGTTCTTAAGAGAAAGAATGAGGTTGTCCCAGTCGAGCTTTACGATCTGTACCTTCCGGCCGGTCGCTTCGGCCATCTTCGTCGCAATGACGACATCATAGCCATCCGCATAGTCTGTGCCGGTGATCGGCTGCGTGAATTCATTGGTCGTCGTGGTCGTCCAGTTGAACGGTGCGTAGTTGCACTCCATGCCCACACGAAGAAGCTCACCATCACCTGTTGGTGCTTCCTGCTGCGCGGCAGTTGTCTCAGTACCAGCCGGCGCTGCATCAGCCTTCGTTTCGGCTGCCGGTGCTGCGGTCGTAGAAGCACTGCCGGAGCCGCCGCAGGCTGTAAGCATTGCTGAAAGCGTTAAAAGCGCTGTCGTAACCAGAACATTCTTTTTCATAATTTTTTCCTCCCTGATTTTCATCCATCTATTTTGAGGAGACCTCGGTCCCCGGATGAACGGTCTAATGTCTACTTCGGTGAAGCTTCCTGATGAATTGAAATCAGATGGGCTGCATGCGGTGCAAAAGAAAAACCCGCATGTGACAGCTATCACATACGGGCATCAATACGACTGCAATAGCGCCTCTTCATCCTCATCGATGAAGGAGTGGCACGGATGTTTTCCGTACCCCCACGAGAACTCCCTGCCGGTCGTTCACGTTCGGCGATGGATGCCTTTCGCTTCGTTCTCCGCCTGCCGGCTCCGGAAGCTACTCATCTACATCGCTACCTCTATAGACTGATTCTTTTAACTTGTCTGGCAAGGCGTCTCTTCGCAGAATGGGCACAAAACCGCCTCACCGGCTTGTTTGATCGGATAATACGCTTTTCTGACTTTAGTGTCAAGGCGCTGTGTCCGAAAACAGGCGACAGGATGTATCGCGATATTTCATACCGGCGATAACCTGAAGCTCCTAAGACTATCACAGCTCCTGCGGAAAACCCGTCTCCGGGCATTGCTCCATAAGCTAGTATTTTCTTCCGGCCAGCACATCCTCCGTCACCGTCGTAAGCGGGTAGGCATTGCCATCATACCGGAAGGACTGCAGGGCATCATCATGTACGAACTGCTGTTCCTCCATGTACGTGATCCGATTGACCGCCTCGCCACGGTTCAAGGCCTTCACGACCTCCGTGAGCTTCGGGCCGAACAGCGGATTACACTCCATGTTCATCGAGATGCTGCCATCCATCGTATATCGGAGGCCCTGCCGTGTCGCATCGAAGGAAACCACCAGAATTTCTCCCTGGTCGATATCCTGCCCAGCCCGATAGCCGGCAGCAGAAATTGCCTGCAGCGCTCCATAGGCTTCATTGTCATTCTCACAATAGCAGACATTGATCCGGCTCCCGTAGCGCTTCAGAAAATCCTCCATGACCTCGCGGCCCTTCGCCTGCACGAAGTCCGCATCCTCTCTAGCAAGAAGCACCCAGCGGTTATGGTTTACGATGCCATCCTTCAGAGCCTCTGTCCGTCCGATTTGGGCTGTCGCGCCGGTTGTTCCCTGGATATGCACAAAATTGATGAAGCCCTTCTGGCTCGCCAGGACAGTACTGAGCCAACCGACAGCCCGGTCTCCCTCCGTCCGGAAATCCGCGCCGACCCATGCTGTATAGAGAGAATCATCCTTCACGGAAATCTGCCGGTCGACGATGATGACCGGTATCCCAGCCTCCTTCGCCTCCTGCAGGGCAGAGTCCCAGCCCTCCTCGGTGATCGGATCAAGGATGATATAATCCACATCCATATCGATAAATTCCCGGATCGCCTTCAGCTGGTTTTCCTGCTTCTGCTGTCCGTCATCAAAGATAAGATTGAAGCCGTTTTCCGTCGTAAAGGCGCTCTCTACGGATTCTGTGCATGCAAGCCGCCAGTCGGATTCAGCCCCGATCTGTGAAAAACCAACTGTGATGAGATCCTCCTCCGCCTTTGTTTCCTGGAGATTTCCGGTCTTAGCGGAGGGATTGCTTCCACAGGATAAAAGAAAGAGGCTTGTCATCATGACGGCCATACTGGCGAAGAGTCCTTTTTTGTAAAGATTCTTGTTCACTGTCAAAACGAAAGCCCCTTATTGTATACATTTATTCACTGCTCTGTCACGGCCACATGGTGTAGGCATTGGCCCAAAAGACCTTAGACCGTACGAAAGCAGTCCCTTCTTACCGAAAATAGTTTAAGCCTTTTTCCTGCTTCTTGCAATCGCAAAAATACTCTGGATCACGATAAACAGGAAAAGGAGAATCGCCGTCAGGATGTTCGGCCACGAGCTCGCGAGCTTACCATTTGTCTTTACGATGGATGAAATGGTTCCGTTAATGAGCACACCAAACAGGGTACCGATGACATTGCCGACACCGCCGGTGAGAAGCGTACCGCCGATGACCGCTGACGAAATCGCATCCATCTCGAGGCCCTGCGCCTGCTGTACCGAGCCGGACATCGTATTGAGGCAATAGCAGATGCCGCCGATTGAACAGAGGAAGGAGGACAGCATATACGCCTGCATCTTCACCTTCTTGACATTGAGACCCATCATGGCTGCACTCTGCTCGGAGCCGCCGATCGCATAGAGGGAACGGCCGAACCGTGTATACCGAAGCATTAGGAAAACAAGCACCAGCACGATCAGCGCAATGATCACACCAAGCCGCACATACGGTGCCATATAGACACCCTTTTTGTTATAGTAGCCGCCGAACGGGAGCTTGAACTTCAGATTTGCCATCTGATAAAACAGCTTGTTCATGTCCTCTGTGATGGAAACCTGCTCACGGCATACGACTGCGGTCATACCACGGCAGAAGAACATGCCGGCCATCGTGACGATGAAGGGCTGTATCTCAAGATATCCGATGCAATACCCCTGAAAGGCACCAATGAGAAGTCCGATCACCAGCACAAACAGCATCATGGCGATCGCGCCGTGCCCTTTCTGCATGCCTGTCGCTAGCACCATACAGTCGAGGGCGACGAGAGAACCGACGGAAATATCGATGCCGGCGGTCAGCATGACGCAGGTCATACCGCAGGAAATACAGATGAGACCGGCATTGTTGATGAGAATGTTCATAAAGGTCTGCGTGTTCGAGAAGCCCTTACTGCCATATACGATACAGCCGGCTGCATACATGACGATAAAAAGTCCGATCGTGATGAGAAGAAGGATCGTGTTGCTGTTCATGCGAACCGCTTTTTTCTGATTCATGCCACTGCCTCCTTTACTTCCACTCTCTTACTCTGCCGCTTCTTCATCCAGGTCTTTACAGGCGGAGCCTGAATCGCAACAATCAAAATGACGATAATCGCCTTGAACACCGGTGCCTGATCCGTGGAAACACCCAGGGCATACAGTGTCGTCGTAATGGCTTGGATCGTATAGGCGCCGATCACGGAGCCGGCGAGATTGAACTTGCCGCCGCCGAGACTGTTGCCGCCGAGCGCCACCGCAAGGATCGCATCCATTTCCATGTAAAGACCGATGTTGTTTGAGTCTGCACTCGTGATTCTCGACGAGCTGACGATACCGGCGATGCCGGCAAACAGACCGCATAAAAGGTACGCAAGGAAGATAATCACCGTCGAATTAAGACCGGCGATACGGCTTGCCTTTGCGTTAATGCCTACAGACTGCACATACATCTCAAGTGCTGTCTTCTTAAGAACAAGTGACAGGATGACGATGCAGATGATCGTAATGATGATCGGTGTCGGGATCGGTCCGAGGAAGCTGCCGAAGAACGCATAGGCATCATTCCGGACATACACAATCATGTTGTTACAAAGCAGCAGTCCGATCGCACGCGCTGCCGAATACAGGATCAGCGTCGCGACCATCGGCTGAATCTTAAGATACGCTACAAGAAAACCATTAAACGCGCCGCACAGCATACCTATCGCGAGCCCCGCGAGAACGCCGACAAAAATTGGCATCTTGAGATCTGTAGAAACCGAGGTCACACCGAAGCCGGCAAGAAGCATACAACACATTGACGCTGAAAGGCTCATGACGGACCCGACGGAAATATCGGTTCCGGCTGACGCAGAAACGACGAGTGTCATGCCGAGCGCCAGGATGGCTGCTTCCGAACCACGGTTCAGGATATCGATGATTCTTCCGTACAGGATATTGCCGTTACCGGTCGTATGCTGTACCGTGATCATAAAGAAGGAAAATGGATTAACGCCTGTCGCCGCATCATGAATGATATTAACCGCCATCACAAGGAGAAGACAGACAACCGGCAGAAGCAGCGGCCATTTTTTAAGTCGAACGGCTAAGCTCTCTTTCTGTTTCATTCCTTTTCACCTCCCGCGATTGTTTCCATGACATGCTTCTGGGTGAGATCCTTATCAAGCTCGCCGACCTTTTCACCATCACGCATGATCACCATACGGTTTGAAACACGAAGCATTTCCTCGATTTCCGAGGAAATAAACAGTACACTCTTCCCCTGCTTTGCAAGATCAGAAATCAGTTTCTGAATCTCAGTCTTCGTACCGATATCGATACCTCTCGTCGGCTCATCGAGAATCAGGAAATCCGGATCCGTCGCAAGCCATCTCGCGAGAATCACCTTCTGCTGATTACCGCCGCTAAGCTGCTTCACCGGTGTCTCACGGCTTGCACACTTAATGGCAAGAAGATCAATATAGCGGTCCGTGATTTCATTCTGTTCTTCTCTTGAAAGCTTCCGATTCATGCCGCGTCTTGCCTGGAGAGCCAGGATGATATTTTCACGAATTGAAAGATCACCGATGATGCCCTCTGCCTTACGATCATCCGGCAGCATACCCATACCACGGTTCATCGCATCGATCGGACTCTTGATATCCGCTTCCTTGTCCTGCACTTTAATGCTTCCACTCGTCTTCCGGTCCGCACCGTAGATGACTCTCGCAAGCTCGGAACGGCCTGAACCGAGAAGTCCAGCTACACCGACGACCTCACCCTGATGAATATCGAGATCAAACGGCTTTACCGTGCCGGTATGACCAAGTCCCCGTGCTCTAATCTCCATCGGTGCCTTCGTCGCATCCAGCGAATTTACCGTGATCTGGTCAAGGCCCTCGAGATCCTTGCCCATCATGGCAGCGACCAGCTTCACCTTCGGAAGATCTTCAATCTTATATTCTCCGACGAGCTTGCCATTTCGAAGCACGGTGATCCGGTCACATACCGCATAGACCTGTTCCAGGAAATGCGTAACGAAGATGATACCAGTCCCCTCTGTCTTCAGACGCCGCATCAGTCCGAACAACTTTTCAACCTCGCTGTCATCGAGTGACGATGTCGGCTCATCAAGAATTAAAACCTTACATTTCATATCTACAGCTCTCGCGATGGCAACCAGCTGCTGAATCGCAAGAGAATAATTTTCAAGATTACTCGTCACGTCGACATCGATCTCCAGATCCTTCATGAGCTTCTCAGCGCGGCGGACCATTTCCTTCCGGTCAATGGTCTTTAACTTTGTCAGTGGCTCTCTTCCGATGAAAAGGTTCTCTGCAACTGACAGATTCGGACAGAGGTTGACCTCCTGATATACCGTTGAAATACCTTTTTCCTGTGCTTCTCGCGTAGAATGATTTTTAACCGGACCTTCGATCCCGTCGATATGGATCTCACCCTCTTCGAAATCATTGATACCGGTCAGACATTTGATGAGTGTAGACTTACCAGCGCCATTTTCACCCATCAGTGCATGAATCTCACCCTTTCGCAACGTAAAGTCCACATGATCCAGCGCCTTTACGCCAGGAAACGTCATGGAGATTCCGCGTGCACTAAGAACAACATTTTCTTCCATTACATTCCTCCAGTTCCTCCTGTCTCCAGGATGGAATGCCTCCTTCTGCCATCCTTCCCGTAGCGTGTTGTCACCTGTTCCTTTGGAAAAGCTTCTGCTCTTAGGTGATCTCTAACAGGAAATGAAAGGAGCCCCAATCTGATGGAGCTCCTTTCTCTTTGAAACTCTCGAATTAATACTGAGCTTCGATGACTGCGTCTGTTACCTCTGTCATCGTCTGAGCCTCACCGTCAACTGAGAAATCAACGATTGCATCCGGAAGTGCGAACCAGTGCTCTTCCATGTAAACTTCCTTATCCGGTGTCTCACCCTTCTGAAGCTGCTGGATAACCTGCTCTACAAACGGAGCTGCAAGAGGATTACACTCGAAGTCAGCTGTGATCTTCTCAGCCTTGACATCCTCAAGACCTGCAGTGCAGGAGTCGAAGGAAATGAGAACGACATCACCGTTCGGACCATAGCTGATACCAGCGTTATCCATCGCGGTCATAGCACCAAAGGCTTCATTATCATTCTGGCAAACAACTACATTGAACTTGCCTGCATAGGACTTGCAGTAGGACTCCATAACCTGCTGTCCGCCATCCTCTGTGAAATCACCGGTCTGCTCATCAAGGATCTTGAAGCCATACTTATCAGCGATTTCCTGGAAGCCCTTGGAACGGCCAAGCTGTGCAGATGCACCGGTTGTACCGGAAATAACAAGTGCGTTGATCTCGGAGATACCCTTCTTGTCAGCGTAAGCCTTCAGCCATTCACCGGCTGCCTTACCTTCCTTCGTGAAGTCGGAGCCTACCCATGCAGTATACTTATCAGAATCATCGATCGTACGGTCAATGACGATAACCGGGATCGCTGCATCTTCACACTCTGTCAGTACGGTATCCCAACCTGTCGATACGATCGGGTCAATGATGATATAATCTACATCCTGCTCGATGAAGGATCTGACTGCCTCAAGCTGTGCTGCGGAATCATTGTCGCAGTCTACGAAGCTAAGGTTGTAGCCGTTTGCCTCAGAGAAAACATCCTGACAGGACTTCGTGGAAGCGGTACGCCAGTCGGATTCATGTCCAACCTGTGCGAAGCCGACATTGATGAGTCCGCCTGCATTGCCAGCTGCTGCCTCGGTCTCCTTGACTTCCTTGGCTGCCTCGGTTACGGATGCGGCTTCGGTTACCGCTGCAGTTGTCTCAGCTGCCTTTGTCTCAGCCGGTGCTGCTGTCGTGGCTGCCTCTTTAGAGCCGCCGCAGCCTGTCAGTGCAAGTGTAGCTACCATCGATGTGGCCGCCAGCATTGAAATAACGTTTCTCTTCATTTTGAAAAAACCTCCCTTGAAAATTTGATTTCCGTGATGGCTTTCTGCCATCCTTTTTCTATAGTTTAGGAGTTTTCGGAAGGTTTTTCCATGAAGTTACTTGCTCAAAGTGTTAAAAATAATGTTGGCGGCATCGGGATTTAATGACGAAGGGTGTGTTTTTTTGCTGCGGGAGTTTGATTTTTTGCTGGTGGCTTCAGGAGCTTCGATCAGCCTGTTTTATGGGAATCTGAACAATGGCTGAAGTACCTTTTCCCAATCCGCTTTCGAAATGCAGACAGTCTCGTCTTCCGTATGTCAAAAATAATCTTTCGCCAATGTTGGAAATGCCGAAGCCTTTGTTGTCTGGGCCTGCCTGCTTCGTGCCCTCGACGAGTGCACGAAGTTCGTCGAGTTGGGCGGCTGTCATGCCGGCGCCGTCGTCTGCGACGGTTATCTGGACAATGTTGTCGGGAAGCTCTTTTGCGGTCACGGTGATGGTGCCGCCGCCTCGTTTGTTTTTGATGCCGTGGTAGAGAGCGTTTTCGATGAGGGGCTGGAGGGTCAGCTTCGGGATGCCGCAGTTTTCCAGGGTTTCCGGGACGATGATCTGGTATTTCAGGATATCCCGGTAGCGATACTGCTGAATCTCAAGGTAGGCTTCGATGTGCGCAATCTCTTCTTTCAGGGTCACGAAGTCGCGGCCACCGGCGAGTGTACTTCGGAAAAACTGAGACAGTGAGCTTACGAGAAATTCGATGTCTTCCATCTGGCCGTCTTCCGCGAGCCAGATGATGTTATCGAGGGTGTTGTAGAGGAAATGCGGATTAATCTGTGACTGGAGGAGTCGTAGCTCAATGTCTCTGGAGTGCTGTTGTTCTTCCCTGATATTATCAATGAGATTACTGATGCGCTTCGTCATAAGGTTAAAGGAATCCGTCAGGACGTATAGCTCATTGTTTTCGGCAACCTCGGTCTGCGTATCAAATTCACCCTGTCCTACCTTCTCTACGGCCTGACAGAGATTCTGCACCGGCTTCGTAATGCTTTCGCCGATGACATAGGAGTAACCGGCCCCGATGAGACTGATGAGCATCGTGAGAAATACCGTGATCGTCATCATACGGATGCGGAGTGCATTCATCTCCGTCTGTAGCTCTTCCATGCTGGTGGTCTCATAATAAATATATTCTGTGATACGTTCCTGAATGAGCTCTGTGATAATCCGGATATCGGAATCCAGCCGCTGCATGTTATCATCGTAGCTGCCGGATTGCGTCACAGTGTCGTTGATATCGTCTACACGCTTTTTTAGGGTATTGAGAAGCTTCTTGATGCTCTGCGATACAGCGCGTGACTTTTCAGAATGTGCCGATGCCTCCAGGGTTTCAAAGGAGTTCTGCATCGAAGTAATCAGTGCGTCTGGTCCTTCCATGCCGAGCACATCCTCGACTTCATCCTTATGAAGTGATCGGGCAACCATCTGGTACATGACAGAATCCAGTTTCTTTTCAAACTGCAGATTATAGCGGTTTGCCAGGGTCACATTGCTGACGATATTTCCATAGGAAATGCCAAAATAAGATACGATAAAGATGAGCGCGATGATCAGTGCAATGAAGGGAACCATGACTGATGTAATCATTATTTTCAGCTTCTCATTGAGAGATTTATTTTCTGCCCAGCGATACAGGTTCTGGCGTAAAGAAAGCTTAGCCATTACCGTTTCCTCTGTTTCTGTACTCTGTCGGTGTCATCCCGGTTTCCTTTTTGAAGGTAGCACTAAAGTAATGCGGATCCTTATAGCCGACCTTGAAGCCGATTTCCGAGCTCCGTAAATCCGAGTTCATGAGATATTCCTTTGCCATACCGATACGCCTTCCGATCACATAATCGGTATAGGTCTGTCCCATGACTTTTGAAAAAACACGGGAAAAATGACTGACGCTCATACTGGCTTCTGCCGCCGTGCTCTCAAGAGAAACATCCGGATCTGTAATATGCTGGTTCAGGTATTCGGCGACGACCTTCTGGATCGCCGATTCACTTCCTTTATCCGTATTCAGATTTCTCTGTCGGATGACCTCTTTCATATAGGTGGATAAAATTGCCCTGGATTCCTCTGCGGAGGATGTCTGTAAAAGCTGCGCATTGACATCACCGCAGCATTCCCGGATTTCTTCCTCCGGAAGTCCCTGATCGTGGATGAAGCGGGCAATCGAAAGGCATATTTCTACCGTCAGATAATTCCTGAAAATCGTCGAGCGGATATTTTTCTCTCCAACACGTTCAATGAGCTTGGTAAGATATGTTTCTACCTCATCCTCTGTGCCTGTCGAAAGAAACTCCGTGATGCTGGAATGAAGTGTCGCATGTGGCACAAGGGTCTTCAGGTCAATATCAACGTTCTTTGAATTGTCAGTTACCGCATCTGCTCTCACGTCTTCTGCCGCTGCTTCGGTTGCCCGGGACTGCTGCTCACTGCTCATCCTTGTAAAGGCGCTGTTTAGTCTTTCCTGCAGTGATTTTTCGGCTTCCTGTTCTTTTTTCCGCTTCTCGATCCGGTCCCGAACCCTCCTTAATGAAGCCAGCAGCTTCGGCGGCGCAATCGGCTTCAAAAGATACTCTGATACGCCACAGGTGATTGCCTTTTGTGCATAAGAAAAATCATCATAGCCGGACAGAATGATGATCTCTGTCTCCGGAAGCTCCTTTTTGACAAGCTCAGATAGCTGAAGTCCATCCATAAACGGCATACGGATATCCGTAAGGAGAATATCCGGCTTCGTCGAAAGGATCATCGGAAGCGCCAGTTCTCCATCACCGGCTTCACCGGCAAACTCGATACCTTCCTTTTCCCATGCGATATGCTTCCGGATACCCTCACGCATGACGATTTCATCCTCTACCAAAAACAGCTTGACCATAAATCTGCTCGTCTCCTATAAAAATTAGCGGAATGTCTCCATTATCATAGCAGATTTTTGGCAAATTTAAACAGTCGTATAGGGATTGTAAACAAGGTGCAAAGCTGAAGTGAACCGCCCAATGTCAAGAAGAATGACATTGGGCGGTTCACTTCAGCTTTGCACCTTGGAATTGGCACAATTACATATCTGCTTAGCAAATTCCTTTTATCTAAAGTTAAATTACAAAAGAAAAATATTATGCTTTTCGCAGGTCTTCCGCATGTCGTCGGGCCAGATGCTGGCCTGGACTTCTCCGATGTGGGCGCGGTCTAAGAGGAGCATGCAGAGACGTGACTGGCCGATACCACCGCCGATGGAGTATGGAAGCTCGCCCTTGAGAAGCATCTGGTGGAACGGAAGGTTCTTTCGTTCTTCGCAGCCAGCCTTTTTGAGCTGCTCGAGGAGGCTCTTCTCGTCGACGCGGATGCCCATGGAGCTGATCTCGAGGGCACAGCCGAGGGTCTCATACCAGAAGAGGATATCACCGTTCAGTTGCCAGTCGTCATAGTCCGGTGCACGGCCATCATGCGGCTCACCGTTTGACAGCTTGTCGCCGATCTTTGAGATGAATACACAGCCGTGCTCCTTTGTAATCAGGTTTTCGCGCTCCTTCGGGGTCTTATCCGGATACATCTTGAGAAGCGTCTCGGAATCGATAAAATAGATGTCATCCGGCAGCTTCTTCACAGCCTGCGGATACTTGTACCAAACCTCATGCTCCATATGCTTGATGATGCGGAAGATATTCCGTACCGTCTTTTCGAGCGTTTCCGTCGTTCTTTCTTCCTTCGTGATGACACGTTCCCAGTCCCACTGGTCGACGTAGATGCTGTGGAGGTTATCGAGCTCCTCATCCCGCCGGATCGCGTTCATGTTTGTGTACAGGCCTTCACCCGGCTGGAAGCCATACCGCCCGAGTGCCATTCTCTTCCACTTCGCAAGCGAATGAACAACCTCGACGGTCTCACCCGGCCACCACGGCACATCGAAGCTGACCGGCCGCTCGACACCATTCAGGTTGTCGTTCAGTCCGGTGCTCTTCGGCACAAACAGCGGCGCCGAGATCCGGCTTAGGTTCATCTCCCTGCCGAACTCCTTCTGAAAGGTGTCCCGGATGTACTTGATTGCCTCCTGCGTCTCCCGCACGGTAAGACGCGGATCATAGTTCTTCGGAATGATCAGTCCCATAGTTATACTCCCCTTTTTGCGGTTTCCCGCGTGTATTGTTTCTAAAAGGCCCTTTGTACCTCCCCATACGCCAATGCTCACATACAGCACATACATCGGGTTCTTTTATGACCAGAAAATACTTGAAATCGTCGATGCCTGTTCATCTCAAGGTCCGGAATATCATGATAAAAGTACCATTACATCGCTTCGAGATCTTTGATGAACATCTCATAGTAGTCATCAGACCCGCGAAGCAGTGGTGAGTTTTCCCCGCCGCCATTGGTGCTCCGCCGCATCGCTGCATAATACTCCTCGCCGGCTGAGATCAGGTCCATCTCGTACAGTGGAAAACCGCACTCCGTGCAGATCCTGCAGAAATCTGCGACGGCTTCCTTTGAATGCTGTGTTGCAATCAGTTTCTCCCGAAGCGCCGGATCCCTCTCCGCGAGATGCTTCATAGCTTCGAGAACCTCTTCCACTGTCATAGTATACCTCCTTGAAATTCTTCTGACCTATCGCAGAATTCATTCAGTCCTACCTTCTAAACACAATTTCTCCAGATCTGATTTTGAATATCTCAATCAGTTTACCATCTTTTCCGACAAAACAAGATACCGAAATCTTCTGTGCAGTATAACCGCAGTGCATGATTTATCACAATATCTCATGACAAATCATGATGAAAGGTATTTTCTGAGATATCACAGTTTTTCAGAAAACCAAATGAATGGTGTCTTCGCCATGTCAGGTTGTGCCGTAAAGGTAAGCATTGTGCCAGTACCCGGTTCCGGGAATGACAGTTCGTTGCAAAAAAGTCCAAGCTCGTCCACCTTCAGCCGGCTTCCATATTTCCCATCGCCTGCAAGCGGATGCTTCCTGGATGCGAATTGCACGCGGATCTGATGAAACCGTCCTGTGAAAAGCTCGACCCGGCACAGCGCTATTTGTTTTCCGCCCTCTCTTTTTTTTTCTAACTTTTTTACTTCTTCCTTATCTGCGCATGTCGGCTTTTCCATCAGATTTTCAGGTTTCTTCAGGTAAAGCTCCGATTCATCACGATCTGATTGCAATCCCTTGTCGCTATCACCAGATAGCGCCTTCGATACAATCACCTGATATGCGAGCTTTGCTTCCTTCACGCCCTTCCGCATCCGCTTCACCGGAAACATCTTTTGCTTGCGGCTGTCCTTAAACAGGAGGTCCGTCCACTCGCCCTCTGCTTCCACCGGCACACCTTCGCACACCACGAGATAGCTCTTCTTCAGTTGCTTCTCCTCGATGTATCGTGAGAAAACGCCTGCTGCCTTATCGCTCAATGCATACACCAGGAGGCCACCCGCTGCGAGGTCAAGCCGATGCACACAGTAGATGTCATGAAATCCGTACTGCTTCTTCAAAAGCTCTGGAAAACCATGCTCCGCATCGAGTCCCGGTGGCTTGTTTACGACGATGTAGTCCTTGCCGCGATATATGAGACATCCGTCATTTTCTCCGCGATAAATTTCTTTATCATGATCACACATAAATACTCCTCGGTCTCATGTCCGCTGTGAAGTCGTATTTTCTGTTTCCTCAGTTGTATCGTTATTCTGTCAGCATGATGAACGCACCATTATTCCCACGCTGTCCCTTCGTGAAGCGATGACTGAAGAAAATGTCCGGATGGCAGTTCGTGCAAAGATCTGTCACAGAGATATTCTCCGGTCGAACGCCTACATCCAGAAGCACGCGACGGTTAGCTTCCCAGAGATCCAGGTGATACTTGTGCTCACCGGCAGCGTTAATACCATCATCGTGGACGATTTCTGATGAATCCTTGTAAAATTCCTTTATGAATCGCTCCGCGACATCCTCCGATACCTCATAGCATTTCTTACAAATACTCGGGCCGATTGCGGCAATGACATCCTTCGGATCTGTACCATACGTCTCTTTCATTTTCTGCAGAGTCACAGCACCCATCCTGGCTACTGTTCCACGCCAGCCGGAATGAGAAGCCCCGATTGCATGATGCACCGAATCGATAAAGAGAAGTGGCACACAATCCGCCGCGAAGATGCCGAGCACAAGCTTCGGTACATTTGTGATGAGCCCATCCACATCCGTATAGTCTCGTTCTCGCGTAAGACCCTTGCCTGCATCCTCTTCTGTCACAACCCGCACATTCGTCGTGTGGGTCTGATGGCTAAGCACGATTCGATTCTCTGAAACCCCAAAAAGACACGCATAGCGATGATAATTCTCCCGTACACTTTCCGGCTTATCGCCACGCAAAAAGCCAAAATTCATCGACCGGAAGATGCCCTCGCTCACACCACCTTCTCGCGTAGAGAACGCATGCTTCACATAAGAAATTTTCTCTAGTTTAGGAAAAGCATAGTACGGAATATCAGCCATACTTGCGACACCATCTTTGCTTGAATATTCAAAATGCCGAAGCGTCATCTTGTCCTTACTGTCTGATTTTTCTAAAAGAGAATTATGATTCATACTCATTCATTACCTTGTAAGCTTAAAAAGTCGATTCTTATAAAAAGATTGATAGGAGCGTATGTGATTCATCGAAAAACTCCAAAAAATACAATTAATTGCAAAAAGCGGAAAGCTTTCGCTTCCCGCCTTAATCGTGACAGATCCGGGGATCGAACCCGGGATTCAGCCGTGAGAGGGCTGCGTCTTAGCCGCTTGACCAATCTGCCATCGTGTCGCCGTTTCAAGCGACTTGATTACTATAGCAAAGAGGTCTTTTCTTGTCAACACACTTTTAAAAAACTTTTAAAGTTTCGTTCTATAGACTAGTTTGTCTTTTTCTGGAACTTTTAAGGCGTCCATAGCCTGCTCAGAGGTCATATTTAAAGTTTCCATAAGATTTTTTATAGCTTTAATTATCGTTCTCTCTTCAGTTTCTACTCTAGTCTCTTCTCTTAAATCTTCCATAATCTGGCACATCTCTTCCCGCCCTTTCTGAGATTCCTTATAATATCTCACACGTTCCGCAAGTTCCTTGTTGTAAATATCGGCCGGATTCTTACACTTGAGATCGTGCATCAATCGGCCGATATCATCATGACCATGATAATCACCATTTACATATAGAATATGTGCTCCATCGCCGAGTAACTTTCCATTCATACGATTTGCCCAATCATATATATAATATGGTTCGCCTTCACCAAAAATATCGTGCTCAGTGATGAAAATAGTATATGTTTCCGGCAACTCCTCAAAATCCTGATTTATATCCAGGTTTTCTATATCAAGCACACTTGAATGATATCTTGCTCTTTTAGGTAAGGCGCCGGAATTCTCCTTCTGAATCTCAAGATCATACTTTCGATTCTTTGAGTCCGATCCATATACATCGAGGCAGACTGATCTTGCACCGGTTACCCTTTTCATGTCCTCCTGCGTTTTTTCATAGGTCAGAACCAAGTCAGAGAGTCCTGTTACGACCCGCAGAATATACTGTGCTGCTTTCAGATTGTCCTTCAATACAGCTCGCATGAAGGTATCATCCATCAATCGAAATTCCTGTAATCTTTGTAAATCCCTTTCGTGTTGAATCTGCTTTTCTTTTTCGGAATAATTATTACCCATTGGCTTCCCTCGTTACCAACAAAACAATAGTACCACAAAACTTACAGCTTATCCACAAAAATGATGTCTGTAATTTTCCTTTCAGGCATCATTCTACCAAATATATTTCATTTTTGAAGAGCGTATGGTGACGTATTTCTTCATTTTTTGTCTTCTGATACCTGAAATGGTTGAAGGCAAGCGAAAATTGGATTATCCATGTCTTGAAAGTAACTATTGCATTGCCTGCCGTCAAAGGTTTGGGTGGGACCAATGACTTATGTTCTATCGAAACTGATATAGGGTGGGAAACTGTCATAATACGTTATACGGCATTCAGTTTCTCTTGCAAATCAGAAAGCATCTCTAATTCCTGTGCACTGTAGTATTTTTCTAATCCTGCAACAGAAAGCTCGAGCGGGGCATCGATCAGTGCCTTTACTACATCCTCAAAACTATGTGCCGACTGCACAGCCTTACGGCCTACTACAAACGGATAAATCATATTCTTCCCGGCACAGTTTTCCGCTGCTTCTATGACGTCATTCTTTGAAATTTCACCCGAGTCTGTTTTAATGATCCACTTTTCGATCTTTTTATCATAATGAAGCAGATCCTTACGCCTGATTGTTGACATAAAATCGGCAAAAGTTTTTTTATTGTCAGGTTCCTTTTCCGCCTCTTCCTCTGCTATGATCTTCTTTTCTTCTTCCGATGGTTCAATATTTAACTTAAAATATTTCTTACCAAGATGATAAACATCAGACATTGTTGTATTCGGTAAATACTTTACGATCTCTGATAGCGTTGCACCACGAAACAACATATTTCGGCATGTTTCGATCCGAAAGCGCATCTCACAGCCACGCATAAGAAAAATATTGTAATTAAGGAATTTTACACCTTCTTTGATAATTTCTGCTTTCTCTACGATAAAATGAGCTTTCTCAACTGGATCCTTAATTTCCACTGCCTGCTTTAGAAACTTTTCCCGGAGCTCTTCATATTCGTCCTCGCTATGCCCTTTATATTCATTTCCAAGAGCGTCTGTGTAAAAGTCATATTTCACCCATTCACTTTTTATATGCAAGTATTCTGAAACAAACTGATCGGTAATAGGGGTTTCCAACACCTCTACCGCATGATAAAACTCATCCGTGTCCACATCCTTTAATTTGCGTAAAAGATCATACAAATCATCTAACGAATCTGACATATCGTCCTCCCTTAGTTTTTCATTTAAACCTGCCACCTTGGCTATGGATATTGCCCTTTCACGTGCCATCCAATTCATGATCCCATAACCGACAGAATATTTGTTTAAGGATGGTCCACTATCATCTTTATATTATTTCTAAAAGAGCCTGCTGTCATTTAACCGCTGGTGTAATTTTTTTCATATGGATGATGCAGTTTTTCCACTCACAAAAAGGGAAAGAACGAAATAAAGGGAAGTGATAAGGAGGTCAAAAAAAGCAAAGTCAACCACCTTCACCGACGATATCCGCGAATTAAATTTTATATTCCATTTCATCAGGCATAAATATTTTGGCATTCTGCTCCCATTCGCTCCGGTCACTGTAACGCTCCATAGACTTAAAGCAATAAGTTCTGGTTGTATTCTCACAGAAATCTTCTTTGGGTCTTCTCCGTGCATCGACCTTTTTATCGATTTCCAGGATCTGATTTCCGTAATTTATTGTAGAAGTCCAAAGAATCTCAATATCGTCCAAGCAGTCTCCTTTAAGACTGTATGAAGCAATACGATAGAAATCATCTTTGAACGTAATCCAGCGATAGTGAATTTCGCCTTCTTTTACGTAGAACTTACTTTCACAACCATACGCATTTTCAAGTGTGAAGGTCTGATTCTTCACGTAAAAAACCTTTTCTGTCAGAATTGTCGTATTCTGATCTTCCTGTACGATATTGAGATCCGGATCATGGCTATAATAATCTGTGACGATTTCTCCCGCCTTGGATTTCAGAAAGCGAGCTTTTGTATCATCGTCCCGCTCTCGTTCAAACCAAAGCCTTTGAAAGTCTTCAAGGTCTTCTGTAAAAAATGAGATGACTCCATCGCATGCAGCCCAGCAGTTCTCATCATAAAGTGTAATCTTATACATAGTTTCCCTTCATTATCTGCGTTCTTTTGTGACGATACATTCCTTAACTCTATTATACAGAAATCGAACAGCAATGCACTCAACGCTAGCTCGTTGAAGCATAGCTCTTAATGATGTGAAAAATGGCAGCATTTTGCTACTCATATTTTTCCAAAGCCCGACGATATTACATATAGAAAATAAAGGAAGGGAAGGAACCTTTCCTGGAAATGGCAAGGAGGCCGAATATGGAAGAGAGAAGCTTTGAGGACAGATGGATGGCAGCAGCGATCATCGCAGCGCTGTTCTGCATGAGCGGGTTATCGTTCGTGTTTATCTGAGAGATTGAAATCTGATCATTGATATGTAAAATAAAGACATAGCCTGAAGAGAAGTTCTCTTCGGACTATGTTTTTTATGGTATTTTTATGTCTTTTATAGTGATTTTTGTGAAGGTAAAAAATGTTGAAAACCGATAATAAGAAAGAACTTTTTGAATCTATGCCTGTTCCTAAGGCTCTACTGACCATGGCTGTGCCGACCATCATCAGTCAGCTGATCAACCTCATTTATAATATGGTTGATACGATTTATATTGGTCAGACCGGAGATGCTTACAAAACAGCTGCCGTGACGCTGGCCTTCACGATTTTTCTTTTCACGATTTCCTTTGGAAACCTGTTCGGCGTCGGTGGCGGCAGCTATATCGCGAGGCTCATGGGAAAGGGAGATACTGAAAAGGCAAAAAGTGCCTGCGCGTTTAGTTTTTACGGGGCAGTTTCCATCGCGCTGCTTTATTCTCTCATCATCGGTCTTTTCATGAATCCCATTCTCCTTTTCCTGGGTGCTTCTGAAAATACGCTGGAATTCGGGCGCCAATATCTCACCTGGGTTGTCGTCGTGGGCAACCTCCCGACCATTGTATCCGGTGCTGGTTCCCACCTGCTCCGCAATGCAGGCTATTCCCGTCAGGCTGGATTTGGTCTTTCGCTAGGTGGCGTCCTGAATATCATCCTGGACCCGCTGTTTATGTTCGTGCTTCTCCCGGATGGTATGGAGGTAACCGGTGCCGCCCTGGCGACGATGCTGTCCAATTTCATTGCCTTCTTCTACATAACGTTTACCATTCAGAAGCTTTCCCATGTCTCTCCGCTTAGCATCAAGCTCAGTGATTTAAAGAGGATCACGAAGGGAGATATTCGAAACATTCTTTCTGTCGGTCTTCCCTCTGCAGCCCTGACAGGTCTCTTCGATGTAGCCAATGTCGTCCTCAACGCGCTTATGGCTGCCCACGGCGACCTGCAGCTTGCTGCCATCGGTATCGTCATGAAAGCGGAACGTCTTCCGAATGCAATCAATGTCGGCATCGGACAGGGTATGCTCCCCATCGTTGCTTACAACTATACCTCCGGCAATCATAAACGTATGATGAAAACCATTTCCACCGCACGGCTCTGGGGCTTCGGCATTTCTGCCGCCACAATCCTGCTGTACGAAACCTTTGCGAGCCCGATCTGCAATCTCTTCCTCAATACAAATGCCGGAACCGATGCAGCTGCCGGTCTCCAAACGATTGCCTTTGCAATTTCCTTTTTACGAATACGCTGTCTGGCAGCGCCGGTTCAGTTTCTGAATTTCGAGACATCCTTCTGCATGCAAGCAGTAGGTTATGGATCCGGCACGTTCATCCACGCCTGTGTCCGGGAACTCGTCTTCTATATTCCGTTCATGTATCTCTTCAACCGGATCTTCGGTGAATATGGTCTGGCTACTGCCGTCGTGATCGGTGAATCATGTGGTGCAATCTTTGCTCTCCTGCTCTTCCGGCACTGGAGAAAGAAGCACGCGAAGCTGTAAATCCCCGTCAAAGAAAAAATACCAGGTCATATTTTCTTTTATTCAAATGGATTGTCTGGAAACGGAGCCTGATCTTTGGCCGTCATTATCTTCACTCCGCAGTCTATACAGGCTGTAGGCATGATACCTTAGTACATCATGATCGGCGACTGCAGGTTTCTAAGGAGTGCAACGATGCTCCAGGCTGCGATATCCGCATCCTTTGAGTAAATGTCTACATTGGCGCTGTAGCCGTCTGTCTCTGCGATGGCACACTGGCTGTCCCCGACGAAGCCGGGAGTCGCTGTGATCTTCGTGAAGGACTGCGCGGGGCCGATACCTGCAAGCGATGTCGCGACAGCTACGTTTACCTTCGTCGGAAGGACCTTGATTGCATCGTCTGCTGTGCCGTCAAACACATCCACATCTTCTTTAGCCTCTGTCAGGCCGTCCCGGTATACGGGTGTATTGCGAAGTGCTTTTTCGTTCTTATGGTTCCAGAGTCCGGTACGGATCGCCTGCTTCTTCGCCTGTGCCATCAGTGTAATCGTTTGAAGCGCATCGAAGCCACCGACGGCACCCGATGGAATATAAACGTGCGGCGCAGCATCACCGTATTTGCTTCGAAGATCAAGGATCGTGCCTTCTACTTCCTTACGAAACTTGTCATCCGCGAAAGCACCGATAGAAAGCGGCACTACATTCATGCCCCGCTTCAAGGCTTCGATGGTGATTTCCATCACCGCCTCGACAGAAGCTGCTTCTAAGAGAAACTTTGAATCGGTCTTGTGTGACATAAACCACTCTTTGTCTCCGGCAGAAGCACCTATACCGGCTTCTCCCGCTTCTTCCTTCACCTTGATAGCGTCTTCTTCCTTTCTGGAAATACATGTATCAAGCTGATACCCGGGGAGAAATCCATCACGGAAGGCACCAGCCAGAACCATCGCGAGATGGCCACCGCCGTAGATCGTGCAGCCGGTCAGTGATGTCTTCATCGTTTCATCCTTTGATTCTTTAATGAGTCCTGTATCTATCATATAAAAATCCCTTTCATTCTTTCCTGCATTCTCATGAAGGTACCGGTTTCCAAGAAGGAGCAGCTCTTGTGGATCAGTGATGGTTTTTCGGCGGTTATCATTGATGACACGGATCTGAAAATCTTTGCCGAAAACCATCAGATGATGAAGGCAGATGGTAAGATCCTTTTTTGATTTATTCGTTTCAGCACGTCTTTTTGCTATCTCGAGAATATAAGAAGCACAGTTATCGCCACACGTGGAAGCGTTGTATATACCCGTAGGCTTTTTATACATGAGAATCAGGGTCTTAACACCTCCGGAAAGGCCGGTTGGGGGAAAGGCGCCCATGATGTCGTTTTGAATGACATTTGCAGTGAGAACCTCCGAATGATCTACCCCTCGAATCATTTCCTGAACAAACGGGTCGCTCAGCCAGCTGTCCTGATAGGTGTTGTCGAAGTAAACACTCGTGTTATAAATTTCATCCGGAAGACTTCCGTAATAAACTCTGAGCATATTTATCCCCCAATTATGAGAAATTCCTTTTTATTCTAACACAAAACTTTTATCGTACCCGGATTTCTCTGATATATTTCATATCGAGCTTCTCTCTGTCTGTGAATTCGATGATGCGGTTCACGGCATCGATTCGCCGGATGGTGCCCTGCTTCGTCTGATAGGCGCCGCCGGCCTTTTTCTGATCCGGGATGAAGTACGTAATGCTGACAGCTGGTTGTTCTCCTGCGTGATCCATCAGGAACCGCAGCTTTTGGTTCATATCCTCCGTTTCTTCTTCAGAAAGCGGCATCCACTGGTCTGTCAGTCGTCCTGTCTCCGTTACCGCATCATCGTAGCCGGTTAAGGCTGCGAAAGGTGAGAACTGTGCTGCTCTCTCCTCCATCGTCATCTGTGGATGCGTCCGGGAGACGTGGTGTGGGAGATTGATAATATCGTCATATTTTCCCATATTTTTCCTCTACGCTTTGTGCCCGCCGATCTGCTTGTTTCGCTCACGTCCGGTCGCGCCGTCCTCGAAATTGATGCCCCGGAGGATCGCATTGTTCCCGAACTTCTTCCGGATATCGAGCATCGAGCTTTGCAGCCGCTTCTCGCGTTCGAGCTTCTCTTTGGCCTCTGTCTCTTCCTTCTCCTTCACCGCATAATCGGTAAAAAGATCGAGCTGCTGAAACGCTGTGCTTTCCCTCTCTTTTTTCCGGCTTTCCACCTCTGTCATCACATGGCAGGCCGTGATCCCGACCCGACGGATGTAAAGCTGTGGATTCACCTCACGCTCATAGATCGCAACCGCTGCTGTAGCAGACTTCTCCTTTTAGCATTGACCTCCCGGACCTTTTCATTCACCTCAAAAAGCCGCGCCCGCCCCGGGATCCCATAGCTTTTCAGTGCAGGCGAAACAGCCAGACAGATCGTCTTTTCTGTCCGGCTGACATCCGCAACGACAAGATTCGTCGTCAAGGGATCGAGATTGCGTTCCATGCACTCCACCGAGGCATAGAAGCTCTTAAGGTCGATCGCGATATAGGTTCTTTTTTTGCTTTCGGATGGTTCTCTCATGCCCTTCCTGAAATCATATCTTACTAAGTCTCTCCTCCCTTGTATCTTCCAATGTCTCAGAATCAGGGATGCTGCCGAATAGTGAATGTGCTATCTTTTCCTTCGTATCATATGCGGTTGGAAGTTTCAGAGCTTCACCTTCGTTTTTGTCATCTATAAAATTCATGCCTCATGCCTCATTGAAACTATGCTGCCATTCTCCGGAAAACTAACGCGATCCGTTGGTATACCGGGCCGAAAGACCAGAGGTGATCATCGACGCGGTCCATGCAGGAGCGCTCGACCTCAACATTATAATCATAGGGATGTTCGCCGGTGACAGAGGCGCGGGAAGCAGGCACCGGATCATCCGTCGGATACGGATCAAACAGCTGAATTCGCGATGCATGTAAGCCGGTGAGGAGCACATAATGCGGCACCTCCATGATGACCTTTGAGACCACTGCGCCCTGCTTTGACAGCGCTTCCCGGAGGATCGAGTTGTCCGTGCGGAGCGAATCATCGAGCAGCACATCCGACCGGAGAGACAGCTCATGCTGATTCGCGATGACATTGAAGCAGTCAGAAAACCGCATCATCGCATCGTCTGAGGTGCCGAAGGTAGACATTCTCATCTCAGTGCCGTGCGGATGATAACCATCGAGAGACAGGCGATTGATCATGATGAGGAGCTCCTGCGGCATCTCTTCACGCGGGATGAGATACATGAGGGCGTTTCGGAGCGAGGTCGGCCCGCAGTCATATTCACTGATCTGATATTGCAGTGGCAGTCGCATGTGCGTTCCTCCTCTCTCCCCTAACTAAAATACTTACTGTACTAGAAACTAACTTTTATCAATGAATCTATTTAAAAAGCTGACAAAGAGAACCGTCCCCGGTGTCACACTTCCGCCGTCATGAGATTCAGCACGATCTCGGCGCACTTCGCCATGTCGTGGATGTTTGTCGATTCATTCACCGTGTGGCAGCTGTACATCGCACTTGCGAGTACAATGCCTCTGCCGCCGCGATAGACAAAAGTTCTGTTGTCACTGCCGCCGAAGGTGCCTGTGAGGCGCGGTTCCACACCCGCCTTTTTCGCCGCCGCAAGGAACCGCTTCACGACCGGCTCCTCCGGATCGATCTCATACCCGTGAATGTCGATGCAGTGCGTTACCTTCACCGTCGCGCCGCGCTTTTCCGCCATCTCCTGTGCGATCTTCTCAACCTTCTCCATGAGGGCTAATGCCGTCTCATGATCACGAGACCGGAGCTCTCCGCCGAGATCACAGGTCGCGGGCACCGCGTTTTTGATCGTGCCGCCGGAGATGAGCCCGATGTTTAGAACCGTTCGTTCATCGACGCGTCCGACCGGCAGCGCCTCGATGATATCCGCCGCAATTGCAATCGAATGAATGCCTTCCTCCGGATGGAACCCGGCATGGGCGCCGCGTCCGACGATATGGATATCGAAGTCGATGATTGTCGGCTCCCAAAGTGATGCGGAGCCAATCGGCGCATCTAGGTCCAGCGTGTAGCCTTCCTTTGCTAGAACCTTTCCAAAATCGAACTGTGCACTGCCCTTTCCGAAGGCCTCCTCCGCGAAGCAGAATAGGAATTCGAGCGCCCGATGCGGAATATGATTTTCCTTCAGCACATGTAGGCATTCGACGAGCTCTGCGATGCCCGTCTGATCGTCTGCACCGAGTACCGTATCGCCACCGGAATGGATCGTGCCATCCGGTCCAATCACGCATTTCCGCCCGCGCGCCGGCTCGACCGTATCCATGTGACACATGAAGAGGATCGGATCACCCGGCAGCGTGCCCTCAAGCCGACCATACAGATTCCCGGCTTCGCTCCCGTAGTAAGCATTCGCGTTATCCTCCGTAAGCTCGACGCCAAGCCCTGCGAAGGTCTCCTTAATGCTGTCAGCCATCTTCCTTTCATGGAAGCTCGGTGAATCGATTGCCACCATGTCCGCAAATGTTTGCAGCAGCCGCTCTTCATTGATTACTCCCATTTTACTCACCTCAAAGTTAAGTATAGGTCCTCGTAGAAGGACGGGTAGGAAATGCGGGTGCAGTCGGCGTCACGAAGCGTGATTTCGATTGGTCGGCCGGTGGCATCCTGCCCTGCGAGGAGTGACAGCACCGCAAAGGTCATCGCGATGCGGTGATCCTTCAGGCTGTCGACGACACCGCTACGAATGGCAGCACTCAAATCTTCACCATAGCCATCCAGTATCATGCCATCATCTGTTTCGAGCGCCGAAAGTCCGATTGCACGGAAGCCATCCGCCATCACCTTGATGCGGTTCGATTCCTTGACCTTCAGTTCCTGTGCGTCCTTGATGACCGTCGGTCCCTCCGCCGCAAGCGCCGCAACCATCACGACCGGCAACTCGTCGATGAGCCGCGGGATGAGAGCCCCGCCAATCTCGGTACCATGGAGATGCGAGTAGCGCACATGCAGGTCCGCGACCTCCTCCATACCGGACAGCCGTTCATTCACAAGCTCGATGTCACCGCCCATCGCACGGTATACATCGAGGATGCCTGCCCGTGTCTCGTTAATGCCTACATTACGAATCAAGAGGTCAGAGCCCGGCACAATCAAAGCGGCTGTGATAAAATATGCCGCCGACGAAATGTCACCGGGAATTGAGAGCGTTTCGGAGAAAGCATTAAGCTGATTCGCAGGCTGAATCGTGATCTCTGCTCTTCCATCCGAAAGCTTCTTCGTCGAAACCTCCGCACCCAGCGCGCGTAGCATCCGCTCACTATGATCCCGTGAAAGCGACGGCTCGATCACGGTCGTCTCGCTGTCCGCATAGAGACCGGCAAAAAGAATCGACGACTTCACCTGCGCACTTGCGACCGGCGACTCATAGCGGATGCCATGGAGCGGCTGCCCTTTTATGATGAGCGGCGCGCAGTCATTGTCGTAGCGGGATGTGATGTCCGCACCCATGAGCCTAAGCGGTGTCATAATCCGCTTCATCGGACGCTTCTGAATGCTTGCATCGCCCGTCAACTCCGAAGAGAATATCTGCGCAGCCAGAATACCTGAAATGAGCCGCGTCGTCGTACCGGAGTTCCCGCAGTCGAGGATTTCCTCCGGTGCCTTCAGACCGTGCAAACCAACGCCATGCACAGTGACTTCTTTTTCATCATCCGAAATTTCGATCGGCACGCCCATCGCACGGAAGCAGCCGATCGTCGAAAGACAATCCGCGCCATTCAGAAAGTCCGTGACATGCGTTTCTCCATTTGAAAGCGCACCGAGCATCACTGCCCGGTGCGATATACTTTTATCTCCGGGAACGCTCATCGCGCCCCGGAGACTCTTTGATGTACCATGCAGAATCTTGTCCATCTGTTGGTATTCCTCTCATATCATTTGATAACTGTTTTCTGAACGCCTCATAGGCATCCGAAAGAATCTCAGTCCATCGATGAAGTTTGTTCCTTCAGCCCTCTTCAGCTAATTGCATGAAGGAAGGATTAGTCAATATAGCCCTTCATCTCGATGTAGTTCCGCATGAGAACCTCCATCTCGTCGTAATTGATTCTCGAGGCGTTGATCATGAGGTCATAGCTGTCCGGCTTCATCCAGTCCTCACCGGTGTAGTACTTGTGATAATCGATTCTTTCCTTATCGATCTTTTTGATGCGCTTGAGAGCTTCGACCTCATCGACCGCACAGTAATCCATGACACGCTTCGTTCTTGTCACAAGGTCAGCATAAACGAAGAAATCGACATGCTCGATCTCCGGTGTCTCGGAAAGAACATAGTTCGAGCAGCGGCCGGCAATGATGCAGGTTTCATTGGCTGCGATCTCGCGGATGACCTCGGCCTGGAAGCGGAAAAGATTCTCCGGCGATACGATGTTATCCGTTGTATCTGGCTTGCCGAGATTCGGTGTCAGATTGTTGATGATTTTATAAAGAATGTTATGACCCGCTTTTTCGTCGGCCATACGGAAATATTGCTCACCGATGGCGGTACGCTCCGATGTGAGCTTGATGATGTCATTGTCATAAAAATGGATGCCGAGGTCCTCTGCGAGCTTCTTGCCTACGAGACGTCCGCCGGATCCATACTGTCTCCCGATGGTGATTACGAACTGCTTTTTAATCATATGCTGCCTCCTTATCGACCGCGCGGGAGTGCCCCTTGCGATGCCTTCTGTCTACCATAGTTATAACTTTTTCACAGAGTTTACGCAATGGTATTTTATTTTAAACTCCTTCTTCTGTGGAAAGAAGAATGCGGTCGTTGTTCAGCTTCTGGCCGGCCATCGAGGCGAACTTTTCGAGGAGGTCTTCGACCGTGAGGGAGGCGCGTTCGGCTCCCTGGGTATCGAAAACGATGTGGCCGGCATCCATCATGATGGTGCGGTTGCCGAGCTCGAGGGCCTGGTTCATGTTGTGGGTAACCATGAGACAGGTGATGTGGCGTTCTGCGACGATTGACTTCGTGAGATCGAGAACCTTTTTGGCCGTCGACGGGTCAAGGGCAGCGGTATGCTCATCGAGAAGCAGAAGCTTCGGGGTAACCATCGTCGCCATCAGAAGCGTAAGTGCCTGCCGCTGGCCACCGGACAAAAGTCCAACCGGCTGCTTCATGCGGTCTTCAAGTCCCATATCAAGGAGAGCAAGCTGTTCACGGAAATAGTCCTTATTCTTTTTCGAAACATGGCTGAACAGATTATGCGTTCCGCCGGAAGCCCGGAGAAAGGCAACCGACAGATTCTCTTCGATCGTCATATGCGGCGCCGTACCCATCAGCGGATCCTGGAACAGCCGACCGATCACCTTACTCCGGACATGCTCCGGCACAAACGTGATATCCTCATCATCCAGCTCGATGAAGCCCGAGTCGGTAAAGAAGGAGCCCGCGATTGCATTAAATAAGGTTGACTTACCGGCACCATTGGACCCGACGATCGTCGCGAAGTCACCATCCCGAAGCTTCAAGGAGAGATCTTCGATTGCCTTTTTCTCGTTCACAGTTCCCGCGTTAAATGTTTTAAATATGTGCTCAATATTCAGCATGCAGTCATCTCTCCTTTCTTCATTATATTTAGCGGCAACACGAATGCCGGTTCAACCATATTAAACATTTCTGCTGCCTCCCCTCTTCATCTCCTGGCGAAGCCGGATTTCCTCACGTTGCTTCACACGGAAGGAAATCAGCTCCTTCGCCCGCGGCGCTGCGATCGCGATTGCGACGATGACCGCCGACACCAGCTTGAAGGCCTCCGTCGGCACATTGAGCCGGAGTGCGATTGAAATGACGAAACGATAGAGACAAGAGCCAAGCACGACGAAAATGAGCCGCTTCATCATTCCCCGCTTTCCGGAGAGCGACTCACCGATGACGAGCGACGCCAGCGCCACCGTCACCATACCTGTACCGAGATTAATATCACAGGTTTTGTTGTACTGCCCGATGAGCGCACCAGCAAGACCGGTGAACGCATTGGACACACAGAGCCCGACCGTGATCGTAAAAGACGGATTAATCGAAGAAGCCCGCACCATCGCAGGACTATCACCCGTCGCCCGAATCGAAAGCCCCAGCGTCGTCCCGAGAAACCAGTGAATCACGAAGATTCCAATGCCTACAACAAGCAAAAGAAGAATCAGCGTACTCCAGTCCGTCCAGGCCTTCGCATCACTCAGTCCCTTCCAGAGAGAAAACATCGTGTCCGTGCCGAAGATGGAGACATTGGAACTAAAGCCCATGACTGCAAGATTAATCGTATAAAGACCGGTATTCACGATAATACCGGCCAGAATACTCTCAACTCCGAATTTAGTCTGCAGAAGCGCCGTCACAAACCCCGAACACACCCCGGCAGCCATCGCCGCAAAGATTCCAAGAAAAGGATGCCCCGCGATCGTCACCACCGCCGAAGCCGCACACCCCAAAGTGTAACAGCCATCCGTCGACAGATCACAAATGTTCAAGATAGAAAAGCTAATAAACAATGAAAGTGCGACCAAGCCATAGATAAGTCCTACCTCCAGCGCTGTACGAACAATTCCAGCAGTCAAAAATCCAGTCACAAAAACCTCCTATTAATCAAAAAGACCGGCCTGCCCAAAGGGCAGGCCCTAAAAGCCTAAAATTTAGTTGTTGAACTCCTTTTGCGTCGTCGTCTCAACGATCTGTGTGCAGAGCGGCCCGAAAGCCTCCTTTACCTTATCAAGATCATACCCGATGGCTGCACAAGTATCCGTATTGATCGTCGCGATACCATTGTCAAAGGTCTCAACCGAAACCTCCGCCGGACTCTTCCCATTAAGAAGAATATCCGCAACCATATCCGCTGTCGCCTTACCAAGATTCGAATAATCGACACCATACCCACAGAAGCCGCCATTCAGCGCGAAGGAATCAGCACCGGCATAATGCGGGATCTTTGCATCCTGAAGCTTCTCATAGAACGCAAGCTCCGCTTTCTGAATCGTGTTATCAGTCGGCGTAAATACCGCATCGACACCCTCAGCGATCAGCGCATCTACAGCCTGCGAAACCTCATCCGTCGTCGTACCGGTTTTCTCGATATACTTGATACCCTTGCCATCCAGATACTTCTTCGCATCCTCAATCGGCACTGTCGAAGAATCCTCGGACTTCGAATACAGAAGTCCGACATAATCCACGTCCGGATTTGCTGCCAGCATGAGATCCATGATTGCGTTCGTATTCAGGAAATCCGACGTACCAGTGATGTTTGCACCAGGCTTCTCCATGGAGTCTACAAGCTTCGCAGATACCGGATCAGAAACTGCCGAGAAAACGATCGGCAGGTTCGTCCCTTCTGCTGCGGACTGCGCGATCTGTGCCGCCGGTGTCGCGATCGGTACGATGACATCAACCTGATCCGAAATCAGCTGCGCTGCAATCTGATTCAGCGTCGTCGCATCGCCCTGGCCATTAAAATCATAATCTTGATAATCAAATGTCACACCCTCTTTATCAGAAAGCGCATCAAGCTCCGCCTTAAGATTATCCGCAATCTGATTTAATGACGGATGATCCATGAACTGCATGATACCAACCTTATATGTCTGGCCGGCATGTGCACTGCCTTCTTCTTTCGCGGCCTCTGTAGCTGCCGCTGTCGTCGCTTCCGCCGCTGCCGCTGTTGTCGCTGCTTCCGTCTTCGCCGCTTCCGTCGCTGCTGCTGTCGTAGTCGATGCGCTTCCCGAGCCACAAGCCGAAAGAGCTGCTGCGACCATCGTAGTTGCCATTGCCATTGCCATCATTTGCTTTTTCATAAGTTTCTTCTCCTTCAATTTAGGCGTTTCGCCGAGATTTGCTGGAGCCGACCTTTGTCAGGCTTTGTATGTGGTTTACTTTTGCTTTAGATTTTATCGAATCGATAAAGCTGTTCAGTGTCAACCTTCTGCAAAAAAATAAGCCTCACGCAGAACACTCTGCGTGAGGCGAATCAACATGATCCGTGGTACCACTCACATTACCCTAAGGTCTCTCTTCACATACCAGCATATGTGCTGCCTGATAACGGTGCAGATCCGTCAGCCACTACTCTGTTCACAGCTGCCCTCCGAAGTCCATTCACCATGAGAACCCATACCGGATTTCCATCATCACCGGCTCTCTCTGATATCGCCTCATGACTACTTCTCTTCATCAATGGTTTATCTTTATTGCTTGATACTCTAACACGAGCATTTCAACCTGTCAACCCGATTTGATATTCCGTATCGATAAGTCTTCCATAATCAACGGTTCATCTCGGAAACAAAACCTGTGGAATAGTGATCTTCGATGACCTCCTGAATCTCATGTAGCGACGACTGCGACAGATCCCCAGGAATGGTGTTCTTCATGGCGGAGGTAGCATTACCATACTTCACAGCCTCCTTGACATCACCATCCGACGAGATCAACCCATACAGCGCACCGGAAATATACGCATCGCCGGAGCCAATCCGGTCTACGACATCGATATTTTCATACGGCGGCTCTTCAAAGTACTTATCCGACTCTGCATCATAGGCAACCGAACCGAAGTCATGCCGCTTCGGACTATGTACCGTCCGCTGCGTGGCAAAGACTGCCTTGATTGGATAATCCTTCGTGAAGCTTTTGATCATTTCGCGGCAGGTACCAGTCTTCAGGAAGGTCAGCTTCGCAGTCGACTCGGAGCAGAAGAATATATCGATATACGGAAGAATCGTGAGAATCGTCTCCCGCGCCTCATCCCCGGTCCAGAGATTACCGCGGAAATTGACATCGAAGGAAATCAGTGCACCGGCTTCCTTAAACCGTCTGATGGCTTCAATGGTTGTCTTCCGAAGCTCCGGAGAAAGTGCCAGCGTGATGCCGGAGGTATGGAAGCATTTGGTGCTCTCAAATACCTTCGGATCGATATCCTCCATCCGGAGGGAGAAAAAGCTCGAATTCCGGCGGTCATAGATGACCTCCGGCTTCCGCGGGTAGGCGCCGTACTCATAAAAGTAAATGCCAAGACGCGCATCCGGATTCTTATCATAAATAAAGAAATCATCGGAGACACCATACGAACGGATCGTGCCACGCATGAACTGGCCGTTTTCATTGGACGGAATCTTCGAGATGACACCGGTATGAAGGCCGAGAAGCGATGCACCGACGGCGACATTCAGCTCGGCACCGCCGACGTTTTTCTCGAAAACTCTGGAACGCGCGATACGGGCGTTGCCAGGAGGGGACAAACGAAGCAGGAGCTGCCCCATGGTGACAAGATCAAACGGACGATCCGGAAAATTCATACTACTCTCCTCTCAAACACAAATGCTGAAACGTAATAATCATAAAATAGCCGGTCGGGTAGACCGGTTCACATAGAATTTACGCGTTGATTTTATAACAGGAAGACATTATAATCAAGATAAATGTAAACGCTTTCAGAATGAGGGAAAAGCAAAATATGAACATTTACGATATTTCAAAGGCCGCCGGCGTGTCCATCGCCTCCGTCTCCCGTGTCATCAATGGAGCAGACAATGTCTCCGAGAAGACCCGTGAAAAGGTGCTGAAGGTCATCGACCAGTACGGCTATACGCCCAATGCCTACGCACGCGGCTTAGGCCGTGGTTCGATGCGGACGATCGGTATCATGTGCTCCGATTCCTCGGATATTTATCTTGCAAACGCGATTCACTATCTCGAGACCGGTCTCCGCGAGCATGGCTACAACTCGATCCTCTGCTGTACCGGCTATGATCTCGAGGATAAAAAAAGAAGCTTCGAGCTCTTAAAGTCCCGGCAGGTAGATGCGATCATCATGGCCGGCTCCAAATACGTGGAGTTGAACCCCTGGGACAACCAGTACATCATAGAAGGTGCAAAAGAGCACCCTGTCATGATGGTGAATGGTGCGATTGAAGGAGAAAATATCTACTCCGTCATCTGTGATGACCGCGGCGCCATGGAGGAATCCGTGAAGCGCCTCGTCGATTCCGGTGCGAAGAAGCTGATTTATGTCTATTCATCCCGAAGCTACTCCGGTATCCGAAAGCTCGAGGGCTTCACCGCCGGTGCAAAAGAAACCGGTCTTTCCGAAGAGGATGCCCGGATCGTTCAAGGCAAAAAAGATTTTCATGAGATCGCTTCCCTTCTCCGGAGAGAATTTAAAAAGGCGCCCTTCGATGCCGTGCTCTGCAGCTCAGATACGAGCGGTGTCGGCGCACTGAAATTTGCTCTGTCCGAACACCTCTCCGTCCCGGAAGACCTGCAGATCGTAAGCTTCAACAACTCCGTCCTCTCGACCGCGACAAACCCGGAGCTCACCTCCGTCGACTCCCGCCTCGAAGACCTCTGCACAAAAACCATTTCATTATTGATGGACATCTTGTCTCCGAACCCCGACGATGACCAGGACACCATTCGTGCCATCCCGAAGGTTCCCTCAAAAAACGTGCTGGAAGCCAAAATCGTAGAACGCGGCACGACAAGATTTATACGGAAAAGAAACTGATGTAAGCATTATCCTGTGAAAGCAGGTTAATCAATAAATCCGGGCAACCGGAAGAAATTTATGGAGGATAAACCAATGAAACAATTCATGGACAAGGATTTCATGCTGGAGAACCCGACAGCGATCGAGCTCTACAACGCATACGCCAAGGATGCACCGATCCTCGACTACCACTGCCATATCAATCCGCAGGAAATCGCAGAGGACAGACAGTTCGACAACATTTTCCAGGTATGGCTCGGCGGAGACCATTATAAGTGGCGTCAGATGAGAACAAACGGCGTACCGGAGGAGTACATCACAGGCGACAAGCCGGATCGTGAAAAGTTCCAGAAGTGGGCTGAAACGATGCCGATGCTCATTGGAAACCCGCTCTATCACTGGTCACACCTAGAGCTCCGGAAATATTTCGGCTATCAGGGCTACCTCAATGGCGATACCGCTGAAGAGGTTTGGAATCTCTGCAACGAGAAGCTTCATGACAAGTCGATGTCCGTTCGGAACATCATCAAGGCTTCTAATGTCAAGCTCATCTGCACAACCGATGACCCGGTAGACACCCTTGAGTGGCACAAGAAGATTGCGGACGACAAGTCCTTCGATGTACAGGTTCTCCCGGCATGGCGTCCGGATAAGGTAACGAACATCGAGAAGCCGGAGTTCCCGTCCTACATGAAGAAGCTCTCCGAGCGTTCCGGCATCGAGGTCAAGGATTTCGCATCTCTCAAGGAAGCCCTCAAGAATCGTCTTGATTTCTTCCAGTCCATGGGCTGCAAGGTTACTGACCACGCGCTCCGCTATGTGATGTTCGTCCCGGCTACCGATGCTGAGGTTGACGAAATCTTCAAGAAGGGTCTGAAGGGCGAGAAGCTTACAGCTGTAGAATGTGCGAAGTACAGAACCGCTGAGATGCTCTTCCTCGCCAAGGAATACAACAGACGCGATATGGTCTTCCAGATCCACTTCGGCTGTATCCGTGATAACAATGCTGACATGTACGCGAAGCTCGGTCCGGATACCGGCTACGATTCCGTTGATAACTTTGCACCGGCTGATCAGTTCGCAGGCTTCCTTAATGCGCTTTCAGCTACAGATGAAATCCCGAAGACGATCCTCTATTCACTGAATCCGTGCGATAACACGACGATCAACACCATCACCGGCTGCTTCTGCAAGGCACCGGTCAAGAACAGAGTAACCCAGGGCGCTGCATGGTGGTTCAATGATCACGAGCAGGGCATGACCGATCAGCTTGTAAACTATGCTAACCTTTCCACCCTTGGAAACTTCAATGGCATGCTGACCGACTCCCGTTCCTTCCTGTCCTACACACGGCACGACTACTTCCGCCGCATCCTCTGCAACCTCCTCGGTACATGGGTTGAGCAGGGCAAGTATCCGTATGATAAGAAGGCCCTCGAGAAGATCATCAAGGGTATCTCCTACAACAACGCAGCCAGCTACTTTGGCTTCAACCTCGAGCAGTACTAATTTGCCACCGGCTTAAAGATACTCACAAGTAAATATATAGAAAACCAAGGAGCTTCCTGGTGCTGTGATTGCACTGGGGAGCTCCTCTTGCAAAAGCGGGTAATGCGCAGGGCCGGTGCTTAGCGATCCAGGACATGCTTTACCGTCCTGGGAGCTTAGCATCCGCTGCTCCGAGCACTTTAGCGGTGAGTGTGTGCCAGTGGCACACGTGCTACGAACCGACCGGAGCGACAGCGGAGAAGCGGGCCCGCGTTGCAAAAGGAGCTCCCCAGCGCAATCGCAGCGCCAGGAAGCTCCGTATTGACATAGAATCGAGTATCGTAGTAAGCCGGGTTATGTTTCAAGTGGTCATCTATCTAGGGCGCATGTTGCCATGCGTCTCAAGCAACCTACCCGGAGACTGACGAGCAGCCATATGTCTCCTGTTTGGTCTTGCTTCGGATGGGGTTTGCAATGCCGTCTCTGTCACCAGAGGCGCGGTAGTCTCTTACACTGCCTTTTCACCCTTACCCTTGCGGGCGGTATGTTCTCTGTTGCACTTTCCTGTGAGTCACCTCAACCTGCCGTTAGCAGGCATCCTGCTCTGTGAAGCCCGGACTTTCCTCTCCCAGCCGGTTTCCCTACGCTGGCAGCGACCACATCTGATACTCGAGGCTTCATTCTACTCCCGCTGTGTCCGCCTGTCAAACTGAATTTAATCAACGTCCAGGCAGCTGCCACCGATGAACTCGCGGATGATCGAGTTGTTCGGGATGAGCTCCGGGCTGATCGGGAGGAAATAATCGAGGAATTTGAGGAGGCGTTTAGCTTCCTGAAATTCGGGATCGGTCGGTTTAATCTGAAACAGAAGCGGCGTTGCGAAGATCTTCAAAACCGGCAGCTCGTAGATCATGCTCGAGTTGATCATGACATCAGCAGATTCCTGATACGGGAAGATGTTTCTATCTTCACCGCGGCGGACGTTCGGCCACATGCCGATCGTGTTCTTCGCACTGTAGCCACGGGTTCGGTTATCGCGGATCATACGGCGGATGAGACGCGCGTCTGTGGTCGGAATACGGTTATGCGAGTCAACGTTGATCTGGGTCAGTGCAGAGATATAGATCCGGAAACGGGACTCTGCCGGCAGGGCGTATGACATAGCGTCATTAAGGCAGTGGATGCCTTCGATGACGAGCACGTCGTCCTCGCCAAGCTTCATGAAATCTCCCTTGTACTCGCGCTTTCCCGTTACGAAATTATAACGCGGAAGCTCTATCGTGCCGCCCTCAAGTAGGGTATTCATATCCTTATTAAAGAGCTCGATATCGACGCACTGAATCGATTCAAAATCATAATTTCCGTTTTCATCCTTCGGTGCATAGATTCGGTCACGGAAGTAGTTATCGACAGAAATCGGGTGTGGTCGTACGCCGAGTGCCATAAGCTGGATAGAAAGTCGTCTTGAAAACGTGGTCTTGCCAGAGCTGGACGGTCCTGCAATCATGACGATCTTTTTCTTTTTGTCCGCGATACGGGCTGCAATGTTGCCGATCTGCTTTTCGAAGATGGCTTCCTGCAGAAGAATCAATTCATCAGTATGTCCTGCGACGATCTGATCGTTCAGCTCGCCGACATTACCGACGCCAAGGTTATGTGCCCATTGAGATGACTCCTTCTGCACATGGTAAAGCTTATCGAAAGGTACAAATTCCGGTACCTTCTCAGGCTCCTTCAGCGTCGGCATCATGAGCACAAAGCCTTTACCGTATGGAATCAGCTTATAGTACCGTAGATATCCTGTGTCTTTTACCATATAGCCAAAGAAATAGTCCTGAAAGTTGCCGATGGAGTAGACATTGACACGGCTCGTCATACGATAATGGAACAGCTTCTCCTTCGAATGCATACCATAATCATGAAACAAGTGGATTGCTTCATCGGTCGGTATAGATTTCTTCGTGATCGGGAGTTTCTCATCACGGTATTCATCCATTCGTGCGGTCACGCGGGCAAGAAGGTTCGCCGTCGGCTTGATATCGCCGCGCAGGAAGCAATAGAAGCCATGCCCCAGCGTATAATCAATATAAACGCCAAAATCCTTGACCTGACCACATTCATGATAAAAGGCACGGAGCATCATAAAGATGACCGATCGCTGATAGGTCATTTGGCCATCCTTATCCGCTGCTGTGATGAGCTTTACCTCCATGTCCTCATCCGGCAGCGGACGGTTCAGCTCGCAGAGCCTGCTGCCCGCTTGGATGAGAAGTATATCGTGCGGCATCGTATCCTGAAACGCGCGGGCTACATCATCATAGAGCGCACCCGGCTGGAATTCCTTGGTGATTCCATTGACTGTAATTTTCATTGCTATATCCTACCTTATCTACATCTTCAGACAACCGCGGACGGGAAAGCCAGCGTATCTCTCATGATGGTAAGCTCCGGAAAATATTTCGAAAGGCGTTCTCCCATCGCTTCGACGAAGACATGCTCGAGGCCATAGTGGCCTGCGTCGATCAAGCTGATGCCTTCTGCGTTTAGATCCAGACCTTCATGATGGCCCATATCCCCTGATAAGAATGCATCAGCATGAAGCTTCGTCACAAGTCCCTGCTCGCCTCTACCAGAGCCCGGGCAGCAGACGACCCGCTTGATCGGGTGTCCTGTGTCATAATACTGTACATAGGGAAGTCCGAAGGTTTCCTTCACGAAAGCGGCAAACTCTTCCGCTGTCATCAACTGCGGTAGCTCTCCGATGAAGCCGACTCCGTAATCACGACCGGAAAATTTCGGATCAAGAAGCAGATCCTCCGCACCAGTTGTATCCTTCATCAGCAAAGCTGTACCATCTGAATCGCCGCCCTTGTCTCCTGCAAAGCCATTTTCTCTTTCCTTCGGCTGATACCCGCTCGGCTCCATCCGCCCGAGATATCTCATGTTAAGCTTCTCGCACACAAGATCCCCCATACCACCGGGGCAGGAATCAAAGTTCGTATGCATCGAGTATACAGAAATTCCGTTTGAGATGAGATCCATCAGCTTGATGCCCTCCGCAGAGTCATCATTGATACATTTTATCCCATGGAAAATGAGTGGATGGTGCGTGACGATCAGCTCGCAGCCTGCATTGGCCGCTTCCTCTGCCACGCGCTCCGTCGCATCAAGCGCGACATATATCTTCGTCACTTCTGTATCATGATAGCCTAGCAGAAGCCCCGGATTATCCCAGTCACAGGCTGCTGCCGGCGGTGCAAAACGGTTCAATTTATCTACAATCATCCCTACTGTTGTCATACTGCACTTCCTCATCTATATTATGCTTTCTCAATTTTGCATACATGCTTCCTCGTCTTCTTATCATAATTGATTCCAACGAGCAGCATGTTTTTCTTATACTCTTCGAAGCCTTCCGGATAGCAGTTTTTCTTGACCTGCCTGATGGCAGCGTCCGCGCTCTTGTCCCACTTCAGCTCCACGAGCATGGCAGGTTTATCCGCATGTTTCTTTCTCGGAATAAACGCAAGATCTGCAAAGCCTTTTCCTGTCGGAAGCTCCCGCACGATGGTGTAGTATTGTCGTGCCGCATAGTAAGCTAGCGAGATCGTATAGGATAAAGCATTCTCATCATTATAGGTCAGATGACTTGTCTCGAGATGAGCGTTCTCTATATAGGCGGCAACTGCTTCTTCGTTTTTATTCCACGTGGCTTCCAAAAGCTCCTGCGAATGCTTCACGGAATTCATAATCTCATTCCAGGAATTTTTCGCCGTCGTCGCTGTGACGAATTCCTGCATGATTTCACGGTTCGGTATAAAAACTTCCTTTGTTTCAAAATCGAACCCCAGATATCCGAGATGAATCAGCAAGGTCATCACATCATCCGCATTTTCAAAGGTCGTCATATCATTCTGAAAGCTACCGGTACTGATTACCTGTCGTTCTCCAGCAATGAGTCTTAAAATCGCATCCCTCAGACCATCAAAATTCATATCAATATAAACACGAAGCGCATCATAGGTCTCCGTCTGGTTCCAATAATCATCGAACTGATGAAGCGTCATCGCCTTTACGATGGAGTTCGGATTATAGACATGTCCTGTATTCTTAAAATAATATCCGTTATACCAGGCTTTGCACTCCTCATAATCCATGCCATACTCTTCACAGAGTGGCTTTACTTCGTCTTCTGTAAAACCAACAAAATCAGAAAGTACACGAGGATTTTCCATGGAAAATTCCGTGAACATGTTGAGTGCCGAATGCGTGCCATACTTTTTGATCGGGAGGATACCCGTCATATAGACAAGCCCAATGTAAGCCTTGTCCTTCAACCATTCTCTCAGAAAATCAAGATAATGCTTCTGTGCCGCCAAATCCTCACGATATTCGCGAAAAACGCAGTCCCACTCATCAATCACAAAAACAAATTTACGCTTGCTGACTGCATAAATATGCTCAAATACATTCGAGAAGCCTCTCTTCTCCTTGATGACTGCTGTCGGATATTCCGCCTGTAGCTCACCTGTGACATCCTCTCTCAGAAAGTCGAGAAGCTCGTCCATGGTATGGCTTTCGCTAAGAAATGTCTGCATATTAAGCTGGATCACATCAAAACTGTTTTTATATATGTTGAACGATTCTTCTTGATAAATTTTAAGTTGCTTGAATAATGCCTCCGCATCAGCCGTCCGGTCATAATACGCAGCAATCATATCTGCTGCCATGGATTTGCCGAATCTTCTAGGTCTACTGACACAGACATACTTTTGCTTTGTTCCAAGAACCCTGTTGGTATAGGCAATCAGTTTGCTCTTATCTACATATATTTCAGAGTGCAATGCCTCCTTAAATTTATCCGCACCCGGATTCAGATATATGCCCATATCTTCTCCTCCAAAATATTCTAGAAACAAATTGCCATGTCAAATGTTAGTTCATCAATAATGGTTGGAAGGAATTATCCCATGATAAAAAGAGCTTTTAATACATAGGACAATTTCTCTCTAATTTCAGTCTGATCTGTCTTCGTCAAAATATCCTGATATCTTGCTCTTTCCTTATCAAGAAAGCTTTTGAGGACCGGATCCTTTTTTTGCAGCAGCCAGCCGCCAAACAGGAAATCTATATCTCTTCGATAGGGTTGTTTAAGTTCTGTATCATAAGTTTGCGGTCTTTTCTCATGTGCATTCGGTTTAACCAGAAGCTCTCTTCTGTTACATTTCACCTGCATCACGACATAGAATTTTCCATCCTCCTCGACCATCTGCTCATCTTCAATCGTACATCCGTGATCAATGAGAAAGTGACGGAAATGCGGGATATCAAGCTGTGGAGACAGTACGTAATTCGGAAAATCCTTAAGTCGCCCATCAAGGATTTTCTCCATCAACATGCCGCCCATACCAGCAATGATGACTGTGTCAGCCTCACCTGCCTTTACCCCACTAAGTCCGTCGCAGAGTCGAGTCTCAATCTTTTCTTCTACACCTGCTGCCCGGATATTCTCCTCTGCATGCTTCAGTGGTCCCACGTTGATATCACATGCAATCGCACGCTTCGCAATTCCTCGCTCTACCAGCGCAATGCTCACATAAGCATGATCGCAGCCGATGTCTGCGGCAGTGTCACACTTCGGCACCATACTGATGATTGTTTCAAGTCGTTCGGGCAATTTCAATACTCTGCTCTCCCATAAACTTAGAAAAATGAAAAAAATCAAAGATTCTCCGGCAGTGAAAAGCTCTGAAGCGCCGACTGCTCACTGAAAAGTTTTGTTAAAACTGCCGGATCCGTCTCCGCCTCAAGCTGCCGGTTCAGGGCAGCGCCCTTGATGTTCCGGATTACATCTGTTAACGCCCGCCGGAAGGTCTCCTCATCTGCATCATCAGCCACAAGATTTCCGGTAAACATTGCCGTCACATATTCATATTCGGCATCCGAATCCCGAAAGGCATCCATGATCTGGTTCGTGGTCTTCCCTTCATAAACCATGGATAGAACCTTACTTGTCGTCTCATCTGAGAAATCCTCCGGTTTTATGATGTTCTTCACCGTATCGACGATTCCGGGCTTCGACTGGAGCCAGGTAATGAGCTGCTTCTCCGATTTCATGAGCGCCGTTTCCCGTTTTTTCCGCGGACGTCCGCTGCCTACGCTATAGCCTGCTCCCGCTCCATTCGCACCGCCAATGCCTCCATCCGCATCGCCACCAGCGTACCTTTCACCGGCATTCGCATAGCCCTGGCCACGCACCGGACGATCCGCATAATTGGTTTGCATATAGACATTTTTTGCAAAGACATTCTTTTTTTCAAGCTTCTCCTGCCCGAGCTTGTTCACAAGCTTCCGGAGTCCCTCTTCATCGATCATCTGCTCTCGCGCAACTGCCTTCAGATAGTTCTCCCGCTCAAGTGCCTCCGGAATATCCGACAGTCTGTCCGCAATATAATTCGTGTAATCCGTCATACCCGCAGGATCTGAGAGATCATAGTTTGCCTTTTCCGTATCCATGAGCCAGAGAAAGCTGTTTCGTGCGTTATCGATGCGGTCCTGAAACTCGGCAGCACCCATCTTCTTGATGAACTCATCCGGATCCTTATATGGTTTCGATTCGATTCGTTTCGTATTAATGCCGACAGCCCGGAGCATCGGCATCGCACGCTTCGCAGCGTTGACCCCGGCGCCATCCGAATCATAGGTGAGGTAAATCGTCTTCACATACCGGGTAAGAAGCCGGCACTGCTCCTCCGTCAGAGCCGTACCAAGCGATGCTACAGCGTTGGTGAAGCCGGCCTGATGCATCGAAATGACATCCATGTAGCCCTCGCAAAGAATGAAAGCATCTTTCCGGGATTTTTTCGCATAGCAAAGTCCGAACAAATTCCGCGACTTATTAAAAAGTTCGGTCTCCGGGCTGTTCAGATATTTCGGTTCACCGTCGCCGATCACACGCCCGCCGAAGCCGATCACACGGTTGTTCGCATCCATGATTGGAAAGATGACCCGGTTAAAGAACTTGTCATAGATGCCATGCTCCGTGAAATTGAAAAGTCCAGATGCCCTAAGATCCTCCTCCGTATAACCGTCCTTCAGGAGCAGCTGATATAGGGTATCCTTGCTGTCACCAGCATAGCCTAATCCCCACTGCCGGATCGTCTCATCAGAGAGTGCACGGTTCTTCAAATAATCAAGACCTTTCTTCCCATTCGGGCTACGAAGCGCGTTATAGTAAAACACAGCTGCCTTTTTATTGATCTCGAGAAGCTTTGTCTTGATATCCCGCTTCGCCCGATCCTCCGCTGACATATGGTATTCCGGCAGTTTGACACCCTCCTGCTCCGCAAGCTTCTGCAGGGCTTCCGGAAATGTGATATTTTCAATCTCCATCAGGAACTTGATGGCGTCCCCGCCCTTGCCGCAGCCGAAGCAATGAAAAATCTGCATCCGCGGATTCACAGAAAAAGACGCTGTTTTCTCCCCATGAAAAGGGCAGAGGCCAAAATAGTTCGACCCTTTTTTCTTCAACTGGACATAATGCCCCACGATATCCACGATGTCGGCCCGCGACCGAACCTCCTCGACAACTTCTTCTGGATAATACAACGAATCACCTCTTTTATCTCAATGCCCACATCAGGCACCTATTCTTCGAGCTTCTAAATTAAGCACTTCTGCCTGCAGTCAAACGGAACGGCTTATAACAGCCTTTGTTTCAACAGCCCGAAGGAAGCATTACTCAGTACTTCTGCCACCCGATCGGCACAAAATATTCCTTGAACTTCGCGGTACAATAGTCATCCGTCATGCCGGCGATATAATCACAGACGGTCCGCTGGTGTGCGATCTTCGTCTTCCGTTCCTTCTCCGGATCCTCGCTATCGATCCTTGAAAGATTACTCTCCAGCATCGCGATATACTCGTGTGTCATGGCCTCCGGATGCTCCATATAATACCGAAACAGAAGTGTCATCATCCGATCGACCTTGCACTCCTCCGTCTTCGCCTCACCGCCGATATAGACATGCGAAAACATCCACGAACGAAGCTTCTTCATCGCATCCTCGACCGGCGCTGACATCTCGAGATTCGGCTTATCGACAGAGTTAAGGATCACGTCATGAATGAGCACATTGAGACGATCATGTACGCTATGTCCGAGCACATCCGTAAGCTCATGGGGAATCTCGTCCTCCGTGATTAACCCCGCCCGGATGGAGTCGTCGATGTCGTGGTTGATATATGCGATTTTATCAGAAAATCGTACCGCCTGTCCCTCGAGTGTACGCGGATGTCCCGAGGTCCGATGATTCAGGATGCCATCCCGCACCTCCTTCGTGAGGTTAAGACCCTGCCCGTCCTTCTCGAGCACCTCGACGACCCGCACGCTTTGCTCGACATGCGAGAAGCCCTCGATGCAAAGTGAATCCAGCACCCGCTCACCTGTATGCCCGAACGGCGTGTGTCCGAGATCATGTCCCAATGCAATCGCCTCGGTCAGATCCTCATTGAGCCGGAGCGCCTTGGCCATCGTACGTGCGATCTGACTCACCTCCAGCGTATGCGTCAAGCGTGTCCTGTAATGATCACCCTCGGGTGAGATGAAAACCTGCGTCTTGTGCTTAAGCCTTCTAAACGCCTTACAATGAAGAATCCTGTCCCGGTCCCGCTCGTAGCACGGTCGGATATCATCAGGTTCCTCTTCGCGGTCCCGTCCCTGTGAGTTACAGCTCAGCGCTGCATACTTCGAAAGTGTTACCTTCTCAAGCTCCTCCAGCTGTTCTCTGATCATCTCCATCCAGCCGCTCCTTCCTTCAATTTAGAACTGCCTTAAAATGGTTCATCTACAATAAAAAATTTCTAAAACAGACAAACAACTATATTATATCATTGCAATCGCGTTATGTCTTAAGATAAGGAAAATGGATAATAATCAAAAATAGATTGAATGGCATCAGTGATATTCTGAATATCAGAAAAAGAAATTTGTCCTAATAAACGATAATGTCTGGCTGAAAGATCAAATGCCCGAATACCTTCTGGATGAGTGATGCCTTCATACTTATCGTAGAAAATTCTGATATTTAAGGCACCATAAGCATCATCTTGTAGGACAGGACATACTATAGCAAAACCGGATTTGTTAAATGTCTCTTTTGATAGAACCAGAAGATCTGCTTTAATACTGTTAATCCGGATGACATCTCCTTGATTTACCATAGTTCACGTCCCTTCGGTGCACCATAATCAAATTCCTTGAAATCTCCCAATTCCCCCCCGCATTCGGCTACACGTTCTTCCAAGGTTTTGTGCCTAAAAGCAGGTCTAATAACAAGTTCTTTATTTCTCACTTCAACATTTACCGTCTCATTTACTTTCAAATTGCACTCTTCCAAATAAGTCTTAGGGATGATGATGCCCTGACTATTCCCCCATTTCAAAATTTTTTCTTCCATAGCAGCCTCCTTCTGATGGTTATACTTTGTTTATACGTATGTTATGATACATCAAATCAAATGTCAAGAAATGCTCTAAAATTGGTAGTTGACTTTACAAAAATAATATTGTATTATCTCATACGTTGCCGACAAAACAAGGCAACTAATAAAGGAGTGAGCCTCATAAGCGCGGTACTCCGGAGATAACGATGCGTGGCTCAGTTTGGTAGAGCGCTGCGTTCGGGACGCAGAGGTCGCTGGTTCGAATCCAGTCGCATCGATGAACATAGAAACCCTTGGAAGTAGAGAATTTCCAAGGGTTTTTTGTTGCCTTTTTATAAAACAATCTCCAGTCATTTCATTTATTATTTTAGATCACATTTTCATTTTATATTTCAAGTTTCTATTGACTCAAAAGAAAATCTGCTTATACTAAATGTCCTGTGGAGCAATTTCCCACGTATTTTTATATCCTATAAGGAGACTATTATGAAAAAGAATGTAATGATTTTTGCTGCAGCTTCTATGATGGCGCTTGCAATTTCTGCCTGTGGTTCGAAGACTGAAGCTACGACTGCAGCGGCTACCGAGGCTGCTACAACTGCTGCCGAGGAAACCACTGCTCTTTCCGGTGAGCAGGAGGCTGTTTACACCCTGAAGAACACAACCGGTGAAACTGTCAAGGAGCTCTATATCTATCCGGCAGATTCCTCTGATAAGGGTGAGAACTATGCGGCAGATGGCATGGACAAGGATGCTACCGTGACGGTATCAAAGAAGGCTGACGCTTCAGAGATTGATGGCATCGTATACAACCTGAGCTTTAAGACCGAGAGCGGTTATGAAGGTTCCTTCACAACCCTTCACTTCGAAACCGTAACGATCGATCTTCTCTCTTCCGATGCGGTCAGCGGTGCTACACAGATCAAGTTCGAGACCTGATCCACGCAAATCGTTAAAGAAAATTCAAAATCATAAGGGAAACAGATGTAGCCCGGCAGTGGCATCCAATGTCACTGTCGGGCTACATCTGCTTCCTTTTATGAAATATTTAGTCAAAACATACCTTGATTTTCTTTACGATAAGTGCGCCAGAGCCCAATGTATCAGCCCTGTGCGCTGTCTGCGGTATCCTGACCCGCGGATGTGTACTGTGTACCGTCATCTACACTATCCTGCGCATAGCCGGTCTGCTGATCACCGCCCTGTACAGAATTTGCAAGCTCACGGCGGTTCGCAACGACGGTCTGATATGTGCTCTGCATCGAGTTCTGAAGCTCTGCGAAACGATTCTGCTCATCACGAATCGAATTACCAAGGATCGACTCTACACTCCGGAGAAGCTCATCCGTATACTGGATGGCGCCTTCACGTACGCTGTTGGCTTCTTTGTAGGCATTGTCCACGATCTGGTTTGCCTGCGCCTGCGCCTGCGCTACGAGAGCATTGGCCTTCTGATAAGCCTCCTGCATGATCTGATTCTCGGAAACCATCTCCTCCGTCTGCTGCTTCGCATCCTGAAGCATGCTGTCCGCCTGATTCTTCGCATCCTGAAGGATCGCGTCCTGCTGGGAAATGATCCGCTGATATTTCTTAATTTCATCCGGTACACGAAGTCGAAGCTCTACGAGAAGCTCTTCCATCTCCTCCTTGTTCACAAGGATCTTCGTGTTCGACAACGGCTGAAATTTACAGCTGTCAATATATTCCTCAATCTCACCGATCAACTCTTCAATTCTGCTCATTGCTCTATCCTTATCTCTATCTAATGCTTACGGCGTAAACTTCTCTCTGATCCGCTTCTCAACCTCCTCCGGCACAAACATATGGATATCGCCATGATAGCTTGCGATTTCCTTGACCGTGCTGGAGCTTAAGTAAGAATACTGGAGATTTGTCGTGAAAAAGATCGTATCGATGTCAGGTGCCATGACCTTGTTGGTCTGCGAAAGCTGAAGCTCGTATTCGAAATCGGTCACAGCCCGGAGTCCACGAACGATCACCGTCGCACCATTCTCATGTGCGAAATCAACCGTCAGGCCACTGAAGGCCCGAACCTCGACATTACCATATTTCCTGATCAAATCCTGTATCATTCTAACACGTTCTTCCATTGAAAACAACGGACTTTTTGTGCTGTTCGTGAGCACGCCGACGATGAGTTTGTCAACCACCTTCGATGCTCTGTCAATGATATCAAGATGCCCGTAGGTTACCGGATCAAAGGACCCGGGATAAATTCCTGTTGTCATGCTTCCTTCTCCATGTGAAAATACACATGCTTATTTGTCTTGTACAGCTTTTCCTTATCCAGTGTATAGCCGAGTGCCTCGATGTCACCCGAAAGATCATCATTCACATCCGCTTCGATGATGAACATCGTGTTCTCATCAACGTAATCCATGTCATGAAGCAGCTGCATTGCCTTTCTCTCGAGGCCCATGTTATAGGGCGGATCCATAAATACGATGCCGAAATGATACCCTTGTCCCCGAAGCCGGTTAATGGCCGTCATATAATCCGTCGGCAGCACAAGTGACTCCTTCTCGAACTTACAGTGCGCGATATTCTCCTGGATCACGGAAACCGCAGCCTTCTGGCTGTCGACGAACACGGCACGCTTTGCGCCACGGGACAGCGCCTCGATGCCGATACCGCCGGACCCTGCAAAGAGATCCAGGAAATCAATCCCCGGCACATCAAACTGAATCATATTAAAAAGCGTTTCCTTGATCCTGTCCGTCGTCGGTCTCGTCTCCATCGTATCCACTGTTTTCAGGAGAAGCCGTCTCCTGGAACCCGCTATAACTCTCATTATCTTTCCTCTCTTTAAAGCGTTGCTCTCTTCTCCACATACTGCGACAGTCTAAATCGAAGTCCTTTGTTCTCCGGAAGCTGAAGCGCCGGATCTGCCCGCAGCACCTCTTCAGCATCCACAGACGCCTCCTGAAGCACCGCACCATCCTCATAGATATCCGCGATTCCGAAATCCAGCGCACCAGATTGCCTGAGACCAAAGATATCGCCGGGGCCACGAAGCTTTAGGTCCTGCTCTGCGATCTCGAAGCCGTCATTGCTAGATGATAAAATCGAAAGCCGTTTCTGTGAAGTCTCCGAATGCTTTGTATCCACAAAAATACAGTAGCTCTGAAGCCCACTGCGTCCGACACGTCCGCGAAGCTGATGAAGCTGTGCAAGCCCGAACCGCTCGGCATTTTCAACCATCATAACCGTCGCGTTCGGCACATCGACACCGACCTCGACAACCGTCGTCGATACAAGAAGGTCGATCTCATGCCGGAGAAACCGCCCCATGATTGCATCCTTCTCCTGCGGCTTCAGCTTCCCATGCAGGATGCCGAGGCTTACATCAGCTGGAAAAACCTTACGTAGCTTCTCCGCATATTCTGTGACATTTTCGATCTCTACCGTATCATTTTCTTCGACCATCGGACAGATGACATACGCCTGATGGCCCTTTTTGATCTCATCATAAATGAATTTATAGGCGCGATTCCGATAGCTTTCATCGACAACCGCATTTTTGATCGGCAGCCGGTTTCCGGGCCGCTCCGTGATCCTGGATACCTTCATATCCTGATAGATGAGAAGCGACAGCGTACGAGGAATAGGCGTCGCCGACATGACCAGCGTATGCGGCATCTCGCCCTTGTCCGATAGCTCTCGCCGTTGATTGACGCCAAAGCGATGCTGTTCATCCGTGATCACCAGTGCGAGCTCATGATAGCGTACGTCCTCTTGAAACAGTGCATGCGTCCCGACGATCAGCTGTGCTTTGCCTGTCAGAATATCCTCGAGCGCATCTTTCCGCTCTTTCGCCTTAAGAGAGCCCGTGAGAAGCGAAACAGAGAAAGCCAGGTGATGCGTTTCAATCAAATCCTTCAGCTTCTTCGCATGCTGCTCCGCGAGAATCTCGGTCGGTGCCATAAGCGCCGCCTGATAGCCTCCGAACGCTGCATCCAGCATTGCGGCAAACGCAACGATCGTCTTACCGGAGCCGACATCACCCTGCAGAAGCCGGTTCATCACATAACTGGAGGACATATCGGAACGAATCTCTTTGATGGCCTGTTTCTGACCATCTGTAAGCTGATATGGAAGGCTGCCTAATAGTGCATCCGTTTCCGACGATGCACGAAGAACATAATCGGACCGCTGCCCATCCGTCTCGCCCTTCGACTTCTTGATCGCAAGCTGAAACAGCAGCAGCTCATCATAAGCAAGTCTTTTCCTCGCAAGCTTAAAATCCTCCATATCCTTCGGAAAATGCATACGATACATGGCATCCCTGAGAGCCGGCAGCTGCCGTTTCGCAAGAAGTGTATCCGGAAGATACTCTGCTGGTCCGGGGACAGCGAGGAACGCCTGCGTGACTGCCTTCAGAATGGAGGCATTGGATAACCCCTTCGTCTGCCCGTAGACAGGTTCCAGCGTATCGATCTTCTTCTGATAGGCAGAGACGTCATAGAGCTTCGGCTGTGCCATCGTAAACATACCGCGGAAACTGGAAACCTTGCCATACACCGTGAGCACCATACCAGCGCGGAGACGGCTGCGAAGGAAGGTTGCGTTAAACCACGTAAGACGAAGCTTGCCGGACATATCCCGGAGCACGGCCTGCACGATTGTTTTTCCATGTACGCTAAGAATCGTCGCATCCTTTTCAAGCTGACCGGTGACCGCTTGTGTCTCGCCCTCATGCAGTGCACCGATTGCAACGGGTGCCTCGTAATGAATATAGGTTTTTGGAAAATAATATAACAAATCGCCGGGCGCATACACGCCCAGCTTATTGAAAAGTTCTTCTGTTTTCGGCCCGATGCCCTTTAGTACTGTAAGACCCATTTATTCCACAGAAATGAAATAATAGTAAATCGGCTGACCGCCTCTCTGTACCTCAGTTTCCATCTGCGGATAGAGCTTACGAAGCTCCTCACCAAGTGCCTCCGCATCTTCTTCCTTCGTATCCGCGCCATAGTACAACGTGATAATTTCCGCATCATCACTAGCCATGCGCTTGATGCCGGCAAGTACAGCGGAGTGAATATCCTTATCTACACTGAGGAGTCCGTCATCACCGAGCACCATAATATCGTTTTTGATAATCGGATGCCCTTCAATCGAGGTATCACGTACCGCATAGGTTACCTCTGCGGTCTTCACCGTACCGGTCGCTTCAGACATCACCTTTTCATTGTCAGAAGCAGAGAGATCCGGACTGAAGCTGATCATCGCACTGATACCCTGCGGGATTGTCTTTGACGGAATCACATGCAGGGTCTTGCCCTCAAGAAGCTCCTTCGCTTGGTTCGCTGCGAGAATGATATTTTTATTATTCGGGAGGATGAAAATGTCCTTGGCATTGACCTCATCACACGCCTTCAGGATATCCTCCGTCGACGGATTCATGGTCTGGCCGCCCTCGATGACATAATCGACACCGACGCCACGGAAAATCTCGGAGAGACCATCACCGGCAGACACGGAGATGAAACCGAAATCCTTCATCGGCTCATCCTTCTTCGCAGCCTTTTCCGCCGCTTCCTTCTTCTCCTCTTCTTTTTCCTTCTCTTCGGCTGCGATCTTCGAGGCATCCTGGATCAGTACCTCATGATGCTCAAGACGCATATTGTCAACCTTCATGCGGGAAAGATACCCCATGGAAAGGCCCTTTTCGAACGCATTGCCGGGGTGGTTCGTATGAACGTGCACCTTGATGATATTATCATCGGAGAAGCAGACAATACTGTCACCGACACCCTGAAGCCAGTCACGAAGCCCGTCAACCTCTTCATCGGTAAAGGCATGATCGCCGTTTACCATGAACTCGGTGCAATATCCGAACTTAATATCCGCCGTAGAAATATCGCCGCGGGACTTCCGCTCTGCCTGTGGCTTTACAGCGCTTGAAATATCACCATCATGAATCTCGAGATCGACCTTCTCGCCCTTCAGTGCTGCCAGCGCGCCCTTAAGAACCGTCATGAGGCCCTGTCCGCCGGAATCTACGACGCCTGCTTCCTTGAGGACCGGCAGCATCTCCGGTGTCTTTGCCAGAACTTCATCGCCGTATTCGATGACCTTTGTCATCAGATCCTCGATATCACTTTCAGCGACAGCAAGCTCAGTGATCTTGTCTGCCATGCCCTTTGCGACGGTGAGGATCGTGCCCTCTTTCGGCTTCATAACAGCCTTGTAGGCAGTCTCTACAGCACGGCCAAATGCTCTTGCGAGCACGACAGCATCGATGGACTCGTTCTCACGAATCTCCTTCGTGAAGCCACGGATCAGCTGGGAAAGGATAACGCCAGAGTTGCCGCGTGCACCGCGGAGCGAGCCAGAGGCCATTGCCTTCGCAACAGTCTCGATCGTCGGATCCTCTACGGCTGCAACCTCACGTGCTGCAGACATGATCGTCATGGTCATGTTCGTACCAGTGTCGCCATCCGGTACCGGGAAGACATTCAACTCGTTGATCAGTTCCTTGTTCGCATTAAGATTGTTGGCACCGGCGAGGAAACAGTTTTTCAACGCAAGTGCATCTATCAGATTACTCAAAGCTTTTCTCCTTTATCGATCAGTCAATCTCACGAACACCCTCTACGAAGATGCGGATGATCTTCACCTTCATACCGGTGTATTCCAGAAGCTTATAGCGTACATTTTCGATAAGATTATCGGATACCGCCTGAATGCTTACACCATAGGCTACGATGATATGGAAATCCAGATTGACCTGATTGTCATCATCGATCGTGACCTGGATGCCCTTCGTCAGACTCTCGCGCTTGAGAAGCCGTGCCCAGCCACCGTCCTCCATGGAAACCTTTGCCATGCCGACGATGCCGAAGCACTCTACTGCGGTCGTACCTGCATAGATGGCGATGATCTCCGGTGAGATCTCGATGGAGCCAAGCTTGGATGTGATTATACCTTTCATGTCCTACCTCCAGTCTTTCGCTTTCGTCTAAGTTTTATTCTATTATATACAACTCTTCTTCGTTAATCAAAAAGTTGACGGAATCGTCTATAAATAGACAGAGTATCTGTCGTACATTTTAGGTTTAAAGAAGGGGCATTACGTACTGCTACGCAACGCCCCTCAATTTCTGTCTATTTCACTTATCAATTAAGCGTTTGCAGAAATTGCACGCTCAACCTTACCGGATCTTAAGCAGGAAGTACATACATACATCTTCTTTGTACCACCATTTACCTTAACTCTGACTGACTTAACGTTAGCCTTCCACACCTTGTTGGATCTTCTATGGGAATGGCTGACTTTATTTCCGAAGTGAACTGCCTTTTCACAAATTGCGCACTTTGCCATGGTTGCACCTCCCTCTTACTAAACTTTCTGCGGATGAACCCGCGACTTACATATACTATCAAAAGCCGGGCGGCATTGCAAGTATTTTTTTGACTTACTTATTTTCCAGCATATCCGTTGCGGCGTCCTCGGCATCTTTCGTGATGCGGTTGCCGCCGGTGAAGCGGTCGATGAGGTCGGGGACGGTGTCGATAAGTTTTGACATGGTGTCCTGGTCTTTGATGTGGATCAGTTTTGTGTTGCCGCGCTGGAGGACGAGGACGGCGGTCGGGGTAATCTTCGAGTGGAGACCTCCGGCTGCGGTGGCGCCGTCTTTTTTCAGCTTGCTTTCGGATTTCTGGGCGAAGCCGCCGGCACCCATCCCGACGGATACTTCGATGAGGGGAACGAGGGTCGCGTCTCCGACCTTTACAGGTTCTCCGACGACGGTTTTTGTGTTGACGAGGCCATCGAGGCCCGTGAGCATGGTGTTAATCAGTTCCTTTGCATCAGCGTTCTCCATTTGTTCTCCTTTTTTCGTTGAATCGAATTTCACTTCTTCTTTCGGCCAAAGATCATCGTTCTCTGTGTTTTGTTCATAAGTATCTTTATCGCAGCAATCAGGACGTGGATGAGGCGGATGTGGCCTTTCATATAAATTCTACCATAAAATATGGTTTCATCCACATCGTAAAGCGGGTTCACAGTCACTCTTCCGTAGAGCTTCGGATAGAGAAATGCAAGGATGGACAGGACTTGTCCCATCGTCGCGGGATCGTCGAAACCGAAGGTAAAATCTCCCTCTATCCTTCTTAGTCGAATATGATGCAGCAAGTATTTGATTTCATGCAGCGCAAGCTGGAAAGCTTCCTGATTATCCTCATCTGTCAGCTTTTGCCAGATATTCTGCACCTTTCTAACAAGATCCTTCAGCTTCGCCTCTGATTGTATGCCAACCGGAGAATCTTGCAAATCTGCTTTATATGAAGATACATCTTCCTGAGACAAATCCGCTTCTTCAGGCAAGACAAGCTCATCCGGATCACCTGGTTCTTTCAGAACAGTATAGTCATCGGCAGAAGGTGCCGTAACTAAATCTGCATCTTTTGGTGCCTTCTCTATAGATGATGAAGCCTCCCTGGTCTCATCCATGCAGGTTTTCTGTTCATCCGTTTTTGAAATTTCTGAAGATTCTGCACCGAAAAGTTCCTTATCAACATTTTCCTCTGTATTTTCTGCAGGAGCATCCGTAAAATCAAGGTTATCTATCGTAAAAGGGCCGGATGCTTCCGCTTCTTTTCCATCTGTCTCTTGTAATTCACCTTTTTCTTCCGGACTTTCCTCTTCGCTTGCAAGAAGCTTCTTCCAGAATATGTAAACAGCGTACTGTAGTCCTCCTGGATCAAATTGCACTGAACCACGGATAGCATACAAAATCCAGTGCACACGTGCCATCACACGCCAGTCCGGATCAGAAGCTGTAGGCCTTGGGGAGGAATTCTCTATGTCAGCCTCAAATCCAGGTTCGGTTCCATCGGATGGCGGTTTTTTATAGCCTTTGATTTCGTAATGGATCGGTACGAACAGGATGATCAGGATAAGCGCAAGAAAGATTAATAGCAAAATGAGAAGGCATAGCCCGATGATTTGTAATATGTGTAAAATCATCTGCCCTCCTTCTCACTGTCCTTTGACCTGGCGCAGTTCACATTACTTTTGCAAGCTTCCTCTCCACGAGAAGCTTCACACATTCCTCCGTATCCCGCTCGCCGTAGCCGAAGCCGACGATCTCGCGATCCATGAGCTGAAGCTGCGGATTCAGGAACTGCGGCTGGTTGTATATTTCATAGAGCTTCGGCGGTGCAGCTTCCAGTATGACATAGACCGCGGGCTCCGGGAGCTGCTTATGCAGATTTTCGAAGATCAGTGCCTTATGCTCTTCTGCATGCGGCCCGAAGGTAAGCTTCGGTGCGTAATGCATCACATACCGCCCTTCGTGATCACTTCGATGTTCTTAGCCATATAATCAACAAGCGATACGATCGTCAAAACCATCGCGATGCCGGCAATCACCATCGTAAAGGTGTGCCATGCCGGGATATTGAGAATCAGAAGAATCACGGTGAACATCTGGAAGGTCGTCTTAAACTTGCCCCAATAAGAAGCAGCAATGACGATACCATTGTCGGCAGCGACAAGCCGGAAACCGGAGATGATAAACTCACGGGCGATGATAATGATCACATACCACGCCGGGAGCTCCTGAAGCTCGATCATACAGATCAGTGCCGAGCAGACGAGCAGTTTATCCGCGAGCGGATCCATGAACTTTCCGAAGTCTGTCACGAGGTGCTGACGGCGTGCGATCTGACCATCCAGAAAATCCGTGAAGGACGCCGCACAGAACACGACCAGTGCCCAGATCCGGAGCGTCTGATTCGTACCACCCTGCAGCATCAGGAGAACGATAAACACAGGAACCAGAAATACTCGTACCAGCGTCAATTTATTCGGTAGATTCATGAAACATTTCTCCTTTCATGCTTTCATCAACAGGGGTGACTGCCCGAATGCCTGCTTGCAGGCCACCGGAGGGCACCACGTTATGTATAGTCAGATTATTTCTGCAATCAGATCGTAACCGTCGGTATCAGTCACATGGCAGCGGATCATATCACCGCTCATTTTGTTGTGATGCTTACCGGCCGAAACATATACGACACTATCGATATCCGGTGCGTCCATGTAAGAGCGGCAGATGTAGGCATTGGAATCCGGATCATAGCCGGTCACGAGAACCGGAAGGTCACGGCCGATCTGCTCCCGTTCTTTTTCAAAGGCGATCGTCTGCTGAAGCTGCATGATTTCGTCCTGGCGGCGAAGCTTCACGCGTTCAGGAACCTGTGGCTTCATCGTCGCAGCGACAGTGCCTTCCTCCTTTGAATAAGGGAAGACGCCGAGCCGGTCGAAACGCTCATCCTGCACAAACTGCTTCAGGATTTCGAAATCCTCTTCGGTTTCACCCGGAAATCCGGTAATGAGTGTTGTACGAAGCGCGATATCCGGAATCCTCTCGCGAAGCAGTCGAATTTTTTCACGAATCTCCGTCTCACGCGTCTTACGATGCATGTTCTGAAGGATCATGTCCGAGGCATGCTGGATCGGAATATCCAGATAATGAAGAACCTTCGGATTGTCCCGGATGACATCGACCAGTTCTTCTGTGATTTCCTCCGGATAACAGTAGAGGATCCGGATCCACTCAATGCCATCAATTTCAGAAAGTCTGTTTAGAAGCTCCGGCAATGCCTTTCTTCCGTAGAGATCGGTGCCATAGAGTGTCGTCTCCTGCGCAACGAGGATCAGTTCCTTCGTACCATTCTCCGCAAGGTTTTTTGCCTCCTCAAGCAGATGTTCCATCGGCACGGAACGATAATGTCCGCGAAGCTTCGGGATGATACAGTAGGTGCAGTATTTATCACAGCCCTCTGCGATTTTCAGATAAGCTGTGTAGCTGTCCGCTTCGGCGACACGTCGAAGCTGGACATCAAGCTTATCCACATAATCGCTGACGCCGATGACCTCATCGACCTCGGGGAGCTCCTTACGGATCTCATCCCGATAGCGCTCGACGAGACAGCCCGCGACGATAAGCTTTTGAAGGTGCGCCGTCTTCTTCAGCTCACCCATCTCAATAATTGTATTAATGCTTTCTTCCTTGGCAGGACCGATAAAGGAGCAGGTATTAATCACGCAGAGATCCGCATCTTCGGGATCCTCCGTGATTTCTGCACCTTCATATTTTCCAAGCAGCTCCGAGAGAAGTTTCTCGGAATCGACCCGGTTTTTGTCACAACCGAGGGAGATCATGTGTATCTTCATGCGCTTTTCAAATTCCACAGGCTTAGTCAGGCTTCACTGTCGGAGTTATAATCATCCTCAGAAGAGGTATCCATCGTATCGTCTTCAGCTTCGCCATCTTCTCCATTGCCGTCGTCCTCAGACTCTTCGTCACCGTCCTCATAGGCTTCATCGCTATCACCGAAGTCAAAAATCTCTCTTCTTTCAGCAGCTGCAATCTCCGGATCATCATCCACCTCGGAACCTCTCTTGATGGTTACGACGTTCTTAGCGAGCTCTTCAATGGCTACAACCAGCGGCTTCCGGCCATCTTCGTTCGGAAGGAGCGGCTCTGCACCGTCAATCAGCTGTCTTGCACGTTTTGCGCTGGCAATCGCTACTGAATAACGGCTCTCAACGAGCTTCTCGGTATCATCCTGGATGGCGTTCGTGTTCTTCGATGCGTCCAGCAAATCATAATATTTATTATCAGACATGTTCAATCCTCCTGAGGTCTTCTCTGATTTCTTCAATGATATCCATATGCTGCGATGCCCGTTCGTGGGCAGTCTGTATGAGATTATGCAATTTTTCGGTGCAGGTGTCAATATCATCGTTCACAAGGATATAGTCATAATTTTCCACACCCTCGGACTCCGTGATGGCTCTCGTGAGACGCTTATTAATGACGTCCATCGTTTCTGTGCCGCGTCCGACAAGACGGTTTTTCAATTCCTCCGCACTCGGCGGTGTGATGAAGATGAGAAGTGCATCCGGAAATTTCTTTTTGATCTTGAGGGCCCCCTGAATCTCTATCTCAAGGAGGACATCCTTTCCTTCCTTACGCTTGTCTTCCACAAAGGCCTTCGGTGTACCGTAATAATTGCCGACATACTGCGCGTATTCGACAAGGGCGTCTGTAGCAATCATCTCCTCGAACTGTTCCTTTGTCTTAAAGAAATAGGAAACGCCCTCCTCTTCTCCCGGACGTGGATTCCTGGTCGTCGCAGAAACAGATAAAGCGTAGTTATCATATTTCTGTATAAGACTTTTCATCAGTGTGCCTTTGCCGGCGCCGGAAAAGCCGGACACCACTACGAGACATCCCTTCGTCATGTGATCCTCCTATCATTTATCAACGTTTGAACTGCCAATCTCAGGTCCTAAAAAGCAGGACCTTCGATTGAGGGCGTCCGCCCTATACTCCACGTCATACGAATGGCCATTCACGCAAGCGTGATGTCCATTCGTACGACGCGGAGTGCAGTTCAAACTTATTCAATGTTTTGTACCTGTTCTCTGATCTTCTCGATTAATGTCTTCAAGGCGATGGCATCGTCGGCGGTGACGAGATCCTGGGCCTTTGAGAGGGTTGTGTTGGCTTCACGGTTCATTTCCTGTGCGAGGAAGTCAAGCTCACGGCCGACGGAACCACCATCGATAAGCTTCTTCTCCATATTTTTGATATGGCTGTGGAGACGTACTCTTTCTTCGTCCGTGCATACTTTATCAGAATAGATCGTCACTTCTTCGACGATCCGGTCCTCATCGATTCCCGTCGTGCCGAGGAGCTCTGCCACTTTATCATGAAGCTTCTTTTCATAAGCCGCTACGATTTCCGGCGCGCGTACATCGATCCGTCCGACGATCTGCTCCATTTCAGAAAGCTTATCAAGGAGATCCTTCTTCAGGTTTTCTCCTTCACGCGTTCTGTTCTCCACGAACATTTCGAGGGCTTGACGGAGCACCGGCTCGAGACGCTCGAACAGGAGGGCATCATCCTCAGATTCTTCGCTAAGAGACAGCACCTCGGGCATCGAGGCGATGTTCATGACGGAAACATTGTCCGGAATCGCATATTCGGACGCAATTTTCCGGATGGCACTTAAATACTCACCGGCGAGGGACAGGTTCAGATGCACGGACTGTTCCCCACCGGAAAAAGCTTCATAATTAATGAAAAGATCCATCTTCCCACGGGTCACATAGTCCTTCAGTACCTTACGGATATTTGATTCGTTTGCATTAAATTGCTTCGGCATCCGGATATTCAAGTCGAGAAAACGGGAGTTCACAGATTTCACCTCGACAGAAATCCGATAGACAGCATCCGCATATTCAGCACGGCCAAAGCCGGTCATACTTCTTATTTCCATATTGCGTCATCCTTTTTTAATTGTCCATGGACATCTCATGATCGTATGAACAGGAATGGACAATTTGATTTTTTATATACTTTATTATAAAGTGATAGCGCACAGTCACTCACGTGTGTGCAGACTTTTGTTTATTATAATTCACGGGAAAATATTAGTAAAGTTAAGGGTGTCACCTTTTAGAAGGAGTCAGTTTATGGCATATGACGGGCTGGTCGTTTCTGCGACGGTAAAGGAATTTCGGGAGCGTCTGATCGGAGGAAAAATAGCGAAGATCACACAGCCGGAGAAGGATGAGATTCATCTTGTCGTCCGGAATCAAAAAGAAAACACGAAGGTACAGATCTCGGTGAATCCATCGCTTCCGCTCTGTACGGTCTATGATGGAAATAAGCCATCGCCGGTGACTGCGCCGAATTTCTGTATGACGCTTCGGAAGCATATCGGCAACGGACTCATCACAGACGTGCGGCAGCCAGAGCAAAAACTCCACATGGACGGGCTCGAGCGAGTCATTCTGTTCGAGATTGAGCATCTTGATGAGATGGGCGACCGGGGAAAACGTATTCTGTCGGTTGAACTCATGGGAAAATACTCTAACATTATTCTGCTCCGCGAGGACTATACGATCATTGATTCGATCCGCCGCATCTCAGCCTCGCAGTCTTCTGTCCGCGAAGTACTGCCAAACCGGCCTTATTTTATCCCGGATGCAGGAGAGAAGAAAAATCCACTTGCACTGACGGAGATGGATTTTACCGCACTGATGAGTTCACAGCCGGAGCCGACCTTCACGGCGCTCTTCCACTCGATTACCGGACTAAGTCCTGTCACCGCAAGTGAGATGTGCTTCCGTGCGGGTGTTGATCCGGACCTCAGCGCGAACTGCCAGCGTGAAGATTCGCTGAAGAAGCTCTATACCGCGTTTTTCTCGATCATCAACCAGGTTGCCATTGATCGCCGCCCGGATCCTGTCATCCTTTATAAGGAAGACACCCCGGTTGAGTTTTCGGCGTTCCCACTCACGATGTACTGCCAGGATGAAGTCTCCGAAACTGCCAATGCCTACACCACTGGCTCAGCTTCTAGCATTTCTGTCAACAAGGACGCAACCGGTGCGGAATACCGATGTGAGCATTATGCTTCCATGTCCGAGGTGATTCATCATTTCTACGAGGAGAAGGATACATCGTCCCGCATCCGGCAGCGCTCGACGGATCTTCGCAAGGTTTTGAACACACTGATGGAGAGAGAATCAAAGAAGCTGATGCTCCAGGAAAAGCAGCTGAAAAGCACAGAGGGGAAGGACAAATATCGCGTATATGGCGAGCTTCTGCATACCTATGGGTATTCGCTGGAAGGCGGCGAGGATCATCTTGATTGTGAGAATTACTATACAAATGAAGAGATCCGGATTCCGCTCGATTCGACACTCTCTGCCTCTGAGAATGCAAAGCACTACCTTGACCGGTATGACAAGCTGAAGCGGACGGAACAGAATGTGACGATCCAGCTCCAGGAAACGAAGCGGACGCTTGAACATCTCGAGTCGATTGAGACCGCACTCAGTCTCGCAGAGGGGGAGGAGGATCTCGCGGATCTTCGTCGGGAAATGCAGGACTTCGGCTATCTTCATCATATCGTACAGAAGAAGACGGAAAAGCTCCAGAAGAAGTCGAAGCCATACCATTTTGTATCATCGGATGGCTATGAAATTTTCATCGGAAAAAACAACTACCAGAATGAAGAAGTAACCTTCAAAATCGCAGACGGCGGTGATCTCTGGTTCCATGCCAAAAATGTTCCCGGCTCCCACGTCATCGTGAAAACCGGCGGCAAGCCCTTCTCGGAGCTGCCTGACCGCCTCTTCCTCGAAGCCGCCGGCCTCGCCGCCTACTATTCCTCTCACCAGTCCGACCAGAAGGTCGAGGTCGATTACACCCTCCGAAAAAACCTCCGCAAAGTCCCAAACGCAGCTCCCGGCTTCGTCATCTACCATACAAACTACTCGATCACTGTAGCGCCGCAGAAGCTCGCCTGATTTTCCTACTTTATTGACGATGCGCAGTGTGATTGAGCTCTGGCGCATAGACAGGCTGTCGCGGAATGCGGCAGTCTTCTTTTTGGCCAATGCTCTCTTGAGGGGCACCCGTACGAACATAAAGCCGAAAGTCTTCGCTAGCCAGCCATCCCGAGCAGGGTAAAAAATCGGTGCCCACAAGGCCCGATTTTTTAGGCCCGTTGAAGGAAAAATCCCTTCAAGGATTTTTCCTGAATCGGGCCGGCCCAGTTCGGGATGGCTGGATAGCGGTAGACTTTCGAGCGTGAGCTAGGGTGCCCCTCAAGAGAGCATTGGCCAAAAAGGGGGCTGCCGCATTCCGCGACAGCCCCTTCATTACGACAGCATCACTGCACGTCGTCGTCATTTTCCTCTTCCCAGTTCGTGAACACAGCCTGTACATCCTCGGACTCATCGAGAAGCTCCAGCGTTCTGCGAAGACCCTTGACAGCCTCCGGATCGGTTACAGAAACATAATTCTGCGGCACCATCACGACATCAGCCTCTGCCATCGGCAGATTCTGCTTCTCAAGATTCTCACGAACTGCCTCGAAATCATTTGGATCCGTATAAATCACATACGAATCCTCTTCCTCCTGGATATCCTCAGCACCTGCGTCGATAGCCATCTCCATCAGTGCATCGAAATCCTTGTCGAGATCGTCCATCGCTTCCTTATCGAGAATGATCTGTCCCTTTTCATCAAACATGAAGGAAACCGCACCCTGCGATGCGAAGGAACCGTGGCCCTTTGTAAACGCAGAACGGACATCCGCCGCTGCACGGTTCTTGTTATCCGTCAGTACCTTGACGATGATGGCAACGCCGTTTGGACCGTAGCCCTCATACTGAAGCTCCTCGAAGTTGTTTGCATCCATGGAGCCTGCTGCCTTTTTGATACCATTGTTAATCGTATCATTCGGCATGTTGTTTGCCTTTGCCTTTGCAATGACAGCGGCAAGCTTCGAGTTGTTCGCCGGGTCAGGACCGCCTGCCTTTACAGCAAGTGCAAGCTCATGGCCGATGATTGTAAAGATCTTGCCCTTCGCTGCGTCGTTCTTCTCCTTCTTTGCACGAATGTTTGAAAACTTGGAATGTCCTGACATAAAAACTTCTCCTTTATTGCTCTACTTCTTTTACTTCCAATGCTGACTCCCGGCACATCCTCACAAACCGTACAGGGATCAAACCCCTATAAAAATGAAGTTTTCGACCGCAGCCGGCATAAAACTATATCACAAACTGAATCAATATACCACAAACGTATAAGAGAATTCAAGACTGTTTCAAGATAAAATGTTACTATTCACACTTTCCCAAATATGGTATCTTTCACATAAAGAGATTCCGGTTATTTCAAAATGCCAAGAAAGCTAGAAAAAATCTGACTTTTTTGGCATTTTATATTGCAATAAACATCTTTATGTGTTATGCTATACACATAAAGATGAAGGAGGCAAACTATGGGAATTGTATATCAGACCGACAAAAGATCCGGTATCACATATGCCTATGAAAATCAATCATTCTGGGATCCGGAACTCAAGCGATCCAAATCCAAAAGAAAGCTGATAGGCCGTGTTGACCCTGAAACAAAAGAGATTATCCCTACCGATGGCAGATGCAAAAAGCGCAGTCCTTCCTATGAAGCAGGAAGTGATGATTACGAAATGCCAAAGACCATGAAAGGTCTCAAGGACGAAGTCAGAAGGCTATTAAAAGAGAATCAGGAACTGCGAGAGCAATTAGAAAAATATAAATCTAAATGATTGTTGAGGTTATCGGGGATGGACTTAAAAGAAGCTTATGAAGTTATAAAAAAGGAATGGCGCGCTGCTGAGCGAAAGGTAAAAAAGCTTGAAAAAGAACTGGAAAAGCTCAGAAAAGAAGGTGCTTCAGACTCTCGCGCGCAAAAGCTTCTCAGCCAGATCCAAGGCCTCAACAAAAAGATTTCACAATACAAATCCCTCGCTGATCGTTATCAGGAGCTTTATGAAAAAGAGCGCGCCAAAGTCAAGGAACTGGAGAATGATAAGTTCAGCCTTGAACTTGAGAATCAGCATTTAAGGGACAAGTTGGAATTCCTGGAAGAAGGTTCTTCCGAAGAAATCACAGCTTCAAACGAAGCAGAAGCTCAGATTGCAACGCTTAAGGATGAAGTAGCAAGACTTACTGCAAGGCTCAATAATAACGGAACCAATACCGGCACTCCTACATCCAGGACAGCAATTGATCAGAAAAAAGTCATCCCAAACTCCAGGGAAAAATCAGACCTTTCCAAAGGCGGACAGCCAGGTCATGAGAAATATGAAATGGCACAGTTTTCTGAGAAAGAGATTACTGATACCATTCCACATGATCTTTCTGAATGTCCCAACTGTGGAGGTCACAGCCTTGAAGAAATCGAAGTATCTGTCAAGGATGAATTCGATTATGAAGTAAAGGTCATCAAGCACAGGCATAACTTTGTCATATACAAATGCCTTGATTGTGGAGCAACAGTCAGAGCTCCGCTCGGTTCTCTGAAGGCTGCAAACCAATACGGCAAGGTGATTCAGGCAATGGCTTTATCCCTGATGGATCTTGGATTCGTAAGTATCAACCGTACAAAGAAAATACTGACAGGCTTTTCTCCCGAACCACTAACCCTCAGTGAAGGATATCTGGCAAAACTGCAAAAGCGCTATTCCAAAAAGCTTCATGCTTTTGTAACAGACCTTAAAAATTTGATCATCGGACTGCCGCTTATCTACTGGGATGACACTGTAGTTTTTGTCAATACAGCAAGAGCATGTATGAGGTTTTATGGCAATGAGCGCATTGCACTATATACTGCACATATGCACAAGGACCTTGATGGAATTCTCGAAGATAACATCCTTCCTGTACTAAGCTCCGGAACAAAAGTCATGCATGATCATAACACCATCAATTATCATGAAGGCTTTGTCTTCAGAAATGTAGAATGCAATCAGCATCTGGAAAGAGACCTGCAGAAGCTGTTCGACTCGTCAAGCCACTCTTGGGTCAAAGTGCTCAAAGAGCTGATACAGTCTATGATGCACAACCGGAAACATCTGATAGCCGAAGGCGCTACTGCATTCTCAAAAGAAGCTGTTGAAGCTTTCCTCATGAAAGTGGATTCTCTTTTGGATAGTGGATATAAAGAATACATTGCCGATCTGGGGCATTATTATGAAAGTGATGAAAATGCTCTTCTCAACAGAATCAGAGAATATAAGAGCAACTACTTTGACTGGGTTAAGGATTTCTCCATTCCGACAACAAACAACCTAAGCGAAAGATCACTCAGATTCGTAAAAACCAAGGACAAAGTCTCCGGGCAGTTCCAGAGTATTGAATCCGCATCATATTTCGCAGATATCAGGTCTTATCTAGAAACATGCGCTAGAAATGGTGTTAATGAATTCACTGCACTTTTGAGACTGACTTCTGGTGAACCATATACTGTAGAAGAACTATTAGGTGGAGCATAACTCCGCCTAGAAATAGTGCTTTCTTTTCAACAAACTTGAAGTTATCGAGCTCTTTCTCCAGCAAAAGAGCCATACAAGCTGGAATTCATCGCAGCTCTTCCGGTGCCATTCTGTATAAAGAATCAACCAGTTGTTCTTTTGGTAAACCTCCATCTCCGATAACCCATTTGTCTATTGTTGCGGCACATCCTTCTGCCAGAAAATCCGTCATAAAATCAATCTCAGCGGGTATCGACGCGCCCGTTCTGAACTTCTCGAGATAAATAGCAAGATAAAACTGCTTAGAACACTGCTTCACAAAATTCCTGAAGGAATTGATTCCCTCTACATCTAAAACGCCACCAAAATACCCTTTATTTTTCAGCACAGAATCCACGATCGCTTCTGGTTTTCTCTGCCGCTCAATTCCGAAGTTATCCACTTTTCGGCCCGTTCGCTTCAAACCATTCGTTCGTGGGAACATATCAACCGTTTTTGGGAAAACCGCATATCCGTTATCGGAAGCATAGCAGCAAACCGGCGGCTGTCAGTACTGTCCTCGTGTGTTTCTTTATTCTTCTCGTGGAAACCTCATCATATTTCGGTTATATCCCGTCGTCGTGAGATAGGCCTTCTCCTTGTGGGACTCCATCAGCCCACTAAGAATGAAGCTGCTGAGACCAGAAACCTCCTGATCCGGGTCGGTAAGATCGAATATCTTGCCGGAATCCCGCTCGATCAACAGTACGGAGCCTTCCTCGAAGAGCAGGGATATTTCTATCAGGAGCGTTTTTTTCCCGTTGGCGTTCTTTTCAAGGATGGTCAGACATATCTCCTCCGTGAACAATGCGGCACGGAATGCCGTGGTTTTTGAATAGTTATGTGCCTGTACTACAGCCTGCACCTGCTCTGAAATGCGTGCGCAGTCATTCTTGGTCAGCGTATCGTCAATGACGATGATTTCCGTATCTGTTCTATCCAGCAAATAAGGAAACCTTTCCGCCCCATATCGAAGCCGGATAAACAGGAAGGCCAGCGCCAACGCCAGGGCGGGCGCGACGGCAAAGGCCGCCCACATACCGTTTTTCCCGAAAAGCGCCGAGGCGAGCAGCGGCAGAGTGGAATACAGCAGACCATCCTTAAGCATTGTAATGGCGACAGACAGCCCCACATGGTTCACCAGCATGTAGTAAGAGGTCGTGAGTGAGAACGCGCTGCAAAACACCATTCCAAGCGAAACGATGCGCACCGCCTGGATGGATGGCAGCAAGGCTGCGCCTCCGACGATGCCGAACAGAGTGCAAAACTGCCTGGCGAAGGCAAACACCAACGCATTCGCAATCAAGCCTTCTATGATAGCCGCCTTTGCCGCCGCACGCATCAGTCGACGGATCAGAACATGATTGTTCTCTCCAAGGTAAGTTCCCAAAAGCGGCTGGACCGCCATTCCCACGCCGTCCATCACGACGCTGAACTCGATGACACTGACGACCACGGCCAGCGTGACCAGACCTGTCTCGCCGTACCGGGCGGAGATATGGCCGATCATCACATAGTCCATCACAGCCCAGCATAGATAAATCGCCGCATCCACGATGCTGAACTGCACGCATTGCAGCATATCCTTCCAGGAAAGATGCCAGACAAAACGCAGCGTGTTGCTCTTCTTGAAAAAATGCCAGCTGATCGCCAGAAGACCAAGGACATTTCCGATAATCGTGCCGAGAATGATGCCCGCCATACCGAGGGAACGTGCCAAAATCACCGAGAGAACGATGTTCCCTCCAATCTGACAGCCATAGGAGATGTTATTACAGGTTTCGTCCCCATCCGTGTACGCCATCTGCGTTAGGTAGCTTACCATGACGTCCAGCGCTGCGTTCAGCGGCGTCCACCGATAATAAGCGCTGGCAAGCTCGTATATTTCTCCCGTGACGCCGTTCACCCGGAAATAGACCTCCCCGCAGAAAGCCAGCGCCAGCGCGCTGAATGCGGCGATTATGACGCTCAGGATCAGACCCTGCCCGAAGATTTCATCTGCACGGCGCTTGTTCATCGTGCCGATTTCCCTGCTGTATAGGATGCCTGAGCCGATGGCGATGACGGTTGATAAGAAGGTCACGATGCCCGTTACCGGCGTGACCGCGTTGATTGCGGCGACGCCCATCTCCCCGATAAAATAGCCCGCGATGATGTTGTCGCAAAGAAGCATGATATAGATAACCGACATCGTGACCGTCCCCGTAAGGAGCATGGAGCGGAATTTGGTCTCACTAAAGCCTGATCTTTTCATAGTCTAATCTCACTGTTCCTCTGTTTTTTCAGCGTCTTTTGAAGATACTTATCCAATCGGAAATCCGATATTTTCCGGGGAAAGCGCCCTGCCATCCGCCATACGATGCAAAGATTCAAAAGGAATGTCGCAATCTCTCCGACACCCGCGCCCAGGCAAAAGCCTGTCACGCCGAACAGCTCTCCCAACATGAGCTTAAAGCCGAGCGGGAACAGGAGTGCCTCAGCAAAGAAGAGGATGTGCGCCGGAATATACGCCTCCACGACCTTATAATAGCAGACCAGCTCCGAATTGAGCATATAGAATACAAAGCCTATGGCACAGGAAACCGTGAGCATGACCGCGCTGTCAGCCGCGATGGCATCGCCGGACGGCAGAAACAGCCCGACCATCGGACGTGCCAGAAGCAGCAGGGCTGCCGCCACAAACAGCGCCCCAGCAACGCCTTCGAATGTGATCTGCCTTATGGCCTCGCCCAGCTCCTTCTTTGCCGATTCCTGATCTCCATCGGAAGATGCGCCTATTACCCTTCCAACCTTTTTCCCAAACGTGTCGGTAACAAGGAAACAAAAGCCTACGCACAGGATCTCCGGCAGGTTATCGATGGCTTCAAAGACGCTGATTCCCGCCATAATAGACTGAGAAAAACGGGAAAGCACATAGCGATTCTGTATAAGGTATAGAACCCCCACAAAACCATACTCCATGAAATCCGGAAGTCCCGTAAAGAATGTCTCACGGATGTCCCTCCAGCGCATATTGAACGCGGTAAAGGCCACCCTGGAGCCGTTCCTCCCGAACATGCAGTACAGAATAATATAAATGTCTGCCGCAACTAAACTGATTGCGTTCACCGCCATAAACCCCATCATGGACGGCCGGGTCAGCGCGACAATGATATTGCCTGCCAGCATGCATACATAAAGGATCAGATTTGTGACCAACAGATGCCAACGATTCTCCAAGAACATAAAACAGGCTGCCAGACTGAAGATGCTCTGAGGTAGATAGAAAAACAGGGTGGACGAGTAGCATTCCTCGCTTAAACGTGCCATATCTGCGTTCCCGTCGTACGCGCCAAGCAAATCGAGGATGGGGACTTTGAACAGTGCAAAAAGGAGCGTAAAAGCCGCCACAATAACCGTCAGCCAGGTATAACCGGCGTTTTTATGGCGCTCAAAAGCCGTAAAGTCCCCTGCTCCGTAGTCCTTCGCGCAAACCGCCTGTACACCGTTATAGCCCAGCGCGATTACTGCGGCAACGATCATCATGCAGGGCATCACGACCTCGTAGGCCGCCGCGCCATCCGCGCCGAGGAATCGGGTGACACAGAAGATGTTGACCAAGTTTAATAACGTTAGGTCGATCTCGGCGATAATGGCCAGAAAAAACGTTTTTGCTCTACTGATCCATTCGTGCTCACTCATACTTTTCAGAACATTCACTTTTCTCTCTCCTTTTGCGCAAACCTAAACTTTGTTTTTGCGACAAATTCCGATTGCTTAATACAAAGATTCCAACCGTTTCAACAATAAAAATAAAGCCCTCTGATGTGAGCTTCATTCTTCACTTCCATTTATCTGTGAATGGTAACGATAAAATCGCGGTACATCTCCTCCGTCATATCATGTGTGCCGACGACCTCACCATCCTTAAGATATACGCGCGGCACCCGCTTCCCGATATCACAGAGCACCTCATAAGTAAAAAGTCCGAAGGCCTCCCAGTCATAGAGCATGAGCTCATCGTCCTGATCCCTGCCAAGCATCGTCACGACATCGCCGACGCTTACCGGTGCATCCTTCACCTCTGTCACATCAATCATGAACTGATCCATACACACACGGCCGAGAATCCGGCAGCGCTTTCCATGTACCAGCACCTCCGCCTTGTTTGAAAGTGCTCTCGGCAGGCCATCACCATAGCCACAGCTTACTGTCGCAACCTTCATCGGACGTCGGGACACAAACGTACAGCCATAGGAAATCGGGGTACCGGCTGGAATATCCTTCACAAATACAACCTCAGACCGCCAGGAAAGGACCGGCGTCAGCTTAATAATATTCGCATCCATTTCATCGGATGGCAGAATCCCGTAAATGCAGATGCCATCCCGGACCATATCAAACTCCGTCCCGACTTTGTCGATGATGCTCGCAGAATTTGCGCAGTGCTTTATAGGGATATGGATGCCCTCTGCTTCCAGCTTCTCAACGAAGGCTCTGTAACGATCCAGCTGCACCTTCGTAAACCTCTGATCCTTCTCATCCGCCGTTGCAAAATGTGTAAACACAGTTTCCAGCTTAAGTCTTGGTGTTTCCGCAATCTTCTTCGCGATCTCCAGGGCGTCTGTCTCCTCCACCTGGATACCGATCCGGCCCATCCCGGTATCAAGCGCCATCGTGACGGAAACTTCATCAAAGCCAAGTCGCTCCGCTGCCTTTGAAATGCTTTCCGCCTGCTCAACCGTGAAAACCGGCGGCATAATATGGTTCTTCAGCATCTCTTCATAACCACTCTCCGGAATCACGCCAAGGCAAAGAATCGGCTTCGTGATACCATGCCTCCGGAGGATCGCACCCTCAGTCACCTCCGCAACGGCATACATATCCGTAAGATCATCAATGGCCCACGCAATCGCCGGTGCGCCATGTCCGTAAGCATCTGTCTTTACAACCGCACAGAATTTAAGTCTTGACGGGATGTTCTTCTTCGCATTGATGACATTTCTCCGGACCGCCGAAAGATCAATTTCCGCCCAGGTCCTATCATATTTTCGATTCAGCATATTTCTATTGCTTTCCTTCATAAATGAATATATTTTGGACAATTCGACACAATATTCTACTCCTAAGCATCCTTCTCTTTCAAGTCTCAAATTCTATATCCTGATGAAAAGCCGAAGGGGCTTCCGCACTCAACTCATTCTGTGCGGCAGCCCCGGTTTTACCAAGAAAAATTTCAGTCCAGAAAATTAATGTCCCTCTGCAGTTCAGCATCCGAAACCTTCACCGGTCTCACAGAATACTTCCCTTCGATAGCCTGTTCAATCACAAGCGGAATCTCATCTGCGGTTTCTCGTGCAAGCACGCCGTGCGTACCATGCACCTTCGCAGCCTCACCGCCCGCAAGAACATGCAGAATCACACCGGCCTTTGCCGCCTGAAACGCCATGATGACATCGAGAAGCAGTGTGCCCGTCTTCTCAGTGCCGTCTCGATCCTTCGAAACCTTATCGACAGAAGCCGCCTTTGCCTCCGCCCTCAGAAGCATATATATGCCTGTGATAACTCCGCTAAGAACATCGCCGCTGCCACCCTTTGAAAGTGCAGGCGATACCAGCGGGCATTGGAACACCGTGCCATAGACAAGGAACGATAAATCCACCTCTGATTTTTCACCGTCAATACCTGTTTCCGTCGCATGATTCGGCATCGCGACAACCGTACCGGCGCTTTTCAGCACAGTCGTGACATTGTGCTTTGTCGCGAAGGTTGCCGCGATGGTCAAAGCATCTTCATTAATTTCCGACGTCTCTTTTTCAATCCCGTCATGTCTTAGAAGTCGTTTCATCTCCATCGGATGCGGCGTGATGACGACATACATACCTGAAAGATGTGAGAACGTATCAAGCCCCGAAAATTCAGTCTGCCGGTCCAGTACGCCATCCGAAATCATGTTGAGCGCGTCGGCATCGAGCAGCATAAAATCCGGATGGCAGGTCTTCGGATGACCGCCATTCAATTTCTGAAGTCCATCCGCAATGGCTCTTAAAAGTGCTTGCGAAAGCAGAGACTTCCCGAGCCCCGGTCCTATGATCACAGCATCCGCCCAGGTAAGTTCCCTCTCTGCTAAACAAACGAGCTCCGTCGTCTCATCATAGGTATCGACGATTGCCTCGGGCAGGAGCATCTGTAGTGGTATGCGATTATCGGCATGGCTTAGGATCTTTACTAGTCCTGCGCCGGATCGATAGCAGGAAAATGCAGAAAGAAACGCTGCGCCGCACATGCCTCGCGACCCCGCTACAATCAGCACCTTCCCATAGGTTCCCTTATGACTTTCCGGAATCCGCGTTGGAATCAAACTAAGTGCTCGTTTCCAATCCCGGTCGACTTCAATCTCTGCCATATTTGTCATCCCTTCAAACTGATCCGTTACCTTCAAGAACCGCCATTGCGGTCACAATTTCCTTTGTATCCGATATTGCGAGATGAATTTTCACGCCATGTAAGCTTTGGAATTTTTCCAGTGCGCCACCATGAAGCATCACATACGGTTTCCCGAGCGGATCCCTCAAAATCTCTATATCTTCAGGGCGAAAGCCGCGGAAGCCAGTGCCGAAGGATTTAGCCACCGCTTCCTTACAGGCAAAATCGCCGGCAAGCATGGCCGCATGGCCACCGGCCTGCCGGCGTTCTTCTTCCGTAAAAATCCTGTTCTGCACAGAAGCCTTCATCCGTGCCACTCTCTCTATTTCCAGAATATCATTTCCTATCCCGAGGATCACTCGTTCTTCTCCTCATCCTGATTTCTGTAAACCTCACCGACCCGGTAGCTTAACCGCATGAGTGACTCAGAAAGATGTACATTTTCAATCACGATATTTTCCGGCACTGCCAGATCCACATGGGCGAAATTCCAAATGCCTACAACACCGTCTGCAATCAGGCTTTCCACCACCTCTACAGCAGGTGCCTTCGGGATGCAGATGGCCGCCATTTTGATACCATGATCCTTGACAAAATCATCCATCTTTTCCATCGGAAGCACCGGTGCGTTACCGACAGTCGTACCAATCACCCTCGGATCCTGATCAAATACCGCCTTAATGAGGAAACCTCTCTTTCGAAAATTTGTATAGTTCGCAAGAGCTTGTCCGAGATGCCCGGCGCCTACGATAATCATATCATGTTCTACATCAATATTCAGTATTTTTGCGATTTCGTCATGCAGATTTTTAATGTTATAGCCATAACCCTGCTGACCGAAGCCACCGAAATTGTTTAAATCCTGCCGGATCTGCGAGGCCGTCAGATGCATCCGCTTACTGAGCTCATTCGAAGAAATCCGCTCTACACCCTGCTCCGTCAGATCCTCAAGATATCTATAATACCTCGGTAGACGTAAAATCACCGCCTGTGAGATTTCCTTTTTTGCCATCCCTACTCCTTTCGCAGCCCTTCTTTTCAATTTGAAACGAGGTTGCGGAATTTTTGTCATTCCTGTTAAGAATTATACAATCCTGTGAAATCAATGTCAATAAAGTTGCTGAAAGCGCTCACATTGTCCCAGAAATAAACCAAACTGCTGCGGTGAAATTCAAAAAATACTGCAAAATGGCGACCAAGAAATGATCCGGCCGGTGACATTCAAATGCCAACGGCCGGACCACTTCTGCATCGCCATTTTGCAGTATTTTTGATATTAAATCTTCGGTGTACGCTTCAAAATTGCATGTCTTTCAGGGCCATTCGAAACCATCGTGATCGGCGTACCGATATGCTTCTCGATGAAATCAACATAGTTCTTACAGTTCTCCGGAAGATCCTCATAATTCTTGATACCACGGATATCACAATTCCAGCCCGGAAGCGTCTCATAAACCGGTTTTGCCTTATTGAGAAGAGGTGTAACCGGGAACTCATCCGTTACCTTCCCATCGATTTCATAGCCGGTGCAGACCTTGATTTCCTTTAAATAACCGAGGACATCAAGTACTGTCAGTGCCACCTCGGTTGCGCCCTGCAGTTCGCAGCCATACTTCGAAGCTACGGCATCATACCAGCCGACTCTTCTCGGGCGACCGGTCGTCGCGCCAAACTCGCCCTTGTCACCGCCGCGCTTCCGAAGCTCATCCGCTTCTTCGCCAAACAGCTCGGAAACAAAATCACCGGCACCGACAGAGGAAGAATATGCCTTCGTAACCGCTACGATATCCTTAATCTCATATGGCGGGATACCGGCGCCAACAGCACCATAGCCTGCCAGTGTAGAACTCGATGTCACCATCGGATAAATGCCATGATCCGGATCCTTCATAGTGCCAAGCTGGCCCTCAAGGAGAATCGTCTTCCCTTCCTTCAGTGCTTCACGCAGGAATTTCGATGTATCCGCAAGATACGGACGAATCAGCTCTCTCTGCTTATGCATCTCCGAAAGTAAATCCTCATACTGAAGCTCCGGCTGGTGATAAAGCTCGCGGAGGGTAGCATTCTTGATCTCAACTACCTTATGGAGTCTATCCTCAAGCACCTGATCATCATAAAGCTCGCAGACCTGCAAGCCAATCTTTGCGAACTTATCGCTGAAGAAAGGTGCGATACCGGATTTTGTCGAACCATAGGATTTCCCGGCGAGTCTTGCCTCCTCGAGAGAATCAAATAAAACATGATAGGGCATCATCACCTGCGCACGATTCGAAATAAGAATCTTCGGTGTCGGCACACCAGCAGAAACAATATCCTTCAGTTCCTTCACGAACTTCTCGATATCGAGTGCTACGCCATTGCCAAGAACCGACGTCGTATGATGATAGAAAACACCACTTGGAAGAAGATGAAGAGAAAAACGGCCATATTCATTGATGATCGTGTGGCCGGCATTGGCACCGCCCTGAAAACGAACGACGATGTCCGAAGTCTCGGCAAGCATATCCGTAATCTTGCCCTTACCTTCATCTCCCCAGTTAGCGCCTACAATTGCACGTACCATGTAAAAACCTCCTGTTTTGTTCCGGAAAACCAGAACCGATACCCTTCACCTTTTCAGAAGCTCCGTGCAGAAGCTTCAGGATTCGTGACCAGAGCACCGTACACTATTTCTTTTTCCCCTTCGTGAGATCCGTGAACCACATGTACACATAGATGACAGCAGGCACGATCATCAACACGAAAAGATCTGCCAGAAGATACTCCCTCGGCGCCCCACTAAACGCAAGTATTAATAAAAGAATAAGCAGCACTGCAATAACAATAAGTGCAATCCGCGCCAGCGTCCGCTTCAAAGAAACACCTCCCGCCTGCGACCCCGCAGACGAAGAACATTATAAGTTATCCCAGCATAGGTTGCAAGCGCATTTAAATAGAGGTTGTGCTCGAAGCTCGGGTGAGCGCTGGAACCGTGAGGGGGCGCTCCTCAGAAGCCAAGGACGCCAAGTCTTAGCGCTATCCAGCCATCACGAGCTGGGCCGGCCCAATTCAGGAAAAATCAGAAGACATCGCAAGCGATGTCTTTGAACGCGCTCGCCGCTAAGGCATCCCGAAGCCTCCCCGCGCAAGCGCGGTACTCCGGGATAACCTTGAAGGGATTTTTCCTTCAATGGGCCTAAAAAATCGGGCCTTGAGGGCACCGATTTTTTACCCTGCTCGTGCTGGCTGGCTAGCTGAGACTTGCGTCAGAATGGTTTCTGAGGAGCGCCCCCTCACGGTTCCAGCGCTCACCCGAGCTTCGATCTTTACTTTTTTGATTAAACGTTGATCTCTGCCGTCATGCCGAGGACGTCCTTATGGGCATCGAGGATCGGTTTTACGACTTCAGTGATGTAGTCCTCGGTCTGCTGCGGGGCCCGGCCGACGTAGCGTCCCGGCTTCATCGAAGCCTTCAACTTCTCTAAATCAAGATGGAAGGATGGATCGGCTGCGATGAGTTCCAAAAGAGGGTTATCTTTTCCTTCTTCCTTTACGGCTTTGCCGGCCTGCATGCTGAGCTCACGGATCTTCTCATGAATTTCCTGGCGGTCGCCGCCGGCTTCGACAGCATCCATCATGATGTTCTCGGTCGCCATGAACGGAAGCTCCGCCATGAGATGCTTCTCGATGACCTTCGGATAAACGACGAGGCCATCCACGACATTGAGATAAAGATCGAGGATACCATCAATTGCGAGGAAGCCCTCCGGCACCGACAGACGCTTGTTTGCGGAGTCATCGAGCGTCCGCTCAAACCACTGCGTCGAGGAAACGAGCATCGGATTCATGAGATCCGACATCACGAAATCAGAAAGCGATGCGATACGCTCTGAACGCATCGGGTTCCGCTTATAGGCCATCGCCGAGGATCCGATCTGATGCTTCTCAAACGGCTCCTCGATCTCCTTCATATGCTGAAGCATCCGGATGTCATTCGTAAATTTATGTGCCGACTGTGCGATACCTGCCAGAATCGACAGCACCCGATAATCCACCTTACGGCTATAGGTCTGCCCTGAAACCGGATAACAACTCTTGAAGCCCATCTTCTCCGCGATTTTCTGATCCAGCGCCCGGCACTTCTCGTGATCCCCGTGGAAAAGCTCGAGGAAAGATGCCTGCGTACCCGTCGTACCCTTCGAGCCGAGAAGCTTCAAGGAATCAAGCACATAATTGAGATCCTCAAGGTCCATCACGAGGTCATTGATCCAGAGCGTCGCACGCTTTCCTACCGTCGTCGGCTGTGCCGGCTGAAAATGTGTATAGGCGAGCGTCGGCAGATCCTTATACTTCATCGCGAACTTTGAAAGCTCATTGATGACATTGAGAAGTTTTTTCCTTGTCAAGCGGAGCGCCTCGCGCATAATGATCACATCCGTGTTGTCTCCGACGTAGCAGCTCGTCGCGCCGAGATGAATGATGCCCTTTGCCTTCGGGCATTCGACGCCATAGGCATAGACATGGCTCATCACATCGTGGCGGACCTCCTTCTCACGCGCCTCGGCAACCTCATAGTTGATATCGTCCTGATGCGCCTTCAGCTCTTCAATCTGCTCGTCCGTAATATTTAGCCCAAGCTCCTGCTCCGTCTCCGCCAGCGCGATCCAGAGCTTCCGCCAGGTTCTGAACTTGAAATCCTGTGAGAAAATGAACTGCATCTCCTTCGATGCATACCGTCCTGCCAAAGGGCTGATGTAACCGTTTCTCTCTGCCATGCTTCCTCCTCTTTCGCCAATGCTTCCATCATACACAAACAACTACCATATTGAAAATCTGCAGGGCCGCCGTGGCCGGACAGCGCTTCAGATTACCTTAAAACATCCTGCATCGAATAAAGTCCCTCTGTCTTTCCAGCGAGGAACTTCGCTGCGTTCAATGCGCCATTTGCAAAGATGCTTCTCGAATATGCCGTGTGGTTAAAGGTGATGACCTCATCTTCTCCGGCAAAGATCACATCATGAACACCGGGCAATGTGCCGCCGCGCACCGAGCTGATACCGATTTCCTCATGCGGACGCGCCTCACGACGCTCCGATCTGTCATAGACATAGGCTAGCTTATGGTCCAGTGCTTCATTGGCTGCATCGGCCAGCGCTACCGCTGTACCGCTCGGTGCATCCAGCTTCCGGTGATGATGCTGCTCGACGATCTCGATATCGAAGCCCTTGTCATAGAGCTTCTTTGCCGCTTCCTTCACAAGGTCAAGAAGAAGGTTGACACCGATGCTCATATTCGCACTCCGAAGCACAGCCGCCTTCTTCGTTACAATATCGATCCGCTTTAGCTGTTCATCAGAAAGCCCCGTCGTACAGAGAACAACCGGTTTCCCGGACTTCTCTACAAAATCAAGAAGCCCGTCCACCGCCTTCGCCGTCGAAAAGTCAATGATCACATCATAGTCTTCCCGGATCTTGTCGAAGGTACCATAAACCGGAAATCCGAGGGCCGGATCACCAAAATGATCCTCCCGGTCTACACCGGCTACGACCTCCACGCCGTCCATCACTTTTGCACAGTTCACAACATTCCGTCCCATGGCGCCCATCGCCCCATGCAGCAGAAGCTTAGTCATACTTTGTTCCTCCTTATAGCACACCGAAGCCAGTCATGGTCTCCTTCAAAAGTGCCTTCGTCTCATCCGTCGCCTCTGTAAGCGGCAGCCGCATCGAGCCGACGCCCTTACCTTGGAGATTCAGAGCAGCCTTCACCGGAATCGGATTCACCTCATGAAACAGTGCCTTAATCAGTGGAAAGGCACGAAGCTGCTCCTTCCTTGCTCCGACAATGTCTCCGGCAAACCACTTCGCGCAAATCTCATGTGTTTCCTTCGGTGCGACATTGGAAAGCACAGAAATGACACCCGATCCGCCAAGCGAAAGAATCGGTACGATCTGGTCATCATTACCGGAATACAGAAGAAAATCATCATCGACCAGCGACATCAGCTTCGCTGTCATCGCAATATCCCCCGTCGCATCCTTCACACCGACAATATTCGAAACATTGTGATAGAGCCATGCCATCGTCTCCGGCTGGATCGTCACACCCGTCCGGGATGGTACATTATAAAGAATACACGGAATATGAATCGCATCCGCCGTTACCTTGAAATGCTGCTTGAGTCCTTCCTGTGTCGCCTTATTATAATACGGCGTCACCAGAAGCACACCATCTGCACCAGCCTCCTCAGCCTCCTTTGAAAGCTTCACTGCCGTCTCGGTTGCATTGGAGCCCGTCCCCGCAATGACAGGAATCCGATGATTTACCTTATTAATGATGAACCGCACCACATCCATGTGCTCCTCTTCCGACATTGTCGCAGACTCCGCCGTCGTCCCACACGCAATGATTGCATCCGTACCACCTGCGATCTGCTCCTCCACAAGCTCCGCTAATTTATCATAATTTACCGAGCCATCCTCAAAAAACGGCGTAGCCAGCGCAACGCCGGCGCCCTTAAAAAGACCCATAGGAAAAACCTCCTTGATTTCTCGAACATTTCAAACATTATAGCGTACTTCACGAAAAAGCAACAGTATAAAATGCAAGGTTGACAAAACACAGGGACATCTGCGCGAAGCGCTGAGGAACCGGCGGCAGAGAGGGGCGCTCCCAGAGTATATTTTGACGAAAGTCTCAGCTAGCCGACCAGCACGAACAGGGTGAAAAATTCGGGTTACAACCCCGAATTTTTCAGGCCCATTGAAGGAAAAGCCCCTTCAAGGCTTTTCCTGAATTGGGCCGGCCCAGTTCGTGATGGCCGGATAGCGCTAAGACTTTCGTCCTTATACTCTGGGAGCGCCCCTCTCTGCCGCCGGTTCCTCAGCGCTTCGCGCAGATGTCCCGTCCGCTATAAAACTACAATTAACCTTGCTTTCTCGCGAAGCCGGCCCTCTTACGAAGCACCGGATCAAGAATCTTCTTCCGGATACGGAGACTTACCGGCGTCACCTCAAGAAGCTCATCCGTATCGATGAAGTCGATGCACTGCTCGAGCGACATAATCTTCTTCGGTACGAGTGTCAACGCTTCATCCGAAGATGACGTACGGGTATTCGTGAGGTGCTTCGTCTTGCAGACGTTGACCTCGACATCCTCAGCCTTCGGAGACTGTCCGATGACCATTCCGCCATACACCTTTTCACCCGGTCCGATAAAGAGCGTACCACGGTTCTGTGCCTGGAAAAGACCATACGTTACTGCTTCACCTGCCTCGAAGGCAATGATGGAGCCATTGTGACGATAAACCATATCGCCCTTATAAAGACCATAGCCATCGAACTCGGTGTTCAGAACGCCGTTACCCTTAGTATCGGTCATGAACTCGCCACGATAGCCGATGAGGCCACGGGACGGAATCTCAAACTCAAGACGCGTATAGCCTGTAGACAGCGGTGTCATACCATTCAGCACGCCCTTACGCTGCGTCAGCTTCTGGATGACATTGCCGGTGCAGTCCTCCGGTACATCAATATAGGCAATTTCCATCGGCTCTGTCTTGTGACCCTGCTCATCGGTCTTCATGATAACCTCAGCCTTTGAAACCGCGAATTCATAGCCCTCACGGCGCATCTCTTCAATGAGCACTGAAAGGTGCAGCTCGCCACGGCCCGATACACGGAAGGTATCCGCGGAATCCGTATCCTCCACACGGAGTGATACATCGGTCTGGAGCTCACGCATCAGTCTGTCGCGGATATGGCGGGAGGTCACATACTTACCCTCGGTGCCGGCAAGCGGAGAATCATTAACCATGAAATCCATGGAAATCGTCGGCTCGGAAATCTTCTGGAAAGGAATCGCAACCGGATTCTGCTCCGTGCAGATCGTATCGCCGACATGGAGATCCTCAATGCCGGATACCGCGACGATATCGCCCATCGAAGCTTCCTGCACATCGACTCTCTTCAGTCCATCGAAGGTATACAGCTTCGTAATTCTTACCTTCGAATGCTTATCCTTATCATGATGGTTTACAACCAGCGCATCCTGGTTCACACGGATGGTACCATTTTCGATCTTACCGATACCGATACGTCCGACGAATTCATTATAATCAATTGTTGACACGAGCATCTGCGTCGGCGCTGATGTATCACCCTCCGGTGCCGGAATGAAATCAAGGATTGCCTGGAACAGCGGCTCCATATCGGTATTCGTATCCTCGAGGCTCTTTCTTGCGAAGCCCTCCTTTGAAGATGCGAACAGGAACGGGCAGTCCAGCTGCTCATCGGAAGCATTGAGATCCATCATGAGCTCAAGTACCTCATCCACTACCTCAAGCGGACGTGCCTGCGGCTTATCAATCTTGTTGATGACAACAAGCACCGGAAGGCCCAGGTCCAGCGCTCTCTGCAGTACGAATCTCGTCTGCGGCATCGGTCCCTCGAACGCATCAACCAGCAGGATGGCACCATTTACCATCTTGAGGATTCGCTCTACCTCACCGCCGAAATCAGCATGCCCCGGGGTATCGACGATGTTGATCTTTGTATCCTTGTAATGAACAGCAGTGTTCTTCGACAGAATCGTGATGCCTCTCTCACGCTCGATTGGGTTCGAGTCCATGACGCGGACACCGACCTCCTGATTGTCACGGAAAACGCCGGACTGCCGTAAAAGCTGGTCAACGAGCGTCGTTTTACCATGATCGACGTGGGCGATGATGGCAACATTTCTGATATCTTCTCTCTTCTCTGTCATTGATTTTTCCTCTGCTTAAAACCCATGTTCCCGCATAGCTTCAGGATTTTCTGATTTCTTCGTTTCACACCTTCCCTTGGATATAAAAGGAAGGCCATAGCTACCTCAGAGCACTCTATGCACGCCAGAACAAAAACATATATCTTTCCAAAAACTCATGAATTATACCACCTGCTCTTATTGATTGCAAGCGTAAGCGCACCGCCGCTTAAATCACGGACCGCTTCTTCAAAAGCGTCCCGCTTCTCCGGTGTTAAAAACCAGGTGAATGTTACCGCCGCGCCATACTCGATGGAAAGCTCCGGAACCTCCTGCTGCCGGGCCAGATACTGGAGCTTCCCGACCAGTGTATACGGTGCCTCGCAAACCGCCTCATAGCCATCCAATGCCTCCATCAGCCGACTACCCGCTACAGCTGCCTTCGCCGCCTCCGTATAGGCTCTCACGAGTCCTCCCGTACCAAGCAGCGTTCCGCCAAAATATCGCGTCACGACAAGAAGCGCATCTCTCAGATCTTCGCCGGTCAGCACATCGAGGATCGGCATCCCTGCCGTCCTGGACGGTTCACCGTCATCGGACTGCTTTTTAATCTCACCCTTTTCACCAAGTACATAGGCAAAGCAGTGATGCCGCGCATCATAATATTTCTTCCGCACCTGCTGCAGGATTTCCTGTGCTTCCTCCTCCGACTTCACCGGATACAGCTCGCCGATAAACCGCGATTTCTTCTCCTCATATTCGCCGGACCCGGCCTCTTTCACATATTTCATATCAGAACATCAGGTGCTCGGGGATCTCTGCAATCGGCGCTTCGGCTGTCGGTTGTGTGCCTGTGTCGCCGCCCGGCCCTCTCTCCTTATCATAATTGCCATCATCATCCGCTTCCGTAGCCGGCTCGATAATATTACCGAACTCATCCGTCTCATAGGCCTCGGTCGACGGCTCCGGCCGATAGGTATAATTGCTGTCGTCCGTATACTTACCTTCTTCTCCAACCGGCAGAATCATACCACCCCAGTTCGTATGGTGGTCACAGGTTGTCGCCGGGACCGTGCCCTCCGCAAAAAGCTCCGTGATGACGGCACTGCCACGCGGATCCGCATAGCAGCCGCTGGTCGGCAGCTTCCCGGATTTCCGGCACACAGCCGCCTCGACGATACCATTCGGCCGTGTGAAGCCGACATCTACAAGTCCCTCATGCACACGGGACATGATTTTCTTCCAGATATCCTTGTGGAAGCCGGTACCACCATTATATTCGCCGGTGGTGGAGTCATTGAGCGACTGATTCTCATCGCAGCCGGCCCAGATACAGCCGATGTAATATGGCGTATAGCCGACGAACCAGATATCCTTGTTACTTGACGTCGTACCGGACTTTCCGGCGATGCTCATCCCGTCAAAATGCGCCCGGACAGAAGTCGAGTTGACCGTAATTGATCCGGCATAGGCTCTATGCGGCGTCACGACATCCTCCATCGCATTCGTAAGAAGGTAGGCTGTTGTTTCCTTCATTACCTGCTCCGAGGTATCTTCTGTGTTGTCGAGAAGCACATTACCGTCCTGATCGATGATCTTTGTATAGAATTTCGGTTTCTTGTATTTACCGCCATCCGCGATCGTCGCATAGGCATCACACAGCTCAAGATTGGAAACACCCTTCGTGATACCGCCGAGCGCCAGGGCCGGATTTGCATCGCCATCCACCAGCGATGTGATGCCGAGCCGCTTGGCATAGGCCATGCCGGCCTCCGGATTCAACTGCTCCATGAGACAACGTACTGCAACGATATTGAGGGAATAGGTGATACCATCCCGGATGGTCTGATATCCGAGGAAGCCCTTCGAATACCAGTTTTTAAACGTCTTCTCACCAAGTGTATACTCTGCATCGTAGAAAGGTGTTGCAAGAGTCGCACCATACTCATCGATGGCCGGTGCAAAGCTTGTCACGACCTTAAAGGTACTGCCCGGCTGACGGAGCGTATTTGTTGCCCGGTTCAGAGACAGCGAATACTGCTTCTCACCACGGCCGCCATTGATGGCCTTCACCTCACCGCTGTGCGGATCCATCAGCACGAAGGATACCTGCGGTTCGAGCACCGTGAAGAACTTCTCGCCGACGATTGTATCGGTGTCGGTAAGGAGCTGTGCCTTATACTTGTCAACATATTCCTTAGCCTGCTCCTCGGTCTTAAAAAGGCCATTAAAATTCATACCGAGAACCTCTGTCATATAACGGAGAAGATCCTTTTCGGAATAATTTACGATCGTACCATCCGCGTGCTTCACTGTAAGGCGCCAGGTCGCGGAGTATTTCGTCGTATCATAGTTTTCCGGATTGTTGACTTCTTCATCCACGATCTGCTGCAGCTTCGGATCCTGGGTCGTATAGATCGTGAGGCCGCCCGAATAAAGAAGATCCGATGCCTTCTGTTTCGTGAGCTTCAGCCTTTCCTGGAGATCATCGATCACCTGCTCGGTCAGCTCATCCACAAAATAGGAATACGGCTCATCCGCCTGGGCTTCTGTTACAGTATTCACATCCTGTATGCGTTCATAAACCGGATCCGCCATGGCCTCACGGTATTCACTGTCTGTGATATAGCCCTGCTCGAGCATATTCTTCAGGACCTGTGCCCGACGCACAGCATTGTTCTCCGGATGCGTAATTGGATTCAGAGACGACGGGTTTTTCGTGATCGCCGCGATGACGGCGCACTCGGAGAGCGTCAGGTCAGAAACCTCTTTGTTGAAATAGCGTCTGGCTGCTACTTTTACGCCAAGTGTGTTCGCCCCGAGGTTAATGGTATTGAGATACTCGGTGATGATGCTCTGCTTCACCGTCTTTTTATCGAGATCCGGCTGATCTTCGAGCTCCAGTGCGAGATACTGCTCCTGGAACTTCCGGACATAACGCTCGTATTTGCCCTCGTGCAATCCGCCGCCGAAAACATTGTTCTTAATGAGCTGCTGCGTGATGGTCGAACCGCCGCCGGCAGATTCATCATCCGCGATGACACCGTGAATGGCACGAAGAATCGATTTCGCATCGATACCATTGTGCTGCCAGAATCGTTCATCCTCGATGGCGACGAAGGCATTGACGAGATCGGCCGGAAGTTTGTCATAGGTGACACGCTCACGGTTCGAGCCTGCTGTGACCAGCGTCGCGATGGTGTTGCCATTGACATCGAGTGCCTTTGAAGCGTATGCAGTCGGACCAACGTGAATCGTATTGATATCCGGCGCCGAATCCAGGATCCCGCGGAACATGCCGAAGCCAAGCGCGCAGCCCGAGAACACGCAAAAAACGAGGGCGCAGAAAATAAGCGTCCTCATGATTTGCATGAGCTTACTGAACAGGCGGATGCCTGTGTTGTTCATGTGGTTCAGCTTTTTATCAACACTGTATTTTGAAAAATTATTCATTTGCCTTCACTGTCCCCTAAATTGCCATAGAACAGCTACATTATACAGTACTGAACAAACAAAGTCATTAAACTAATTTCTTAACGTCAGTCTACAAGGGTGTGGATGTAGGCGGCAATTTTTTCGTCCTTGCAGTTCGGGAAGAAGAGTTCCTTGAAGTGTTCGCCCTGGAAGGCACCCTTGACTAGCTCGGGATCAAGCTCCTTCAGGACTTCGACGAGATCCTGGCGCTGGGTATGACGGCGCACTTCATCAAGAATTTTCTTGTTGCGCTGCTCCGGCTCTCTTCTTTCTGCCGGGTAGCCGCCGCCGAAGGGTGCGGAAAAGAGCTTTTCGAAGATATACTCGAGGTTCAGATCACCGCCCCAGCCGAACTTGAGGGCAAACGGAATGGCTACGGCGTTGCCGTCATTAATCTGTGCGAAGGTGTAGGCATCGAGCGGATCCTCCACATGACCGCAGATGACGCCCGGGAAGGAGTTGAGCGCAAGCATCGCGCCTTCGCCGGTGCCGCAGCCGGTTACGACGAAGTCAGCTGCACCGCTGTTCAGAAGTACTGCTGCGAGGATACCGTTCTGCACATAGGTAAGCTGTGCCTTATCATCCGCTGCATACATGCCATAGTTATCGACGCTGTAGCCCTTTGTATCTGCCACCTTCTTCAGTGCGCCGTAAATGACAGCATTCTTCGCAGCCTGACTGTTTTCATTGATCAATGCAATTTTCATTCTAAAAATACCTCCTATAAGTTAACCGATTTACTTATTACATTCTACTTTGTTTTCATCTTATTTTCAAGAATATGTAAGTCTTTGTTCACTTGACAGATTTTCATATTGTTTTTAGAATAAAGACATGAAAAGAGCGCTGCGACAAGCGGTTTAGCTCTCCTCATGAAACCGTCACAGTTTTACAACTGGAACCGTCACTTGGCCGAGTGGCGGTTCTTCTTGCTTCTAACAATAATCGTAATGGTAAAACTCCCAATATGAAATGTTATACGCATAGGCTTTCACCTCAATTCCGAGGATGATTAAGCCAAACCGCCTGCCGATGTGCAGCGCGTGTGTAGTTTACGATATACGAGTTGATCTGTCTACAAAATCAATGTCTCATGTCATTACAAAAGTCTTACGGCAATTGCAAGCCTCTATCTTAAACCTAGAATGATGATGAAACTTCGGAATCAATTTTCGAACTTTCCGTCATATTTGTCGATCTTTCCTTCGTCGGCGTCCTTGAAGATCTCATCCATGGTGTGCCAGCCGAGGACGGCGCACTTCACACGGGCGGGCATATGATGGATATCCTCGAGGATACCAGCCTCTTCAAGCTCTTCCTTTTCCTCATCCGTGATCGTACCCTTGATCATGCGAAGGAAGATATCGGAAAGCCGCAATGCCTCTTTCTTTTCTTTTCCGATGATGAGATCACACATCATATCCGCGCTGGCCTGTGAAATCGCACAGCCGTCCCCGTCGAAGGAAGCCTCCTCGATGACATTATCCGCATTCACCTTCATATACAGCACGATGTCATCACCGCAGCTCGGATTCACACCCTCCAGTGAAAAATTCGCATCCTTCAGCGTGTACTTGTGCGTCGGGTGGATATTGTGCTCGGTTAAAATCTCATTGTAAAACGTACTAGCCATATCTACTTCCTTCTGCGGTGTAACCGCACATAATATTTCCTCGAAAGATATAAAAGCTGCTCTCAAAAACCAGCCGGGGTTCGCCAGCGTCCGTTTAGTACCCCATTTCTCCGCGGATTCTCTTCAGCGCGTCGAGAAACTTATCGACGTCATCCTCGGTGTTGTAGATGCCGATGGAGGCACGCGTCGTCGACGGTGTCTTACAGAACTTCATGAGCGGCTGCG